>Ga0187857_10002978_pt1 | contig 14300 bp, 9 predicted proteins | sample June2016WEW_8_10_FD_132984 | JGI IMG/M metagenome (GOLD analysis project Ga0187857, IMG submission 132984) | Peatland microbial communities from SPRUCE experiment site at the Marcell Experimental Forest, Minnesota, USA - June2016WEW_8_100 | ecosystem: Environmental > Terrestrial > Soil >...
ATCGTATGCGCGAGTTGCATGACAAGCTCAATCGTAACGGGCTGTATTTCGAGGAGCCTTGGCCGTACATGCCGCATCTCACGATCGCGAAGATGGACACCTCGGAAGAAGCCGGGAAGGTGCTGGAGATTGCTCGCCAACGTTGGAGCGCTTATACCGGCCCTCGAACGGTTCGTATCGCGTCGCTGAACTTCGTCATGGGAGTAGGCGAGCGCTGGGTTAACCTGGCAAAGACGCCACTGGGCGGCATCGCGGCGAAATGAAGCCGGGAAACCCGGTGGATCAGGTCCCACTAGCCGACATCAATTACACGGAATCCTTGGTGGGCAACAACAAGGTCTTATCATCGACACACTTGGACGTATGCAAGTCTGAAGGTCTGCACAGATTGGGAGGGTGTCAGGGCTAGTAGAAACCCCCTTAACAACACCGTAAAACGGGTGCTCCAAAAGCCGTTCGGGCGGTAAGAGATTGGCTTCAACTGCTTTGGATCCTTGCTCCGCCGGCAAGTCCTGTTTCGCCACAGCGCCTAAAGAGAACTCGGTACTGGAGCCCGACTGAACGACAACCGTATGGTCACCGTCGTGCACCGTCAAGGCGCCCTCTCGACTCACGACCACAACCTTGTTATCAGTTCTTACCAGATCAAATTTCGCTTCTGTGCCCTTGGGGGAGACCAGAATCTGGCCCGCGCGGGCAGACATGCCCTTGCTGGTGCTGACGCGCGCACTGCCCTGGATGACCTCGACCAATGCCGGGTCGTATTGGATTGAGGAGTTGGGGCTCACGACCACAGACGATCCGCTTCGATTGATGGAGCCTGCCGAGGCTTCCGTCACGTCAACCCGATCGCCAGAAAAAACGCTAGTCGAGTCTCCGGCGGCTTGCCCGTTCACTTTCACGTTGCCGTTCGCGTAGAGCATAGCTCCACCGGTTTGGGCTGATAACACGCTCACACCCAAAACCACCATGAGCAATAGACAAACCACTAGACTCCCGTAGCGCGGCATATCAACCTCCAGAACGGGTCAACCAGATTAGGTTCTGACTCTGGAGAATGTTAGCCCTGCGATGCGCCCAAGTCAATAAGATCCTCACCGGGGGGGTCTTGCAGGCTTTGGCGAAGCAAAAACCGGTCACCAGAAGGAACGCAAGTCAGTCTTGTGACTGCAAAGAGGGAACGGTCGGCTGGAGGCTAACGTCGTCGACCCAGAATTTTCCCTTCACATGCGTATTGGCGGGATCGCGCGTGATGAGTATGGTCACCAGTTCAGTCTCCGGCCCGGTTTGGAAGCTGCTTTCCAGGTGATGCCATGCCGTCGTGTCGAGAGTCTCCTGCGTCAGGGCGTAGGGCTTACCGTCGTAAGCGTCTCGCACCGATATCGAGGGGCCATTTGCACTATCCAATTTCTGACTCTTTGCCCAGGCCGAGATCGAATATTGCGTATTGGGCTTGACTGCCACGTACTGAGAGATTCCCGCGTCACCGCCCGCGCCATTGTAAGAGATCAAAAGGGACTGGCGACCACTGTGGAATTCAGTATTGTCCACAGACACTGCACTGCCGGGCTGGGCTGAGTAGCGCCAATCAAAACCGGCGTTCAGAATCGCTTCCTTGAAACTTCCATCAACCACCAGGTTGTCAGTGCGCCTGTAACGACTCAGAGTCGCGGAATGGGAAGCCAACTGGTCCCATGCTTGCTGGGCGCGCGCAACGTCACGCTGTTGTAACAAGCCGTCCACGTAGAACAGGGCCTGGCGATAATCAATTTCTTGATTCAGCAGCAAGAGCGCGGACCACACCTGATGTGCGCCCTCCCACTGATTGTTTGTGGTCAGGAGCCGGATAAATTGCAGATATGCGTCCGGATCGGGAGGAAGAATAGCCTCAATCGCACTCACATTGTGCAAAGTCCGCCAACACAAGTTGAGTGACGGCCTCACCATGTCGGGATCGCTGCGCATTACGACGGCAAACTGATGCAGGGCTTCTGCGACCTTGCCCTGGGCGAGGAAAAAGTTGGCGGCATTCCAGGCGACATCTGGAGTCGTCGGATCGACCAAGGTGGCTTTTAGAATTGCTTGCTCCTGCTCGCGTTCCGCGCCGGTACTGTAATACGCCAATGCGAGGTCGAGCCAGTACGCGGACTGGTAAGGATTCAACTCGGTGGCGCGCTGGCAGCGGGGAAGTGCCGCGCCGGCATCCTGTTTATCGAATAACAAGTATCGGCACAGCAAGTCCTGATATGCGGCATCCCGAGGTTCTAATGCGACAGCGCGTTCCAGAGCAACCACGTCCAGGCTGGACGCGAGCCGGGCTGCCTGAAACGAGCGTGCTGCAAACCAGCCATAAATCGCAAGCAACCCAATGCAAGCCGCCAACCCCAGTGTGCGATGCGTCGTTGCCATAACCTCGAAGCGCTGTCCTCAAGTCATCAGCAATGCAAGAATGCCCGCGAATCCAAAATCAATGGGGCGAACGGCTCCCGTCAGAGGTAGTGCCAGTTGCAAGCGCTGCCAAGACAAAAAAGAGCGCTGCATTTGCCGGAACCTGCAGATTGAAATCGGAAAAACTGTGTACTAGCAGACCGGTGCAACCGACCAGCGCTGCCAGTGCCGTACTGGCTCTGGGGTCGTGCCGCCAGTGCTGCACTCTGCGCAGGCCGTTACGATATAAGAGGTAAATAAAGGCAACCATCAGTGCGAAGCCTAGCAAACCGGTTTCGACCGTCACTTCGACGAAATCATTATGCGCCGCATTGACCGCGAGGTTGGTGTAGAAGCTACGGAACGAAGGATACACAACCGGAAACGTTCCGAATCCCCATCCCAGCAGGGGACGCTGGCGCACCATCTTGAGACTGTCCTCCAGCATCGTCACCCGGCTGGGATTATGTGACTTGTCCGTGGGTGTACCCAGCTGCATGAACCTTTCCCACAAGCCGTTGGGTCGCACCAGGACAAGAGAAATAATCAGCAGGAGACAAAAAAAGCCCAACAACGTCACTTGACGGCGTGTTCGGCGCCCCAGTGCCGACAGGACCGTCAGAACTCCCACTTCTACCGTGAACGCAAGAACTCCGCCGCGGGACTTGGAGAGGAAAATTGTGCTGCCCATGATCACAGCCGCGAAAGAATAGAAGATCCGCATCGGGATTGGCGAAAATCCAACCATCGCGAGCACCAGCGGAAACGGAACCAGCATCTCCATCAGCCCGGCGTAATGTGAGTAATTAGCGTAAGGGCCAAAAAATGGTGCGCCAGCCTGATTCGGTACCACCCAGTAGTACTTGCCGTTTCCCGCAAACTCTTGTGCAATCGAGAGCATCGCCACCAGGAAACCGAACACGGTGAGAGCGATGGCAAACCGCCTCATCCAAGCCCCGCGACTGAAGCACTGGACGCTCAGGAAAAATAAAATGCCATAAGCAGCCCAGAGGAGCGCTTTCTGCCACGTAGCGTACCAATACGCCGAGCGGTTCGGCAGCAATTGCAAGGCGACCGCGCCGGCAAACAGCAGCACCGGAGTGAACAGAGGGCTGGTGTTGATTTCCACCTGGCTAACTGAGATTGCGCGTGCGGCCCAGATCACCAAGAGCAGCGCGGCGCCTTCTTCCAGGATGAAGGTCGCCCAAGCCTGCACTGCGCCGAATGCCAAAATTCCGAAAGCCAACAGCAGGCAAGTGCCCACCGCCAGAAAGGCGTTCAATCCTTGCGCTATGCGATTATCCGATTCCATGCAGTGGGTGGATGGGACTGGAGGCAGGACTTGTCTTCGCTGCCGATAATCGCAGCTGCGACATGAGGCCCCATTCATCAACGTCTAATCCACTTTAACAAGAGAGTGCCGCGTTAGTGTGTGGTAGTAACCGTTGTGGAGTCGTCGTAGTAACTGTGGTATCGGTCGCCATAATAGTATCGGTCTGATTCGACGGCGTCGGCGGCATTCAGAACCACACCCATGATGCGAGCATCGACGTGCGCCAGCACATCACAAACGCGGCGCAGGGCGGCTTTGCTGGTCACGCCCGCCCGGACCACCAGCAGGGCGGAGTCTGCCAGGCTCGACAGCAGGACAGAATCAGTGACACTCAATGCCGGAGGCGTATCGACGATTACATAGTCGAACCTCGACTTCAGGCTGGCCAGCAGGTCCTTCATGCGGGATGAACCCAGCAGCACGGCCGGGTTAACCGGGACGGGGCCGGCTGGTAATAGGGAGAGGTTCGGAATGCCTGGGACCGGCTGGATAGCTGCCTCGATGGGGGTGTTTCGCCCCAATACAGTGCTCAGCCCCACATCCGGTTGCTCCAACCCAAATACCTGCGAGATACCAGCGCGGCGCATATCAGCTTCGATGAGGAGCACGCGCGCGTCGTGCTGCGCGAGGACAATGGACAGGTTGACGCTTGTGGTGGTCTTACCCTCCTGCGGCAAGGCGCTGGTGACCATCATTACCTTGGCGGATTGGCCGGTCCGGGAAAGCAGAATCGAGGTCCGCAGGGCGCGATACGCCTCAGCCATATGCGATTTCGGCTGCGAGGCCGAGGCCGAGGCAGCCGCACTCCGGGCAAGGCGCGGGGCCCGAAGCAGCGACCGTCCCGGGGAAGAGGCGAGCGGGATGAATGCCAGAGACGGAAGTGCGGTAATCATCTGCGCCTGTTCCAACGAGTGCACAGTATTATCACGGGACTCGAGGATAAACGCGAGCGACACTCCACCGGCCAAACCTACCAGCAGCGACATCATCAGATTACGAGGAATGTTCGGCGTCGAGGGCGCGGTTGGAGGCGAGGCGGGGTCCACAATTCGCACGTTGCTCGAGCGCAGACCAGTCATAACGCCCGCTTCCTTCAACTTTTGCAGCAAGCCTTCATAGAGCTGGCGATTGCTTTCCACGTCGCGCTTCAAAAGGCTGTATTCGATAGCGCTTTCGTTAAGCTGGTTCTCTTCGTTCTTTTGGTTTTCCAGAGATGCCCGCAGCAGTTTTTCGCGTTCCAGCGCAGCCTGGTAATCCTTTTTGTATTTCTCGGCCACGCGGTTTACCTCGATCTTGATGTCCGCCTGTACTGCCGCTATCTGGTTGTCCAGTTCCTCGACTTTGGGATAGGTGGGCTGGAATTTAACGCTAGCCTCGGCGCGTTGACGATGCAGGTCCACTTCCTGGCCCCTCAGTTTCATAAGCGGGCTGGATGGATCGACATTGGACAAAAGGTCAGGATCGCCGGAGCTGGCCAGGCGATAAACCGATTCCTTCTGCATGCGGTCGCCTTCGGCGGCGGTAAGCTGCTTGTTCAACTCATCGAGTCTTGAGGTAATGATGTTTTCTTTCTCATCAATCCCTAGGATCCCGTGCTCCTTTTGATAGCGAACAAGTTTTTCCTGGGATTGCTCCACCTTCATTTGCAGTTCGGACAATTGCTGGGTAAGCCAGTCCGAGGTGCGTGTCGTGGCCTCGAAGTGGGTCTTGTAGTTCTGCTCGATGTAGGTGTCAATCACCGTATTGACTACCTTCGCAGCCAGGACGGGATCGGGGCTGGAAAAACGAATTTCCAGCAGGCGGGTCCGAGGGATTGAGCTGATCTGCAACGCATGATGGAACGCGGCGACCAAGCCCGCTTCACGACGCGGCTCGATTTCCTGGGCATTCGCCGACGGTGGAACACCGGTTGGGCTGGCTGCCGTGGCGCCCTTGCCGGCAAAGGCCGGATTGGAGTCGAGACTGAGCTTGGAAATAACCAGCTTGGCGATGGCATCGCTTTGCAGAACGTGGGTCTGCGTGTCGACGGACACCATGTAGTCATCATCGGAATCTGCGCTGGTTTCCGCGCTCTTGAGACCGGCGGCATCGGCGCCCTCGCGATTGATAACAATGCGGCCAACAGCCTCGAAAATGGGCGTGGTCGACAGGGCAATCACCGTGCCCATGGCCAGCGAAACCAGCACCGCAGCCAATATCATCCACTTGTAGCGCAGCAGTATTGGCCAGTAATCCCATAGGCTGGGAACGCGGCTGACGCTTTCCGGATAAGCACCGGGGAAATTAATGCTCTCGTTGACACGCAAACTGTGCGTATCGTCTTTGCGAGGCACTAACATCTCGAAGTTGTTATGAGGGCCCATTCACCCGTTCCATTCCTAATGATAATTGGCGTGGCTGTACGCCAGAAGCGCGTCGGGGTTGCGACTTGACGGAGGTCGCATCTGATTGTAACAAGGTTCGGAACAGCCAGAAAGAGTTTTGATTGACCGGTGACTACTGGACGCTGGCAAGAGCCGCCATTTCCCAAAGAAGGAGCAAGGCTTACACCCGTCGACATCGAGGAAACCGCAGTCTATGCTACACTTTCCGCGATAATCCGCTGTGCCAAGGCAGCCGGTCCGGATAGCGCCCTCCGTTGCTTCTGTCGCCACCAGGATTCGACCCACAATGGAACCCGCGCCCGGCAAACCATGAGAGAGTCTCCGCCGTTTCTTGACGAAAATTTGCCGCGCGAAGCCGGCGATCCCGCCGAAGCGTGTGCATCCGTTCCGTCGCCCTCGGGCTACCGGGCCATGCTGCAAACGCTGTTTCGCGGCAAGCTGACCGGCGCTGCTATTGCCCTCATTATCAGGCAGGTAATCATCATGGGTCTCAGCGTGGGCAGCAGTATCGCCGTTTCGCGCTGGCTTGGTCCGGAGGTGGTCGGCCGCTTTGCCATCCTGATCTTCGTGACCCAGGGAATCCTCGGTTACTTCGGCGACTTGGGGCTGAAAGCCGCTCTGATTCGCAAGCGCGGTAATTTGGAGCCAACCGAGCTGGCCACGGCGCAGAAGGTGATCTTCGGAATCTCCGTCACCTTCGCGTTAGTCATTGGGGCGCTCCTGCCGATAGCCCTCCGCCTGGTGAGATTAGGGCCGGAGAGCTACTTGCCGGCCAGCATCTTCCTGCTGCTGCTGGTGGTGCGCAATCAGCGGACTGTGCCGCTTGCCATGCTGGAGCGGGCCATGCGATTCAAAGCGGTCAGCGCGGTGGAGGCGGTCGAGAGCCTGATCTACACCGTTCTTCTGGTCGCGTTGGCATATCTCCATAAAGGCATCTGGTGCTACGTGATCGCAATGGGATGCCGCGACGTATTTGGCAGTGTGGCCTTCAACCTGATCACCCATCCGCCCTTCCGAAGTTTTTCCTGGGCCTCGTTGCGTCCCCATGTTGGCTTCAGCCTGGTATACCAGGGCGGCTCGCTGTTGAACATGGTGACTCTGGCATTTCCGCCGATCATGATTGCCCGCCTGCTGGGCAAGAACGCCGTGGGTTATGTATCCTGGGCGGCCACGCTCTCGCTCTATCCTCTGGTGATTTGCAATGCCATGGCGCGCATCTATCTGCCCGCCTTCAGCAGCGCCGCCGGCGAGCCTGCCCTGCTTCGCTCCAGGGTGGAGAAATCCCTTCGGATTAACGCCAGCATCGCGTGGCCCGCTTGTGCCGTGCTGGCCAGTCTGAGCACTCCGATCATTATTTATGTGTTCACTCGCAAGTGGCTTCCCGCGCAGCCGTTGCTCTACGCGTACTGTGTGAATGCGGTGCTGAATGCGGTTGGCGTGCCTCTAACGGAGCTGTTTTTCTCGCAGAACGACGCATGGTTCAACTTGCGGCTATGTTTATGGTGGACGATACCGACTTGGACCCTTGGCACCTACGCGGTTTATCACTACGGTCTATGGGGCTTCGCCATTTTTCAGGCAGTGTTGCAGAGCACATGGTTGCTGGCCTTTCTGCATGCCCGGCGGACTGAGGGGCTACGAGTGTTTGCTCCGTTGCGAGAACCGTTTCTTCTGAGCACCGGCCTGGTGCTAGGAAATCTTCTGCTTATGCATACGACGGCTGTATCTTCCCTTTATCGACTGGGAACTGTACTTGTGATTGAGGCTTTGATCTGCGGCGCTTTCCTGATACGCATGCTCTTGAGCTGGAGAAGTGGGTCAGACGCCGGTGGAATGGAACCGGCTGCAGTGCAAGCGGGATAACTTTCGGGAGTGAGTCAATGTCGGATGTTGATAAGTGGTATCGGGACTACTGGGCACGACACAAGGCTCGCGATGTCATGTACCAGACCCTCAGGGCTCGATGCCTCTCCTGTGAAGACTGTGCCCAGCTCAACGAGTACGAACAGGTGATTTTTGATCGCACACGGCGTACAGCGCGCCTGCTGGATTTTGGCAGCGGCGACAATCGGCTGAAGCGGAAGTTCCTGGCGGCGGGCTATCGTGGACGTTACGAGACTCTCGACATCTCTAGCGAGGAGCAGCATGAATATGCATCGCTATCGGAGATCGAGGGTGAATTCGATGCCATCCTGTGCCTGGAAGTGATCGAGCATATGTCTCTTAACGATTATGTGGATCTGATGGACGCGTTCGGGAAGATTCTGTCGCCCGGAGGTGTGTTGGTCATCTCGACGCCGAATCCGCTGTGCGTGGTTCCCATGTGGGCGGGCGACCCCGGACACGTGCAACAGTATCCCATCGCCGACCTGGCCGCGGACTTCGTCATACGCGGCCACGATGTGGAAGCGTTTCGTGTGCGCTACGGCGCGTGGCCGCGGGGAATTCGCGCGCGGTTGCGCTTCTTCGCCATGCGCGCGCTCTGCTACCTGTTGAGCGTTGACTATGCGCACGGCATCTTGGTGATCGGCAAGAAGAAGCTCTCGGCAGAAAACAAGGGTCAACCCGCTTGAGCCGTTCGGTGACTTATCAGCGGTTGGCGTGGTGATGTGCGCTTGGAATTGTAGTCGGAACCATTGCGCATTGACGCCAAAGGCCACAATCGTACAAACAAAATGAGCCGCGCCAAGACTCTCCCCAAAACACGCGTTCAGATCCGCAAGAGTCCGAAACCCAAAGAACTTCCGAGAACCGGACTACTCTTAAAAGGCAAAACGCTGAATACGATTCTCTGCGTTCTATTGGCCGCAGTGACCATCGCTCTCTACAGCCCGGTATTTGGATATTCGTTCGTCGTCCTGGATGATTCTGATTACGTCACCGCGAATTCCCACATCCATAGTGGCCTGCGATGGAGCATGGTCAAATGGGCGTTTACCTCAACCGCCGCTGCAAACTGGCACCCTCTGACTTGGCTGTCGCACGCCCTCGACTACCAGCTCTTTGCCTTAAATCCAGCCGGTCATCACGTAGACAGTGTGCTGATACACGCAGCAAATGCAGTCTTGTTATTTCTGCTGTTGTGGCGGATCACAAGGCGCCGGGGTCCGAGCCTGCTGGTAGGAGCGCTGTTCGCCTTGCATCCGATCAACGTTGAGTCGGTGGCATGGGTGGCAGAACGCAAGAATGTACTGAGTACGTTTTTCTTCCTATTGGCGATCGCTGCCTATGTTTGGTACGTCAAGAAACCGGATTGGCGCCGATATCTGCTGGTTGCGGCGCTGTTTGCCGCAGGACTGATGGCCAAGCCGATGGTCATTACGCTGCCGTTTGTTCTGTTGCTGCTGGATTATTGGCCGCTGGAGAGGATCGCTTTTCGCTCTTCGCCTTTCGCAGTTCGCCAGAATGCCGGAGCTGAGACCTCTGGCGAAAAGCGAGGAGCGAAGGGCGACCTGCGATTCTTGCTGCTGGAGAAAGTCCCGTTAGTTTTTCTCTCAGCCGCAAGTGCAGTGATCACCCTGAAGGCACAGCGGGCTGGATTTGCAGTGCGTACCTTAAGCCAATTTCCGCTCGCCGTTCGAATCGAGAATGCCATCGTGGCCTACGGGCTGTATCTTTGGAAAACTGTCTGGCCGGCGCAACTGGCACTCTATCCCCATCCTGCAATGGCTCTCCCGGCATGGCAATGGATTCTATCCGCACTGGTTTTGATCAGCATCACTGCACTCGTAGTTATTTTTCGCAGCAAGCGCTACTTGCTGGTGGGATGGTTCTGGTTCCTCGGTACTTTAGTTCCTGTCATCGGCCTGGTGCAGGTGGGGCAAGGCGCCATGGCCGATCGCTATGCTTACCTACCGCTCATCGGAATCTTCGTAATGCTGGGTTTTGGTTTAGCCGACCTGTTAGACGTACGAGAGGTTCGCCTTGCCTGGCGGTTGGTCCCGGCATTGTGCGCGTTGATAGCGCTGGGCTGCGTCACTCACCGCCAGATGAGCTATTGGGACAGCGACTACGACCTGTGGTCGCACACGCTGGCGGTCGCAGAAAATCCCTTCGCACATGACGCGATGGGTTCGGCTCTGCTGGATCCCAACTTGACAGTTACGCCGAGCAACCAGGAAAACCTTGATAGCGGTCAGAAGCGAATGGACGAAGCGCGCCAGCACTTCGAGCGAGCGTTAGAACTGCGCCGTCAGTTGGCGGAGCAGAATCCGGCTGTGTACCTGCCGGACATCGCGACCACGTTGAACAACCTGGGCAATCTGGATCGACTGGAGAAACAGCCGCAGGAAGCCCGCCGCCACTATGACGAAGCCCTGAAAATTCACCGGCAACTTGCTCAGGAGAAGATGGACCCTTTTCCGCCGGACCTGGCTGTTACGCTGAATAACCTAGGGTCGTTGGAAGAAGGAACGATGCAGATGGAGGAAGCTCGTTTGCATTTCGAGGGCGCCCTAGAGATTTACCGTCAAATGGCGCAGCAGAGCCCGGATGCATACCTACCCAAGGTGGCCGAGACGCTGAATAGTCTGGGCTTCGTGGCGAGAGAGCAGAAGCGAATGGCAGAGGCGCGTCAGTATTACGAAGAAGCGTTAAGAATTCGCAGTCAACTGGCGCAGCAAGACCAGGATGCATACCTGCCTTACCTGGCAACCACCCTGAATGACCTGGGGATTCTGGAAGCAAGCCAAAACCGAACCGACGACGCGCAGCGACATTATCAGGAGGCGTTGGCGTCCTATCGTCAACTGGCGCAGCGCGACCCCGACACGTATCTACCGTACCTGGCAGCGACGCTCAACAACCTGGCTCTCGCGGATGAAAGCCAGAACCGGATCGAAGAATCCCGCGCCCACTTCGAAGAAGACTTGAACATCTTCCGGAAACTGTACCAGGACGACCCCAGGCGATATGCCGGCGATGTCGCCAGGGTGGAACGGAGTTTGGCGGAGCTAAACGGGAAAACCTCCTTTCGATAAGCTTTTCTAACTGAGCGATGTGAGTACGGAAACGCCAATTCGCGTCGGCATTGACGGCCGGGTCTTGATGCATTACGAGATGCGCGGCTTCGCCCGTTATACCGTGGAACTGTTTCGTGCGATGAAAGAGATCGCGGGCAGCAACGTCCAGCTCATTTCGTTTTCTCCCGGCCCGATCGCGCCCGAATTTCTAGGCGCGCTCGATATCACTCCCGTAATGTTCCAGGCGCGAAGAGAGATTCTGTGGGAACAGGTCGAACTGCCGAAACAGCTACAGCGCGCGCGCATCGATGTTTTCCACACGACCGCCAACCGTGGGCTGCCCTACCGCCGGATGTGCAAGTACGTCCTAACTTGTCATGACATTATTGACCGACTGCCTGAATATTGCGGGCAGGAGCACTGGCGCGGGCGTTGGCGGAAACGGTATGCGGATTTTGTCTCCCGGCACAGCGCCGACAAGTACGTTACGGTTTCCGACTTCTCGAAGCGGGACATCTGCCGATTTCATGGAGTGCCTGGGGAGCGTGTGGTGGTAATTTACAACGCCGCAAGTCCCCGCTTCCATGAGCGGGTACCAATCGAACAAATTGCGCTGGTTCGCGAAAAGTACCGTTTGCCGACGCAGTATTTTCTTTTTCTGGGTGGGTTCGACAAACGAAAAAACGTAGGTACGCTGGTGGAAGCTTTTGCGCAACTGCCCAAGGAAGCGCCGGCGCTGGTGTTGGCGGGCGAACATAAATGGGAGTTCGCGGCGATCTCCGAACGAATTACCGCACATGGGCTTTCGGAACGAGTTCTGTGTCCCGGTGCTATCGCCGAGGAAGACTTGCCTTCGCTATATCAGGGAGCGATTGCATTGGCGCATCCCTCGCGCTACGAAGGCTTCGGTCTGCAACTGGTGGAAGCGATGGCCTCGGGAATCCCAATACTGGCTTCGCGGACTACCAGCCTGCCGGAGGTGCTTGGCGGTTGCGGTTTGTTGTTCGATCCGGAGGATCCGGCTTCCATCGCGTTACAGATGGAACGAATCGCTCGCGATGGTAACTTACGGACTGCCTTGATAGAAAGTGGCCGGCAGCGGGCGCGCTTTTTCTCCTGGCGCAAAGCGGCGGAGCAGACCCTCGGCTTGTATTTTGATTTGCTGGGCTACGGTGATGAAATCACGCGGCTTTGTGGCCAGCAAGGCAAGGAGCAGCGGAGGTGAGAATCGTTGTGGTGACTCCCGCGGTGCCTCACCCCTTCGGCGACACCGCCGCGCGATGGTTCTACGTCTTGATCACCGAGTTGGTGGCACGCGGTCATGACGTGGTTGCGGTGGTTGCGACAGAGGAGCCGGACGAACTGGTGGCCGCAGCCCGCCAGTGGCTTCCAGAAACCGACGGTCAACTGACGCTGCATCTGCATCGGCTGAAGGTGGATTCGGTCGCGCTGCGAAGGAAGTGGCAGAACCTGATGCGGCCGCGCAGCGAACTGCTGCAAGACTCAGACTTGACCGCCCTGTTGGGGCGAGAACTGGCAAAAGGTTATGACGTTCTGCACCTGGAGCAGATGTCGACCGGCTGGCTCGGGCTCGGTGTGCCGCGAGCGCTGCTCAACGTGCACTACTTCGACGTGATCGATTGGGCTGGGCGGGAGAACATGACTTTCAGAGAGCGCAAGGCGCTATGGCAGGCGCAACGCGCCACCAAACATCTATTGCACGGAATCAACGATGTTCGCCTGCTGACGCCGAGATTGAAAGAATTCGCAGAAGCCATCAATCCCGAAGGCCACTACTGGGTAGTTCCATTCGCCTTGGACACGTCGTTGTATCTCATGCCGCCGATGGTGGAGGAGCCTGTCGTAGGGCTGATCGGTTCCATGCACTGGGAGCCTTCGCGCTCCGCAGCCGAGCGCCTGATCACGCGTATTTGGCCGTTGGTGAAACAGCGTGTGCCGAGAGCGAAGCTTTTTGTGGCGGGATGGAATGCCGCGAAGCACTTACAGAAATATTCGTCACCGCCGGATATTGAACTGGCCGAGAATGTGGCGCATCCGTCTGAGTTTTTCTCCAAGGCCGCGGTCATGGTTTATGCCCCTTCGCGCGGCAGCGGCATGAAAGTCAAAGTGCTGGAGTCAATGGCCTACGGCGTGCCCGTGGTGACCACATGGGAAGGTGTGGAGGGCATCGAGTACAAGAACGGGCACGAATGCTGGGTTGCGGAAACCGACGAAGATCTAGCCGACAAGACCTGTCACCTGCTGGAGAACTCTGGCGAGCGGCAGCGTATGCGGGATGCGGCGCGAAGCTTGATTGAGGACCGTTACTCCCCTGGTCCGGTGGTCGATAAAATGATGTTGGTGTACCAACAGTTGATCGGCTCCCTCCTGGGCTAGCTGCCTTGGAGCGGGGCGGCCACCGTTTCCTTGACACTACGTACTGGATTCTCTACGGTACAAACGTCGATGCAATGTCACGATAACTGATGCTAACGCGCGTCAAATTCGCCTTGCTGGTTGTGCTGCTCTTCACTTCGTGTTGTTTCGCATGGGCAGACAAGATCTCGGACATTCGCCCGCAGGGCTACGTCACGGATCTCGCGCAGGTCATTGATCCCGCGACCAAAGCCAGGCTGGAGACGCTGTGCGCCGAGGTCGAGCAGAAGACCGGCGTCCAAATTGCCGTTGTGACGGTTAATTCACTCGACGGGCAGAGCAGGGAAGACTACGCGGCCGATCTCTACAAACATCTTGGTGTCGGAGCAAAGAAGGATAGCCGCGGCGTTCTGCTCCTGATGGCGCCCAAGGAGCGTCAGTACAAGATCGAAGTCGGATACGGGTTAGAGCCTGTGATCAACGACGCCCGGGCTGGAGACATTGGGAGGGAGATGGTGCCCGATCTGCGCAGCCAAGACTACAGCGCGGCTGTACTCCTGGGAACAACTCGGATTGCCCAACTCATAGCAGCAGACAAAGGCGTGCAGTTGAACGGCATTCCGGCCAATAGGCCGCGCGCGCCTGCTTCGCAAACACCTTGGTGGATCCCGTGGCTGATTTTCGTGATCATCTTCGCCGTCATCCGAGCGATTTCGCGGCGGGGCGGTGGTCGCGGCCCGCGAGCGGGTGGAGGCGGAGGGTCTGCTCTTCCGTGGTTTCTGATCGGGAGTGCTTTGGGGGGACGGGGTGGCAGCTGGG
>Ga0187857_10002988_pt1 | contig 14241 bp, 7 predicted proteins | sample June2016WEW_8_10_FD_132984 | JGI IMG/M metagenome (GOLD analysis project Ga0187857, IMG submission 132984) | Peatland microbial communities from SPRUCE experiment site at the Marcell Experimental Forest, Minnesota, USA - June2016WEW_8_100 | ecosystem: Environmental > Terrestrial > Soil >...
CGCAAACGTTCGACCAGTGCCGCCTCCGATGCGGCGCCGACGACCAGCGCACCGCGCAGTGGCGCCTTATAAGAAGATGCTTCGTAAGAAGATGCAGAAGTGGGGGAAACATCTTTCGCGTTCATAACTACCTCGGTAATTCTCGGCGGCGCCTCGCTTACCGCAACCGACCGCTTGCCGTTTCCATTCAGCCTGTGGGGAATGTATTCCTCAAGTACCGCATGGAAGTTGGTACCGCCAAAACCAAAAGCGCTCAAGCCGGCGCGCCGCACGCCATCTACCGTCTTCGTCCACGGCTGCAACTCGCGGTTGACGTAAAGCGGGGAATGGGCAAAGTCAATCTCCGGATTGGGGCGCTCGCAGTGCACGCTGGGCGGTAGTACTTTGTCGCGAAGTGCGAGAGCGGCTTTCAGCAATCCGGCGGCGCCCGCAGCTCCTTTGAGATGTCCAAAGTTCGATTTGACCGAGCCCAGTCCTACTGAGTGCGGAGGGAGATGAGCACTGCCGAGCACATCGGCCATGCTCTGTACTTCGACCACATCGCCCACGCGGGTGGATGTGCCGTGGCCTTCAATGTAGGTGGCCGTACCCGGTGACAGGCCGGCATTCTGCCAGGCTCGTTCAATGGCCAACTTCTGGCCGATGGGGTTGGGGGCAGTAATCCCTTTGCCCTTGCCGTCACTCGCGCCCCCCATGCCGCGAATCAAGGCGTAAATTTTGTCTCCGTCACGCTCGGCATCGGCCAGGCGTTTGAGCAAAAAGATGGCAGCGCCTTCACCCATGACGAAGCCGTCCGCTCCTTCGGCGTAAGGACGAGTGCCGGTCGCCGAAAGCGCTCCGATCTTGCAGAACTTGACGAACATCGAAGCGCCCATGTTGCGGTCAATGCCGCCGGTGACCACCGCGTCGTAATCGTTCTCCACTAATCCCTCAATTGCCGAACTGATGGCCGCCATCGCGGAGGCGCAAGCCGCGTCGCAAATGTAATTGGGACCGTGGAAGTTGAAGATATTGGCAATGCGGCCGGCAATGCAATTGGCCAATTCACCAGGCATGCTGTCTTCGCTAATCTCAGGAAACAGTTTGTCCGTCCGGGCGTGCAATTCACGCGTGATGTCGCGGCGGAGCGCTTCCGGGAGCGAGGCGAAACTGGCGGTTCCGGCCAGTTCGCGAGAGTATTCCGGGAAGTAAATACGCAGCGCGGTAAGATAGTGTCTCTCGCCGGCCATGGCATTGCCGAGGATCACGGCGGTGCGATCCGGGTCCAGCGGCCGCTTGGGATAGCCGTAGTCCTCCAGCGCTTCGCGGGCGCACGCGATGGCCCATTTTTGCGCCCCATCCATGGCATCCACCACGCGCGGCGGGACGGCCAACCGCCACTTCATCGGGTCCCACACGTAGTCGCGAACCCAGCCGCCGATTTTTGAATAGGTCTTATCTGGAACGCTTGGGTCCGGATCGTAGTAGAGCGCTGGATCCCAACGCTCAGGATTAATCTCGGTGACGCTGTAACGGCCGTTCTTAATGTTTTCCCAGAAAGCCGGGACGTTCGGGGCATCCGGCAGAATGGCTCCCGCCCCTACAATGGCGATGGCTCGGTACGAAGTGTTTTCCATAACTGCGCTCCTGTGCGGAGAGAAGAATTTTTCCTGTCAAGGCCCATATAAGGTTCATCTTTCAGTGCTACGCGGCGACTCCCGTGCGTTTCGCCGCGCGGCCGTACAGTACGTCTGCGATGTGATCCAGGTCCGAGATCAGTCCTGCCTGGGCTCGGTGAATTGCGGGCAGTCCCAGGCTTGTTTCAAACGCGGGCAGTTCGGCAGCGCTCACACCGCCGGCTCCGACCACCCAGCGCAAGCCTTCTTCGGCAACCTTGAGCGCGGCCTCGCGGGCAAAGACTCGGCTAAGCGCCGCCAGCGCTGTCGCGTCGAAGCGCCGGTTGGCTTTCTCGTTGACCTTGCCTTCATCCATCAACCCGGCGCGGCGGGCTAAACTGCCGGCGCACTCGGCGTAGGCGATCAGTTCGCCCAGACGGAGCAGAATGTGTTGATAGCGGGTCAGGCGCGCGACCCGGGCTTTCTCCATCACTTCGGCCAATGCGTGCAACGCCAGTGCCGCGTTGTCAGCGCCCAGGTTCGGATGGCGCCCATGGAGCTCTTCTAACTTCCTGGCTTGCTCGTGGTAATACTGCCCGCGCGTCTTCAGATGAAGCTGCCAGCGGTCGCGGCTGATAGTCATCTCCATGATCTCGGAGGTGCCTTCGTAAATGGTGGTGATCCGGACATCGCGCTTGATCTTCTCCACCATGTATTCGTGCGTGTATCCGTATCCGCCGAGGGCTTGAATACTGGCGTCGGCTGCCATGTTTCCGGCCTCGGTCGCCATGTACTTGGCGATAGCGCCTTCCGTGTTCAGGCTGCCTTCGGTCCCCGCGTCGATCCGCTCTGCCGTTTCTTCGATGTAGGAGCGGGCGGCCTCGAGGCGCGCCACGTGGGGCACGATCAGCTTGTGGGTGTAGCCTTGTTTCTCCGAGAGCGGCGCTCCCGCCTGGATACGCTTGGTGGAGTATGGAATTGCGCGATCGAGCGCGGACCAGCCAGCCCCCAGGCCAAACGCCGCCACCATCAGCCGCGTGTAGCCGAAGACGGCCTGCGCCTGATTCAATCCCTGCCCTTCCACCCCGCCGATCAGGCGGTCGGCTTCGACGTAGGTGTCGCTGAACGCAAGCGCGGCCGTGTTGCTCAGCCGAATGCCGTGCTTATCTTCCGGTTCGTCGTGGCTGAAACCGTTGGCTCCCTTTTCCACGATGAACCAACTCGGACCACTGGGCGTGTTGGCCAGGACGGTGTAAGCGTCCGCAATTCCGCCGTTGCTGATCCATTGTTTTGCCCCGTTGATCTTGTAGCCGACGACCCGGTCGTCCTGCATCACTCGGTCCGCAGTGGTACGGAGTGCGCCCAGATCGCTGCCCGCTTCCGGTTCGGTGGCGCCGTAGGCAAACAGCAATCCCTCTTCCGCAATGCGGCTCAGCCAGTGCTTCTTTTGCTCCGGAGTGGCGCCTACCGTGATCGGATCGCTGCCCAGAAACGTAGCCAGCACGGCCGTAGCGACGCCCAGATCGATGCGCGCCATCTCTTCACAGACTACATACACATCGAAGGCGCCCCCGCCGAAACCGCCGCAGTCTTCGGGGATGAACAGGAGTTGAATGCCCAACTGATCCGGGCTGCACATATGCCGGACGATCTCCAGCGGGCATTCGTCGCGTTCATCCAGCTCCAGGATTTTTTCGTCGGTCAAGCGTTTCTTGGCAAAATCTCTGAGCGACTTCAGACTTAGCTTCAAGGTCTTATTTGCAATCATGGTTGGTGCCTCACTTTGCTGCGACGCTGCGCATTTCGCGAACTTTGTTGGTCAGTTCCGGCAAAAACTCCAGGATGTCGTCCACAATCCCGACATCCGCCACCTGAAAGATTGGTGCTCTCGGATTCTTGTTGATGGCGATCAGAAACGGACTGCCCTTGAGGCCGGCTAGATGCTGGAATGCACCACTGATGCCGCATGCCAGATAGACCTTCGGCTTGACGGTTTTTCCGGACGACCCAACCTGACGCGATTTTCCCAGCCACTTGGCGTCAACCACGGGCCTCGAGCAGCTCACTGCCGCGCCCATCGCTTCAGCCAGGTCCTGCGCAATGGCCACGTTCTCCTGCTTCTGGATGCCTCGGCCGATGGAAACCAAAACGTTGTGCTTGGTGATATCGACATCACCCGCCTCGGCGGCGATGGTCTCCAGGTAACGCCGTCCAGCGCTCAGAGCACCAACCTCCGATGACTTGTCGACGACGGTCACAGCCACAGGAGCACTCTCCAGAGATTTGAACGCCCCTGGACGCACCGTGACCACCGCGCCCGACGAGATGTCGCAACAAACGTGAGCGCTCACCTGTCCGCCAAATTCCTGGCGAACAACTTTGAGATCGCTGCCTTCAACTCCGGCGATGTCCAACACGTCGGAGACGAAAGTTGAATTCAGCTTGATGGAAAGACCCGGCGCCAGATCGATTCCGAAATGCTCGTGCGCAACCAGCACAATGCTGCCCGGCGGCACAACCTTGACCAAAGCTTTGCGGATCAATTCCGCATTGGGGTAGGCAAAAGCCTCGTTGGAAATTGTCCATATCTCAGCGTAGGAAGCACGGAGTGCGCTGCACGCGGCGTTGAGGTCCGCGCCCCAACCGGTGAGCAGGGCTGTAGGCGAAGCAGTGGGGTCGATCTTTTTGGCAGCGGCTGCCAGTTGGGCCGCGGAATCGTCCGCCACGCCAGCCTTGTGCACGATGTAAGCGAAGATGCGAGCCATTATTTCAACCCTCCTTTGGCTGCGACTAACTCCAGAACTTTGTGCACGTTTTCTTCCCGGCTGCCCTTGAGCATCTCTGCGCCCTTGCCGAGCGCGGGGACGAAGTAGTCCACGCGCTTCACTTTCGCGGCAGCTTCGCCCACAGCACCTGGGTCAACGCCGAGCTCTGACACGCCGAAAGTCGGGATGGGCACCGAAGCCACGGCGCGAATGCCTCGCATACCGACATAGCGTGGCTCATTGATGCCGGTCTGAATCGAGAGCACGCACGGCAGATCGATCTCACTCATTTCCTTGTTGCCGCCTTCGATTTCGCGGCTGACTTTCAGCTTCCGGCCTTCCAGAACTTCGATGGAATTGACCAGCGAAGCAAACGGGTAGTCGAGCATCGCCGCCAGCATCCCGCCAACCTGCGCGCCGCCGTCCTCGGCCTGCACGCCGGTGAGAATCAGGTCGTAGTTACCCTTCCGCACAAAGCTTTTCAGGATGGTTGCGATCCCCCGGGCGTCCGATCCGCTGAAGGCTTCGTCGGTAATCAGCACGCCATGGTTCGCGCCCATGGCCATCTCCCGGCGAAGGATCTCTTCGTCGTCTTCGCCGCCAACCGTGACCACAGTGACGTTTCCGCCAATCCGGGCCACAATCTGCAGCGCCTCTTCGACCGCGTAGTTATCCGGCTCGTTGATCGAATAGACCAACTCGTCGCGCTCTATGTCGTTTCCGGCGCTGTTCAGTTCAATCTCGTTCTCCGATGTATCGGGCACTCGTCTTGCGCAAACTAGAATCTCCACATTCACCTCCGCTCCTCAAACCGCTTTTTGTTCCTCACGCACCATCTCCTGGTCTACCAGTTCCGCCAGATCGATGGCGGTCATCTTTCCTTCCAGACCTGCAACCTTGATCGCATCTTCTATATTCACCATGCAGAACGGACATGCCGTTACGATCACATTGGCCCCGGCTTCCGCGGCCATCTGGACTCTCTTCACGCCCATGCGCTGCTCTTCTTTTGGCTCGTAGAAAAGCATCAGTCCGCCGCCGCCGCAGCAGAACGAGCGGTCTCTGGAGCGGCTCATCTCAACCCGCTTCAAACCCGGGATGGCATCGAGCACGTCACGCGGATCGTCATAAACCTGGTTGTGGCGTCCCAGGTAGCAGGGATCGTGGTAGGTGTAAACTTTGTCTCGGCTTTCTAGCGGATTGAACTTGATCTTGCCGGTCTTCACTTCCCTGGCGATTACCTGGCTGATGTGCTCGACCTCCGGCACATCTTTGTAGTCGTGCTTCAGCGCGTTAAAGGCGTGCGGGTCGGCGGTAACAATTTTCTTTACTCCGGATGCTTTGATCGCTTCCACATTGTGGTCGCGCAAGGCGGTGAAGAGCAGCTCTTCCCCGAACCTCCGCACTTCATGGCCACTATCCCTTTCCGCAGCGCCGAGGATCCCGAAATTCTCTCCCACGTGATCCAGAATCTTCGCCGTCGCCCGCCCGATCGACTGCATACGGTCATCGTAGGAAGTAATACTGTCCACAAAATAAAGCGTGTCGGCGCCGTTGCTTTTGCCCAGTGTTTTGACCTGGCAGACTTGTTGAAACTCCTTGGCGTTCGCCCAATCGGCCTTCTTTTTCTCCATCTTGCCGTAAGGATTGCCGCGGCTCTCCAGCGCCTTCAGCGGCTTCTGCAGTGATTGAGGCACGTTCCCGTCATCGATCAGGCCGCGCCGCAGATCGACGATTTTGTCGATGTATTCCACCAGCAACGGGCACTCTTCCTCGCAAGCACCGCAGGTGGTGCATGACCAGATTTCGTCTTCTGAATAGAGGTGGCCAATCAATGGCTTGCTATTGCCATTGCCACTGCCACTACCAACGTCCGAGTGCCTGAACATCGGATAGTGCTGGAAGGCGTAGTCTCTCGCCTTGATGGTAAGAAATCGTGGCGACAACGGCCTTCCCACCGCATTGGACGGGCAGTTGTCCGAGCACCGTCCGCAATCGGCGCAGGAATAAAAATCCAGCATGTGCTTCCAGGTGAAGTCTTCGAACGTCTTGACTCCGAAGGATTTCACCTGATCCAGATGTTCATCGCTCACGCCCCATCTCACAGGCTTCAGAATCTCGCGATCCAACTTGGCGAAGTACACGTTGAACAACGAGGTTTCGACGTGGAACTGAATGCCAAAGGGCCGATAGCACAACAAAAAGTAAAAGGTCACTTCATGGAGAAGATAGGCGCCGGCGTAAACCTTCCCGATAGTGGCCGTAGCAACTGGGAGAAGAGCGATCTGCAAGATCCACGGCAGTGACAGTACGGCTAAAGTTTCAACCGGTTGACCTAGCTGGGACTGACCGGCGGCCTTCGCGGCCTCAAAGAGGCTGTCGGCCACCATCAGAATCGCGATCAACGCCAGGAGGAAAACGGCGTCGGCGGTGTGGGCCTTGCCGAACCGCGCCGGTACTTCATATCGCGCAGGTTTGAAGACCAGCCGGCGGATCACAGCAACTACCATGCAGAGGAATACGACGGTGGCAGCGTAGTCCGTGATGACGTCGTAGATCTGGCCTGCCCTTCCGGAAAGGCCCGGCATCACAAAATTCTGGGAGACGCCGACGATCAGCACCGCGAAGGCGCGCATCGCCAGCAGAATGAATCCGGCAAAAATAAGGATATGTAAGGTCCCGGCGGTCTTGTAGCGCGGATGCTTCCACTGCCCTAACCAGAATTTGAAAACCCTTTCCAGGCGGACCAATGGCCGGTCAAAGCGAAGATCGCGTTCGGCCCTTAGCAGCGGTACAAGGCGCTTCGCCACAATGTAGGCAAAACAGGCAACCCCCAAAATATGGATGGCGAGGAAGAGCGTTCGACCCGAGACCAGCCACGACGTAACTTGCGAAACGGACTGGATGCCTTCCACCATGGTGCTTGGCCCTGGTTAGAATTGCCTGGCCCGATAGCATTACCTTGCCCACCTGCTACACTCCCGTGCCCTGCATCGCTACGCGATCATTTGCGTCAGGACGCGCTCTTCATCCGTGGTTGGCGGTGGTGCTTGTGCCAACTTGACGGGCAGGGGAGGGACTGTGAGCGGGATGGTTACACGAACTGTTGCCGCCGGCTGGGGCGCGGGTTGCGATGCCTCCTGCGTCCTCGCCCGTACTTTCTTCCCGCTCTGGCGCGGCGGTTTGACCTCTTGCGTCTTTTCCCGTACTTTCTTCTCGCCCTTGTCGGGCGGTTTGATTCCAGCAGCTTCTCGCAACTCCTCGAAACTGGTTTTCAGAAAGGCCTCCAACCGCCGCAGATCGGGCGCGGCATGCACGTCTCCGCCGAACCCGAAATACACCGTGCCGTCGTAACTCAAGATGGCGCAGTTGACCGTCATCTCGCCGCCCACCGGCACATACGGATACCAGCGCAGCATCCTGTGGCCCAGCAGATAGAGCGGGTATTGCGGCCCGGGCACATTGGTGCAAACCAGGTTGAAGGGCGTGATCGGCAACTGGCTCAACACCGGGCCAGCGAGCGCTTGCATCGAGGTCGGGAACATGCCGATCAAACCACCCGCCAGGCTGACTAACTCCGCGGCATGCGAGCGCTTGAGAAACTCCGTTCTTTGATGCACCGCCGCCAGCAGTTTTAGCGGATTGCGAATATCCAGCGGAATGGTCACCGGAACCAGCGAGATGCGGTTCCCCAACTCGCCCGGACTATCGCTGCCGCGCAGGTTGACCGGGACCATCATCCGCAACAGTCGCCCCTTAACCCGCTCTCCATGCAGCTCCTGATAGCGCCGGATGGTCGCCGTCACCAGCGCAAGAATGACGTCGTTCACGCTGGCACCGCAGGTCTGCTTTACCGCTTTGACATCTTCCAGCGGAATATCGGCCCAAGCCACCTTCTGTGGTCCGCGGTAATTGACGTTGAACCGTATGCGCTCGGTGAACGCAGTGATCTCCGGGAGCAAGCGCGAGAACTCGTCCGTCGGCATGAGGTTGCCGCCATTCGCCGCCGCTCGCTCTGCCATGTCCAGCAGGTCCGCCCAGGCGGAGAGAATCCGCTTGACGAAATCGCCGTAAGAGCTCACCACGCCATCCAACAACGAATTGATGGCGTCGTGCGGCGGAGGCACGCGGAAGCGAATCTTCTTCTTGGGCAAAGGCGGCGCCACCGGGCTCGCGTCCAGGAGCTTGGTCATGATGCCCACCCCGGCAATGCCATCCGCCATGCAGTGGTGCATGCGCAGAATGAACGCGCTACGTTTGCCTTTCGGGCCTTCGCCCTTCGGACCGTCGCCTTTCAATCCATAGACAAACGTCAGGTCCCACAGCGGATGCTGCCGGTCCAGCACCGTGCTCACGATTTTCCCAGCGAGTGCCTTCAGTTCGGTGTCGGTACCCTGCTTGAGCGTCACCTTGCGTACATGGTTGCGAATATCAAAGTTGGGGTCGTATTCCCAGCTCGGAAGACCAAGATTGAGCGGTGGCGCCACCACCCGCTTGACCAGGTGAGGAATCAGCGCCAGCTTCGACTCCATGAACTGGAGGCAATCCTTGAACCGGATCTCGCCCTCCAGCACGCTGACGCACGCCACATTGAGCGGCATGCCTTCCCGCTCCAGATGCAAGAAAACCGTATCCCCCCACGAAAGGCGGTTACCTTGTTGATGGTTCTGCATGAAAACTCTCCCATTCATCCGCAATTACGCATCTCAGGCTGCGAAGATCAGGCGACGAACGACAATCGCGACCCGAGCTTCACCAGCTTGAGCACTTTGTAGACATCGACGTTCACGCCGCACAACACGACCTTGACGCCCTTGTCGTCAGCTGCGTCGGCGAACCCCTCCAGCGCCCGGATTGCACTCGAATCGATCCGGCCGACCGAAGAGAAATCCACAACTACTTCGCCCTCGGCGCTGTCCAGTTTTTCCCCGGCCTCTTGCAACCCTTCGACAACGCGCTCTTCATCAATCTTTATCCACACGGCGATCACTGCCATACCCACCACCATCCGCTACGCGGTTTGTTGCTGAGACGCGCCGGCCACCTTTGCCGGACCTCGTCCCTGGTACGCCTTCCAAAACAGCTCGGCCAATTCGCTCATCAGTGACATCCGCGGGTTCGACCGCCCGGATGGATCTTCAAAGGCAAGCTTGGTCAAATCGGGCATCGCCCGCTCGAATTCTTCCTTCGAAATTCCCAGCTCGGCGATGGAACGTGGAAATCCCAATTGGTCCAGCAACTGTTCTGTCGCCGTCACCAGGTTCTTCACCTTTTCCTCAATCGTGTTTCCGCCCAACCCCAGCATGTCCGCGACCGCCGCGTACTTCTTATGCGCGACATATCCCTGTGTGTACGGCGACGGCATGAACTTGGCGGGCACCGCTGCGTTGTAAACCATCACATGCGGCAACATGAGCGCATTGGCCCGGCCGTGCGTCACGCCGAAGCGCGCCCCGAAGGCATGCGCCAGCGCGTGATTCACGCCCACTGACGCGTTGGAAAACGCCATCGCTGCAATGCAGGCGGCATTGTGCATCATGCTCCGCGCCTCTTCATCGTGGGGATGCTCGTAAGCGATAGGCAGGTACTTGAAGACCAACCGAATCGCTTCCATGGCGTTGGCATCGGTGTAGGGCGACGCATAATTCGAAACCCCAGCTTCCAGTGCGTGGGTCAGGCAGTCGATACCGGTATCAGCGGTAAGTCCCTTCGGCATCGACATGACGAACTGCGGATCGACAATCGCTACATCAGGACTGAGCGAGTAGTCGGCGAGTGTCACCTTTCGCCCCAGCTCCTTGTCGGTGAGGACGGCAAACGGCGTGACCTCGCTCCCCGTTCCGCTGGTCGTGGAGATGGCAATCAACCGCGCCCGGTTGATCTTGTCCGTCGGGAACTGGACCACGCGCTTGCGGAGATCCAGAAAGGGCGCAGCCAGCTCTTGCAGATCAGCCTCCGGCGATTCGTACTTGAGTTTCATGATCTTGGCCGCGTCGATTACCGACCCGCCACCCAGCGCGATGATTTGGTCCGCTTTGTAGAAATTGAGCGCTTCCACTCCTTGCATGACCACCTTGACCTCGGGCTCCGCATCGGGAATGACCGAGACGTGAACGTGGGTTCCCTCCGGAATATAGCGCCGGACAATGTCAACGTGGCCGAGTTGCTCCATGGACGGATTCGTAACGATGATGGTGGAGCGCGATGGGAACTGATGCACATTTTCCACCGCGTTGCGGTTGAAATAAATCTGATTGGGAACTCGGAACCACATATGGGCTTGGGTCCTCCGAGCCACACGCTTGATATTGAGGTAGTGATAGACATTCACGTTATCCGTCGTGCTGTTGCCGCCACCGGTTCCACATCCGAAGGAGAAGGTGGGCACCAGATCGTTGTAAACGGCGCCCAGCGCTCCGATCGAACCCGGCGAGTTCACAATGATCCGCCCCGCATTGATCACCTCACTGAACTTGCGGATGACCTCATCGTCGTGCGAGAAAACAACTGCCGTGTGTCCCAGCCCGCCGGCATGGTTCACGTCTACGCACACCTTGAGCGCCTCATCGACCGATTTCGCTCGATAAACCGAGAGCACCGGGAACAGCTTCTCGACCGACAAGGGATGTTCGCGGCCTACACCTTGAATCGGCGCAATCAGGAGTTTGGTGTTCGGTTTAACCGAAAGACCGACAAAGCGGGCGATATCGCTGGCCTTCTGGCCGACGGCCAGGGGCTGCATGAAACCGGTCTGCGGATCGATCACCGTGCGCGCCAGCAGTTCCGCCTCTTTTTCATTGCAGATATGCGCGCCCAGTTCCGCGAATTTCTTTAGCACCGGCTCATAGATCTCATCGTCAATCACCAGCGTCTGCTCTGACGCGCAAATGGTTCCGTTATCGAAGGTCTTGGAGACGATGATGTCCACCACAGCCGTATTCAAATCCGCCGTTTTTTCCAGGTAAACCGGCGTGTTGCCCGGTCCTACACCCAGGGCTGGTTTGCCCGAGCTATATGCGGCTTTGACCGCACCCTGCCCACCGGTGGCATCGATCAGGCGCACGTCTTTGTGCCGCATCAGGTAGGCGCTCTCCTGCAGGTTCTGCGATTCCAGGCAAGTAAAAACCCCTTCGGGCGCGCCGTGCTTCAGCGCCGCCTCATACATGATCCGCACCGCTTCGGCGCCGCAGCGCGCGGCCTTGGGGTGGGGACTGAAAATGAACGCGTTCCGCGTCTTGATGGCCATGATGCATTTGAACAACACCGTGGAAGTCGGGTTCGTAATGGGTATGATTGAGAAAATCACCCCGATCGGTTCAGCCATCTCCACCAGGTTGCGTTCCGGAAACTCGCGAATGATGCCAACCGTGCGCTTGTCTTTGACATAGTCGTAGGCAAACTCCGTCGCCACCATGTTTTTAATAACTTTGTCTTCCATCACCCCAATCTTGGTTTCTTCTACCGCCAGGCGCGCGAGATCTAGAGCGTGCTCCATCCCCGCCAAGACCATCGGCTTGACGATGCGATCAACGTCTTCTTGGGTGAATTGGGTAAAGACGGCGGCGGCGGCTCTAGCTTGACTGACTAGAGTTTCGAGGTAGGCAATCCGTTCTGGACTGAGGCTCTCTGCGGCAAGCGGAATCTGAACCCGCTCCTGCACTGCTTCGCTCGCGATCATCACTGCCCCCTATTTTGCTAGGGGCCCGTTACGTGCGAGAAGCATTCACGCTCTTCTATCTGTTTCCGATTCTCGCGATCACAAAGCGGGACACCAGATCGCCAGGCACAACCGTTCTTCTTTCTATGCGTAGTCGATAGGATGTCTTTCTAACCAGTGTTCATCGCGCACCCGGTCAATATTCCGCAAAGCCCCAAAGGCGACACTTGCGGCCAAACGGCGATTTTCCCGAACGACGCCTGCGCCAAAACCGATTGCACCACCCAGCAAACCAAACGCCAACACCCGGCCGATCGACTTCGGCCGATTTCCGGGACAACCACCCAGCACGCCGATGCACACTCCAATGGCGGCGGGCTTCAAGGCATTTCGTACTGACTCGCTAAGAAACGGAGGAAGAGGTCTACCATCAAGAAATGCTTCTCGGCCGGAACGAGCTCCTTCCAGCCCAGAATTCAGAACCTTTCGGCCGTACTTAATTTCGGATCGTGACCACGTACGCAGACCCATAACACTACCTCACCACTCAGCCGATTGATTCGGCTCTAGTAGACCATTGGCGGGCGTGCTGAGTCTGTAGCACCTATCACCGGCCAAGGTGAGATGGGTCACCGTTGGCAAGGTCGGCAGGAAGGGCCTTGGCCGCTCAATCCCCTTTTGGGAACAAAACGCGAAAGCCGGCGCAGCTAGCGCAGCACGGAGCGCGAAGTTAGACTTTTTCCGCAGCCTCTTCAGCCGTGCCGTGACTTTTCTGAGCCGTCCAATACTTCTTGCGCAGCTCGCGTTTCAAAACTTTGCCAGTGCCGGTGCGAGGCAGGCTTTCCAGAAACTCGACTGACCGCGGACATTTGTAGTGCGACAGCCGGGCGCGGCAAAACTCCAGCAATTCGTCTTCCTCGGCTTTTTCTCCGGGCTTCAGCACGACGAACGCCTTCGGTACCTCGCCCCACTTCGCATCCGGAACAGGGATCACCGCCAGCTCGTACACCGCAGGGTGGGCGGAGAGCACCTTCTCCACTTCCAGCGAAGAAATGTTCTCGCCTCCGCTTACGATGATCTCTTTCTTGCGGTCAACAATCTGAAGGTAGTTCTGCGCGTCGACGGTGGCCACGTCGCCGGTATGGAACCAGCCGTCCTTCATCGCTGCCGCCGTGGCCTCAGGCTGGCGCCAATAGCCGCTCATTACGACGTCGCCTCTCACCACGATCTCGCCCATGGCAATGCCGTTATGAGGTACTTCTTTCCCGTCGGCGCCCAGCACTCGCAGCTCGACGCCGGGAATAGCAAACCCGGTCATAGCCTGGCCGGCATAGCGCCGTTCTCCTTCCCACCGCAGGTCCAATTTCATGGCCGATTTGGCGAGCGTCGGGCAAGTCTCGGTCAGCCCGTACCCGGAAATGCAGGTGCAGCCCAGCTTGTCCTCAGCTTCTCTTACCAGAGTAGGAGACGAAGCCGCCCCGCCAATGATGATCGTTGACAGGCTGCTCAAGTCGTACTTCGGCCTCTCCGGCGAATGCACCAGCGCTGTGACCATGGTGGGCACCATGGCGCAGGTGCTCACGCGCTCCCGCTCGATCAGTCGGAACACGTCGATAGGATTGAAGTGGTGAATCATGACGTGCGTGCCGCCGACCACAGTAATGGTGTGCGCCGTGCCCCACCCGTTGGCGTGAAACAGCGGAATGGTTTGCAGCATCACAGTCTGGCACGACATTTCGCCCATCGTGGTCGGGCACGTCTGTCCTGCGGCGAGTACTGACAAGGCGTGCAAATAGACGTTGCGATGCGTGAGCATCACACCTTTCGGGCGGTCGCTTGAGCCGCTGGTATAGAAGAGTTCAGCAATCGAGTCCTCATCAATCTGTGTGAAGTCACACTCGAACGGGGGGGAAGCTGCCAGTAAATCGTCGTAGTTTTGCGCTGCCAGCCAATTCGCCTGCGGCTGGCCGTCCAGCAGAAAAGTAATTTCGATCGAAGGAACGGCTGTTCGAAACGACTCCGCGAGCGGCAACAATGATATTTCGGTAAACAGGAATCTGGCCTGCGCATCATTCAAGACGAAAGCAAGCTCCTGCGGCGCCAGCCGGATATTCAAGGGAAGCAGCACACATCCGGCTTCCAGGACTCCGTAGTAGGCCTCCAGGAGCCGATGACAGTTCGTACTCAAAAAGGCAATTCGATCGCCCGGCTTTGCCCCGGCGGC
>Ga0187857_10003005_pt1 | contig 14138 bp, 26 predicted proteins | sample June2016WEW_8_10_FD_132984 | JGI IMG/M metagenome (GOLD analysis project Ga0187857, IMG submission 132984) | Peatland microbial communities from SPRUCE experiment site at the Marcell Experimental Forest, Minnesota, USA - June2016WEW_8_100 | ecosystem: Environmental > Terrestrial > Soil >...
ATCATCGGCATCAACTCGCTAGGAAACAGCTTCAACATGCTCAAGCTGGTCTGTGAGATCGGAATCTAAAGAATCATTCTGAATTCATCAAGGAGCAAAAGCCCTCAAACCCAGGAAAACCCCTCCCTCGGTACATACGGCCTCTTGAGATGAAAGATTAGCATCGGTAATCGGCCACTCGAACAATGTGAATCCTGTCACCTTGTAGTTATGACGACAGCCACTGGCAGTACACACATCCGATTCTTCAGTTAGAACCAAACCATGCGGAATCCCAGCCGAGTCCACAAAAAAATCGGAAACATCTGCACACTCGGCAGATGTCATCGGTGTAGTACATTCCGTTTGAATGGCCGCCGAAGACCAACTAACACCGTAAGGCATTTGAGAGATACAGTAGGCTTCGGTCTTGTAATACGTCAAGGGAGTCCACGCCATACAAAGAGACTGCACATCGGCAGGAGACGAAGATGCAACAAGGACATTCGATCCATCGCACAGATTGGAAGTCGTGGAATCAGGGTTGCCATTGCCACCGCATCCGGAGAGAATGCTGCCCGAAACGACCAGAAGAGCTGCCACCAAAATCTTTGCCACGTTCGACATTTGCGTCCTACCTTTCTTACGAGTAAATTCTCCCACAAGAAAACAAAGAGTCAAGTGGCAAATTTTGAGGTACTTGACACTAGGAGTTAACAATGGCCAAATCCCGAAAGAAACCCCTTGTTTTTCGAGCCCACCAAGATGTAGGGGGACACCACGATCCGGAAATTCTCCTGGGCATGGCTCGTGGCGTCTGGGCCGACTACTGGGCTCAAGAACAAGAGGAAGCTGGCGAAAGCTTCTCGGGACAAGACATCTATGCCGCTGCCCCCGACGCTCCTACATGGGCCGAAAAATGGGCCAAGAAACTCGCCAACAGCATCATCCACCTCAACGGAGATGTCTCCTTGGACACCCTCTTCAAAGCAGCACGTCAAGCAGGCTTTCCAAAAGATCGCGAAACCTTTGGCTTCTACCTTGGCATGGAAGCCGTCGGCCACGGCATTCACTGGACCGACAATGTACCTCATAGCGACGAGATTCCAAAAATCCTCGTGCCCGACTATGAATTCTACGAAGGCGCCGAACGCTCGGAACCCGACCTTCGGTTCGTCCACAAATAGAAGGAGGCTCACGTGGCCTACGACATCTTCAAAGGACAGACGACACGGGATTGGTCCTGCGGCTCCTTACTGCTGCCCGCAAAGCAACAGGCCGCCCTGTTCAACAAGATCGACGATGTTCGCTTCGACCTGCGCAGGTCCACCAACATCGTCAAGATCGGACTCCTCTCCCTTTCGGCCGCCATCGCCCTCGTCGCCGTCTCGGGTGTCGTCCGCACCACCGTCGAACACCACCACCCTGCCCGGTAAAGGAACAGACCCATGCCCAAATCCCACCCCTCGTTCGCCAGCCAGCGCGACTACTTCTACACCATCCATATCTTAGATCCACACGGAAGATCCATCGGGCTCGAAGAGCTTCCGAAACCTACGACCAGGGCACAAGCCTACAAGAAACTCATGTCGATCTTGAATGCCCTCGGCAAGACTGACGATCTTGTCTACGGTGACTACTTAAACCGCGACGACAGGAACCGCAGAGTTCTCTGAGACAGCCTCCCATGCCCAGGCATATTCGCAAAGACGATCCCAACTACCTCGCCCACCTCGGAGAGGAAGAAGGACTCGCCGTTGCTCATGAGCTGTACCGAACCAACCAAGAAGAAATCGACAAAGGCCGCCAGCTCACGGTAGCCGAGTACCAGTTCCTACTCAAGCAAGTCACTGATCGCCTGGTCAAGTCCGGCGAAATGCCTTCCCTCAAAACCATGACACCCGAGCGATTTCAAGCATTCGAGCACGCCTTCTATTCGACCATCAGGCACGAAGGGCTGCTCTAGTCCCAACAACCCACCATAGGAATGAAGCACATGCCCACCAAATCCAAGTCCGCTCCCAAGACCGCAGCCAAACTCCCCGCCTCCGTCCAGTTGACGATCACCTATCCAGCCAAGCTCTTCATGAAAGAGGTCGACAAGGGCGTCGTCGACACCATCGACAAGAAGATCGTCAAGATCGTCGGCCGCGCCACCGATGCCAGCGGATGCGATGTCGCCAGCGTCCGTGGCGCCAAAAGAGATCTGCGCTGGTGGATGATCCGCCGCCTCCGCGTTCCTGTCATCGAGAAGGCCGTCGCCGCCCTCGCCGTCACCGGCCTGAAAGTCGTCGCCTCCGAACGCAAGGCTGCCTAGTCAACTAAGAATCTCCCACATGAAAGAACCTCCCCCATGAAAGACCTGGAATTCCACGTCAGCGAAGCGACTGCGCCAAAGACAGAAAAAGTCCTCAAAGACTTTGGAGAGGCTTGTGCATACGCTATCAGTCGTTGTGTTTCTGGGGGAGTCACCATGCTCGTCGATGTCGTGACCTGGACCAAAGCCGCTGCCCGTGCCTGGGGCGGCGATGAGGCCGTAGAACGCTACGAAGAAGATCCAGACGCCTCCGTACATGAACGCATCGTCATCAAGGCCGACTCTCAAGGCCCCGTTCCCTGAACCTCCGAATCGTACTTGCCATGGCACACGACCTTATCCTCGGAAAAACCGGCAGAGATTGGAGCCGATGCTCTACAGGCGAAAAACTGCCCGTCTCCGCCAAGACAAACCACGGCAAGATTGATCACCTCATCTTCAACAAGTGGACGGCCGCACTGCTCGTCGGCAGCGTCGCCGCTTCCACCCTGCTCATCACTGCTCTCCGGAGGGCATAGGTCACATGGGCTTCAACCTCACATCCTGGAGTCAAGACGGACGTAACTTCGGTCGTGGAAAGCCACCCCCGAAGGGCTCCATCGAATACATCGCCGTCGGCTCCATGTGGACCGCCGAGCCACCTCCCAAGCCTGGACAAGCAGGAGCCTCGTCGAGCGGCGAAGAGAAGGCAGTCGCATTCACTGAGATCGACGCTTCCGACCGCTGGCTCTCTACACTCCACCGTAGCCTCGAATACGCCCAGAAAGTCCACGGCGACAAGGTCATCACCAAATCCGACATTGCTGCCTGGGACGAATTCATCTCCCGCTGGAACCCATACCGCGCTCGCATGTCCACCCTCGGCGTTTTGTTCATGTCCGACGCCGATAAGAAACTCTTCCGCTCCCTCATGGCCGAAGCCCACAAGCTCTACAACGGCTACACCGCCAAAGGCATGGCCACTATCCCCGTGCCCTACGCCGCCGAGCTGGTGACTCTCCTTCGCACGATGCCCAAACAGATCACACCTGCTCAGATGTACGCCAAGCTCATCGCGGGAATCCAGTGCGGCGACAAGCTCCTCGACGACAAAACCCCCTGGTACGCCTGGAAGAAGAGCGGCGATACCAAACCGCTCGCCGTCGCTGTGGACAGCGCCAAGGCCATGGGCGCCATCTTGACCCGTTCCAAGTCCGCCAAGCCCACCTACGGCCCCGGCGATCCGGTCTACGACGAGTTTCTCCGCCGCCTCACCAAAATCTGGATCGAAGCCGCTGGCCTCTACGGCATCGAAGAGACAAAACGCTCTGCCACTGCCGAAGCCTCCGATGTCGCCAAGAACAAGGTGAACAAGGGCAAACAATCCATCACCGACATCGTGTGGCTGCTCGCCGCCGCCGGGGTTAGCTACCTCGGCCTCAAGTGGGTGATGAACCACGAGAGCAAGCCCTACAGCAGTGTCGCGGTGCCCGACGCCTACCGACAAGATCCGTCGGACGATTACCACGACGAATCCGCCGAAGACGAAATCGAAGAACACCGAGAAGAGGGTTGACCCATGTGGACACCCATCAAGCTCAAAAAAGATCCAACGGTTAAGCTGTGGCCGGTCAAAGCTGGATGGTACTGCTTCGACAACGTGGCCTTAGCCGCTGACCCGCGCCAGCGGTTCTCCGGCAAGCAGGCCGCCCAGAAAGAATGCGACAGACGCAACGACGTAGAGACTGCCAAGGAGACGGACGGTAAGACCAGAAACATCAAAAAATGGTTCACCGTCGGCTATGTGGACCGCATGGCCACGCTGGTGTCGGACGCATTCCAGAACAACGCAATCCACTACCATGGCTACCTGAGCGAGCTGCTGCGACAAACCGTGGAAACCATGGTAGGTGGCTACATCCAAGGAGCCGAAGTTGCGGTAATATGGCCTGGTCAACTTTCGCGCCATGCGGCCGTGCATGGAGCAAACGCTATCCCCATCCACCACGTCTTCGCCGACGGTCGCATTACGGGCTCCACGGCGTAGGAGGACACAATGCATGCTTATCCGGTTCACACACTCCACAAAAACGATAGGAATAGAAAATGTCTAAAACAAAAAGTCGAAGTGTAGGAAAACTGCTGGCAAAAGGTGTGGATGTGGTTGGACTGCACGTCACCATGGAAGCATACCTGGATGGAGAGATTAGACAACTGATTGGAACCATTAAAGAAGTAGTTGTAGAAGACATCCCTATAGGATTTTCACAAAGACTCGTTATCCATCATTTCAATGGTGCTCCTTGGCCTCTATATCCTCTGCCCGCGCATGTCACCATCATTGAAAGAGATTGAGAGCGTCAACCGGATAGGCATGACACAATGGCATACGACCTCGTCTTCGGAAAAACAAACCGCAACTGGAGCAGTGGCTACGAAACCCCGTTCCTCTGGACAGCAAGCGCTGCCAAGGCCGAGATGCAAAGGATCCTCGGTGTCATCGACGCCGTGAACCTCGATGCCAGCAAAGCGGTAGAAGAAGGCAAGCTGTCGCCCGAGGAATGGACCGAGTGGCACCAGAGCTACCTCAGCAGCCACGAGTTCCTCGTCAAGTCCATGAAGGACTTCTTCGGATGGGCCAGCCATGTCACCATGGCCCGCAACATCGAGACGGAAGCCCTCAAGTGGCGAGATCTCATAGCTTCACGGGGCGGTGCGATTCTCGGACCAAAGAATCTCGGCCCACAAGGAGATCCGCATTCGACCAAACCGTGGTTCCTCGCCCTGGCCGTCGGTGGCGTTGCAGCCACTGCCCTACTCATCACCGCCATCAAAAAGTAGAACACCCATGTCATACGATCTCGTCTTTGGAAAAATACACCGCGACTGGAGCTGCGGCAGTCTCATCACCAAGACTCCATGGCAAGCTTCGGATGCTCAACAACAGAGTCTCGACACTGCCATCGAAGTCTCGAACCAGAGTGTCGAGAAGCTCTTCACCGACACTCGCAAGGAGATCCAAAACAACTACGATGCCGTACAACGGCTCACGCGAGCCAAGCGATTGCCAGCAGTCGAGCGCAAGAGCTTCGCCTCCTTCCTCGAAAAGTGGCTGGACTATGGGCTGTCCAAGAACGGGCTCTTTGGGCCGGAAGACATCGAGCAGCTCACTACCTACCGCGAAGCGAACAAGCGCTTCACCGAGCGGCTTGCGATCTTCATCAACGTGGCAGCCACGCCACTGAAGAAGCCCATCGCCCTTCCCCCCGCACTGACGGCAGCCGCGACCACCGCCATGGTGCCCGCTACCGTTCCTCCGGCCGCATCGGGAGGTGGGAGCATCGCTGTCTGGCTACTTGGGATCGGCCTCGGGTTCCTCGGACTCGGTTTCATGGCCGGAAAAAAGTAGAAAGACCCGTGAGCCGCCTTTCGCCATACACCAAACGCTTCCCCTACGCCATCGCGCAGGGACCGAGCGGCGACTATGTCGTTGCACCTGTCTACGCCTTCAACCCTGAAAGCTGGGCTCTCGACGGGAATGAAACATACCCACTCCTCAAGCAGCATGGCGTGATCGCCACCGGCACCAAGACCGAAAAGCCATCGAGTTCGTGGGCATCGACATCGAGAAAGCCGCCGACGAAGCCGTCTCGACCGAAGGCGCCGAGCACTTCATGTGCAACTACGACGGTAAGTACGACACCACCAAGTCCGGCTTCCTCGTCTGGCGCCACAACTAGCAAGTCGACTGGAGCTTCCCATGACCGAACGTGTATATGGCAAGAAGTACGACCGCAGCCTCACGAACAAAGAGATCGCTGCGGCCATCCGCCAAGACATCAAGGCCGCCATCGCCAAGGGAAAGCTCCCCAAGAGCCTCAAGGTGTCCGTTCGCTATGACCACTTCTCGGGCGGCTCCTCCATAGACGCCAGAGTCACCGCTTGGCCCGAGGGATTCATGTGGCTCAACCCTGACTGGTGCGTTCTGACCACCGAGAAGCCAAACCAATACCACGACCGCGTCCCTCGTTACACCAAGCAGGCCGAAGCAGTCATGGAAACGCTGAAGGAGATCCATGGGGCATACAACCATGACGGCTCGGACTCCATGGTCGACCACTTCGACGTGAAATACTACGGCGATGTCGGCGTCGACTGGGAGCTGGAAAAACCCGAGTGCGAGCGCGTCTACAAGCGCTGGCGTGGCGTTCAGACGCCCTCGGCTCATGATGCCGCCCAGGCCGAAGCCATGAACATCGCCCTGGGCGACGAAGTCATCTTCACCCACGGTCCTATCGCGGGACACCGTTTCATCGTCATCAACGTCGGCCATTCCGGCCCCCAGAACGTCAACGATGGCCTGTCCCTCGACATCCGTTCCGTGGACGATGGCCACACCATCTATGTTGACGGTGACGATCTTGGCTACCTCAAGATCACAAAGCGAGTTCCCCAGGGCATGCGTGTGGTACGCTTCAAGCACTGACAGCCGCACCCGAAAAACCATTTTTGGAGCACCCCCTATGAGCAATTGGAAACAAGTATCCGGAGACATGGACTTCTCGGGCGTCGGTTGCGTCTTGGCCATGACCGACAAAAAGCGCGGCAGCGTAGAACTCGTCCGGATCACCCCCTGGCTCGAAATGGACTCGTCCGCGCTGAAAGAGGGCTATGACTTCTGGGACGTGTCCACCACAACCGTCGACTACTCAGACATGGGCGTCGACAAGCCAGATGTCAAGAGCGCCTTGTCCTACGTCGGCATGAACCCTGCCGAGTACAAAAAGCTCGATCCTGCCTACAAGGCCGAAATCATCGCCAGCGCTTCGGGATACGGCGACAGCCGCTCGACCTCCGACTACGCGGATGCCCTACCGGCACCCATCGATCAGATCACATTCTGGAGCGGCTCTGCCTCCAAGAAAGACATCAAATCCATCAACGACGAGATGCGCTTCGCCGTCGCCTCCAAGCTCTACGGCGGCGACTACCGCGACGACCGGATTCCCGACGCCGACATCCTGAAGCTCGCCTTCGGCGAAGAGCCAAAAACCATCGAGCTGAACGAGGACGAAACTCAAGCCGTCCGCTACGCCCTCGCGGTCGCTTTCAACAACTACTCCTGGCCCTCCCCTAAGGACAGCGATTCCAAACTCTTTCTCAAGAACAACGAAGCTCTCTTAGAGCTGCTCGAATACCTTCAGGACACCCCAGACAGTGCCGACATGGCCGCTGAGCACATCACCAAGTTGCAAGAGTCCTATGACCGCGACTTCAACCTAGACTGGCCAGACCCGCGCGAACAGACGGCATACCTCATCGACGAGGATGCCACGGCCGCACACGCTCTGATCGGTGAGCTGCTCAGCAAACTCGGTTTCTAGGACTAGTCACACAATCTCAAAGAGGACAACGCAATGTATCTGAAAACTGACAGTCTTGGCCATCATGAAATACTAGACGACAACCAAGTGCGAGCAGGTGAAGATTCTCACATGCCAGAAACCTATCTAACAGTCGCCGAGTATAATCACTTCCTCGATCTCACGCGCTCCTTCGACAAAAACTACAACGAATCCATTGCCACTGGAAAATCGTTTAAGAACCCTCTCACCAACAAAGACATTGCTTGGTTATACCTCATGACTTCCAAAGAAAACGCTCCCCAGGGAACCGCTAAACGCATCTACAAAGAGATTCCTGGACCAGGCGGTGTTCAAAAGGTCGTCACAAGGTTCATGGAATACATGGACGATTGTCTGAATACCCTCCGACAGAAAAACATCGCGATCTTATGAAGCGACCTCTCGGAACTTGATCGAAACATTCACCCCTCCGGAGAAAAATCTCATGTCCAACCCCAACGTCCGCAAGCGCCTCGACAACATTTCCGACGAGCTTGACATGCTCGTCCAGCACGTCCTTCAGCATTCAGGCGTCTCTGCCAAGGACGCCATGGCCATCGACAACCGCTGCTCGGACATTGCCGAGCAAGCCGCCCGCATCGCCGCCGAGGCGCGCACTGCCCAGGGCAACACCAGCGGCAAGACCTTGGTTCGCGACGTGCGCAAAGCCCTCGGCTACACCTATCCGTAACACCTCTTCAACGAACCCTTCGCCGCCTGTCCAGGAGAACATCCCATGCGTGACACTGACTACGAACAACGTGAAATCGAGTTAGCCCTCAAGAACGAACGCGAGATCGAACGTGCTCCGCTGGCAGACCGCAAGGAAGCCCAGCAGTCGTTCTTCGAGGCCATCAAGCAATATCCTGAGATCGTCGCCGAACGCGTGGGCTGGCTACTCGACGGCCAGTACGGCGCGGGAGCCATGCTCCTAGCCCGCAACGTCACGTCCCGCTCGAACCGCCCGGCCGCATACAGCCAGATGATCGCGGTCCTCGACCACAACTGCCCCCGCCGCATGGCCGCCGAGGCTTGGAAGAAGCTCACCCCGAAAGAGAAAACCAAGCTCCAGCAGCTCATCGAAGACGAGATCGAACAATTCGACGCTCGCCAGCGAATGGAAAGGTGAAAGCCTCTGCTTTTTCAAGACCAGGAAAAAGGCTCGATTACTAGCCAAGAAACTAAACGCCAAAAAGTGATCTGTTGGTCGTCAACCGGATAGCCAAGTTTGAATGCAAGGAACGCATGTCTCCACGCAAGAGGAAAAGGACAAGAGATCCAGAGATCATCTGGGACGGTGAAATCGCCTCTCGCAATGTAGACCATGGTCCAAAGCCTGTCCCTTATATTCGCGGAGATAAACCTCGCCCTGTGTGGATCACCCACTACCTGTGTGTGCTTCATGAACTGGACGAAAAACGGTCGAAGAGCAGTGGGTTCACCATCATCAAGCGCAAATGGTACTTGACCATCGACGGCACTTCTCGAACCTTCATTCCCGAACACGAAGCTCTCTCCTGGTTGCTATCAATAGCATCGGCCCAGACTTCCTCTATTGAGATAATCAACCGCTACGAGTGCGACCTCATTCGCACGATCAATCTGAGATAATACCCGAAGGAGTGTTTTCATGACCAATGCAGAACTCGACACCAAGATCGCCGAAACCATGGCCACCCTCCGAGCCGACAACCTCGTCGACTCCATCGCCAAGTCGTGGAAAGACTATTCCGACGTGGTCAAGGAGGAGGCTCGCAAGCACAAGAAGAAGGGCGAGAAGCTCGCCCATGCCATCGAACGCATGATGGAAGACGATCCATGCGACATGTATTGCTACATCATGTTCAGCGATGAAGGCGATCTGGAGGGCTGGACCATCGACGGTTCCCAATACTGGCAAGGTCACTCTGGCCCCTCGTCGGCCATTTCGATCTCTCCGGGCACCACCTACGAAGACATCGAACGAGAGATCGGAAACGACCTCGCCGAAGCCCTCGACATCGAAGACTAGCCAGTCGGACTCGCGATCATGGACTCGAAAATCGAAGTTGCCACGAAAGCCGCGCTGCTACTCCATGGCGACGCGGTCGATGTCAAGTTCGTCAAGACCCACAAGACCGGCGAGGACGAGTTCACCGCCGGTCGCAAGGGCAAAATCGGCCAGCTCATCATCACCTTGAATCCCAACGGCACCAAGGCCGCTGTCGAGTGGCGTGGACGGTTGAGCCGTCGCAGCACCGACTACCGCGTCTTCCGGGTTGAAGGGGTACCCACCAACGACGACCGCCCATCTCCAGCCACCGGACGCTGAAGCCCATGGACGATCCAACCATGCTTATCCGGTTCACACACTCCACCAATTCGATAGAGAAAGAAGGTGATTATGTTGAACACAATTCACGATGTTAAAAAGGTCACACAACGATTACCTTGGGAAATCGAGCCCGAACGTCTCAAAACCCATTTGATTTCACGGCTGAGAGACGCTCATGACTACCTGTATTTGCACGGTTTTCTAACTGATAATGAACACCTGGAGATCAGGATGCGCATTGACAATTGGAATGAAAAACAGGTTCAGTTGGCAGACCAAAATGGTTCAGGGGTGTCAACCGGATAGGCATGGATCCAACTGCAAGACGCCCGATCCATGAGATCGCCATGGAGCTTCGCGATGCCATGGACGATCTCCTCCCTGAAGGTGTCGGCGTCACCATGAACACCAGTGAAAACGCCGACGGTACTGGCTTCGTCAACCTCACCGTCGCGAGCTGGCCCGACGACATGTTCATGCTCAACTACGACCGCGTCGTCGCCGAGCGCCGAGCTGTCCTCGCAGGTCGCAGCGGCGGCGAGTCTCGCTTTCCCTACCTCTCCGCCGAGGCGAAACACCTCGCCGAGGTACTCCAGTCGCTCGTCGATTCACACTTCCCACCCGTGGTCGATGAAGCCGGTAATACCAAGTGGCCGGTGACAGGCGGGGTGATCTTCGATCCGTATGTGCTCGAACGCGAGCGACTCAAGATCGTCCACAGCTTGAAAGCGTCTCCGAAGAAAGGCTGAGCTCATGACTGCCAAAGCCCCCACACAGAATGCCCTCCGTAAGATCTCCATGGAGGTGCACCTGGCCGTGGACAAGATTCTTCCTGAAGGTGTGAAGGTCGATGTTCATGCCTCGTTTTCTCCGCGATCTGTCCGGCGTCTCCTTCTCACCATCGTCGAGTGGCCCGTAGCAATGTCGATGATCAACCGCAACTTCGTCGCCTACGTCAAGCGATGCGGGCGCGACGGTCGCGAACCCCATCCCGAAGTCTATCCTCAGACCTCCATGGAGGGCCAAAAGTTCATCAACGCTTTGCAGACCGTTGTCGATCCCTACCTCAATGAATGGATACATGGCTCAATCGCATTCGGTGTCTCGGCTTTCAATTCGGAATGGCGACGAATCGCCAAGTCACTTCCGAAGACCGAACGCTACCGGCCTCGCTATCCACCCCGCCTTGAAACAGACAACCCCATGAGAGTCGTTACGCTGCAAGGAAATTCCCCGTCATAGAGGCGGCCTTCTCTTCCCATATAATCAAACTCAACAAGAGTCTGCCTCAATGAAGAAGACCAAGCTGTCGATAGCCCAACTCGATGTCCTCCAGAAGCTAGCTTCATGTGAAGAGCCCCTGGCATATTCAATGGGTGGATACTGGAGCAATCAGAACCAGGCAGCCTATGCCCAGCGCTATGACTGCGCCCCCATCTGGCACACGACCAAAGGCACCGTCGATGCACTCGAAAGAATGGGATTGCTCAAACAGACCGGCACGAGCACCAACTACCCCATAGGCGCCTACCCGGCGCTCTCCGACCGCGCGCTCTCCGCCAAGGGCCTGGCGCTCGCTACCGGCACGAATGAGCCCATGGACGGCCTCGTCGACGCTGTAACAGCCTGGTTCGGCGGCAAGCCCCTGCACTTCAGCGGATTCACCGTCCTCCGGCCGAAAGAGTGGACGAAGCTGCTGCACGACCAGCTCCCCCAAGCACTCGCCGACGGCCACGACCGCGAGAAGTTCTTGACCAACACGGCCGCGCTCACCACCCACGACCATGAGATCTACGTCCGCGAGGGACATGAAACCGACGCCCTGCATGAGCTGGTACACGCCGCTGGCATCGAACCCCAAAGCGATCACGAAGACGGTTTCGTCTGTGAAGGTATCGCCCAGGCCGTGACCCTCGAAATCGCCCGCCAGCTCCACCTGAGCGTGCGCACAACCTACGAAGATCAAGTTGACTTCGTGGTAAACTACCTTCTTCCGGCCTGCCACCTCTCGCTGCGAAAGGTGGCCCATCTCTATGCCATGGGCGGACTCAACGCCCTGGCCCGCCTCATAGACCCTGAAAATTCCCGCGCCGCCCTCGCCTGCCTCGAAAAAGGCACCCCCATAGGAGCCCTCCCATGAGCACTGCAAAGCCCAGCAAAACCGACCTCGTGATTGAAGCCTTCTTGGCCGAGCAACCCAAGCAGTTCTCAGGCACCCACGTCAGCACGGATGGGCACACGCTGTATTCGTACACCATGCCCATCGCGCGCCATGCACCCGACAAGACCATGCTCATCATCCGGTACGCCAACGCGCCGTCGAGCACGACCCGGCAGCACGTGCGAGGTGTCGAATCGTACACACGACAACTGCGGCCCGACCTGTTCATTTCCTATGTCGAGGACATCGACAACGACCGTCGCGAGCTGTTCCCCAACTTCGGTCCTGGCGCCCGTGCTCGCGCCAGAGCCGCCCGCTCGCAGGGACCAACCATGCGACTGACCAAAAAATCCCACGACGGCTCCAAGCTGATCTTCCCAGAACACGGTGGCGTCTTGGTCGACGAAGACACCAAGGTAGTCAAGACCATCAAAGCCAAGGCGGCAGACGGTACCTACACCATCAAGATCGTTCGATACCACCCCGACATGAACGCCATGTACGTCAACGCCGGTCGACCCCTTCGGCTACCACTACCTCACCCCCGAGGGAGGCGTCGTGGGCAGCAACTCTGGCAACAGCGCGAGCGTCGCCGAGTGTCTCGACAAGGCCATCGCCAGCATCGAGGACACCATCAGCAGCGAACGCCGAGTGAAACGCGAAGCTCGGAAATCACCCGTGCGCAAGGCGCAAGATCGCCTCAAGAAACACGCAAAATTCTTCTTCAAGCACGCTGGCTACAGCTACGGCCCCGGCCAAACACCACGCCAAGGCCGCATGGAAGGAGCCATGAAACTCGCACAAACCGAACACGAAGCGGAAGAGCGAGGCTGGTCGGTTGAATGGACCTTCGACGACAATCCATATGACATGGGTGACGCTGAAACTGAGCCGAGTAAAGTGCTTGCTGCCATCCTCAAGGATGCCAGCGGCAACGTGATCGGCTCGCTCGGCGGCATCGGAGATCCAGACGACAACTACCGTCGAGTCGTCGAGGCCGAGTTAGCCCTCGAAGCTCTCTCCTAGCAAAGAAAGAAGCCAGTCTACTCAGCGAGTCCTCCCCATGGCAAACAAGTCACTCACCAAAGAAGAGATCGCTCAAATCCAGGGGACGCTCGCCCTTGCCCGCGAAGGCCGCGCCACCTTGGTCCAGCTCGCCGAGGCTCACGACCTCGCCATCGGCGCGGTCTTGAACGGCTGCCTGGGCGAGCTGCGTGCCCACATCATGCGAATGGTGTCGCCCCCGCCCTGGCACATGGAAGGGAAAGATCTCGCCCTGGGCGTCGCCTCTGGATTCGTTACTCACTTCATCCTCCAAGCGGCATCTCGACATCAGTAGGAATCGCCATGAACGATCTCCAGCTCATCCACGCCACGATCATCGACCAGCCGAGTGATAGACGCCTGATGGGCTCCCGTGGCTCTCGGCACAACGTGTGCGGAGCTGAGCCTACAGCCTACGATTATGAAATCCCCGACTTCCGCAAGGCAGCCGCCGGAGCCTTCGACAAATTCCTTCTCGAACACAACCTCGCCCTGTGCATCCACTGCAACGAACAGCTTCCCCTCGAAACTCCCCCCAGACGCCAATCGAAAACCAAGCTCGCCCAGCGCACCGACCCCCATCGCAAGGGCGCCATCGTTCCGGGCAACTACGAATACGTGCTGAGCTACTGGACCGGCAGCTCACAAGATCCTGACGGCTACGGACTCGACGAACTCATGCACCTGCAAAACTCCGGAGCGCACTTCTTCTCCGGCCCCGAGAGCATCGGCAAGTGCGACGCATGCGGAGCAAGGTTCGGCACTGGCGACGTTTGGCACCACATCCCCACGGACGAATACAATGTCGTCTACGGACCGTTCTCGAACATGGAGCTTGCCGAACTGGCCGCATGGGATCGCCTGAGCTACGCCCAAGACATGAAATTCGATCACCTCTCTCCCATCGAGATCATCGAAGGCGAGAGCTTAGACAGCGTC
>Ga0187857_10003025_pt1 | contig 14073 bp, 8 predicted proteins | sample June2016WEW_8_10_FD_132984 | JGI IMG/M metagenome (GOLD analysis project Ga0187857, IMG submission 132984) | Peatland microbial communities from SPRUCE experiment site at the Marcell Experimental Forest, Minnesota, USA - June2016WEW_8_100 | ecosystem: Environmental > Terrestrial > Soil >...
GGCTGGATTCGATGTGGCCTACATCGCTAACCCAATAGGCTAGATCAAAGCGGGGAGTCATCTCTTCGGCTACAACGTCCTCGCTAAACACTTCCCGCGCGACCTCGCCGAGTTCCTCAATATCTCCGAGACAGCAGTAGTCAAAGAAACTCCTCGCATACCGCGGAAACGAACGTATTCCGGGTCCGCCTGCTACCACGATGACCTGCGGATTAGAACTTCGGGCATAGGCAGTCACGTGCAGCATGCGGTCAAATCCTGTGGTAAGGCCTGTGAGCACGAGCATGTCTGGCCATGAGAGGAGTTGCGGATCTTCGAGGGAACCGCTGCTGATTTCGTTATAAAGGCGCACGTCGCAGAAATCGCGATTGAAAGCCCCTGCCAAATATGCGGGGCCCATGGCCATGGGAAGTTTTCTTGTCCGTGGAATATCTTCACGGAGATCGTCAAAATAACAATTCACAACCAAAATCCGCGGTTTGCGGCTTCGCATGTATGCAGTTCGAACGGACACGCTGCCCCTTTTGCCGCCGGGATAAACAGAGCCTACACTTTACGCTGCGACGATTTGTATGACAATGCGGCGAGAGTCTTCTGCGCTTGACCGGAAACCTTATCGTAAAGGCGCACCTATTGAAAGGTTCAGGTAGCAAATTCCTCGTCCGTGGTGTTCTCCGCCGTGTTATCCGGCAGACCTGAAGGGCGCCTGCACACCCAAGCGCGGCCTGAGAGGATCTATGCGCTTAAGCAGACTTGCAAACTGCGGGTCGGAGCGCAAGGCATCAAACGCAGGCTCGAAATGGAGATACAAAGGCCAGCCGGAACGCTCCTCATAAGCTTTCTCCAGCCATTCGAGGGTCTCGTCTCTTGAAGATAATGAGCTCATGGCGAAGGCGACGAAATAGGCCAAGACGTGACGATGCTGTTGCAAACTCAAAAGCTTGGCCAGCACCTCTTGCCCCTCAGACTGTCGGCCGGCAGCCCCGAGGGCATAGGCCAATGCCGATAGCGCTCCGGGATGGACGCCAGAGAGGTCAGCCGCGCTCTGCAACTGATCGATACTCCGGTCGAAATCGTGCGTTTGCGCATACGTCATCCCCAGGTAATAGCGCGCTAGGGGAAATCCCGGGTCGAATTCGACAGTTTTCTCCAGTTGCCTGATGGACTTGTCATATTCGCGAGCAAAATAGAACATCCAACCCATGTGGCAGCCGACCACTGAGGACAAGGGATCGATCCGCCGGGCGCACTCCAGGGCAGCAAGAGCTTCGGAGAACCGGCCAACTTGCACGAGGTTGAATCCGTACCAGTCATATGCATACCAGTTCGGATTCAGGTCGATGGCACGCTTGTGTTCTGCTTCCGCAGCCAGCCAATCCCAGTCGTATTGGAGCGTCGCATAGCCGAGAGAGGTATGCGCCTCCGACAACTTGTCATCCAATTGCACCGCGGTTCTTGCCGCGGCCTTTGCCTTCTCAAAGGCAGTCTTGGACGGGATTGCCCCGTAGAATCCAATCACGCTATAGGCATCGGCAAGACCGGCATAAGCGGGAGCATAGCCCGGATCTTTTTGGATGGCCCGATTGAAATAATCAATCGCTTTCGAATAACCCAGTTCGACTCTTTGATTCAAATAATGCCGCCCGCGAAGGTAGAGTTCGTAGGCCTCCGTATTGCTGGTGATCGAGCGTGCGACCAGTGCTTGCCGTTCGGGGACAAGCTCAACCGCTAGAGACCGGGCGATTTGTTGGGCGACCTCTGTTTGAATTGCCAGCACATCTTTCAGCCCACGGTCATAGCTCTCAGCCCAGAGATGCGTCTGATCGCTAACCTGAATCAACTGTGCCGTTATCCTTACACGATCACCTGCACGCCGGACGCTGCCCTCCAGGGCAAACTGGACGCCAAGCTCTTGCCCGATGGCTTTGATGCTTTTCGACGTCTTCTTGAACTGCATGGCCGAGGTTCTGGCGATCACGCCCAAACGTTCGGGATTCAGCCGGCTCAAGTGCGCGATCATTTCTTCGGTTAAGCCGTCAGCGAAGTACTCCTGATCCGCTTCGAGATTCAGGTTCGAGAACGGCAACACAATGAGCATCTTCTTACTGCTGTCGGACGGCTGCAGGTCCAGCTGCACCGGTGCGATGAAACGGTAACCACGTCTGGAAAGGGTTTCGATGAAACGCGGATTATCGGCAGAATCGCCCAAGGCTTCGCGCAGTTTGTTGATAGCGCGATTGACGCCGTGGTCGAAATCTACAAAGGTATCAGCGCCCCAAATCTTGTGCTGGATCTCCTCCCGGGTAACCACCTCGTTCGGTTTTTCCAGCAAGAGGGTCAACAACTGAAATGGCTGTTCTTGTAATCGCAGCTTGTGTCCCTTCTTGCGAAGTTCTCTTGTGCTGAGGTTCACCTCAAAAACACCAAATCGAATTTGTGAAGCAGACGTGGCCAGATGCGCACCCATATTCTTTGATTGGCGAGGAAATTCCCAACCGAAGCAAGGCGGCATTCAGGGGTTTGGCTATTTGGGACGGCTGATGCGACGCTGTTAAGACGTTCCCCTTCTTGCACTGCCTGTAGCGGGTTTCCACAACCTCCCCGAAAGTCGTTGCCGAGTTTAGCACCCTTAATGCCACGAAAGAAAGGAGAGTGCTCCCCAGTTCCGGAGCATGTAAAAGGATAAAGCCTTCTATTTCATAATCTTAGCAGAGTACTTAGTGCCAGCGCTAAAGGAGCACCAGAGCATTGCTTCAGCGCAAGTCAATCCAGATAATCCCAGAACACCGCATCGGCAGGAAGCGGAGTTACAGGTTGCCGGCTTTTGAGTGGTGCACTCGCTGGCACCCAGTGGCCCAGCGAGGAAACAACTCTAAACGCCTGCATTCGCATTGACTCTTCACGACGGAGGACAACCGTGGGCCAAGGTTCTGTGACTCCTTCCAACGGGCATTGGACTACAACCGACAAGCAGAGTATTCTCTCGGCTATTCCACGGGGTGGGTTCTTGAGGCCAGCGACAATGAATGGGGAGGGCACACAGGCGCGATCGGCGGCACTGGACCCAACTAACGACCGGCTCGACTCCTGGAAGGAAATTGCGGCTTACCTCAAGAAAGAAGTTCGGACCGTCCAGCGCTGGGAGAAGAGCTCGGGCTTGCCCGTACGCCGCCTCGCTCATGGCAAACAGGGCACGGTCTTCGCCTACAAATCAGAACTGGACGCCTGGTGGCAGGAAAGCCAAAGCAAGCTTGCCGACGAAGAAGAAAAGTCCGATGCCGACGCTGGCTCCTCCAGTTCAAACGCTATTGAATCGGCCCCTGCGGTAGACCTTCCTGACAGGACCGATGATCAGGCTCGGCACGATCGTCTTCGTCGCCTCCTGCTTCTGGCTTTGGTAGTCAGTCTGGGCGCGGCGATACCGATAGGCATTTTCTGGTCTAAGATTCAAACCTCGTTTTTGCCTTCTGTACCCAAAATGACGCTCGCCGTCCGGCCATTTAAGAACATGAGCGGCGATCCGCACCAGGACTTCGTTGCCGACGGGCTCACCGAAGAACTGACCTCTCGGCTTGGTCAGCTTCATCCCGACGAAATGGGCGTCATCCGCCTCATCCCGGCTTATGCCTCGAGTGACCTCGATCGCGTCGGCAAGGACATCCATGCCAACTATTTGCTCGAAGGTGGTGTGCGCGTTTCCGGACAGCGAGTAGCGATTACGGCGCAACTGTTTCAAGTTCGCGACCATACGCTGGTTTGGGGTGAGTCTTACGAGCGAGACTTGCAGGACGTGCTGCGCATCCAAGGTGAGGTCGCCGGCGCCATTGCCGGCGGAGTCCTGAATAAGCTGCCTCATGCCCAACCCTCGATCCGTCAGGTCAATCGCGAAGCCTATCTGGCTTACCTAGAGGGACGCTATTTCTGGAACAAGCGCACAGAAGAAGGCTTCGCAAAGGCAATCACGCTGTTCCGACGATCCATAGAGATCGATCCAACCTATGCGCCATCCTATGCCGGCCTCGCCGACTGCTACGAGTTACTGGGGTCGGCACCATACTCAACTCTGACGCCCCAGGAGGCGTTCCCGCAGGCTGAAGCGGCGGCAAGGAAGGCCCTCGAACTCGACAGCACACTTGCCGCGGCGCACGTGCCGCTCGGCTATTCCCAACTGGTTTATGAGCGGAATTTTCCCGAGGCGCGGAAGGAGTTCGAAACAGCCATACAATTGGGTCCCGGATATGCCACCGCCCACCAGTTTTACGGCTACTACCTGACCGCCATGGGCAAGTCGGACGAAGCGATCGCGGAGAGAAAGAAAGCCGTCGAGTTAGATCCAATCAGTCCACTACTGAACTCGGCCCTGGGTGAAGCGTATTACCACGCGCGGCGGTTTGATGTCACCATCGAACAGAACAAAAGGGCGCTCGAACTAGATCCCAGCTATGCTATCGCATTGGTCAATATCGGTCGGGCCTACGAGCAGATGGGAATGCACCAGCAGGCACGGGACGCTTTCCAACAAATTCTCACGGCTGCCCCTGAGGACCCCGCGATTCTCGCCCTTATGGGTCATGAGTATGCTGTCTCAGGCGACAAGGTCAACGCCAACAAGACTCTAGCCAAGCTGACAGTATTGTCGAATAGGAAATATGTGCCTGCTATCTACTTCGCTGTAGTCTATATCGGCCTTAATCGGAAGGATGATGCTTTCAAGTGGCTCGATAAAGCTTACGACGAACGTTGCGAATATCTGGTTTACCTAGGTAGCGAACCACTGGCCGACCCGCTGCGGAGCGATCCACGGTTTTCACGCCTCTTGACCCGTATCGGGTTGAGGACCAATACGACTCGTCCCGCAGTTCGAACTCCTTAGTTGAGCGGTATTCGCGTTTCTCCTCCGACTCTGTGCCTGTCACGACAAGTCGAATGAACTGACGAGCAAGGCCATCGCTCCCAGCAAGCCACCCATCTCCCGACTTGCAATTAAAGACAACTCCAGTACATGGATTGGTTTTTGTCTCATCAACACTGAAACATGCGACAAAGTGCGACAACACATTTAAACATCCAGTATTTCGTTCCTTGTCGCTTGCGGGTGTTTGCGACGCCGATTAGCATCGCAGCGCTTGAGAGCAAGACGTAGGCGGAGCGACCATGTGGTACACGACAGAGTTCGTGCAATCCCCCAAGAGCACTTTCGCGAGCAATCGAATCGCAAACACGGAACAAGACAGGAGTCAACCATGCGGTCACTAAGCGCGTGCTGCACTTTGCTGTTGGCGACGTTGCTGACAGGATGCGGCTCCTCCAGCGCACCTCCCACGCTAAAGTCAGGACCTGAGCTTGTGTTGGTGACGAACTATGGCACCCACACTGGTCAACCGTACACCGTGTCGGCGTTGTCCCTGAGCTCTAGCAACGGAATTCTCACCCAGGTCTCTGGTTCACCTTTTTCTGTTGGGAATGCTCCCAATTCTCTTGCCGTCGATCCGGCGGGGAAGTTCGCTTATGTTGCCGACCTCGGCAGTTTTGATATCACGGTCTTGAGCATCGGCAGCGGCGGAGTGCTTGCTGCCGTCGCTGGTTCGCCGTTTCCCACCGGCAACAATCCACAAGCTATCACCATGCACAAGTCCGGCAAGTTCCTTTATGTCGCCACTGTAACCCCGGGCAACCCAACTCCGGGGGCCATTTGGGCATATTCCGTCGATGCGAGCACTGGAGCAATTGTGCCATTGGCCGAATCGCCGTTTCCCGCCGGCCAGCTGCCAAGTTCCATCACTACGGACCGCAGCGGCATGTTTCTGTACGCCGGTGACTTAACAGCGGGCCAGATTCTGGGCTATTCCATCGACCAGTCCACGGGTGCATTGACGCCAATACCGGGGTCACCATTCGCTGCGGGCACTTTCCCCTTCGCGGTAGTGTCCAATCCAACCGCTGAGTATCTCTACGTGCCGAATCAAGGAGACAATGATGTTTCGGCCTATGCGATCAATTCTTCGAGTGGCGCGCTAGCGCCGGTGTCGGGCTCGCCGTTTGCCGCAGGAAGCGCCCCTTTGTCCGCAGCCCTAAACCCGTCGGGAGGATTCCTGTACGTTACGAATGCGCAATCGGCAAACGTCTCCGCATACACGGTCGATGGTAGTACGGGGGTTCTTACCGAAATCTCTGGCTCGCCCTTTAGCGCGGGAACTTCGCCGGACGGCGTCACTGTAGATACCACAGGAGCATTTCTCGATGTGACGGACACTGCGTTGAGCGACGTCCTCGCTTATTCGATCGGCACCGGAGGAGCCTTGACTCCCGTTTCAGGTTCTCCTTTTGGACCAACCGGAGGCGCACCGTCCGCCATTGTCGTCGTCAATTTGAACACCAACTAAAAGAGCACCGGGAAGAGTTCGGGACAGATTTCGGCTTCTGCGGGAGTCATGAATTGAATTCACATATGCGTACTCCACTTTCGAAGATCCAAAAGGAGTCCAGGCTGCACGCACTCGTGTTGTTGCTGGCATTCACGGCTGCAGCGGGTGGATGCTCCATCAAGAAAGTAGCGGTCAACAAGTTGGGGGACTCCCTGGCCAGTGGGGGAACCACGTTTGCCTCCGACGACGACCCTGACTTGGTGGGAGAGGCTCTGCCGTTCAGTCTCAAACTGATGGAAAGCCTTCTGGCAGAAACTCCGCAGCACCGCGGACTCCTGCTGGCAGCGTCCAGCGGCTTCACCCAGTACGCGTTTGTCTATGTTCAACAGCCTGCCGAGGAAATCGAAAGTCAAGATTTGGCAAAGTACGACTACTTGCGCATGCGTGCCCGGCATCTCTACCTGCGCGCGCGAAAGTATGGGTTGCGCGGCCTGGAGGTCAATCATCCAGGCTTTGAGAGTGAACTCCGCCAGGACGCCAAGGCTGTAGTGCGCAAGACCACAGTGAAGGACGTGCCCCTGCTTTATTGGACGGCGGCTTCGTGGGGTGCCGCGATTGGAGTCTCGAAAGACGATCCGGAACTGGTCGCCGATCAGACCATCGTTGAAGCTTTGATTGACCGTGCGTTCGAACTCCAACCCGATTATGACCATGGTGCCCTCGACGAATTTCTGATCAGCTATGAATCCGTCCGTCAGGTCAGCGGAGATTTTGCTCCGAGGTCGCGGAAACACTTCGAACGCGCCGTCGGGCTCACGTCGGGACAAAGCGCCGCACCGTATGTAGCTATGGCCGAAACGGTTTCGGAGAGCAAACAAGACTCCGAAGAATTCAAATCGTTGCTCAAGAAGGCCTTGGCCATAAATCCGGATGCCCGGCCGGAGTGGAAGCTCGTCAATCTCGTTATGCAGCGCCGGGCGCGGTGGCTGCTTTCTCACGAAGACGAATTATTCGCAAAATAAGAGCGAGGAGCTATGAGGAGCTATGTAACAACTTCGATCAACAACGGAAGCAGAAGGCCAGGTGTGGCGATCCTTGCAGTGCTGCTCACGATGCTGTTTGCCCCGACAACCTGGGCGCAGACGCGGATTCGCCTTGGTACTCTAGTTCCTTCCGGATCCTCCTACTATCACAGCTTGAAATCCATGGGCGCAAAGTGGAAGCAAGCGTCGAACGGCGCCATCACCCTCACCCTGTACGGCGGCGGCACGATGGGAAGTGAGGATGAAATCGTCCGCCGGATGCGGATTGGCCAACTCCAGGCCGCGGTGCTGACAGCCGCGGGACTGTCGGAAATTGATCCATCGGTGGGTGCGTTGCAGAAGATGCCATTGATGTACCGCTCGCTCGATGAAGCCGCTTACGTGCGGGAGAAGTTGGCGCCAGATCTGGAGCGTCGTCTGGCCGAGAAGGGATTCGTTGTGCTGTTTTGGGGGGATGGCGGATGGGTAAGGCTATTTACCAAGAATCCTGGGATGCTACCAAGAGATTTCAAGACGATGAAGATTTTTGTAACCGCCAATGACGTTGCGCTGTCGGAACTCTACAAGACCGCGGGATTCCATCCGGTGCTGCTGGAATGGTCGGATGTGCTGACTAGCTTGCAAACGGGCATAGTCGATGCCGTGCCGACGATACCGTTTCACGCTCTTACGAACCAGTTCTACCTCTCAACGCACAACATGCTGGCTCTGGACTGGCTGCCGCTGGTAGGCGCGTTGATCGTTACCAAGAAGAGCTGGGAAGCGCTTCAACCGGCACAGAGGGATGCCATGCTGAAATCGGCGGCGGAATGCGGTCGTGAGCTTCAGGAGCAGGGCCGCAAAGAAAACCAGGAGTCCGTTGAAGCCATGCAGAAGCGTGGTCTTCAGGTTCACAGTGTCGACAAGGAGGCAGAAGCGGAGTGGCGGCGGTTCTCTGAGGGTCTGTACCCGAACATTCGCGGCAATATCGTACCCGCCGAGATGTTTGACAAGGTTGTGCAGATACTTCACGAATATCGCGCTGTGCCAGGAGTACCCGAAAAGTGACCAGCGAATTGACGCTTCCGCTGACGATCTCCAGTCAGACAACCACCCCGGATTCAGGTCCGGTTTCGAGGAAGAACTGGCTGCGTACCACGGAGAATGCCGTGGTCTCCGTGGCCCTGTTAGCCATGGTCTTGATTCCGCTCGCAGAAAGCTTCCTGCGCCGTATTTTCCAACTGGGAATCCCGGCTTCGACAGCCTTGGTCCAGCACATGGTGCTCGTGGTCGGGATGCTCGGCGGAGCCATCGCGGCGCGCGAAGGAAGACTGCTTTCGCTCTCAACACTAGGGGAAACATCGTTTCACGGACGCTGGAAGACCACCTCTAGGATTTTCACGAGCGGTGTGTCCGCTGCCGTAACCGGGTTCCTATGCATGGCGAGCTATCAATTTGTGGCGTCGGAGCGCGCGGGTGGACAAATTCTGGCTTACCGGGTTTCGATGTGGGTGGTCGAGTCGGTTCTCCCCTTCGGATTCGCGATGATCGCGATCCGAATTCTTCTCCGTACTTCGGAGAAATGGGGCCCGCGGGTCGCGGCCACCCTTTGTGCTCTTATGTTAGCGGGAATCGTGATGGCGTGGCCGGGAGGCTTCCACCATTCGGTTGTGATTGCGATGTTCATCCTGCTGGTTGCGTCGGTGCTGGGCGTGCCGGCGTTCGTCAGTCTGGGTGGCGTCGCATTGGTTTTGTTTTGGGGCGCAGATCAGCCGATCGCGGCAATTCCCGTTGCGCATTATTCGCTGGTGACAAATCCGTCTCTGCCCACTCTACCGCTGTTCACACTGGCGGGCTATTTTCTGGCCGAGGGGGGCGCGCCAAAACGGCTGGTACGAGCCTTCTATGCGCTATTCGGACAATTCCGCGGCGGGCCGGCGATCGTAACGGTACTGGTTTGTGCGCTCTTTACATCCTTCACGGGAGCTTCTGGTGTAACCATCCTTGCGCTTGGCGGGCTGCTGATGCCGGTGTTACTCGGCGCACGCTACTCCGAGAGCGATTCTCTCGGATTGCTGACCGGCTCAGGTTCCCTCGGGTTGTTGCTGCCCCCGTGCCTGCCTTTGATCGTTTATGCGATTGTGGCGAATGTGCCGATTAAGCAGATGTTTCTGGGCGGAATTATTCCGGCCGTAGTCATGATGACGGCAACGGCCATGTGGGGTGTACAGCGAGGCTCGGCCAGCGGCGGCGCAGTTCGGCAATTCGAATGGCAAGAGGCGCGCACCGCAATGTGGGACGTCAAGTGGGAGTTGGCCACACCCGTGGTCGCCTCCATTGCACTCTTCAGCGGAATAGCTACACCGGTTGAGGCAGCAGCCGTCACGGCTTTCTACGCGTTTCTCACCGCCGCCGTGTTCCATCGCGATCTGAGCATTTTGCGTGACGCGCCACGGGTGATGGTGGAGTGCGGACTGCTGATCGGAGGCGTGCTTCTCATTCTCGGCGTATCGCTTGGCTTCACCAATTACCTGGTTGATGCAGAGGTCCCGACCTACGCCGTCGCCTGGACGACACAACACATTCATTCTCCCATCCTGTTTCTGCTGCTCTTAAACCTCTTCCTTCTGGTGGTCGGGTGTTTGATGGAGATCTATCCGGCGATCGTGGTAGAGGTCCCCCTGCTGGTTCCTCTCGGACTCGCATACCACATTGATCCGGTGCGGTTGGGAATCATTTTCCTGGCAAATATGGAGCTCGGCTATTTGACTCCGCCGATTGGCTTGAATCTCTTGATGTCTTCCTATCGATTCAAGAAGTCAGTACCGGAGGTGCTGCGCTCCGTCTGGCCGGTGGTCATGGTGATGATTCTGGGAGTTCTATTGATCACGTACATTCCGGCATTGACGACGGCGCTACCGCGATTGTTTGGGTATTGAACGAACCGGCCGCAAGACGATCTTAAGGAGTGGGGACGCCATGCCGAATAAGTTTCTCGTTGTGACGCTTTCGATGTTTCTCTGTTTTCTCGTTGGTTGTGGCGGAGGCAGTGCTACCAGCGGCGGGGGAAATGGGTCAACCATTACTTCCGTTGCGGTGTCGCCCTCTAGCGCCACCTTGTTTACCCAGGGAACGCAGCTGTTCGCAGCAGATGTGCAGGGGACAGGTGCTTTCAGTACGCAAGTTACGTGGTTGGTCAACGACGTGTCGGGAGGCAACGCAACCCTAGGAACAATTTCCGCCGGAGGACTCTATACCGCCCCGGCCGTGCCACCCTCCCCAAATTCGGTAACGATCACAGGCGTCAGCACACAGGACACAACAAAATCAGGCACTGCCAATGCCGTGGTTTCCAATCCCGTTCCTGCACTCACTGCCATTAACCCAGCGTCCAGCGATCAGGGCGTTGGTCCGCTGACGATCACGATCTCTGGTTCAGGGTTCAATTCGACGTCCTCGGTGACGGTCGCGGGCCGTTCCCGTTCCAGCACCTTCGTCGATACCGGACATCTTCAAGTCGTGTTGTCGACCACCGATCTCGCCTCCCCCGTCTCTCTTCCCATTGCCGTATCAAATCCCACACCCGGGGGAGGCACCAGTTCCCCGTTGCCATTTTCCGTACTCTACGTGCCGGGAAGCAATGGAGGGGTGAACTATACAGCGGCCCGCGATACACACATCGGTGGTGAGGGCTGTTGCACAACCGTCGCAGATTTCAACGAAGATGGCATTCCGGATGTAGCCACGGTGCATTCCGTGTTCGACATCGACAATCCCACTCCCCGGGATGAACTGCACGTCGAGTACGGAGACGGCAACGGCAGTTTCCGCACGAATCAAGTTTTCAAGACCGGCTCTGGACCGATCGCCCTGGTGGCCGGCGATTTCAACAATGACGGCCACGTTGATCTCGTCAGCGCCAACACGCCGATCATCGGTGTCAGTGGCCCCTCAACACTTTCTGTGTTCCTGGGCGACGGCAAGGGAAACTTTTCCCGCAGCGATATCGATCTCACTTTCGTCCCGTTTGGCCTGATTGCGGCTGACTTCAACAAAGACGGGAATCTGGACTTGGCCGTGGCCGGATCCAATCAGACTTTCATCTTCCTTGGCAACGGCGACGGCACTTTTCGTGCAGGCGTAACCCTGAATCTGGCAGGCTACATGAGCGTGGGCGATTTCAATGAGGATGGGAACGTTGACTTGGTCACCAACGCGGGGGGAGCATCCATCTACTTCGGCAAGGGCGATGGCACTTTCTCTGCTCCTCAGTCCTTATCCGCCGGAACCCCGCAAAACGTCATTGCCGCAGACTTGGACGGCGACGGCCATCTCGACCTTGTATTACCCGTCACGAACTTTCCCTCGGCAACGTTATGCATCGCGTGGGGTGATGGAACAGGCAACTTCACTCAGCAGACTGTGCCCATGCCGAACCCCGCCGACATTACCATTGCCGTTGCTGACATGGATCTGGACGGGCGCAAGGACATAGTCTTTGCAGCGAGCGGCATCTTGTACCAAACTGCCAGCCGCACATTCACGCTCGATGGAACGGTCACTGACTTCGGCGTCTTCATTACTATCGCCGATTTGAACAACGATGGCATGCCCGACGTGATCGGCTATGAAGACGGAAATGTCAGGGCTTATCTCGGGCGCGGTCCAAACGGCCTTCTGCACCGCCAGGTCACTCCACTAACTCTAATGGGCAAGGCAGTTGCGGCGGGGGACTTCAACGGCGATGGCAAACTCGATATCGCCGTGGCCACTGCGTCCGCCGTTACGATCTTTATTGGCGATGGCACCGGAGGGTTCTCTCAAGGCGTAACCTTCGGCAACTTTTCGGATAAGATTTGGGGCATTGCCGCTGCGAACTTTGCTGGCGACAGCACTCCGTACATCGCCGTCGGAGCCGACAACCTCGTTATCTACCAGGGCGACGGCAAAGGCAACTTCACCGAATTCTTCACCGTCCCACAAGTAGCTCCGGGAGACTCTGGCGCTGTCGGAAAAATCGTCGTCAAGGACATTAATGGCGACGGCAAGTTGGATCTCGTCCTGGCGGGTGCCGGACCTAACGTTGTAGTCCTGCTGGGAGACGGCGCTGGTCACTTCACCCTCGCATCTCAGATCGCTCTTCCGGTCACTAGCGCGACAGTAGGCGATTTCAACGAGGATGGTAAGCCCGATCTAGCTCTGGCCCAATTGACTGCAACTGCAGGCTTAATCTGGCCGTACTTGGGGGATGGCGCTGGCAACTTTGCTCCTGGCACGTCCGTCCCCGGTGGAAGTTCTCCCCTTTATGTCGACGCTGCAGATTTCGACCACGATGGTCATCTCGATGTCGTCATCGCCGACTTTCTCTACGGAGGCCTCCTCACTATGCCGACCACGTCCCTGGTTTTGTTCGGAGATGGCCACGGAAACTTTCCCCGAAACCTCGTCCTCAACGCGGGCAGCCAGACCAATCAGGCAGCCGCGGTAGATGTAAATGCCGACGGTTGGGCCGACATCGTGCTGATGAACGATGGGAGCGATGATTTCGACGTGTTTCTCAATGACCAGACCGGTGCCTTCGAGGTGCCATACTCATTCGGAGTCGGCGTTTCGCCATCGTCTTTCCAGATTGCCGACGTCGACGGCGACGGCCGTCCCGATCTCATCACCGTCACGTTTAACGGGGTCGAGGTCGTGCTAAACCGCACAACGAAGTGAAAGGCTGCGAGGTGGAGTGGTCTCCTGGCCAGCGCCGTTGCTGCCAGCACCCCGCACGCTACCGAGGCGAGAAGCAGGGCAGTTAAGAACCATTTGCTTGCTCTTTGGCGCAACTCAAAGCAACGAGAACTATCAAACCCAAATCTGCAAGTGGAAGCATTGCACTCCCGCGATTGCTCGGCTATTGAAATGACCGGAAGCGAGAAGATATCAAGGACGAAATTATGCACCTGTCCAGCCTGAGCTGGAAATGGAGGCATCGGTCGTCCGTTAAGATAACGGAGCGAACACATAGAAGAAGCAAGGAAGTACCTACACGGAACTAAGTCGGCGCCTATGGGGCGGAGTCCGTTGATACACCTAGAATCTAACATTCCCTGGATAGATGAATGATAAGCCGAGGCACCAAGGCCCGTGTCAAGGCTCTCCGACCGCGAACGCGGCGCGCGCAGCGCGGCCTTTACACGGGACGGGCCTCGGCTACGCTCTGGCTATCCGGGGAATGTCATTTCGGAATTACAATGCTACAGACCAAGACCGAAACCTTGAGCGATTTCATTCGTGTGCGTGGTTTGTGGTTCTATCTTGTGCGCTACTGGCTCTTGCTGAATCGCAGGAGAATGGGACACGTCGCGGCTGAGTTGCTGCCCGAGCGTTGCTGCATTGTTCGTATAAATCTGCGCGTCATAGCGTCCACGCGAGACAGAGACATAGGCCATGCGGCTGTTGAGCAGATCCTTAGCGCCCAACTCGGTGTCCACGTGAATCAGGACACGGTCGGCAGTCTGTCCCTGGCTGGAATAACTGGTCATTGCATAACCATGGTCGAGATGCAGATGCTTGCGCGGATCGAGTTCGACCGCGCGGCCACCGTCAATTTTCAGACGTAGCCGCCCGTCTTCCTCGATGCTCTCGATGGTCCCCAACTCGCGGTTCGCAACTTTCAGTTCGTTGGCCGGCGCGGTGAA
>Ga0187857_10003040_pt1 | contig 14023 bp, 20 predicted proteins | sample June2016WEW_8_10_FD_132984 | JGI IMG/M metagenome (GOLD analysis project Ga0187857, IMG submission 132984) | Peatland microbial communities from SPRUCE experiment site at the Marcell Experimental Forest, Minnesota, USA - June2016WEW_8_100 | ecosystem: Environmental > Terrestrial > Soil >...
AGCGTCGCAACCGCCCTGGGCGGATCGGGCCTGGATGAGAGGGCCGTCTGTCGCTCTGCGCTCGGTTGGGGCCGCGCTGCTCGTCCACCGAGGGGATAGTGGCCGCGGCATTCCCGGTGTCCGATTCATGAGGCGGGGACCGGCTCAGGCAACACCTGCACCCAGTTATGGAACCGCATTCGGCCCAACCAGTCGTCGTCCGCTATTTGGAATCGCGCCTCGATGCCGTCCCAGTCGAGTACCCCCATCGCCCCATGCAGGCTTTCCGTACCATCCCTGCCGAAGGACACGTCCTTCAGGACGACCGAACGCGTGCCGGAATTCGGAACGCCGAACTCATGCCGCCCCCCCATGGGCGGCACATGGCCAAAGACATGCAGGCTCGGGCGACAGCTTCTGACCACCTCCGCGATTAGGGCGGAGCTGCCCATTGGGTGGGACCCCGCGGGGGAATCATGGGTGAGGAGCAGATCAAAGGCTCCAGGGCCCAGATTCCGGAGCCGTTGAGCGGAGCCAGGGTTTATCTGATAGGGCGCTCCCGCTCGCGCGTTCTCAATTCCCCAGATGCCCGCGATGCGCAGCGGTGTGCCATCCCGGCCACGGAGGACTACCACGGCACCATCAACGATGCCATGGAATCTCTTGTAACAGTCCACGGGGAATGTATGCTGCGGCAATGAAGGGGCAGCGGGGAGCCTGCAGGCAGACTTTAGATAATCGAAGTCTTCATGGTTTCCAGGCACAAAGAACACGGGGCAGCGGATAGCGGAGTACTCGCCGAATTCGGGCCTAAAAAGTCGCTCGACCTCGCCCACCGGGGAGACGAAGTATCGTGAAAAACCTGCCTCTTCAGGGTCCCGTTCGATCCATCGCCTGGTCGCCTTGTCGCACTTTGATGCGTCCGGGTAACAGCCCAGATCTCCCGCCACGAGCGCGGCGTCAAGGTGATCCCCATGCGCCATCTGCCAGTTGCGGATCAAGTGGAGCAACAGTCGCAAATGGCCGTGCGTATCCGAGAACAGGCCTATCCTCATGACTTCCTTAGCGTTCCTGATTTGGCGTTGCGAAAGCTCTCGCGGATCTCCCACAGATGAAACTCGTACGCCAGGACCTCAAGGACCTCCATCGGCATGTCGGCGAAGACAGTCAGTAGGCGCCCTGGATGGTGGCGCAGATGAATGATCTCTCCCCAGGATGTGCGTTGCGCCTCCTTGCGAGGTCGGATGCAGACTAGGTTCTCCTGTCCGGAAGTGGCGATGGGATAACCTGCCCTCGAGAGCAACTCGATCGTTGAAATCGGTGCCCCGCCAATGGGCGCTGTCGTGTTTAGGACCATAAGGTCAGTGCTCTATGTCCTTTGTGCTGGCTTGCAGTTTCGTAAGAGAAGCTTGTGCTTGGGCCTGAAGGGCGGCGGCCTTTTTGAAATTGTTCTTTGTGAGCCTTTGCCAATGACTCGGCGTTCCGACGACTTCTTCCAACAACGCCCAATCGTCGGAGGCCAAGTGCCGTTTGAGGATCTCCGTGCGTGTGAACTGGACATGCGTGAGCAACACGAGGATATCTTCGAGGTCCTTGTCACCCTGTCAGTATGCCGCCTGCCCTTAAGCGCTTGGAGCTTTAGGATCAACAGGTGTTCGGGGCAGGCGACCCAAAGGCCATTCTTCTTCTCGGCGTGAGCTTGAACCTCATCAAAGGGGACTCGAAGCCGGTGTTGAGATTCTACGTAAACATCAACGTCGGCGCCAAACGGCGTCCTGAATTGCTCCTTCCCGAGGCGTGGATTCCTATAGAGGGTAAACTGATCCCGCAATTCTCCGTGCGTGCGGAAATCAACCATGATGTCGCCGTCGTGCGAATGCCGCGTCGCCCCGTAAGCGCGCAAGGCGAATCCGCCGATGACAATGAGCGTAGGCTGCTCAGCCAACTGGGCGGTCAACTCCTTGAGGAATTGTTCGATTTGGGCGCTTACGTCGATCTTCATTCGCCTGCGGTTTCTTTTCCCGTGTCCGGCCTGCCCCTTCGTGTGGGCGCCGGCATTCGCTAACCCCGGTCATTCCTCTTGCAATTTACACGATTTGCCCGGTCAGCCTCAAGAATCCTTTTGTCTAGCGGAGAGCCGGGGTTTCAAAGAGCCCTCGGGGGCGCCACCGCGAAGAAGTTCGACACCGACATGGCAGGCCAGCCTGCCCGCCACGCCAAACGCGAGGGCACCCGTGCGCCCAAATCTAGAAGGAGGCATGCGACTGTGACGCTCTTCTGAGGGGGCGCCGTTCGCGCTTCCCAACATATTTCCTTTCGGTTGTTATTTGAGGCTTTGGCAGAACTTCGTAACCTCCGCCGGCAGTCCTCCCAGCCAGCCTGCCACGCTCGGATCACCAGACATCGGCCGCAGTAGCCGGGCCAGTTCGATGAGCGTGTTCCGGTTGAAGTTGCGGTGCTTCTTTAAGACGTCGTGGGGGAAGCGGCGGCAGAACTCCGCTACCGAGAGGTCGTAGGCGCCGGCCGCCCTCAGGGCGCTGTAGAGGCGGCCGGACATCTCGAGATCGCTGAGGCGGACGGATGAATCTGTCACCATACGCTTCATGATAGCCGTTGGCGCCGAGGAAAGCTAATCTGGCTAATCTGCCAGTCCTGCTCGGAGTTTGGTCGCCGCCTCCGCCAAGGCGCGCAGGCCCGCCTCCAATGCGCGGACGAGTTTGCCCTGGTCGAGCGAGCTGCCCGGTGCGAGCCCCTCGTTGAGGCTGGCGACAAAGCCTCGGCCGGAGCCTCCCGTCGGTGTCCACTCCTCGATCCCGCGGTCGAAATCCGCCGCGGCATACTCCACGGCCGCCCGGACCAGAGGCGTCTGCGGGAGATTGCCCTCAATGCCGTGCTCTGCGCGAAGCCGCCTGACCAGGTAAGCGGTCAGGCTGCAGAGGTCATCGCAACGCGGGTATCTCAGATGTGGCGCTCCCAGCGCAGAGCGTGGCTCTGCAAACTTGGCCCGCACCTCCTCCCCGACTGTCCGCCTGTACTCTGAGGCGGACCGCGCCAGCCAGTCGAGCCAAGCCGTCACGGAATGTCCGTCGCGGGTGCGGATGGCCTCGGCGCACGAGAGGTGTTGCTCACCCTCGGCGAGGTCCGCCGCAATACACCCATCTTTGTCCTGCAGCATGGTGTCGGCCCCCAGCGCCAGGAGGCAGTCCACCATGTCCAAGTCTCCTCTGTACGCGGCAAAGCCCAGCGGTGTCACGCCGACGCGGAGCGGCTGGATGAGATCATCCAGCGACGAAACCTCGGGCACGGCTCCGTCCCCCGCGGGGGGTTCCAGGCGCGCGCTCACGTCCACGCCCTGCGCAACTAACCATCTCGCGGTTTCCGTGGACCCGCCGTAGGCGGCCCAGTGGAGCAGAGAACGCCCCCGGCGGTCGTGAGCCTGTAGCACTGAGTTGGGGTCGGGTGCCAATCCAAGGCAAGCGCGAAGGGCCGGTAGCTGGCCCGCGCGGCAGAGCCCCATGGCCAGGGTCTCTCCGCCTGCGTCCCGTTGGGCCAGGTTTGCCCCCGCCCTCGCAAGCAACACGATTGCCTCCGAGCAGGGTGCGCACTCGTGCGTCACCGTCCGGCGGCGGCGCAGGTCCGTGAGCGCGTTCGGGTCGGCGCCGCGCTCCAGGAGGAGCCGGATCATCGCCAGCCTGTCCTTCAAGAACGCCCCCTGGTCTTCCTGGCTCAGGCCATCTGCGGAGGCGGCCGGCCAGGGCCGGACGGCCACCGCCAGCGGCAGATCGGTTTCGGTCTGCTCCCCAAGCCAATTGCTTGCGCCGCTACCGCGATCAACTCGGGCGCCGGAATCGAGCAGGAGGCGGACCGCGTCCAAATCCCCGCGCGACACGGCGGTGCAGAGGAGCGTGTCCCCGCTCTTGCGCCGGACGTTTGGATCAGCCCCTTCGCCCAGCAGGTGCCGGAGCGCTCTGTGGTTCCCCTTCTCAAGGGCGTCAAAGAGGAGGAGGTGGTCGAAGGCACCGTATTCTCGCAGCAGGGAGCGGGATTCTTCGATGCGTCCGCGCCCGTCCTCCCCGCCTTCCATTCCCGCCCCGGGTGGGGACTGCAGAAGCGTGATGGGATAGTTTCCGTCGCCGTCGCCCAGCGCCGGGTCTGCCCCTAGCTGCAAAAGCCATCGAAGCTGGTCGTTGCTCCCCAACCGGGCGGCCACCATGAGGGGCCGCCAGCCCAAGCTACCGAGGACGGCATTCACGTCGGCCCCCAGGCGGACCAACCGCTCGGCTTGATCGCGGCTCCTGGCCGAGACGAGGGCGCACCGCCCCTCGGTCTGGAGCATAGCGTTGGGGTCCGCCCCGGCCGCGATGGCCATCGCCTCGCCGGCAGCCCAATTTCGCTCGATGGCCCTGGGTAGCAGGAGCGCTCCCATCTCCCTGCCGCGCCCGAACCCTTGCTCCTGGAGGAGGAGCCAGCGTACCAGCGGCTCGTCCGCGTTCGTGATGCCCTCGAAGATATGGGGGCTCACCTGTGGCCCGGTTCGTGCGCAGGCCCTCTGGCGCTCCGCGAGGGGCATGCCCGGGAAGCGGCACCGCAGGCTCCGCATGAGGAGCCGGCGCTCGCGGGCGATTCTCTGCGCGGCTGCGGCGAACTCGCCCGGGTCGATCCGCGCTGGGCCTTCGGCCTCCATCGCGCGGAGCCAGGCGAGATTCCCCCGCCGCGCGGCCCACCAGTAGAAGGTGTTGTGGGGGATGCGCCCTCGGCGCCACAGGTCCAGCGGCGTGAGGCTCGGCGGCCCCGCGCCAAGGCGCTTGCGGACCTCTGCCTCCAGGCCGTGCATGGCGACGACGCGGTCGACGCCGCGCTCCAGTGCCGCTTCCAGGGGGACCGCGCCGCTTTGGTCCCGTTGCACGAACGCCTCACCTACCTGCGCCGGGACCGGCCAACTGCCGAGGTCCCGGAGCCCGTCGGCGAGGATTGGTGAGCATCCGGGGCGGCGGGCGAACAGATGGAGCGGATTCTCGCCCCGCTCGTTGGTGGCTCTCGGATCGACGGCCTTGCTTCGGAGCAGTTTGACCGCCCTTGCCATGCGGCCAGCCTTGATGGCCGCGAGCATCCGGCGGCTGGCGCTCGTCTGGGTACATTGGGGGATCGAGCTCATGAAGGGCCGAGGATCTTGTCCAGGTTCCGCCTGTCTTCCGCGAGGTCTTCCATGTCGTAGTGCCGATCACACTTGTGTTGCGCCAGGGACTCTTCGGTCGCTTCCCAGTCCAGGCCGAGGAGTTGGCGCACTTGCCCGCGCGAGAGCTGGCGCGACCGGTAGCCCTCGACGGCCGCATGCTCGATTACGCGGCGACCGATGGCCTCGGGGTCGGTGCCGAACTTGGACGCGATCCCCTTCGGCATCTGGATCGTTACGGCGATCGTATCGGCAGGCTTTGGGTTCGCGTTGGTTGTCCGCATGCTGAACACCACTCTACAGTTGGTGGCGTCAGGCCTCAAGCTGGTGGTTGGCCGAACCCGGGCCGGGGCTTTAGGGAACTCCGGCCCGATGGCGCTTGGCTGGGGGGATCGGGGCCGGAACGAGATTCCGGTGAACGCGGATGGCATGGTTGGGTAAAAATCGTTGGGGTGCCGTTGTTCGCACGCTATGGCCCTCCATTCGCGGCCAAGCTGAGGGCCGTTGATCAGGGCTTTCGGGGTCCGTCCTTGAGTTCTGGCTAGAGCCGTGGGATTCGGGAGTCCAGATTGGAGTCGTAAGCTGGTTACCGTGGCTTCGGGTCATCTGGAGAACCTCAGACCTATGAACTGGAACAGAATCGTCTCGGCCAATCAAGCCAAGCCAACAACGGCGTGCAGTTGTTGTGGCGCTGTTGTGCGCGACGGCTTCGAGTCCTGCCGCGCCATGTTCAACGCCGTGCTGGAACGCGAGTATAGCGGCCCGGCGTTGGGCGAAGCGCATCTGTTTACAGTTGACGCTTTCGCGCTCCAACATTCCGAACAACACGGCCCGCGCTCCAACGCTTTTCACTTGATGCGGTTGTGTTGGCTCGTGGAGCATGGCGGCGACGCCGGCGTGCGGTCGGTGCGGCGAGGCGGTCGCGCCTTCTATGCCGCCCGCGAACGGAATTACGACGAATTCCCCTTCCTCGAGCCGCCGGCAGATCGCGGCGAGTTGACGGTTCTTTCGGTTCTGGGCGCGCAGACCCCGCAAGAGCACGCGGAGCGGGCACGAGCTTGGGGTCACTCCGTTTGGAGGGCTTGGAGCCAATACCGTGTGTGGGCGTGCGAACAGGTTGGACGATGGTTTTGCCAGAAATGAAACCCCTCGACGCCTCGGCACCCTCATCCGGCCTCAGATGTCCTGGGTCGGCTTTGCTTCCATGATCGCAGGGACAAGCAAAGGCAGCTATTCCGCCCAAGTAGAGATTCACCTGCTGGTCGATGGCCGTGCGGTTCCCGTCGCTCAACTCGGGCCGGACCTTTTGTTGCTGGACGAACCCTTTGACCATCCCGCTTGCGACGCGGGCTTAGTTCTGGAGGTGGACCATGCCCAGCGGCGATGGAGCGTTCGCCTGCCGAACGGCATTTCTTCCGGTTCATGCCGCGTTGACATTGTTAAACGTGGCAGCTCGCCTGACCAGGCGGGTGTCCCGCCAACGGCCAACGTCCGCGGCTGAATCAGATCCCAGAAACGATGCCCACGGCGCAAGCCATTCCAGCCGATGCCCATCGGGGCAGGGGTTTCGCAACCCAGGTGGCAGAGCGAATCCGGCGGGCCCGCCAGGAGGGGGGAATGACCGTGGACCAGTTGGACGCCGCCTTGGGGAGCAAGGACAGCAAGACCATCTCGGCCATCTAGACCGGGAGGCGGCGGGTCACTCCCGAGGAGATGGTGCGCATCGCCGAGATCCTTGGAAGGCCCGTGCCGTTCTTCATCGACCCCTACGTCATCGCGGACAAGGGCGCCTTCTCCTGCCGGGCGAGCCCGCATTCGCGCGACGTCGGGGCGTTCGAGCAGAAGGCGCGCAAGCTCATCTCCGCCGACCACCGCTTCCGCAGGTTGCTCGGCGAACCCGGAACCCGCTTCGGCAACCAACTCAAGGGCATCACCAGGCGGACTCCCCCGGCCGCGGCCGCAGACGCCGGGGACCGGACCGCCAGTTCCCTCGGCCTGGGGGACACCCCGGCGCTCGAGCTCCCGGGAGCGTCGGAGCAGCAACTGCGCGTCTCCATCCTGTTCGTGGATGCCCCCGAGAGCATCGCGGGGGCCGCCTGCCATCTGCCGGACGGGGACTACGTGCTTGTGAATCGGAACGAGGGGTCCTTCCGCCGGAACTTCGACCTCGGCCACGAGCTGTTCCACCTCCTCACCTGGGCCGAGATGCCGCCGGCCGGGATCGATCCGGTCCTGCAGGGCGAACGGCGGCCCAAGGTCGAGAAGCTGGCCGACAGCTTCAGTTCGGGCCTGCTGATGCCGCTTGCGGCGATACGGGAACGGTGGCGGACCCGCGCGCCCGGGGGCAACCTCCACGGGTGGCTCGCTGCCAATGCCAGGGACTTCGGGGTATCCGCCCGGGCCCTCTACTGCCGCCTGGTCAACGCCGGCCTGCTGTGGAAGGCCACCCGGGTCGACCTCCGCCTGCTGTCGCGCTCGGACGAAGAGGACGGGGCAGGCAAGCCCACCCCCTTCAGTGCGGAGTTCGCCCGGCGCCTCAACGCAGTGCTCGGGCGCGGCTTGGTCAGCGTGCTCAAGGCGGCGGATCTCCTCGAATGCGAGCCGCACGATCTGAAGGGGACCGTTTCTGCCTACGGCTTCACCCCTTCCTTTTGAAGCCCCTCCCGGCCATGTTCGCGGAAGGCTGGAGGCGGTTTGTCGATCCGGACTGAACGGATTCCACCTCAGCGGCCACCTCTCGTGGGGGGGTGGTGATGTCCGGCCCGGCTCGCGCACCGGGCGCGGCTTTTGGAGGAGCGGTCGACCCCGCCTGGAGCCTGCGCGCTATGGGGCGACGAGTTGCCCCGAATGTCCAGCCCGCATGGGGACGAATCTCGCGCCTTCCAGGTCGATGCCCGACAGGTCGAAGGGGGCGACATTCCGAAGCCAGCGTAGGCTGAACTCCCGGACTCCGATGATTTCGAGGCCGATGACCCGGTTGCGGGCGTCCAAGTCGACCGCCAACACCGGGCCGGGCTTAGTCGCGGGCATCGCCCGCAATGCCGTAGCACATCACGCCGATCGGCCCGCGGTAGCCGATCTCATCGAGCATGGACAAGAGCCGGCGATTGTCGAAGTCGCCCCGGTCGAGCGGCTGGATCAGACCGTTCGTCCAGGTTTTTGATCCGATCGTTGCCCCGTTGATCGTCACTGCGAAGATCTTGCGCGCATTCTCATGCAATACCGGGCGGTAGTCCTGGGGGCCGTCGACCATCAGCCAATGGCAGAGGTTGAAGTTGGCCCCGACCTACGGGTGGTTTGTCTTCCTAACGATCTTCATCGAAAAAGGCACGCTTTCCGTCCAGGTGCCCACGTGGTTATAGATCGAGATCCGCAGGCCCGGCGCAGCCGCCAGGTCGCCGAGCCCGCGAAGGATCTGGACGGCTGCCACTGGAATGATAGGCTGGCCGGCGTGATGATGAGCGTGCGTTTGACCAGGCCGCGGATCTTCATTTCCTTGAGCAGCAGCCCGGCCATGATCGTCTTGCCGGCGCCCGGGTCATCGGCCAGGAGGAACCGGATGCGGGGGAGGCGGAGGAAATAATCGTAAACCGCTTCAAGTTGGTGCGGGAGCGGGTCCACCCGGGCAATCGAAAGCGAGAAATACGGGTCGCACTCGAAGGCGAGTTGGAGCCGCATGGCCTCGATGCCCAGCCGGAACATCTTCGGGTCGCCATCGAACGGCTCGCGGTCCGGGGTGAGGTCCAAGAGCGCAAGATTCGGCCGTCGTGAGGACGAGGTCGAAGACCCGCCCCGAATTGAGCCCCTTCCCGATGAGCCTGACCGAGGCCCCCACCGGCGTGGCAATCAGGACCCGGACCGGCTCGGGGAAGAGCGGCCCGCGCACGACCTTATTCGGTTTCAGGCCCTCTGGGCTCACGGCGTGTTCATCGCTTGAGATTCTCGTGCAACGGTTTAGCGCGACCAGCGCCGGACTGCACGAAAAAACTGCTGTCCTCTCGATCCACCACCTGCCGGTCCGGTCAATGACATTGCTGGTTTGCTCGCGAAAGACGGCGTGGCAGAGGGCTCAAAGAAAAGAGCATCGGAGCCTCAAGCATTTCCCGCAAAGGCGGCAGCGCAGGGCGATTGGTCGGCTGAACGGGCACCGCGGCCTTCCGGCTTGCCAGCTAAATACTCCCTACCCCACCTCACGAGCCCGAATCTGCGGAACCTGAGAGATCAGGAAAATGACGCGCCACAGTATTCTGCGGGACGCACTCCCATCCATTCGCGGCAGGCCTCCCGCTTCATTGGGCGGGCTGGTTAGGTCCGGTGATATTTCCTCTCTTCGCGGCTTGACTCGCCCGGATTGTTACCCAAGCTTTGAGTGCTGCCGCTCGCCTTTTGCGTTTGAGTTCCGCTTCCTCGGCGGAGGTCACCTCGCCTTTCTTCCTCGCGCGCGCTGACTGGATGAGTGGGACAGCACCACGGTCCTTTTGGGCTACCCACCAGGCGGCCGTGCTTTTCGTCGTGTATTGGAGGAAGCGTAGTTTTCCAGGCGGCAGCGATCGTGCTAGGGCCTCGAACAACGATCGCGCGTATTCCTCCCAAACCTGATCGTCCTTCACCGCTTCAATCCGTTCGATGGCCTGATGGAGTTTGACGGTTTCCGGGCGGTTGGGGGCCGCCAAAATCGCCTGCGCTGCGGCTTGCAGTGCCGCTAACACCCGATCGAAGGTTCCTCCTTTTTCGTTGATGGGCTCCGCCCAAATATGCTCGCACAGGTCGAAGTCAATCAGTTCCTTTGCTCTCTCCACGAATGGCCCGGCTGCTGCTCGATTTTCGTCCCGGGTGGTGCCCAGGGGCAGAACCGGGCAGAGCATGGCGAACGTCCTGAACCCAGCTTCCTGCAGTTCTTTGAGAGCAGCCAGTCGTTTGGACGGGGGTGGGGCATCTGGTTCGATCGCTTTCGCAACGCAGTCGTCCATGGTTCCAGTGGACAGGCCGTAAATCACCCGGCTCTTAAACTCCACTGGAATGGCCATGGCAACGCGCGTCAAAAGCGGACTCTTCGATAGAAGCCGGATCTGCCATCGTGTTTCCCTCAAGATCGCCAGGCATACCTGAACGGTTTCATCTGCCAGCTCGACGGTGGGCGCTACTTCCACCAGTGGCGAGCCGTAGATCACGCAGTCCGGATCGTCTTTGAGCTTGCGGCGGCGTCGCAGATCCTCAGCGAGCCGCTGTGCCGCGTTTTCGCGCCGGATCACGACGCTCTGGAAGGGGCGTCCTTTCAGAACATCTCGCACGAATCGCTTGCCTTCGAGCATGGAGGGGACATAGCAGTACACGCAGGTGAATACGCACGAGGTGCCAGCCGTGAACGTGGGACCGCTGCACAGAAGCTTCTTCTCGAAGCCGCTCGTGGGATTGAGAATGCGCGTGTCGGCCCAGGCAACTGGTTTGCCGTTAATGGTGCTGGCTGTGTCCGCGACGCTCGGGCAGCCGGCCCCAGGCATGCCTGTCGTTTCAACTCCGGATGTCATTTCTCTGTTCATCTTGACCTTTTGTTTCGCCGGTTTGTGGTCCCTCGGATCCCGCCGCCCGGCCTTCATGTTCACATTCCTTGGTCAGTTGTGGGCCTTCGCCTCGCCGCGGAACGATTTAGCGCGGTTTCACCTCCGGCATGCGGTCATTGGGCCGCCCTTTACGGGAGGCGGGTGCATGCGCGTCTGGCTGGCCTGCCTTCAGGCCATTAGATCGCGACAATTCCCCGCCTCGCAGAACCCTTCGATTCGACCAACTCATGACCCACTTATGTATCGGTTCAAAATCCGCTGAACTTGAGGGGTCTTCCGGGTTTGCTGTGCTCGCGCCTCACCGCGAGCCCGAGGTATGCCCCGCCTCGGTTCGGGGAACGTACGGAGTCAAATGTCGTTCATTGCTCCACCGGGGGCACCGAGCAAGGAGAAATCCGCGCCCTTGATGTGCGACCAAGCGGGGCCCCCTTCGGGAGCCGGGGCATGCCGGGGGCCTGCCCGTTTTTCCAGTGGCGGGCCGGTAGCACGTAAACCTGCTCCACCTTCCCCACGCCGCCCGTATGATTGATTTCGTAGCAGATTTGGATCTTCGACCCCTTGGCAGCGTCGGGCGTAAACGTAAAACGCCCGGCCAGCCCCGTGCGAGGTGTATTTCCGGGTGAGGTGGGGGTCCACTTGAAACCTCGCGGGGTTCGGCTCAACCTTCCGGAAATCGAGAAACAGCTGATGCAGTGGGCCCAGGCTCTCGTGGTTGCCGAGGTGTGGCCCGGCATGGGAGGAGATCAAAGCGCCTGCACGCCGACGCGGATCCTCCCCGGGCGCTCCCGAGCAGGCGAAACCGTGATCAGATGCACCGGGGGCGGCAACTGGAGCTTGGTCGGGAGTACGGCCAGGTCCGCCACGACGACGTGCGCCCGCCGGCCCAGGTCGACGATCTCCGGCCGCAGCTCCGGCGCCACGGACCAGACGCCGCTCAGGAGGATGAGGCCAGCCTTGGTGCTACGGACATCCGGCCACGCCTGATGGACCCGCCGAGATGCCTCCTGGTGAGTCATCGGGCCGCACAGGTAGCTTACCCCGACGACCGGCACGAAGCCGTTCGGACGCTGGAAATCGAGCCCTGCCACGGCTCCGCCGGACTCCTGGAAGGAGTGCCCCAGGGCGGTGAGCAGGAACTCTGGCATGTGGCCCGGGGCGCCGTGGATGGCGGTGAAGCCGGTGGCCTGGCGCAGGAGGGCCGCCATCTCGCCTACCGCGACGAAGTCGTGCGCCAGGCGCCTATGCCGGAGGGTCGCGTATAGCCGGCAGGCATCGTCGACCATGCGGTGCCGGTCCGGCTTGGGCAGGCGCTCCAGCGATGCGAGCAGGGCCTGGATCTGGTGGGCCTCCCCATCGGCGCACCAGCTCGCCAGCGTGTTCCCGGGGCGCCCCACCATCTCGCCCCACTCATCAAACGTCAGGGATGCCCCCGTCCCGCGGCCGAGGCTGGCCTTGAGCGCGAGGAGCAGCCTCTTGACCCGATTTTGCGGAAAGGATGGTTGGTACGTATTCAAGCGAGAAGCTCCTGGATGAGGTTCTGAGCGAGGCGCGCGAACTCGCCCGGTTCCCCGCCCAGCTCGATGCGGTAGCTGGGGTTGGCCGTCGCGAATCCGTCCTGCGTCACGGAGACCAAGGGGATCGAGGTGAACAGGCCGACCGCCTCCTCGCCGTTGCGCGCCATCCTCGCCAGGCACACCGGCTTCCCGACCTCTACATCCGCGAGCAGCACGCCCTCCATCGCGTAGGCGACCGGGAGGCTATGGCGCGGGCTTGCGGCGCTGTTCCCAGGCCTGAGCCTTCCAGGTGGAAACAGGGCATTCGGGGCCGCTTTGGTCTTCGTTATTCTGACGAGGGTTCCTACTTGCATGGCTTTTCGTTTGGCAAGGAACTTGGCTTGACCGCGACGGAGTCTTTTGCGGGCATGGGGCATGGCTTTCATGGGAAAGGACTGAAAAACCGTTTTGAGGGGGTTTACCGCGTATCCCGGCGATTCACCGCGCACACCAAAAACATCATCCCGACCAATGTTTACAGGGTCGAGGTGCATTTCAGGCCGTGTTTGCACAAGAGTAAGCACACGACCACCAAGGAGCGTTCCACCATAGCGAGCGTTGCCGCACGTTGTGCCAGGCCGCGTTGTGCTTGCCCACTGGAGGCAGGCTTCTCACAATTGAGGGGCGATGATGAAAACGGTGCGATTGGTCGAGCCGGGCCGCCCGCTCGAGCACCAGGCCGTTCCGGTGCCGGAGATTGGCCCTCGGGACGTGTTGGTGCGCGTCAAGGCGGCGGGGATATGCCACTCCGACGCCCATTACCGGGCCGGCACATCGCGAGTGGGCCCGTTGCCACTCACGCTCGGCCACGAAGTGGCCGGTGTCGTCGAAAGAACCGGAGCCGCGGTGTCGGCCCTCCAGACCGGCCACCGGGTTTGCCTGCACTACCTGGCGACTTGCGGCGACTGCGCCTGGTGCCGGCGCGGCCACGAGCAGTTTTGCGCCTCCGGCGCCATGATTGGGAAACACCGCGACGGCGGCTTCGCGGAGTTCATTGTCATGCCCGCCCGGAGCGTGCTCCGCTTGCCGGACGAGCTCTCGCTCGATCAGGGGGCCATTCTCATGTGTTCGTCCGCGACGGCGCTCCACGCCCTGCGCAAGGCGCGGCTTGCGCCCGGCGAGACCGTGGCGGTGTTCGGCGCGGGCGGGTTGGGCTCCTCCGCCATCCAGCTCGCCCGGGCCTTCGGTGCGCTGACGGTTTTCGCGGTGGACATCAAGCCGGGCAAGCTGAAGCTGGTGGAGCAGCTCGGTGCGGTGCCGATCAACGCTGCCGACCAGGACCCGGTCGGGCAAATCCTGCGCCTGACTGACGGGCGGGGGGTGGATGTCGCCCTCGAGCTGATTGGGCTTCCGGCCACGATGCGGCAGGCGGTTGGCTCGCTGGCCATCCTCGGCCGGGCCGCCCTGGCCGGCATCACCGGCCAGTCCTTCGAGATCGCCCCCTACCACCAAGTGTTGAACAAGGAGGCGGAAATCATTGGCGTGTCGGACCATCTGGCGCAGGAACTGCCGCTGCTGCTCGAATGGGCCGGACAAGGCAAGCTCGACTTGTCAGCCATCATCACCCGCGTCGTGCCGCTGGAAGCCGAGGCCATCAACGACGCGCTGGATCGCCTCGACCGTTTCAGTGAGGATGTGCGTGTCGTAGTCCGGCCCTAGCCCGGATATTTCATAAGGCTCCTGACTTTTCGCCTCCGGCATGATTTTTTTGGAAGAATTTGCCCGGATCGCGGCATTTTTTCGACCCGGCTGCTCAA
>Ga0187857_10003045_pt1 | contig 14004 bp, 9 predicted proteins | sample June2016WEW_8_10_FD_132984 | JGI IMG/M metagenome (GOLD analysis project Ga0187857, IMG submission 132984) | Peatland microbial communities from SPRUCE experiment site at the Marcell Experimental Forest, Minnesota, USA - June2016WEW_8_100 | ecosystem: Environmental > Terrestrial > Soil >...
CTTCTTCTACGGCGGGAATATTGCCGGGGCCGTCTTTGGCTGCCTGTTGGCTGGGTTTAGCCTCCTGCGCTATCACGACATGCGCACCGCCACCTTTCTTGCCGCCGCCATCAACGGCACGGTCTCGGTCCTCGGCTTCGGCTTGGCCAGCCTTCGTCCCCACTGCAAGGCCGCCGCGGAATCAGACCAGGAAAAGGATACCCAGGCGCCGCGCTCCGGCCTGGTGAGCCTGACCATCGCTTTATCCGGACTCTGCGCCCTGAGCGGCGAAGTCGTGTGGACCCGCCTGTTGTCACTGATGCTGGGGCCGACCGTTTATGCCTTTTGCATCATCCTGGCGGTCTTTCTGGTGGGATTGGGCGCCGGGAGCAGCGCGGGGGCTTTCCTTGCGCGGAGGACAGCCAATGCCCGGGCTGCGCTTGGCGGATGCCAACTGCTCCTGGCCGCGGCGATTGGCTGGGCGGGGTGGATGCTCGGAGATTCGCTGCCCTACTGGCCAATCAATCCGTCGCTGTCCCGAAGCATCTGGTTCAACTTCCAACTCGATCTGGTCCGTTGCGGCTGGGTCTTGCTGCCGGCGACGTGTTTGTGGGGGGCCAGTTTCCCGCTGGCCCTGGCCGCCGCGGCCTCAGGCCGCGGCGACTCCGGGCGTCTGGTGGGCAGGATTTACGCGGCGAACACTGTGGGCGGAATCATCGGCGCGCTGGCCTGCAGCCTCTGGCTCATCGAGAGCATCGGCACGCAGCAAATCCAACGGCTCCTCATTGCGGTGTCCGGCGTGAGTGGGATGCTGATGTTCTGGCCCGGAGGAGCGGGCAGCCGCCAGGGCAGTCGTTGGGCAGGGGCCGGAATTGGGCGCGCCCTCCGGCTGTGCGGCGGGCTGGGGCTCACTGCCCTGCTGGCCTGGAGCGTGCCTGGGGTGCCGTGGGAATTGGTGGCCTACGGCCGCTACTTGCCGACCAAAACCGAGTTGGGCCTGCGTCTCTTCATGGCCGAGGGCATGAATGCGTCTGTCGCCGTCACGGAGTTGAGCAGCGGGGTGCGCAATTTCCATATCAGCGGCAAGGTCGAGGCTTCCACCGATGAGCGCGATATGCGCCTGCAACGGATGCTTGGGCACATCCCTGCCCTCCTGCACCGGCGGCCCCAATCGGTGCTGGTCGTCGGGTGCGGCGCCGGCGTCACCGCCGGCTCCTTTGTCGGATACCCCGAGGTCAAACGCATCGTCATCTGCGAACTGGAGCCTTTGATCCCCAGGGCGGTGGCGCAGTATTTCGGCCAGGAAAATGAGCACGTGCTCAGAGACCCGCGCACGCACGTGGTTTATGATGATGCCCGGCACTATATCCTCACCACGCGGGACAAGTTCGATATCATCACCTCGGACCCTATCCACCCGTGGGTCAAGGGCGCAGCGACGCTCTACACCAAAGAGTATTTCGAGCTGTGCCGGCAGCATTTGAATCCGGGTGGCCTGATGACGCAATGGGTGCCTCTTTATGAAAGCAACCTGGCGGTGGTCAAGAGCGAGATGGCGACCTTCTTCTCGGTCTTTGCTGAAGGCACCATCTGGAGCAACGACGACGACGGCGAGGGATATGATGTCGTATTGCTGGGTCCGGCTGGAGCGGCCGCCATCGACCTGGACCGCGTGCGGCAACGCCTGGGACGCGAGGATTACAGGGCGGTGCGCGACTCGCTTCGGTCGGTCGGCTATCGTTCCGGATTGGCCCTCCTGGCCACATACGCCGGCCAGGCCAAAGACCTGGCCCCCTGGCTCCAAAAGGCCCAAATCAACCTGGACCGGAACCTGCGCCTTCAGTACCTGGCCGGCTTGGGCCTCAATTTCTATGAGCAGAGTCTTATCTATGCTGACATCGAGCTTTACTTCCGCTTCCCGGACGAGCTGTTCGCCGGAGCCCAGGACCAAAAACAGGCCCTGCGCGGCCTGGTCGAACGCTCACACCGGAAGACCAATCCGTGAGCCGGGATTTATGAATTATGAATTATGAATTAGGAGATAGCGGCAAACTGCCTCTGGGCCTGGCGCTGCTGCTGTTTGCAGCGATGACCCTGCCAGCCTCGGCCGCTGGGGCCGGGATTCCTGAAACCTGCTATCTTTTTTCCTACTTCGTGCGCAACGGCGAAGACGGTCTGCACCTGGCCTGGAGCCGGGACGGTTACCGATGGGAAACCCTCAACGGTGGCCGCAGCCTGCTCGAGCCGCTGGTCGGAGAATCCAGGCTCATGCGCGACCCTTGCCTGATGCGCGCCCCGGAGGGCACATTTCATATGGTCTGGACCACCTCCTGGAACGGCCGGAGCATCGGTTACGCTTCCTCGAAGGACTTGATGCATTGGTCGGAGCAAAAGGCCCTCATTGTGATGGCAGATGAACCGGCGGCCTTGAATTGCTGGGCCCCCGAAATAGCCTGGGACCCGCATAAACAGCAGTTCCTTATCTTTTGGGCCAGCACCATCACCAATAAATTCCTCGAAACCGCCGGGCAGGCGGAGGACCATTACAACCACCGAATGTATTCGACTACTACCAAGGACTTCCGGACCTTCACCGAGACGCGTCTTTATTACGACCCAGGTTTCAACATCATCGATGCGACGCTCCTGCCCGCCGGGGGCCGGTTCCACCTCCTGTTCAAAGATGAAACGGTCACCCCGCCCAGGAAACATCTGCGCATGGCGGTCAGTGACAATCCCGACGGGCCCTTCGGACCGCCCGGTCCGGCCTTCACCCGCCCCTGGGTCGAGGGCCCGACGGCGCTGCGCCTGGGCGATGAATACATCGTCTATTTCGATTGTTACCGGGACCAGCGCTACGGCGCCATGACCTCCAAGGACCTGGTCCACTGGCAAGACGTCTCTGAGCGCCTCGTCATGCCTGCGGGCGCCCACCACGGCACCGTCCTGCCGGTGCCTGGCGCCGTGCTCAGCCCCCTGCTCGAGTTGGGCGCAGCCCCGAGGGAGCGGTAGGCCGCGGTTCGCAGGCAAGCCGGCGTTTGAGGGACGCGGCCGGCTGCATTTCGCTTATTTGGGTAGCCGCTCCTAATCGTAATCCTAATCCTGCTCCTAATCTCATTCTTTTCAAGGTCGAACGGGCAATTCATTCGGATTAGGATTAAGATTAGGAGCAAGATTAGGAGCCGGAAACCGCCACCCAAGAAAGTGAAATGCGCCCGGCGCGTTCTCAATCCCAATTCCGGGCTTGACGGCGGCAGGGAATGTGGTTGCATAACAGATGATGAAAACGAAGCTTTTGGCGGCTCTGTTTGGCGGGCTGCTGGCCACCGCCGGCTGTGTGGGTACTGTGACCGGGGGAAAGACCGCGGGTGTGCCGTTTATCAAGGATACCTTCGAAGGGGCCTATAAGTTGCCGCCGGACGTTATCTTCGCTGCGGCAAAGGAAGTGATCAGAGCGGACGGGGTTTTGACCAAAGAAGGCATCGATTACGGTCAGACCAATGAAGCGAAGGTGGTGCAAGGCCGGGTCAATCAGTGCACGGTTTGGGTGCGGATTGTCCCGGTGGACTCCCAGGTCACGTCGATCGCGGTCCAAACCCGGACGAGCGGCGGCGGTTCGGATCTCAATCTGGCGCACCAGATTGACAAGGAAATCGCTGTCAGACTGGCGTCACGGCCGCGGCGGTGAGCCGGCGCGCCCGGCCGCTCCGTAAAGACCCGGGGGCGGCCCCTTTCTCAGGCCGATGTTCTGTTCGTAAGCGCCGAGTTTGACCGGCTGCTGGTTCCGGTTGGCCTTGAGTTCGAGTTTGAGCAGGGCCATGCGCTTGCGGGCGATTTCGGCCGGGGCCAGGTTCGGGTCGCGATCGATGATCCGTTGGAGAGTTTGTCTGACGGTTTCATAATCGGCCCCGGCCCGGACTTGCAGGTCGGCCAGCAGATTGAGCCAATGCACGAGCAGGCGGGCCGGTTGGTTGGGTTGGGCGAGCATCTGTTCGAGTTCGTCGGCGGCCAAGTCGAGCCGCGTGTAATGGTTGGCGTAAATCACCGCCAGTTTCTCGCGCACCTCCATGTCCAGCGGATGCTCCTCGAGGTGCCGGACATAATCGGCGGCCAGCAGCTCCGGGTCCTTCTCGAGGCGCGGCGACGGCAGCGGTTTCTTGAGCAGCCCAATATTGCGCACGCCCTCGGGAACGACGAATTTCTTTCGATCGTAAGGGGAGAGCAACATCTCGGCCGTGCCCAGATGGGCGATTCGTTGCGCCGCCCCGAGCGCAAATTCGGTGTCCGGCAGCAATTGAATAACCTTTTCCAGGAAGCGTTGGGCTGCCTGCGGGTCCTGCCCGACTTTGAGGTGCCAATCGGCCATCGAGTAAAGGGCGAAGGTGAGGTTCTGCGGGGCATGCCCGGGCTGTTGGCAGAAACTCTCGATCGTCAATTCGGCTGCGGGAAGATCCTTCAGATTCTCGGCTTGGACCTCCGCCAAGAGGAGGTGGCCCTCGACATCGGTGGGGAACCGTCCGAGTTGTTTGCGGATTTCCTCGACGGCCTCGAGGTAGCGGCCCTGTTTCTGCCGGGCTCGAGCCACGGAGTAAAACGGATGCGGGTCCGGCGGCTCGTCGCCTCCGTTGTAGAGCGAGGCGATCGGATCGGCCACCAGATTGGCAATACTCCGCCGCCAGATGATGGTCAGAACCAGGCCGCAGGCGGCCGTCAATGGAACGCCGATGAAGGCCGCCGCATAATCCGGATTGGCTACCATCGGCATCACGAAGATCACGAGGAAGGCCACAACGGGCGCCGTCGCAACCCACTTCACAATCATGAGTTTCGGCTCCTCAGCCTTTTTGACGGTCCAGAAGATGAACCATCCCCCCAGCCCTCCCAGCACCAGGAGCGACAGGATTCCGCGAACGATTGGGCCGATATGATTCATGCTCTCAGGCGTCATGTTTGGATACTTCGGTAGCCACATCGATAGACAACCCCGCGCCGTCCGGCTCACGCAGGAATTTGAGGGCGCGTCCGAAAAAGCGGTTTGTCAGATTCTCTGTGAGTCTTCGGCTGTCCGGCTCTGGTGCCAACAAAGCAAGACTCCGCGGATTCCGCTCGCATGAGGGCCAGATGGACAAAGCCCAGCTTAGCTCCAGACCCCAACTTCCCGGAAGCACCTCATTTCGGCGGGTCATGGCTTCTGCCGCGTAATTTGGTCGGGGTGCCGGGCGCGGCTCAAGGCGGTGTCGTAGGAAATGAGGCACTGGCAATAGAGGTCGTGAAGGCAGTTGTCCATCAGGACCATGCCATCTTTGCGGCCGGTCTGGATGGTGTTCTCCAACTGGTGGACCTGGTTTTCGCGGATGAGGTTGCGGACGGCGCCGTTGGCGACGATGAGTTCGTAGGCCAGGACGCGGCGGGTGCGGTCGACGGCGGGCAGCAAGTCCTGGGCGATAATGCCCTGCAAGGCATTGGACAATTGGAGGATGATCTGCTTTTGGGCGCTGCCCTCAAAGACCCCGACGATGCGTTCGAGGGCATGGGAAACGCTGGGCGAGTGCATCGTGGCCAGGACGAGATGGCCGGTTTCGGCCGCCGTGAGCGCCGTCGAGATGGCTTCGAAGTCGCGAATCTCCCCCACCACAATAACGTCCGGGTCCTGCCGCAGGACATGAATGAGGGCGCGGTTGAAGGACCGCACGTCGGTCAGCACCTCCTGCTGCACGACGATGGCGCGCTTATTCTCGTGGACGAACTCGATGGGGTCCTCGATGGTGACGATCTTGCACCGGCGCTCGCTGTTGATGAGGTCCACCAGGTAGTTGAGGGTGGTGGTCTTGCCCGCGCCGGTCGGACCGGTCACGAGCACCAGTCCGTTGGGCCGGCGCGCCAGGTCATCGAGCTTCTCCGGCAGCCCGAGCTGCTGCCGTGTGGCGATGTGCTCGCCGCAGAACCGAAAGCTCATTTCCGGATGGCCGTTGCGGCGGTAGAAGGTGGCCCGCACCCGCCCGGCAGCGCGGTGCTGCAGGGAGATGCACAGCTCCCATTCCTGGTCGAACTTGCGTCTCTGCTGCTCGTTGAGCAGGCACTCGGCCATGCCGGCCACCTCCTTCTCGGTCAACGCGTCCTCGTCGGCAATGATGATTTCGCCGTTGACGCGGAAGGCGGGCGGGACGCCGGCGACCAGGTGGAGGTCCGAGGCGTCGAATTCACTGGCAGCGGCCAGGAGCCGATCCAGGTTTTCAGTGCTCATGGCGGGAAGAGGCGGCGATACCAGCCGCGGATTCGAGGTCCGATGCCGGGGCTCGCGAGGCGGGCCAGGGCCAGGCCCGCCTCAGGGCATCGAGGATTAAGTTGCCGGGCCTGGGAGAGCGAGTTGCGAGCGGCCCCGAGCAGGCCCAGCGCCTGCTGGCAGCGGCCCAACTCGAGCCAGAGCAGGAAATGGCCGGCATTCCACTCGAGGGCCTGCTGGATGAGCTTGAGCGCCAAAGCGAACTGCCGGTAGTAAAAGCGAATCCGCGCGGCGAGCCAGGCGACAAACCAGTCCCGGGGCGCCAGCAGCAGCGCCTTATCGAAACAGCAATCCGCGCGCGGCTCCTTTCGTGCCAGCAACACATCTGCCCGCGCCAGCCAGACGTACGGGGTGTCCCCTTGTTCTTCAATGGCCGCATCCGAAAACGCCAGCGCGCCCTGCAAATCCCCGCTTCGTCCCAGGGCCACCGCTTTGGCGGCCAGCAACTCCGGCTCGTGAGGAAAGCGCTCCAGCGCCTTGTCGGCCCAAAGCCGCGCTTCGCCGCACTCTCCCAATTCCGTAAGCATCCGCACCTGGCCGGCCCACGCCGCGGCGTTGCGGGGATTGAACTCGAGAATCTTCGAGTAGAGCCGCAGGGCCGGCTCGAATTCCCCGTTCTCGAAGGCGGCCCGGGCCTCGGCGCAATAGTGGGCCTCATCCTTGACCAGCGGTTTGGACGGCTGGCCTTGGCCCTCCGACTCGCCGTCAAGCTCGAGATTGACGAACCGGCTCATGACGAAATGGTCATAAACAAAACTATACCCAGTTTAGTGTGGTGTCCCCGAAAGGGCCATACTTTTGTTGCGCCAGGGGGCGCAGGCGTGAAGTCCGAAGGCCGAAGGTCGGTGCGTCGCAGCACTCGACTGCGCGGTCCACGCCGGGGGATGGGGCGGACGGTACGCGGGTTGGCGTGGCGAGAGGTTATATCTGGTTAAAATTGGTTAAAAGTGGTGAAACGGAGCGGCGCCATTGGAGAGCGTGAGGCATCGGGAGGACCCCTGAGCCTCGAACCGGCGGAGCTTGACTTTTGAACCCTGCGGATTGTGTTCTTGCCGAAATTGATCCAACAGGGTTATTCTCCAGATCTTAATCCGTTGGCTCCGCTGGTTTGCATGGAACGAGTAAATATTATGTCCTTCGGGCGCGTGAACGCAGAAAGGCCGTATGGCAGCTTTAGACCAGATCACTCTTAGGGGGTTCAAGTCGATCCGCGAATTGGAGGCATTCCAGTTGCGAGACCTTAACCTGTTGATCGGCGCGAACGGGGCGGGAAAGAGCAACCTCGTAGCCTTCTTCCGCCTCGTGAACGAGATCGTGGAAGGTCGACTTCAGCATTACGTCTTAAAGCAGGGCGGGGCGGAGACGCTCCTCTTTAACGGGGGACGAATCACCAAGCACATCTGGGCAGAGCTGCGATTCGGCATTTACGGGTATCGCTTTGTGCTCGAACCCGATGTTCGGGGTGGCATGGTGCTTGGGGAGGAGTTTTCAACCAGTTCTGACTGGTCAACCAACGTTCACTTCTCGGCCGGCTCACTGGTGCCGCACGGGGAATCCGCCGTGCTGTTGGATGAGGCACACCTGCCGCTGGAGGCGCAAAAGCAAGTAGTGCGTGCCCTCAAAGGCTACCGGGTTTACCACTTTCACGACACGAGCGAGACGGCTGGGATCAAGCTCCCCGGCCAGCTAAACGACAATCGCTTCCTGCGCCCGGACGCCTCGAACCTCGCGGCCTTCCTCAGAGTGTTGAAGGTGACCCAAGCCGCCCGTTATGCACGGATTCTGGAAACCGTCCAGTTGGCTGCACCTTTCTTTGACGATTTTATCCTCGAGCCGACGGCAGAGAATCCCGACTTGATCCGATTGGAGTGGCGGCAGAAGGGATTGGACTACCCGTTCCTCGCCCACCACCTGTCGGACGGCACGCTGCGGTTCATGGCACTGACGGTGCTCCTGCTGCAGCCAGCTCCGCCCTCCATGATTATCCTCGATGAACCGGAGCTGGGTCTGCATCCAGTCGCCATCGAATTGCTGGCATCCCTCCTGTACGAAGCAGCCCGGCAGGGCCAGGTGCTGGCCTCCACTCAGTCACCCGTCCTCATCAACCACTTCGACCCAGAGGAGGTGGTCGTTGTGGATCGCGTCAATGGTGCATCCCGTTTCAGCCGCCTGGAGAAAGAACCGCTGCGCGAGTGGCTGGAAGATTATTCCTTGGGTGAATTGGTTCAGAAGAACGTAATTGAAGCAGGGCCTCGCCATGAATAGGGTGCTCATCCTCGTCGAAGGCCCAACGGAACGTGCCGTTGTCGAGCAGGTTCTCGCTCCGCACTTCGGACAGCGTAGTGTCTCGCTCCATGCCAAGGTGCTGGGCAAGCCGGGTCACAAGGGAGGGATTCGCAACTTCGAGGCAGTGCGGAAGGAAGTGCTTGCGCTGATGAACCAGGAACGACGCAGTTTTGTAAGCACGTTCTTCGACTATTACGGTCTGCCAACGAGTTGGCCAGGACTCAGCGAGGCGCATGGCAAACCCGCGCAAGAAAAGGCCAGGATTGTCGAGACGGCGATGCTGGAGAACGTCCGGTCAATTCTGAGCAAGCCGGACCACCCGAATCGCTTCTTGCCTTACGTGCAGATGCATGAGCTGGAAGCACTGCTTTTTTCCAACCCCAAGATCATGGCGAGCACATTTGAAAGCCCGAGCCTGTCATCGTCCTTCGCCGAGATTGTTCGCCAGTGCGGGGAATGCGAGGAAATCGACGACAAATCGGAAACTTCTCCGTCACGGCGGATTGCGAGACTGTTTCCAGCCTATCGGAAGGGAGGCAGCCTGATCGCCCACGCTCCCATCATCGCCAAACGCATCGGTCTGGACGCCATTCGACAGGCTTGTCCCCATTTCAACGCCTGGCGGGGCGGATTCGATCGCTACGACTTTGTGATGGACGACGACACCCTGGCCATCAAACCGTTCAAGGTGGAGAAAGACGAGGACATCGGGCCCGAGGGCCGGCCGCATTGCATTGTGGTCGTGCCCAGGAAGGCGGCTTCGGGCAACCCGTGGTGTTGGCGGGACTTTCACCCGGGACACCAGTCCCAAACGGAGGTTGAACTGCTGGAGAGGGGTTTCCATGTCGCCTGCATCACGCCCGGAGGGCCGGGGCAGCGGGATGCCTGGCACAGGTTCCTGACCGAGAAGCATGGATTGTCCAAAAAGCCGGTCTTTGCAGGCATGAGCGGGGGCGGGGAGCTTCAAGCCGGAACGGCCAAGGTGAGCATCACCCCTGAAAACCCCAAGCTGCCCATCCACGATAAGGTGTATGCGCGCAGCCTGGTGCTCGAGGTAAATGGGGAACGGGTGGGATTTGTCTCGGTCGATTTGGGGATTTACACCAATGAACATTTGGTGGCGGTTTGCAAAGAGAAGTTCGGGCTTTCACAGTTCGTGCTCAGTTCCTCCCATACACATTCGGACCCGGGACGGGCTTATGCGTCTTTTTACGAGGAGCAAATCATACAGGCCGTGGATGCTGCGGTTAAGAACCTGTTCCCCGCCAGGCTCTCCGCCGGGCACAGGAGCTTCCCGCAACTGGGGTTCAACCGCCTGATCGTGCGCGAAGACGGGCATGCCCGGGAATCATGGTTTTCGGACGATCATTATACGTCGGAAAACCCCGAGCGGATTCCTTTCGGACCGGTTGACCCTGAGGTTGGGGTCATCAAGATTGAGGACCTGAAAGGCCAGGCCCGGGCCATGGTCATGAATTATGCCTGCCATGCGGACGTGGTCTGCCAGAATTACGCCATTTCGGCGGATTATCCGGGGGTTGCCGCAAGGAAGGTCGAGGAAGCTTTTGGCAACAATCTGAACTGCCTTTTTGTGCAAGGGGCCGGGGGCAACATCGAGTCGTTGATTATAAGTTCGCGCCGGACCGGGCCGGAAGATCCGTTCCAGACGGATTACAACTCCATAGAGAGAGTCGGCGGGCTTCTCGCATACGAGACAGTGAAGCTGGCAAAGACATTGAGCCCTAAACCAGGCAACGAAACGAGCATCAAGTATATGAATGATGCGCTAAAATTCACCGGGCGGTTCGACAAGCGCTCGAATTTCGACATTCACATATCCACCATTACCATCAACGATGACATCGTCATCGCCACATGTCCGGGCGAACCTTTCATTCAGCTCCAGCTCGACTGGAAGAAAAAAGTGGAAGCGGCCCACCCATTCGTGTTCGGGTACACGTGGTTCCAGGGCACGTGGCCAAATTATGTGCCGGACATAAGATCGGCGGCCTTGGGAGGTTACGGCGCCGATCAGGCCAGTCCTAACATGATAGAGGTTGGTTCGGGGGAGGCCATCATGAACAAGCATCTGGAGAATGTTTACAGGTTAACCGGGTTTATGCGCGAGGAACCGGGCCCGGTCGGATTTACGGCCGGGCCTCGTTGGCTGGTCACGCCGGTCCCGCGAACCAAATAAATTCAGCGCGTTCAGTATCTGGCGGTGATGACCCACGTGCCTGCTTTGGGCTGGGGGATGCGCACCCATTCCTTGGCCGGATCGAAGTCTTTCCACTCCTGGCCGTTCACGGTCGAGGCGCGCAGGGGCTTTTCGCGCGGGTGGCGGAAGCGGACGAGCAGGGCGGCGGGCTGTTTGCGGCCGGGCATTTGGATGGTGGCGGTGATTTCGCCGGCGTCGGCGCGGCTTTCCGTGGTGAAAGAGAGCGGGCCGTAGCTGGTCGGGGCGCGCCGGACTTCGATGCGCTTGCCATTTTCCAGCCATGCCCGCGGCGTCGCCTGGCAGAGCAGCAGGGTGTCATCGTCGCCCTCGCGGATGAGCATCTGGCGGTAAAGCTCGAACCAGGCGCCGTCGGTGCTGGGCGGACCGAAGTATTGGCCCCAGCCCCAGCGATGTTCGACCGGCTCGAAGGTGGAATGGCTGAAGGCGCAGGCCATCATGCTGTAGAAAGCGCGGATGGCCGGCTTGGGGTCGTCGCGCAGGAGGTAAGCGGTGGCGTGCGGGTTATAGACCGGTTCGTTGGCCATACCCCATTGCTTGAAAAAGAGGTTGTCTTCATTGTCGTTCAAGAGGCAGGTCGTCAGCGGCCCGTTCGGGTCCAGGGCCTTGAGGCGCGACATGTGGAGCGGGCCGCAATCGATGTCGGTGGGATACCAGATGTCCAGCAACCGCCGCGGCTCCAGGGCATCGCCGGGCACGTAAGGCGTCCAGGTGTGGTCGCGCAACTGAACCAGGGGCGATTGCATCGAGGCGTAAGCGTAGCCGCGCTGGACGGCATCGTGCAGGGCCTGGGCGGCGGCGCGACACTCGCTGGCGCGCGGATGTTGGATGTCGGCCAGCACACGGCCCAGCAGTTCCGGGGCGGCATACAGGTAGGCCTGGTTGAAGCTCCAGGCCTTCAGGTCGTGCGAGAGGTCGTTGAGCGGCGCCAGGACCAATCCGCGCGTGGGACCGCCCCGCTCGGAAGCCCGGTTGATTTGGCCCAGGCACCAGTCGAGGGCCTTGAGGGTTTGCGGCAGCAGACCCTCGAGGGAGGCGCGGTCGCCCGAGAGCAGATAATGCCTGGCCACCGCGTAAATCATGCTCGGCGTATAGACGCCCCAGTCGGCGAATCCGCCGACGTGGCCGTTGGGCTCCTGGTTGTTGCGGAACATCGCTGCCAGTTCTTCGGCGGAGATAGCGTGATAGCCGCGCAGATCGTAGAGCATGTAATCCACGTAAATGGCCTGGTTCACCGGCCAGGGCGTGCCGTGCTGATCGTAGGCGAAGTTGGAATAGGGCAGATCGAGTTGGACGTTGGCTTCGGCGCCGCCGTGGCGGCGCGGCAGACACAAGGCGTGCCAAAGATTGGCGCGGAACAACGTGTTTACCGCCTCTTCCGGCACGCTGAACAGGGCGCCACGCGCCAGGTAATCCGACCAGAACTTGAGCGTCGCCTGGCGACTGGCCGCGTAGTCCAATGCCAGGAAGGCCTTGAGGTCAGCCGGGGCGACCAATGGCGAAGGCAGCTTGACGATGAACTCGCGCGCGCCGTTGGCCGGCAGCGTGAGGGCGAGGGCGATTTGGTTCGTCTGCCACTTGCTTCCGCGAACCGAGTTGGTTTGCAGCGCCAGGCCGCCGCCCTCGACGGCCAGCAGCACGTGGCCGGCCGCTGATTCCTCCCATAGCAAAACGTTGCCGTTGGTCCGCGCCACAACGGTCGCAGTGGCCGCGGGCATTTCCCGCAGATGCGTCACGCAAACGGGCACGTCCCCTGCCCTGCCCTGCAGCTCGGTGAGGCGCACTTTCTGGAACAGCACCATCGCGATGTCGCCGCGCCGCTCCGCGGGCGGGCCGTAGAGCGGATAGGCGAACTGCTCGACTTCGCAACGCACACCGGCCTTTTCGATTGTGGTCGTAATGACGGGCAAGCCATCCGCCAGCTTCTGGCCTTTCCAGGCGGCGGCGAGGTTTGGGGACAGACCCCCAAAATCAAACCCGAAGCGGAAGTGGTCGGGATTGCCGTAGTCGTTCCAGACGTTTGCGCCGCGGTCGATGCCGAACTTGGGAATGGCGCTGTCCCAGGTAACGCAGACGATGTGGCCGGGGGGGACGGAATGCGGATTGTTGAAGGCCGGGCTGCCCATGTCTTCCCACCGGGCGGTGTATTGTTCGTAGGTGGCTTCCGGCTCGCGTTGGATTTGATGGAGGACGCGTTCGCCGCCTCGGGCGCAGAGTGCCTCCTGGTGCTCGGCGAAGGACACCGGCACATCGCCGGCGCAGAGGAACACGTCCAGTTCCGGCACCCAGAAGGTCTTGGTCGTGAGCAACTGGTCCACCGTCACGCTGAAGCCCTGCGTGCCTTGGGCATTCATCTGGACGGTCAACTTGCGGGCGTCGGCCCGGAAGCCGGGGTCCAGCCTCAGCCGGCGGACGGTATCCCCGTCCGAGTGCGCCAGCAGGTACGCCCAAATCTGCTGCAGATTGGGAATGTCCCGCACCGCCCGCTCCGGGAACGCGAGGGTGAAGTCCAGTCCGTCCACGTCTCCGGCGCCCGCGCTCGTTTCTGCGACCCCGTCGCGCAGCGTGTCGCCGGGCTCAAAGCCGACCGGGCTCAGGTCTCTGACGGCCGCCTCGTTGGCCAGCAAACGAATTTGGAACGGCCTCGACGCTTTGGTTTCGTGGCCCCAGGAAAGGCGCACCTTGAGGAATCGCGTTGGCTCGGGTGCGCTCGCTGAGGGGGAAGCGGGTTGAACCTTCAAATCATCGAACAAGGCTGCGCCGGCGGCAGGCAGTGCTGACAGGATGCCTGCCAGGCCCAGAATCAGCAGCCCGTTCGCCCTGGGTCGCGATGCCGTTGAACTTTGCCCTCGAGGGCGGAGGGGAGAATTAGACGTTCCGTTCATAAGTGGAGCCTGTCCCAAAAGCTCGGCGAACGGAAGACTTTGTCGAAACCTTTGTCGTAACCTCTGTCGAATTGGCCATTTTTCGACAACGTTGTCGACAAAGGTTGCGACAAAAGGTCCGGAATCGGGCTTTTGGGAAAGGCTCTAACCCGGAAATATCACGCCTCGCGACGTGCGTGACAGCTCCGTCAGGAGCGGCATGTGAGCGGTCTGGACCAGCAATTCTCATTTTGACATAGGTGCGGGGTGGTTAGAGCACGTCCCCACGGAGGCCGGCTGCCGACTCGTCAGGCTGGCGGAAAAATATTTCCCCTTTTTTCTGGACTCAATTTTCC
>Ga0187857_10003047_pt1 | contig 13994 bp, 16 predicted proteins | sample June2016WEW_8_10_FD_132984 | JGI IMG/M metagenome (GOLD analysis project Ga0187857, IMG submission 132984) | Peatland microbial communities from SPRUCE experiment site at the Marcell Experimental Forest, Minnesota, USA - June2016WEW_8_100 | ecosystem: Environmental > Terrestrial > Soil >...
ATCCAGGGCCGCGTCAACCAGATCCGCCGCCAGATCGAGGAAACCACCTCCGATTATGACCGCGAGAAGCTCCAGGAACGCCTGGCCAAACTCGCCGGCGGCGTGGCCGTCATCAACGTCGGCGCCGCCACCGAAACCGAGATGAAAGAGAAGAAAGCCCGGGTGGAAGACGCCCTGCACGCCACACGCGCAGCCGTCGAAGAAGGCATCGTTCCGGGCGGTGGCGTAGCCCTGCTCCGCTGCCTGGCGGCCATCGAAGCCGTCAAGACCGACAACGAAGACGAGCGCATTGGCGTTGACATCGTCAAGCGCGCCGTCGAGTTTCCGACCCGCGCGCTGGCCGACAACGCCGGCGTGGAAGGCTCCGTAGTCGTCCAGGAAGTCAAGCGCCGGAAGGGCAACGAAGGCTACAACGTGACGACTAACATTTACGAAGACCTCGTCAAAGCCGGCGTGGTGGATCCCAAGAAAGTCACTCGCACGGCGTTGCAGAACGCGGCTTCCATTGCCGGCCTGTTGCTGACGACCGAATGCCTGGTGACCGAGATCCCGGAGAAGGACAAGAAAGCTCCGATGCCGGGCGGCCACGGCGGCATGGGCGAGATGGATTACTAAGCGGCGGAGGGCAGAGCTCCAACTCTGCGACCCGACCGCCTTGCAGGCACACGCCCAAGCGGTTTTTCAAGACATGAAGCGAGGTTGGGATGGCCCAACCTCGCTTTTTCGTGACTGTCCGGACCTTCCCTGAACAGTTATGAAACCTTGCCCGGCAACCCGGTGGTGTGCTTTAGTACCAAGGCTTATGCGAAGACCTGGCAGTGTCCTGCGAGGGCGCTCCCCTGCCGGCGTGCCGCCGCGCTGGCGCAAAGACCTGGAGCGCATCCTCATTACCGAAAACCAGATCGCGCGCCGCATCCGGGCGATGTCGCGCGACATCCAGCGCGATTTCGCCGGCCGCGAGATGGTCGTCGTCTCCCTGCTCAGTGGCACGGTGATGTTCCTGGCCGATCTGATTCGCCAGTTGTCGCTGCCTTTGCGGCTGGACTTCATTGGCGTGTCCAGCTATGGCGCCGCAACCCACCCCGGCCAACTGGTCTTCACCAAGGAACTGCGCCTGAGCGTCCGCGGGCGCGACGTGCTGCTGGTGGATGACATCCTGGACACGGGCAAAACCCTCGCGCGTGTCCTGGCAAAGCTGCGAGCGCTGGAACCGCACCGCATCCGGACTTGCGTCCTGCTCAACAAAACCGCCCGCCGCCTTGAAACCATCCAGGCCGACTATGTCGGGTTCGACATCCCCGACTTTTTCGTGGTGGGCTACGGGCTGGATTTTGCCGAGCGCTACCGCAACCTGCCCTTCGTCGCCGTGCTGCGTCCCGGCGTGTATGGCCTCGCCGGCCAGGACTGCAATGCCCTGTCGGTAACGATTTGTTTTTACTCCCGCTTCAAGGACCTGGCCGGCTGCGCCGAGACCCGGGAAACGGTGCCGGAGGGCAGCACACTGGGCGAGCTGCTCAAGGCCTTGGCTGCCCGATTCCCCGAACTGGGCGCGATGGAAAAATCGGCGTTGATGGCGGTGGGTCTGGACTACCAGGACCGCGGCTACGTGTTGCGGGAAGGCGACGAGGTTTCGCTCTTCCCGCCGGTTCAGGGCGGGTGACGATGCAGTTGAACCGCTAATCTGCGCTAATGAACGCTAATAAAGACGGGCTTGCGCAGCCATTAGCGGTTTCTACTTTGAATCTTTGCGGCTGAGGCGGGGAACTGAAATGAAACGGGAATTGATCATTACCGATGCGCCCATCGATGAGGCGGCCTTGCTGGCCAGCCGCTCGGCCTCCAGCGGCATGGGCGCGGTGGTGTCTTTTCTGGGCCTGGTGCGCGGAATGGAGAACGGGGCGCCGATCTGCGCCCTTGAATACGAGTCTTTCCAGCGCATGGCCGAGCGCCAGTTCGGGCTGCTGTTTGACGAAATGGCCGGGCGCTGGCCCCTGGAATCCGTGCGCCTGGCGCATCGGGTGGGGGTGGTGAAAGTCAACGAACCCTCGCTCTGGGTGGAAATCGTTGCCCCGCATCGCGGCGAGGCCTTTGCCGCCTGCCAATGGCTCATTGGCGAGATGAAACGCGTGGTGCCCATTTGGAAGCGACCCATGACCCAAGGCACCGCGAAGGCATGATTTAAAAGCAAAAACCGGACGGCGCATCGCTGCGCCGTCCGGTTGCTCCTGCCACGGGAGCGCACCGGGAAACCGGCCTAGACCCCGATGAGTTTGAGGACCGACTGCGGCAGCACGTTGGCCTGCGCCAACATCGCCGTGCCGGATTGAACCAGGATGTTCATCCGCGCATAATTCGTGCTCTCCTGCGCCACGTCCACGTCGGAGATCGCGCTGTTGGCGGCGTCAACGTTGGTCTTTTCGGTCGCCAACTGGCTGCTGGTGTAGTTCAGGCGGGACTCGTTGGCGCCAACCGTAGCGCGGTCGGTCGCCAGTTGCGAAATCGCCGTGTTGACGTCGCCCAGCGCCGCCGAGGCCGAGGCCATGCTGGAGACAGCGGCGTTCTCCGCGTTGGTGTAGGCCGCGGTGGTCATGTCGACGGTGCCCATCGTCCAGGTGCTCGCGTTGTTGTCGATGGTCACGGTCTTGGCGGTGGAGTCGAACAGGCTCACCCCGTTGAAGTCCTTGCCGGCCACGTTGGCGATGTAGCTGCCCAGTTGCTGGAACTCGCCATTATACATGCTCCGGTCGCTGTTCGATATGGTGGCGTCCTGGGCCGAAACGGCCAGTTCGCTCATCCGGTTCAGCGCATTAGAGATTTGCTGCAAGTACCCGTCCTGGGTCTGCGTGTATGAGGTCGCGTTGGTGACGTTGCCTTCGGCAGCCGTGATTTCGCCGGACTGGGCGGTGAATTGCATCGACACCGCCAGTCCTGCGGGGTCGTCGGCGGCCGTGACGATTCTCGAGCCGGACGACAGACGCTCGAGTGATGTAGCTAGTTTGGCGGATGAATTCTCCAGCATTGTGGCGCTGGTCTCGGCGGCGATGTTTGTATTGATAACCATAACGACTCCTTCCATGAGTCACCCCTGGGGGGGATTTGTTTGTTTAGCGGCATCCTTGCCGCGAGGCGGAACTTGAGGCATCCGCCGTTGTCCTTGCCGGCTTTTTGAGGCTGCCGGCCGCCTGTCCTGTCGCCAGTGTTATCGGCAGGCGCGGAAAAAACTTTAGCCGGTCACGCCACCGGGAAGGCTCGGGTGAGGTAGGAGGCCTCCTCGTTGGTCGCGGACTCGGCTGTCTCCATGGCGACGAATTCGTTGGTCAACTGCGCTTGATAGGCCTGGACCTGTGTCTCTATATTGCTGATCTGCGTGTTAATGTCTTTGGACTCCTTGGTTAGGGTCGTTTGTTCATTAACCAGCGTCCCGTTGGCGCCAATCGCATCGGTGAGCAGTGAATTGAATTGCGCGGCCAGCCCGGTGCCGGAGCTGGTGAACAGAGCCTTGACCCCCGCCAGATTGTTGGCCAGTGCCGAGTTCAGGCTCGTCGTGTCGGTTGTCGAAAGCGAATCATTCTGGCCGTTGGAGGTGAAGCCCAGGCCGTCGAGCCGCGTCAGCGTGCCGGAGAGGCCGGTGACGGTCGAGTTGGCCAGGTTGCGCAACTGCGCGTTAAGACTTTCGGTCACCTGGTCGCCCGTCAGCGGGCCGGCCGTGACCTTGCCGCTTGAATCCGTGGTGGCGGCGGTTTGGGTGTCGATCGTGGATTGCGCCTGGTTGTAGTCGGTGACGAACTTCGTGATGGCGCTGGCGATGGTGCTGGTGTCCGGCGCCACGGTCACGGTGAACAGACCCTTGGCCAAAGGGGTCACGCTCAGGCCGGTCACCCCGGAACTGTCCTCCGAAATCGTGTTGGTTTGGCTGTAGAGCGGGGCGCCGTTGTTGATGGTATAGAGCAGGTTCTTGCCGCGCGCCAGCGTGGCGCCGGCCAGGCCGGTGGCCGTCAGGAAATTGCCGGTTAGATCCTGGACGCTGATGCCGACATCCCCGGTGGCCTTGTCGGTCAGAGTGAACTGCTTGTTGACCGCGTTGTAGCCGGCCACCACCCCGGCAGCCGACTGGTTGATCCGGCTAATCACATTGTCGATGCTGTCGGCGCTGGCGCTGAAATTGATGGTCACCCCGTTGATCTCGAAGGCGCCCGCCCCGCTGCCCCCGTCGCTGATCGGGTTGACCAGGTTGCTTTGGTTCATGGCGCCGGTCACATTCACCGCTCCCAGCCTCCCTGAGCTGGTGACCGTGCCGGTGCCATTGTTGCTCAGTTTGGCAACTTGCAGAAAATTGCTCGTATCGGCAGCGCTTCCCAGCACGATGGGGCTCGAGCTGGTGAGGGTGATGGCGTCATTCGCCGCCGAGTAGGCGGCCGTCACTTTCCCGCTCGTAACGGTGCTGATCTGGCTGAAGACGGATTGGAGGGTGTCGCTGGTGGCAATCGTGATCTGTTGGCCGTTGACGGTGAAAGTGCCTGCCGTGACCGGCGTGGCAAAGGGAGCGGAACTCAACGCAAGCTTGGAGACGTCATCGGTTGAGTTCAGGGCCGTGGCTTGCGGACTGCTCTGCAACGCGGCGGCCGTGGCCAGTTGCGTCACATCGAAGTTGTATGCGCCGGGGGCGGTCCCTTGGGCGGCGGTGGCCGTGGCCAGCGTCGTATCCGAAGAGGTGGCCGCGACGCTGTCAAAGAAACTGGGGTTGGAGAGCGTCGTCAGGTCGTTTTGAAGGGTCTGCAGCGCGGTCTGGATGCTGCCCAGGGCCGTATTCTGCGTCTGCATCCTGCTCTGCTGGTTCTCCAGCAGGGTCTCCGGGGCGCGCTGGACCTGAACCAGTTGGCTGACCAGGCTCTGCCAGTCGAAGCCCGAGGCCAAACCGGAGATGGCCAAGTTAGTGCTGCCCGTCACCGAACCTGATGATACGCTCGTCATAACATTCTGGTTTTCCTTCTCGATTATCGGCACGCGGCTGGCTTCCCTTTAGCGAAAAGTAACTGTTCAGCTGGGAGGGTGGGGCAGACCTCTGGTCTGCCGGTTAGCCGGGCCTCTGGCCCGGTGTTCCGAGCGCACCAGGTTCACGGAGCCGGAGGCTCCGTGAACTGGCAGACCGGAGGTCTGCCCCACACCTGAACAGTTACAGCGAAAAAACGCCCACCCGGACACAGGCTGGCTCTTCCAAAGGTATCGGACTCGGTGTTGCGAGCCAGTGGGCGTCGGGGTCGGGGTCTTCGGCGGCAAAGGCGCGGACGGCGGCGGAGGCGTAGTGGAGTGAGAGCCAGCGGGCGAGTTTGCCGAGCAGGTGGCCGTAGGTCTTCAAGAGTCACAAGAAATCCGCGTAAGGTGCCGCCCCTGGCCCCTCGCCACTCGAGCCTCTTTCACGCTCAATGGAGGTGTTTGCCTCCGCCGCAGCAACAACCGCAGGCACTGCTGTCGGCACCGCAGGCGGCGCCGTCGCCGACGCAACAGGCCTCACCGGCGCTGGTGCCGCTGCTGGCAGTGGAGGCGAATACGGACAGCTTCTTGGTGAGGCGGACCGAACCGCAACGCGGGCATTTCGTCCCCCTCCAGTCGCTGGAACGGACCAGGATTTCGCTGTCGTTGTCGCACTTGTCGCAATGAAACTCGTAAATCGGCATGAGCAGACAATAGCGGTCTCCGGGAAAAGCTCAATGGCGAATTGAGGTTGGATCTAGACCTTCTTACAATTGGCCTTGAATTCGACGCTTTGCTTCTCCGAACAGGCTGAACGTCATCAATCAGGCGTCTTCGGGCCCAAACAGCTTCCGCCGGATAGTCCGTGGATCTTGTCTGAGATCAACAACCGCCGCAACGACGACCCGGCTGGGCTGCACTTGGTAGAAAATGCCGTAGGGAAAGTCGCGAATGAGCATTCGCCGATACGGGCCCGCATAAACCGGAGCAATCTCAGGGTGTCGGCGCAAAAGCCCAAGGGCGGCGTCCAGCTGCCGCAGAAAAACCTCACCACGCCCCGCCTGAAAATCTTCGTAGCGCTCAAAGGCGGCTTGGATGTCGAGGTCCGCTTCGAGAAGAAGAATCAGCTCGGTCATGGGCGCGAGCCAAAAATCCGCTCCTTAACGGCCTCCCAAGTCGTGAATTGCTCGGGGTGCTGCCGGAAGTGCTCCATACGGCGGTCCAACTCCGCGATGATCTCCCGCGACACCGGCACCTCCGTCGGATGGGCCTCCAGGTCGTTCCACAGTTCCGAGACGAAAATCAGCTTCTCGGAAGGCGAGAGCCGCTTCACCTCTGGAAACTTCTCAAGAATCATGCCCCTACTATAACGTCCCCCGAAGTTTTGGCAACGGCCAAACCTGCCCGCCTCCGCTTACGTACGGCAATTCGATTCGGAGTGTTACATCGCGGTTCACTCGGATGGCTCAAGTTTCAGCCGTTTGCGCTGGAATTGCCGCATCTTAGGGGTTTCACGGCCGAAGAGGTGGCGATAATTCTCGACCGCATCTGCGATGAGCCGGCCCGCCTTGTCATGTAAATCCACGTCAATGGGATCGCCGGAATTGGGGTGCTTCAACTCATTCCTAGTTTCGTTTCTGATATTGACAAAGGCTCTGGTCTGTGGATCGTGAGTAAACATCGCGGGAAAGGAGCTCTTGAGGTGCAAGTGGAGGGAGCGGGCGGACTCGACGTGGCGTGAAAGGCTCGACGGCATTCCTTTCTGTTCACAAAGTTTACCGAGGATTTCCTCGGCGGCGCCTGCCAGCGTGACGGCGGAGACAAGCTCACGGTCCTCAAGGTAGAACGTCAACGCAACATTCAACTGCGAAACCGCTGCATCAAGTTTGGACAGGCGGATTAAACACATAATTCTTATGTATCAGGGGTGGCCTGATTGAAAGCCTCATAGCACATTGAAGTGCCATCGGCAACTCCTTTGAGCTGACCAGGAGCGGGACACTGCCGGAAGGCGTGAATTGCGCGGTGAGGAGCGGCCTCCCCCTCGGTCTTCTTGAGTCGGCGCCTGAGGTGTCCGCAGGCTAAGGGGCCTAACGCCAAACGCCGCAGGTTCGATGGCGTGGTGAAACGGACCGAGCAAGCCGCGGTGCTGGGGATGGTGTATTGAGTTGATGCCCGGAGTTGGGCCACCCCGTTTGGTCCTGGAGGCCAAGCCGCCGCAGGTGGAGATCCAGGTTGTTTGACTGGAATGAGGCATTCTGCACAGAATCCAAGCCAAAGCTATGGCGAGAGCAAGTCAGACCTTCTTCGTCCCGGAGAGCATCCGCGAGCAGCGCTTATCGAAACTGCCATTATCCCGCGCCCTTGCCTGCGTGCTGCTAAGGCTGGACTGTCGCACCTTCAGCGACCTGGCCGGGGTTACCCTTCGTGATTTCGAGCGCGTCAGCGGCCGAGGGAGAGCCCTTTTCCAGGAGCTCAGCGAGCTCATTCAACGAGCGAGGAGGGGAGAGTTTGGCCCTCGTCCGCCTCACTCCACCGCGCCAGGGCAAGGGGCAAACTGCCCGGTCTCAGGGGCGGCTTCCGCACATGGAGCAAGTGCTGGTGGCGAGGCACAGAAGCCGCCCGCTGGCGACGCCGGACCTCGAGATTCACAAGACGCTGAGACAGTTTTCATTCCCCCGGAAGCGCAAGAAACACCGTTGACGGCGTTTGCTGTTCCACCGCGGTTGTGGCACGTCCTGGAGTGCCGCAAATTGAAGCGGGCGGGCGATCTTCAAGGTTTGGTCTTGTCGGAGGTTCTGAGGAAGTGGAGCAAGTGCGGGAAGAAAACCCTGGACGAGTTGCGCCGGTTGGTGCATGCGATCCAACAGGGGCCACACGCAGCCCTGGCACCCAGTCCGGCAGGGGGCGGCCTGCAGGAAGTGAACCCTTCCATTGTCAATGGCATGTTCTTCATCGAGGACAGCATTCGCAGCGTGAACGTTTCCGAGCTGCCTCTTTCCCCCAAGTTAGAAGGCGTCCTGCGCGCGCAGGGCGTGCTCTCGTTGGGCGATTTGCATGATCTTCCTGTGGCAAGGCTGATGAAAATTCCGGGTTGTGGCCGCAAGGCCATCTCCGAACTCATCCGCCAAATCGCGCGCGCCGCGGGCGGTGACTTCGACCCGCAGGCGGTGTTTGACTGGAGCCCTGCCGCATTGGTGCGCACACTCGACGCGCTTGTCGCGGAGTTACCTGCCAGAAATGCGGGAACGCTGCTGATGCGGCTAGGAGCCAAGGGCGATGAAGCCTCGACCTCGGAGGAGGTGGCAGCCAAGATTGGTGTCTCACGCGAACGCGTCCGACAGATTGTGGCCCAAAGCGTCCAACGAATTCGTAAGTGTGGTGGCCGGCGTTTGGGGAGTTACCTTGACCACGTCGAGGGACTTTGCCGTGAAGCAGCGCATCCCCTGACTCCGGCCCTGTTCAATGACTGGCTCGAGGGCACGGCTGCGGGCGCCTCTTTCGGTGCTGGCTTTTACGTCCGTCTGCTTGCTATGTTGCAGCCAGCGATTCCCACGTGCCGCGGTATGTCGGTCTTCGATCTCTTCTAATCGTCGTGCTGCTCAGAGCGCAGGACCAATCGCTTGGGCGTGCGACAGGCTACCAGACTTCCAGCCGAAGTCCCGCCACTCGCTGGAACTCCTGAACGTTGTTGGTCACGAGAGTTACGCCGCTGGCAACCGCCTTTCCCGCGATGAGCAAGTCGTAAGGGCCGACGGACTGGCCGCGTCGTTCCAAGTCCGCGCGAATCCGCGCGGCCACCTCGGCTGCGGTCCGATCAAGCGGGAGTTCGATGATAGCTGAGAGGAATCGCTCGACCTTCTGACGCTCCTTGGCCGGGTCCTGAGCTTTCTCGACGCCGCAGAACAATTCGTAAACCGTGACCATCGAGACGGCGCAATCGGTCGGCGCGATCCGGCTCAGCCGTTGCACCATGCCGGGCCGTTGGCGCAGCACGCCGATGCAGGCGTCCGTGTCAAGCAAGTGGGTCACGGCGGCTCGCTAGAGGTTTTTCAGGGGCGGCAGGCGCCCTTGCTCCGGGCGCTCGAAGGCGGGGTCGGCGACGTGGATCGAGTCGAAGAAACCTTCAGGCCAAGATTTCGGCTTGGCCGGCTCAAGCACCACTGCATCGCCCTCCTGGCGGACGAACACAGTCGCTGGCAGGCAAATGCTTTTCGGCAGACGGATGGTCTGGCAATCTCCCTCGCGGATGACGGTCGCTGTTTCCATGGCGATAACGTTAGCCAAAGTCTCGGCCGAAAGCGAGCACGAAAATGTTGATTCAGATGCCTGTGCACTGAGTTTTGGCCGACTCGATAAAGGCCCGGACCTTGGCCGGGTCTTTCCTGCCGGGGGCCGCTTCGACGCCGCTGGAGACGTCGACGGCGTAGGGACGCACGCGGCGGACGGCGTCGGCGACGTTTTCCGGGGTCAGTCCGCCGGCCAGAAAGACCGGGCGGCCCAGTTTCATGGCTTCGAGGGCAAGGTCCCAGTTGAAGGTCTGGCCTGTGCCGCCCGGTCTGCCCGGGGCGCAGGCGTCCAGCAACCAGGCGTCGGTTGGGTAGTCGGCCAGGCGTTGCAGGCAATCCGGGGTCTCGATGCGGAAGGCCTTCATGCTCATCAGCCCGAATTGCAGGCAGTAGTCCGGTGGTTCATCGCCATGGAACTGGAGCAGGCCCAGGCGGCACTGGCGCATCGCGCTCAAGACCAGGTCTGCCGGCGCGTTGACGAACACCCCCACCTTCAATGGAAAGGGCGGCAGTTCGCGGATGATGGCGGCCGCCGCCTCCGGCGAGATATAGCGCGGACTGGGTTCGTAGAACACAAATCCCAGCGCATCGGCGCCCGCCTCAGCCGCCAAGCGGCCATCGGCCAAGCTGGTGATGCCGCAGATTTTGACTTTAACTGGCATTGTCCCTCAAGTTGAGCCTATGCAGAAGAGAACCACGGATGGACACGGATAAACACGGATTGTCCTGGCGCGCAGGGCTTTTCCTATCCGTGTCCATCCGTGTTTATCCGTGGTTGTTTAGGTTCAGCCGCGGTTGTTCACATGCACCACCTTGGCGGGCGGGAAGCCGTTGAACCACGTGGCCGAGGCGCTGCTGTAGGCGCCGATGTTCTCGGAATAGACCAGGTCATCGATGTCCAGTTCCGGGAGTTCCTCGGACAGAGAGATGGTGTCCAGAGCGTCACAGGTCTGGCCGAAGACGGCGCAGATCTCGGTTTTGCCCTTGGCGAAGCTCTTCACATGGTATTGGCAATGGTCGAAGATGATGCCGCTGAAGGTGTGATAGACGCTGTCGTTGATGTAGTAGCAGGTCTTGCCGTCGCGGACGGCTTTGCCGATGATGCGGGCGACGGAGACGGCAGCCGTGGCGACCAGGAACCGCCCCGGCTCGGCCAGGATCTGGATGTCGGTTGGGAAGAGGCGGTCGATCTCGGCATTGATTTTCCTGGCGAGGGCGCTGAACGGTTTGACGTGTTTGTTATAGGGGGCTGGGAAGCCCCCGCCGATATCCAGGATCTTGATTTCATGGCCGCGCGACTTGGATTCCCGCATGACGGCCGCAGCGATGTCCAGGGCCTGGACGAAGTTCTCAAAATTGGCGCACTGGCTCCCGACATGGAAGCTGAGGCCCTCGGCCACCAGGCCCAAATCGAAGGCGGCCTGGATGAGGTCCACCGCCTCGCCCGGGTCACAGCCGAACTTCGAAGAGAGCTCGACCATCGAGCCGGTGTTGGGCACGCGCAGGCGCAGCACCACGCCGGCGTGAGGAGCGAATTGCCGGATCTTCTTCAACTCGGCCAGGTTGTCGTAGGTGACCAGCGGTTTGTATTGGTCCAGCGCCCGCAGCGTCTCTTTGGGCTTGGTCGGATTGGCGTAGATGATCTTGTCCCAGATGAAGTCCTGCTGTTCCTTGGGCGGCAGCCCGTTGATGTTCTCATACACCAGCATGAATTCCGGCAACGAGGCGACGTCGAAGCTGGCCCCGGCCCGGTAAAGCGCGCGGATGATGGCCGGCTCAGGGTTGGCCTTGACGGCATAATAGGCCTGCACCTTGGGCAGATGTTTCTTGAACGCGGCGTAGTTTTCCCGGAGGACGTTGTGGTCGATCACCACGATGGGGGTGCCGTGGGTGCGGGCGAGGGTCTGCAGTTGCTGGGTCGTCATGACGGCGAACTGCGGTCTAAGCCCTTTCGCTCCCTCTTACAAGCGAAAAATTGCATCGCCTTTTCGGGGACGCCAGGCTAAAGTCCCTGGATTGGGAAACGTGTTGGTCTCAGGTTATGCCTCTTTACGAGTACGAACTTTGCGAAGGCGATTGCCCGGTGTGCGGCGGCAAGTTCACCCTGCGCCGGCCGCTCTCGGCGCCTGCCCTGACCAAATGCCCGGCTTGCAAGAAGCCGGTGCGCAAGGTTTTATCCACTTTCAATTCGCCCAGGACGCTCTCGCTTTCCGACGCCAAGAAGGCCGGCTTCAACGTCCTCAAGCGCGTTGGCAAGGGCGAGTATGAGCGGCAGTAAGGAGGCGCGCTCAGCACCCGGCCCAATATCCCAATTCGCGCAAGGAGACATAATCTCGAGTCCGTTCCTGGGTGGCGCAGCCAAGGATGACGTGGTCCAGCACATCGATTTTCAGCAGTTGCCCGGCGCGGATCAGATCGCGCGTGACTTTGATGTCGGCCTCCGACGGGGTCGGGTCGCCGCTGGGATGGTTATGGATGAGCACGACGGCGGCGGCATTGGCGGCGATGGCCGACTTGAAGACATCGCGGGGGTGAATCAGGATGGTGTCCAGCGTGCCCTGGGAGATTTGCTCGACGCGCACCAGCCTCCGCCGCGTATTGACCAGAAGGATTTGGAAGGTCTCGACTTTGCGGAGGCGGTTGTCCTCGCGCATGAGGTTAGCGACCGCCTCCGGGGTGTCCAGCAGTGGGGCGTCATCGCGGAGTTCCTCGGCCATTTTGCAGGCCAGGGCGAAGGCGGCGGCCAAGGTGACGGCCTTGTCGGGGCCGATGCCTTTGACGGTTTGGAGCTCTTCGAGCGAGGCGCGGGCCAGGGAACTCAGGGAGCCGTACTTCGAGATCAAATGCCTGCCGATGTCCACCGCGTTGGCCCCTTTGAGCCCGGTCCGCAACAGGATGGCAATTAGCTCGGCCTGGCTGAGGGCGCCCGGACCGTGGGCTGCCAGCCGTTCGCGCGGGCGCTCCCCGGCAGGCTGGTCCTTGATGCGCAGACTGGTCATGGGGAATTATGAATTATGAAGTATGAAGTATGAAGCATGACGAAGGGTCGGCCCGGCAAGCTCTCTGCCCTCATAATTCATAATTCATGATTCATAATTTTGACCTCAGGCCCTCTGCAAATGCCGGACGAAGAACGGGGCAAATTCCCCGTGGAGGTGCGGGGGAATGCGGGCTTTGAAACGGGCCGTATCGCCGTTGTAGTCGCGTTCGACGACCTGGCCCACCTCATGGAGCCGGGCGATGACGCCGGCCTGCTCGTGCGGGACGGACAGTTCCATGAACTCGCGGATGGGACGCAATTGGCTGCCCAGCTCGGACAGAAGGGCTGGAATGCCTTGGCCGGTGGTGGCAGAGAGGGCGACTCCACGCGGGTAACGCTCCAGAAAGCGCGTGAGCACGTCCCGGCTGCCGTTGAGCTGGTCAACCTTGTTGAAGACCATGAGCGTCGGCTTGCCGTCGGCGCCGATTTCTCTGAGAACGGCATCGACGGATTGGATTTGCTCCTGGGCCTGCGGATGGCTGATGTCCACCACGTGGACCAGGAGGTCGGCCTGAGAAACCTCTTCGAGGGTTGCCTTAAAGGCCTCGACCAGGCCGTGGGGCAGTTTGCGGATGAAGCCGACCGTATCCGTCAGGAGGACGTTTTGGTTGGTCGAAAGGCGCAGCCGGCGAGTGGTGGGGTCCAGCGTTGCGAACAACTTGTTTTCGGCCAGGACATCCGCGCCGGTGAGCCGGTTGAGCAGGGTGGATTTGCCGGCGTTGGTATAGCCGACAATCGAGGCGAGGGCGAAGTGATTGCGCTGGCGGGAGTTGCGCTGCGTCGCCCGCTGCCGGCGCACCGCCTCCAAGTCCCGCGCGAGGCGGGCGATGCGGTCTTGCACGCGGCGGCGGTCGGTTTCCAACTGCGTTTCACCCTCGCCGCCGCGCATGCCGATGCCGCCCTTTTGGCGCGACAAGTGGCCCCAGAACCCTGTCAGCCGGGGCAGAAGGTGCTGGAGTTGGGCCAGTTCGATTTGGAGTTTGCCCTCGCGCGTGCGAGCGCGCTGGGCGAAGATGTCCAGGATCAGCGAGGTGCGGTCCAGGACCTTGCAGTTGAAGGCCTTTTCCAGGTTGCGGCTTTGGGCGGGGCTCAGCTCGTCATCGAAGATGACCGTATCGACGTCCGCTTCGCGGCAGTGCGCCGCGAATTCCTCGGCCTTGCCTTTGCCGATGTAGGTTGTGGCGCACGGGGCGGCCATCTTCTGGAGGCCATCCCCGACCACCTGGCCCCCGGCACTGGTGGCCAGCTCCGAAAGCTCATCCAGTGAGTCGCGGATTTCCCAGCCGCTGCGGGATTTAAGTTCTACGCCAACGAGAAAAACTCGTTCTGTCCCCCGGTTCCGGGTTTCGATGAGTGCTTTCAATTCGGTGCGTCTATCGGTCTGCTTTCTTTTTGTTGATTCCTGTTTGAAGATAACATGTTTGTCAGCGAAAAAAAGGAAAATGTCGAGCCATGGACGCGCGCGACAGATTTCTTCCAGCCCGGACATTTCTTAGGCCAGCCGCCTGTCTCATTAACACCGCCGCTTCAGCGCGGTGTGCGTATGCGGCGAGCCGTCCCAGCCGTGATAACGGCTTTCCGCGCTTCCTGCCAAACCGTTGAAGCGGTTGCAGCGACCCAAGCGCCTTATTACACCGGGCTGAAGCCACGGTGTCAATGAAACGTCTGGCAGGGTTATGAAAGATCCAGGCCAG
>Ga0187857_10003048_pt1 | contig 13989 bp, 11 predicted proteins | sample June2016WEW_8_10_FD_132984 | JGI IMG/M metagenome (GOLD analysis project Ga0187857, IMG submission 132984) | Peatland microbial communities from SPRUCE experiment site at the Marcell Experimental Forest, Minnesota, USA - June2016WEW_8_100 | ecosystem: Environmental > Terrestrial > Soil >...
AGAAGGACAAGGAGTGGAAGCCCGAGATGGATGCGACCACCCGGGCGAAGGACCTCAAGCTCTGGAAGAAGGCCGTCACGCGGACCTTCGACTGGGTCGAGTAAAGGAAGGATCGAGCAGCGTCGAGTCGTCGAATCTCGACCCGGCGTGTCGGCCCCTCTGTGCCGCCGACCGGGAGTAAGCGCGACACCATCCGCACGCATGGTGTCGCCTCAAGCCTCTTCCTCGGCACCTACCTACACGATCACGTGCGCGTCTGAGTACCGGGCGCCACCACTCCCCGCCGATCCGCGCGCCACCCGCGACTGTGCAGTCGCAGGCCCCCGCCGGGCGCTACTATCGCTTCGGCTGGGAGCCTGACCGGCGAGCGATGTCGCACCGTATGTCGGCGCCACCGCGTTCCCTGCCAGGAGGGTTCACGATGGGCGTCGGTACCAGGATCAGCCGGCGATCAGCAGCCGCCTCCGGCGGGCGTGCCGTCCCGAGGTTGGGGATGACGCTCGGCGTCGCCCTTCTGGCAGCCGCGTGCTCGAACAGCACCGCGACGTTCCCGCCGGCCGCGACCCCCACAGCCACCCCGGCCGTGACCGCGGTCGCCACCGAGGCTCCCGCCACGGTCGCCGCCACGCAGGCTGCTACACGAGCCCCGGCCACGCCCACCGCTGCGGCCGCGGGCAACTCGATCGTCTTCTCGCCCTCCACCTTCAGCTGCTCCGACTCGAAGACACCGCTGACCATCACCTGGACCCTCGCCGCCGGTACGTCGGGCGATCTCCAGATCCTGTACGAGTGGGACGGCTCGCTCGGCCAGGGCGGTCAGACGCCGCAGACGGTCTCGGCCGCCGGGTTCACCAAGCAGTCGGACGGGAGCTGGCAGCAGACTGAGAGCACCACCGGCGCCGACCTCTGCTCGAACCTGGGGCTTGAGTCAGGCAGTCACACCTGGAGCGTCGTCCAGGCCCAGTCCGACGGCACGCCCGGTAAGCTGGCCGCCCAGGGCTCCTTCACGGTAACTCCCTAGCCGAGCCTGGGCTGCTCGCGGGCGGGCTCCAAGCTCCGCGGTCCGCTTTTCAACGTCGGCCGAGACGGTGTGACCGCAATGCTGACCGCATACGTAACGAGACCAGCTGCGGTCCGAGCCTCCGCGCTTACTCGGCGGCCTTGTCGCTCTGATCGTCGATTGTGGCGCCTGGCGCGTTCTTCTTGACGGACTCGATCCCGTTGAGGGCACCCGACTTGCTGTCGTACATCTGGGACGTCGCGATGATCTCGCCGTTGCCTGCCTTGAGCGAGAAGTGGAACTTGCCGTTCTTGGCCTTGGACAGCACGAACTTACCTGCCATCGGATCGAACCTCCATCGTTGCGGAGCGAACCTTGGGAGGGGTCGCTTCCCCGGGGCGAAGTCTAGCGCACACGCCCCGGCTGGAGAACCGATGCGACAGCGCGCCGGCCTTGGCGAGGGTGCGCCAAACGTCACCAGAGAGCGGCCTTGGCTGTCCGTGCAACGCCCCATCGACCCGAGCCTACGGTTGACGCGGGGGGACGACTCGACGGAGTCCGGTCGTGTCTCAGTTCGGCTGGGCAGGCACCACGTCGAACGATTGCGGATCGACCGCCAAGGTCCGTGCTATTAGCAAGCGCGCACCGTCCAGAACATGTCGATGGTCGGGCACGAAGAGGTGGACGATCGGCAACTCAAGGATCGTGACATCCACAGCGTCGGGGCCCACGGCCCAGGAGACCCTGTAGATGGGTCGTTCTCCCTGGGCAATTCGCCGTCGATCGGCCTCGATGGCCGTGCGCAGCCGAGCGCGGGAGCCGTTGACGCCCATGGAGGGAAGTCTAGACGCTGGTCGAGCGGGGTTCTCTCCGGACCCGCTGTGACGGAGCGGCGACGTTTGGCGAGGGTGTTGCCGCGGGAGCACCAGCGACTGAGGCTCCCGGCTCCCGCTTGCGCCGCACTGGCAAGGCCCAACACGACGTGGTCATCGTGCCGGTCACTAGTAGCGCAGGGCCGCGACCGGGTCCATGCAGGCGACGTGGACGGCAGGATGAGCCCGGCCAGGGCGCCCAGGGCGGTCGCGAAGCCGACGGAGGTGAGGCCGTGACGTTCAGGGCCTCGGGCTTCTCGATTCGGAATGTCTGCGGCTCCATGTCGACATCCGCCACGGCCTCCCCACGCAGCGCCCTCGAACGGGCCGAACGCCTCTTGCCGCCCACCCGGGTTCGGTAGAGAGTCACGCTCGCAAGGAAGTATTGACGCGCCCTAGACGATACCACGCGCCCGGAGCGGATCAAGGAGGTCGACGACGAGGTCCTCAACCTCGGTGTCACGGTCCTGAGTCCAGTGGGCCCTGCTGGGCCATGACTTCGTGAGCATCGTGGAGGCGCCCGACATCGGTGGGTCGCTCATCGAGAGGCAGCGAGGCGTGATCGACGCCCTCGCCGAGGCGATCAAGGCGCTACTGCCGGAGTAGGGCGGAGCGAGCACGATACAGACCGTGATCTCGTCCCCCAGGAGCACGTCTCGGGCCGAAAGGGCCTCCGGTCTGGTCGAGTTACAGGGTAAGCGGGGCGTGCTGGCATGCCGGTACGGTCGTGAGCCCGCGACCAACTAGAACAGGCGTTCAGCTCCATGGATCGCTTCGACAAGTTCACCGATCGCGCGCGCAAGGTCCTGACGCTCGCGCAGGACGAAGCCCAACGGTTCAACCACAACTACATCGGCACGGAGCACATACTGCTCGGCCTCGTCCGAGAGGGTGAAGGAGTTGCCGCCCGCGTCCTCGAGAACATGAACGTCGAGCTGCCCCAGGTCCGGACGGCGGTTGAGTTCATCATCGGCCGGGGCGATCGACCGGTTGTGGGTGAGGTCGAGCTGACCCCGCGCGCCAAGCGCGTCATCGAGCTGGCCATCGACGAGGCTCGCCGCCTCGGCCACAACTACATCGGCACGGAGCATCTGCTCCTGGGCCTCGTCCGCGAGGGTGACGGGATCGCCGCCGGCGTCCTGGAGTCGCTCGGCGTGAGCCTGGACAGGGTCCGCCACGAAGTCATTCGAGTCCTGTCGCAGTCGTCCTCGGCCGGTCCGGCCCAGGAGACCAAGCGCGCCAGCAAGACGCCCACAGTCGACCATGTAGGTATCAACCTGACCGAGGCTGCTCGGCTCGGCAAGCTGGACCCCGTCATCGGCCGTGAGAAGGAGATCGAGCGGGTCATCCAGATCCTGTCCCGCCGAACGAAGAACAACCCTGCCCTGATCGGCGAGCCGGGTGTCGGCAAGACCGCGATCGCCGAGGGTCTGGCCCAACGCATCGTCAGCAGGGATGTCCCCGAGACCCTCCTCAACAAGCGCGTCCTGACCCTGGACATCGGCTCGCTCGTCGCCGGCACCAAGTACCGCGGCGAGTTCGAGGAGCGGCTCAAGAAGATCATCGAGGAGCTTCGCAGCACCAACGACACGGTCCTGTTCATCGACGAGCTCCACACCCTCGTCGGCGCGGGCGCCGCCGAGGGTGCTATCGACGCGGCCAACATCCTTAAGCCGCCGCTGGCCCGCGGTGAGCTGCAGTGCATCGGCGCCACCACGCTCGACGACTACCGCAAGTACATCGAGCGGGACGCGTCGCTCGAGCGGCGCTTCCAGCCGGTCATGGTCGAGGAGCCGACGATCGAGCAGTCCGTGGACATCCTGATGGGCATCCGCGAGCGCTACGAGCAGCACCACAAGGTCCAGATCACCGACGACGCCGTGAAGGCCGCCGTAGACCTGTCGATCCGGTACATCACGGACCGCCATCTGCCCGACAAGGCCATCGATCTCATGGACGAGGCCGCCAGCCGCGTGCGGCTCCGCTACGCCTCCGCGCCGCCGGCTCTGCGGGAGGCTGAGAAAGAGCTCGATCGGATAACGCGCGAGAAAGACAGCGCCATCAACTCCCAGGAATACGAGGACGCGGCGACACTCCGCGAAACCGAGGCCACGGCTCGTCAGAAGGTCGACGACCTACGCGCCGAGTGGCAATCGTCGATCTCCAACGAACAGCCCCAGGTAGACGAAGAAGAGATCGCCCAGGTCGTCGCGATGTGGACCGGCATCCCGGTCATGCGCATCGCCGAAGAGGAGTCCCAGCGGCTTCTCCACATGGAGGACGATCTCCACAAGCGGGTCATCGGTCAGCAGGAGGCCATCGAGATCGTCTCGAAGGCGGTTCGACGCGCCCGCGCCGGCCTCAAGGATCCGAAGAGGCCGATCGGTTCGTTCATCTTCCTCGGCCCGACCGGCGTCGGGAAGACCGAGCTGGCCAAGGCCCTGGCCGAGTTCATGTTCGGCAGCGAAGACGCGCTCATCAAGCTCGACATGAGCGAGTTCATGGAGCGCCACAACGTCAGCCGTCTCGTCGGCGCGCCTCCCGGATACGTCGGCTTCGACGAGGGCGGCCAGCTGACCGAGGCGGTCCGCCGCAAGAGCTACGCCGTCATCCTGCTCGATGAGATCGAGAAGGCCCACCCCGAGGTCTTCAACATGCTGTTGCAGATCCTCGAGGACGGCCACCTGAGCGACGCCAAGGGACGCCGGGTCGACTTCCGCAACTGCATCATCATCATGACCAGCAACCTGGGAGCCCGGCAGCTCCAGACCAACTCGTCGCTCGGCTTCCGCGTCCAGGGGGAGACCGAGGAAGAACGCCAGGCCGCCTCGTACGAGCTCATGCAGGAAAAGATTCAGAAGGAGCTCAAGCTGACCTTCAGGCCCGAGTTCCTCAACCGCATCGATGCCACGGTCGTCTTCCGGTCGTTGACCGTCGACGAGATCCGGTTGATCGTGGACCTGATGCTGGCCCGCGTCCGCGAGCAGCTGCGAGCGCAGGGCATGAGCCTCGAGGTCACGCAGGCGGCCAAGGACCACATCATCAAGATCGGCTACGACGTCGCCTACGGCGCGAGACCGCTTCGCCGCGTCATCCAGAACATGGTCGAGGATGTCCTGGCGGAGCGCCTCCTGCTCGGCAAATACAGCCGCGGCACGAACATCCTGGTGGACAAGGGCTCCGAGGCGGGCCTGGAGATCACCACCGCCGAGGAGAAGCGACCCGTCGTAGCCGCTACCTGAGCCGAGGTCGAGGGGGTGGCTCGCTCGCAAAGCCGGTACATCTGGGGCCTCCACAGCCGTGCCGCAGCAGCGGGTTACAAATGAGCCACACACCGATCACCATCGCCATCGAGAGGATGGACGGCGGGCCGCGCCTCCTCATCGAGGACGCGGGCCTCCTCGCGGCAACGTTCTTCCGGGCGGATGCGAGCTCCGGCGGGCTCAATGCGTACGACGCTTACTCCGGCAAAGGCGAGCCCAATCGCATCACGGACGATGACATCACCGTGATCAACCAGACGATGCGGGCTCGCTCACCGCACGACAAGTGGACCGAGCTGACGACCCCGACGGAGCCGCTGAAGTGGCTCGCCGCCATTGAGCCCGCCTGGGACCTCTTCGGAATGAGCCCGCTGCTCTGGGAGCAGAGTGGTTGCACGGCCACGATCGAGAAGGCCCTGGAAGAGGCCGTCGCGCCGTACCGCAATCTCTCCATGGCGTCCAAGATCCTCCACCTCAAGAGGCCGGCCTTTTTCCCGGTTCTGGACAGCCTGGTCGTGGAGCAGATCGGAGGCACGAGCGAGAAGCCGATCGAGCTCGTCCTGCACATCCGCGAGCAGGGTCGGGCGAACCTTCGGGCGCTCGGGACCATCCAGGCCGAACTGAAGGAGCTGGAGCTCGACGGGAAGCCGATCGGTCGCACGCGGGTCCGGATCCTCGACGCTCTTCTCTGGACGAGCCACCCTCGGACCAGCCTTCCGCAGAAGGAGCTGAACTCCTGGGAGCGCGTGATGCGGCGCCGCGGCTAGGTGGCCTGAAACCCGTTCATCGGGCCGCGATCGCGTCCGCGTGGATGAGCTTGGGCCTGATCAACGGCATTGGTGGTCGAAGGCGCAGTAGGCATCCACCTATCGGATCGAACCCTTCGCCTCGAGGTCGGGCGGCGAGGTCTCCGCTTGGTTACCTCCCGGCCTAGATCTGGGCTGGGGTCGGACGAAGATGCTGCGCGGGTGTCGGGCGCGCCAAGTGCCAACCAGGATGAGGGCCGCGAGGATCGCCGTTAGGACAGCGGCGACCGTCGTGAGCATGGTCGCCACCGGGAGTAGCTGTAACGGATCTCCCCGGCTTGTCGAGGGCGCGGCCGCACAGCTGGAGGCTTCTTGTCCACGATGAACCTCCGCCACCCTCCCGGGCGACCGGCCGCGCCTATACTCGCCAACATGTCGCCTCTTTCCAACCGAACCGTCGCGACAATCGGCTCCGGCGTGATGGCCGAATCGATCATCGCCGGGCTGCTCCGCGGCAAGCTTGTGGAACCCCGACAGATCGTCGGCAGCGAGCCCCGGGCGGAGCGTCGCACCGAGCTGACGAGCCAGTACGGCGTCCGAATGACTGCATCGAACCTGGAAGCCGCGCGCGAGGCGGATGTCATCCTGCTATCGGTCAAGCCTCAAACGTTGACGAAGGTCGGCCACGAGCTGGGCGGCCACCTGCGCGCGAGCCAGCTCGTCGTCTCGATCGTGGCGGGCGCCAATTGCAACGTGCTGACGAATCTCCTCGAGCACCGCGAAGTCGTTCGCAGCATGCCGAACACACCTGCCCAGATCGGGCGCGGCATGACCGTCTGGTACGCGACCCCGGAAGTGAACGAGGAGCAGGTGGACCAGGCCCGTGTGCTGCTGCGCGCATTGGGCTCGGACCTCCAGGTCGAGGACGAGCGCTTCGTCGAGATGGCGACGGCCGTCAGCGGCACCGGCCCGGCCTACGTGTTCCTCGTCATGGAGGCATTGATCGACGCGGCGGTCCATCTCGGGTTCCCGCGCCACGTCGCCCACGACCTGGTCATCGAGACGCTCGAGGGCAGCACCGCTTTTGCCAAGGCCACAGCCCAGCATCCGGCGGTCCTCCGAAACATGGTCACCTCCCCGGGCGGGACCAGTGCGGCGGCGATCCACGAGCTCGAGTCGGGGCGGCTTCGGACCGTGCTCTCGGAGGCGGTCTGGGCCTCCTACCGGCGCACGATCGAGCTGGGTGCCGACCTCGAAAAGGGCCTTGGGCTCAACGAGGGGCCGACCGATGCCGCGACGGATGGCAAGGCCGGAACCGGTGCCGGGCTCAAGGCTTCGGCCGCGCGTCGATCGGGCCGCTGACATGCCCGACGGCAAGGCGCGAGAGTGAGTGCGGGATTCAACTGCCGCTCGGATGTGCAGGTCGTCTTCCGGGGCCTGTGCCCGGACTGCGCCGCCTGCCGAAGAGGGTGATTGCGAGCTCCCTGCGCCTTCGGCAGCGACCGGCTAGTGGGTGACGAGCCGCCCGATGAGGACGCCCGCGAGAGCGGCCGCTCCGGCGATCGCCATCGTCTGGAGCGCCGTCCGCCAGACGGGCACTCGGTCCGCAGGAACCGCGTCGACCAGGCACGATCGGGCAATAGTGCCGAATTACCAACGCCCTCCAACTCAAAGGCGTCGCCCCGCGTTGCGGCTTCGGCTACGTCGCTGTGGCCCGATCGCGATGCATTGCGTCGGCGACTGCGAACCCGATGACGCTCGGCACGAGAATGAGGCCGCCAATCTCCATGCCGAAGAAGCAAACCAGGAGCAATGAGAGGTCGACCGCCACCGCGACCGAGGTAACGAGCATCGAGATCCCGCGGGCGACGGTCATGATGCCCAGCCAGAAGAGGGCATATCCGAGGGACGGCACTCCCGGGTTGAGCGCGATGGCACCGAGGGCCGCGATGAGCAACAGCCACGCGACGACGAGCGCGCCTCGACTTGCCGACCGTATCACGCGAATCCTCCCACGCGATGCTCGTCGCCTGAAGTGTAGGCCACGGCCGCATCCGTCCCAATCTCCGGCCGGCGGGCGGGACTCGACCTGATCCGGTAGTCGGCACGTCGAGACTACGCCGCGATAGGGTTGCTTTCCTACGCCGGGCGAGTGAGTCATGTGGGCGTCCATCTCGCACCCGAGGCACCCACGATGAACCCGCAACCACTCCCTGCCTTGACCAGCGGAGACCCCTCGGCCTGGGACCAGGCCCTCTACGCCTTCCTCGTCGAGAAGGGCAACCGCTCGGGTTCCAAGCGCACCGTCGAGTCGTACGGCCGGATGTTATGGCCGTTCTTCGCCGACCTGGGCAAGACGCCCGAGCGGGTGAAGCCAGCTGACGTCCTCGCCTTTGTCCACGGCATCGGGAAGTCCGGGCGGACTCCCTCGGCCACCACGGTCGGCGCCCGGATCGCTTGCCTCTCCTCCTTCTACCGCTTCCTGATCCGGATGGGCCTGGTCGTCTCCAACCCCTGCGACGCGGTCGAACGGCCACGGAGCAGCCCAGCCCCGGCCCGCGGCTACTCAGCCGACGAAGTCCGCCGATTGCTGGCCGTCATCCCAGATACCGTCGCGGGCAGGCGGGACCGGGCAATCCTGTTGACTCTCGTCCTAACCGGCCGGCGTCGGGCCGAGGTCATCGGCTTGAAGGCAGGGGATCTCAGCCAAGAGGGCGAGACCACGTTCTACCGGTACGTCGGAAAAGGCCACAAGACGGGGCGGCGAGAACTCCCGGGCCCCGCCCACGCCGCCATCTGCACCTCGCTTGCGGACATCGGCAAGGAACCGACGTCGATGGCGCCTGACGAGTCGCTCTGGCAGGCCGCATCCCGGCCGGAAGGAGTTACGAGCGGGACGTTCTACGCCCGCTTCCGCCGCTACCTTCGGGCGGCTGGACTGGCGCCCACCGGCGTCCACGTCTTGAGACATACAGCGGCGAAGCTGCGGCGGGACGCCGGGGAGTCAATCGAGGAAGTCAGCGCATTCCTCGACCACAGCTCGCTCGCCGTGACGACGGTCTACCTGCGCCGGCTTGAGGGTCAGGAGGATCGGGCCTGGCGTGAGGTGGCCCAGGCTATCGGGGTCTGAGGGGAGCTCGGTCCGGGACGAGGAGGCCCCGCCACGGAGGGGAGGGGTTGGTGGCGGGGCTAGAGGAGACGACCGTCCAGGGTAAAGAGCGGCCGTCCTGCGGCGATTCTAGGACACAGATAAGCTCCGGTGCGGAGCTCAATAACGTCGGCTCGCCTCGGGTCGGGCTCGGCTCTGAGACCGGGCCGACGCCGGTCGACGGTGAGTAGGCCCGTGAGGGAGATGCGGCAGTGAAGGAGCAGCCCCAGGGCGCCCGGTTCAGCACCTACGAGAAGTGTGGGCTCATCGTCAGGGTGGTCGTCGGCGAGGATGGACAGCCTCTCTTCACGGAGGCCGATATTCCTGTCCTGATGGGCAAGAGCGCCACGGTGATCGACAGGCTCTTCGACATCGGGGCGTCGGGAATCGACGTGGGCAACGGCCCGGTGCCGTACCTGCAGACTCTCACGCCGGACAAGCTGATCCGCGCCCTGGTCGATCGCGGCGATAGTGACGCCGAGATACTGGCGGCCATCGAAGGCGACGAGCTGAAGTGGTGGTTTGACCGCTTGGTATCGTCGCCGGCCGAATGCCGGGCACTTCTCGCAGAGCTGAGGCCGCAGCCCTCGTCTGGGGAGGGCAAGCCCGAGCCTGGCGACGAGGACCGAGCGGCCGAACGGAAGTCGACGAGGCCGAGCAGAACGCCCGAGTTACACCAGATCGCGCAAGAGGTGCTGGCCCGGGGCGAGACCATCGACAACGCCACTGACCGGCCGATCCCGGTCGGTCCCTTGGCTTTGGGCGAGCCAGGCGGCCCCCAGAGCCGCTCGCTCTACCTCTACGAGAACTTGGGTGTCCCGTGGAACCGGGCTCACCTCATGACAACGGCACTGGGAGGTTCTGCCCGTGAGGCGCTTGCACAACTAATCGAGGCCGACGCTGCCAATGGCGAAGGCTACTTCGTGATCGTCCGCCCGAATGGCGCCCGCCCGTTGGTCGCGAAGGGCCAGTTCCGCGGAGAGGTCAGCGGCGAGGCCCTCTTGGAACTCGAAGGCGCCGGCGTGCTGATGTCGAATAGCCGAGACGCTGACAGGCTGAAGACGTTCTACCTTGCATCCGACTCACGGCAACTCCTGGAGGCTGCGATTGCCGCCGCGGGAGAACCGACGCCGCTCTCGGGAACACCTACCTCGGTGCCTGGCCCGGCGCTGATCAACACGCGCGATGAGGTCGAGGCCAAGCGCGCGGACCGCCACGGAGCCACCCGTGGGCCGGGTCGGCCACCCTGGACGGCCGAGCTGTTCTGGACCCGATATCAACAGGCGCTGGGCAGCGCGACGCCGCCGTACACGTACAGCGCCATCGCGCCCTACTTCGAGACGCTCGACGGCAATCGCGGCACTGACCCGGAGTACCTCCGAAAACTCGTCAGACGGTACGGCCTGACGCCCGAATAGGAGACCGGATAAGAGACCGGATTCCGTCCCTTTTTCGGACGGGCCAACTGCGCGACGCTGCAATGCGTTATGCGCTCGATCTACATCGCGATCTCGGACGATGCTGCCGACAAGCTCCGTGAGCTTGCGCAGCGTGAGTTCCGCGCACCGCGGCAGCAGGCAACCGTCCTCGTCCTCGAGGGTCTCAGACGCGCGGGGCTGGACCCCACCCTGCCGTACGACGAGGGCGCTGAGCCCTCGGTCGCGACGCGGGACCGCGCCGGGTCTGGGCCCGACTTGGCGATGGACCCCGACGCCCGCGACGGCGTCCGATGATCGACGGACTTCTGCCACAGCACGCCGCCCTGCTGACCGCCTCCGGTATCAGTGACGAGGTCGCCGGGGCCCGCGGCTACCGCAGGGTCGAGCAGAAGGCGCGCCTCACGGAACCGCCGAACTCGACGACCGACGCAAGGTCTTCGGCGCGACCTTCGTCTTGGTCCTCCACAAGACCATCGTGACCACGCGCTCCGATCTACCCGATCCGTTAGGCGTCCTGGAGTCTGCCGGCCTCACCGAGCCTGAGCGGCGTTATGCCATCCGAGATGCCTCAGGCGTCCTCTGGGCGACCCTGGTGCGCACCTCGGACAAGACCATGTGGTGGGAAGGTCCCAACGGACGCCGAGGCTTGGGCGGAGTCTCGGTGGCGGAGGTGCCGCTGTATGGCTCCGAGCTCCTGGAGCGCGTGCCGCTCGAAGTTCCGGTCGTCTTGACCGAGGGGCCCAAGGATTGCGAGGCCGTGTGGCGAGCAAAGCTGCCTGCCGTGGCCACGGTGACCGGTGCGGCAATCGTTCCGTCAGCGTCGGTCCTAGAGGTCCTGCGGGACAGGATCGTCATTCTCTGGCCCGACAATGACGAGCCGGGCTTTCGGCACATGGAGGGCGTTGCCGAGGCCCTCGCCAGCGTTGCCCGTGAGATTCGCTGGCTCCAGATCCCGGGATTGGGCCCGAAGGCCGGAGCAGCGGACGTCCCGATCACCGACATCCCTCGGCTCGTAGATAGCTACGCGCGCGTAACGTGCGGGCGCGTAAGTACTGATAGCACTTCCTTGAGAGAGAAGGGTGAATCTCCTTACTCCTCCAGGGAATCTCTAGAAGCTACCTACGCGCGCGAGGTCGGCACCAAGCGATACAGCCGCGCCGAACTCGCCGAGCTGCGCCAGGGCGTGCAGGTTCGTTTCAACGCTCCGTCCGACGCCGCCCTGGGCGAGTTGATCGCCACTATGGAGCACATCCAGGGCCGACTCGTACGCCCGAACCAGATCGACTACCTGATCCGCTGCTACCGAATCCAGGGGCCCGACACCGCCCGGCTGCTCATAGATCTGTATCGGGAGCGGGGCACGACCGAGAACCTGCTTCTTGCCCTGGAACTGTCTCCACCCTTCTTCATGGCCGCGGAGCCAAGCCCCGTCTCACACTCTTCGATCGAAGACGTTGCCGGTCTGGTCTGTCATCCCCAAGTCGACCAAGTGCTCGAAAGCTGGCGGTGCTGGGCCGACCTCGGCTCCGGACACGTGCCAGCCCTGCGAGCCGACGGCTCGGTCTATTGCGGCACATGTCACCCTGGGGCCCCAAGGCCATGAGCGCCAGGGTCTGCGTCGTCTGTGGCGAGCCCCTCCCGTCCTGGTCGCGCGTGGACAAGACCACCTGCAATCCTGGCTGTCGGACCCGCTTGTGCCGGACTCGGAAGGCCGCTTGCAACAGCTCTGTAACACGTTCGGGCGCCACTGAGCCTCGATCCGGCGGTCAGACGAATGATGTGCCAGTTTCACCTCAAACGGAGCCTCTGGCCGCCTCAGGCAAGTCGGTCCCATCATCTTCAGGCTCAGCATCAGCGGGCGGTTTGGCAGGTCACGTTCCCGCCCTCGTACCCGCCTACGACCCGCTCGTGACCGCGCTCGCCCAGCTCGTCCGCGATCGCTGGGCGGCGGAGCAGGTCTCCTCCGATGGGCCGGTTGCCTTGGGGGCCGTTCCGAGCATCATGGCGACCATGGGTAAGCAAGACTCCGATGGCAAGGAGGCTCCGGCATGACCCTACCGGGGCGGCCGAACGAACTCCGCGGCCTCCGCGCCGCCCGCTGGGTCAGAGAGAGCTCCGGTCGTCAGCTCGACAAGTACGGCCCGACGGCCCAGATGGCCATGCAGGACCGCGCCATCGCCGACCTCGGCCTCATCGACACGGGACTTTCGTGGAAGGTGGCCAAGTCGGGTTGGTCGGGTCCCGACTCCATGCTGGAGCCGCCCGCCACAACTACCCCGGAGTTCAGGGCCATGATCGCCGCCGCCGAGAGAGGCGAGTACGACGTCCTGGTCGTCGGCTACACGAGCCGCTTCATCCGCGACCTCGCCCTGAACCTCCACTACCGGCGCGTGTTCCACAACCTCCGGGTCGTCATCTACCTGTGCGACGACCACATCCTGACGAGCAGCGCCGAGGACTGGGAGCGCCTCGTCGACAAGGCCAAGGCCGCCGAGATCTCCAGCCGGGACCAGTCCAAGAACGTCCGCTCCGGCTATGCCGCCAAGAAGGCCCGTGACAACGATCCAGGCGGCCATCCACCCTTCGGCTTCGCTCGGGACGATGCCAAGCTCATCGTTCCCGACCCCGAGGCGGTCCCGATCGTCCGGCGGATCGTCGAGATGAGTGCCGCTGGTTCGACAGACCGGACTATCGCCGCGGAGCTCGACCTCAGCATCTACATCGTCCGCGGGGTGCTTACCTCTTCGATGTACATCGGCCGTCTCCGCGACGGGAGTCCCGCCAACTGGGGGTCGCTCGTCGAGCTTCCGAAATGGAACAGGGCCCAGGCCCTCCGCAACGGCCGGGCGACCAATGCCGGGCGTCCAGCCTCACCGCACCGCCCCTACGCCCTCTCGATGCTCCACTGCGCGGCCTGCGGCAGCCGGCTCATAGGCGACACCGACTACTACCGCCACAAGGCCGTCTGTGCGGACTTCGCCGCCGCGACCCCGGATTGGCCGTCGGGCTGGCATGGCCGTCGTGACGGTAAGGGCTACAAGCGCTATCTATTCGAAGCGGTGATCGCAAAGGTCCTGGAGCGGGTGTCCTTGGGCGCCGATACACTCACCCGGGTCGTCGAGCTAGTGACTGCTCCACCTGCCGCGCCAGACCGGCTTGCCCTGGCCTGCATCGAGCAGGAGCGCGATGGGGCGCTCTCACGCTACCGGCGTGACCGCGACAGTGGTGCCCTCGATCGGACGATGGCCCGCCTCGATGCCGAGGAGCGGAAGGCCCGCGAGGTTCGTCAGGCGGCTGGTGTTCCGGCCGACGTGGCCGTGCGCTACCTGCGCGAACTGGCCGCTACCTGGCGCAGGGCTGAGGGAGGATCGGGACGGCGGATGCTCGCTGAAGCACTCTTCGAACGGATCGATGCACGAGGTTTCAGGGAGGCGACGCTTCGGCTGACCGACACCGCCATCGCTCACGGCTTCGCGGCGGTCATTCCGGAGCGGCTCGAGCTCACTGTTGGCTATGGTCGG
>Ga0187857_10003054_pt1 | contig 13968 bp, 16 predicted proteins | sample June2016WEW_8_10_FD_132984 | JGI IMG/M metagenome (GOLD analysis project Ga0187857, IMG submission 132984) | Peatland microbial communities from SPRUCE experiment site at the Marcell Experimental Forest, Minnesota, USA - June2016WEW_8_100 | ecosystem: Environmental > Terrestrial > Soil >...
ATGGAGTCGAAAACAAAATCGACCCAGGCGAGCCTTTGGACAAGGACATTTACGATTTGGGTCCAGAGGAGTTGAAAAAAGTTCCGACCCTCCCCGGCTCGCTGGAAGAATCCCTCCGCGCTCTGGAGCGAGATCACGACTTCTTGGTGAAAGGTGATGTTTTCAGTGAGGAACTTCTGGAGACCTGGATCGAATATAAAATGAAGAATGAAGTGCAGGCCGTGAATATGAGGCCGCACCCGTACGAGTTCGCTCTGTACTACGACATTTAGCGGTAAGTGGCGTGTCTTTAAGTAGTTGAAGAAACGCCATAGAAATTTGGCATACTTTTGGCATACTCGGCGATTTTTCCTCCTGCGGGCCAGTATTTAGGGTCTTGGGAGGAAAGCCGAGATGCAAGACGTAACGACCAACACCGGGGCTGAACATCCTCCAGCCCCGGTTTCCTTTCCTGCTAAGACCGTCGCTGTCATCGTTCGCCATAGCACGGCTTGCAAGGACAAGCATCGGGGAGGCGAATGGCGAAAGTGCCGGTGCCCGAAAGCTCTTCTCGTGTATGAGGGCCAAGGCTCCGGCAAGAATCGGCGGGTTAGCGCCAAAACACGTTCCTGGGAACTGGCGGAAAAGCGGGCGCAAGACCTACGTGATAGCTGGGACCCGGAGAAGCAGGAACTCAAGCGCCTACGGGCTCAGAAAGAACGGCAGCAGGTCCGGCTGGAAGAGGCCGTAGCCCTGTTCCTCGCTGACCAGATAACCCGGTTGGGGGACAACGGCACGGTTCGGAATTCTCGCTCGCTGCTCGGTTACCTCAACCCCGAAACCAAAACGGTCACCAGAGCCGGTCGTCTGTTCAAGTGGATTGAGAAGTACAACTCTGACAAACCTGCCGACCAGCGCATCACCTACATTGCTGACATCACCCCCAAACACTTGACCGAGTGGCGGGCATCGTGGAGCTTTGGCTCCGATACCACGAGCGCCCAACGATGGACGAGGGTGAAGGAGTTTTTCAATTTTTGTGAGCGTCAGGGTTGGGTTCCGGATAGTCCCGCCCGAAAGCTCAAGAACATCTCTGTAGCGAAGGGGAACCGTACTGCGATATTCACCGAGGAACAATACTGCGGAGTCTTAAATGCCATTTCGCTCTACGCCCCGGAGAATGTTCCCGAGGCCACCCGCCAGGCGTGGCAGCGGCGATTGACGGTATTCACGGAACTGCTCCGGTGGTCGGGCATGGCTCCGGTCGACGCTGTCCTGTATCATCCCGGTCTCGTAGACGCCGAAGGTGTTCTTACCTACCGCAGGAAGAAGACCGGGGAACTCGCAATTGTGCCCCTGCCTGACCACGTCCGTATGCTGCTGCGGGACATACCCTTGGAACGGGACAGCGTCGGCCCGGAAATGCCTTTCCGGTCGAAGGCCTCCAACCTATTCAGCGACACCCGTAAATGGGAGCATCGCTACGAGGCTTTGTTCAGGCTGGCGGGAATCACCGACGTTAAGACTGACCACCGAATCCGCAAGCCGCATCCCTATATGTTCCGGGATACCTTTGCCGTGTGGTACCTGACCCACGGAGCCAAACTGCACACGGTATCCCGGATGTTGGGTCACGCCAAGACAGTAACGACCGAGAAGGCGTATTTGCCGTGGGTACGGGAGATGCAGCAACACCACATTGACGATGCACGAAAAGCTCAGCAGGCAATAGCTCAGCCCGTGAATAATGGGAATGATGTGGCGAGCAAAGCCGCAAGCAAGGCCAAAACTGCGGCGGCCTAGCGAGGGCCCCGTAGTTTTTCGTGAGTCCGGAGGACTACACTCTCCGGGATACGCAGTACCACATAACCGCGTTTGTGGAGCTTTTCCCCAACCCCAATCTTCAGGACTGACGGGTCATCTCGAAAGAGCTTCCGAATGGTTTCCTCCGACAGACTCCACAACCCCGCAACTTCGGCTACAGTGTAATGTTTTTCCAGTGCTGCCATATTTAGCCTCCACGGGTTAATACTGTGAAATCCCCTAAAACCCGTGAAAGTGACAGGGACAAAACCGAAGACAAACGATGGTCAGGCTTGGATGAATTTGCGCCGACCATTCATCGCCATTGCCGAATTCACACGGCGTCGCGCGAGCACGATGCCCCGCCCGAGATACACTGCCTCAGTTATTTCAATACTCGATTCTGACAACTCCCTTTTGGGAATCTCTCAAGCAGCCCCCAAGGAACTCGGCAGGGGCTGGGATCCCTGGCCCAGGCCATACTTCCCCGCTATGCAGACTGCCCGACCGAGCGCACGGTCGGATTCCTTGTCTTCAGCTACCAATGCGCGTCCCCTTCGGATATCTGGCTCGTCCGCCAGCGTGCCCAACCGAAGTCGATTTCCGAAAGCCGAGGCATGAGGCTTTCCAAAAAGGAGTGTGGAAATGGGCCATATGCGGGAGTACAATTGCGGCCGCTATGATGATTACTGGTAATACCCTATTCGCTTTTGTCGATTCTCAGGACCCCTTCGAGCGGGGCCCGGTCGCGGGCGAATTACAGGCAGGCCCGATTCTGTCTTTGATGGAATCTCGGCGATTCAATTTTGTCTTCCTCTTCCATGCACAGCGCACCCGAAAAAATGCACACGATACGGCCCGCGAGATTGCGGAGAGGCATCCCGGCTGCCACGTGATGTTGCATCCCTTGCCTGACTCCAATCGCAAGGATGTCTCTTCCCTTGTTGAGGAGTTGTCGCGCCAAGTGAATCAAGCGATGGGAACGTCGAAAAACAGCAAGAATCACGTCAGCATGTCAAGCGGGACCCCGGAAATGCGTGCAGCGCTGTTCTTATTAGTGGCAGCGGGAGCCCTACCGGCGACGCTGCTCGAAGTCCGGCCCCCAGGCGAGCGCCTATTTGGCCGTCCTGCGGTGAAGGAAGTCCAGGTGCGAGCCCCTGATGCGGCCAGACTAAGCGACATTGTCACGCGACGAGAGTATCGCGGCAACCTTGATGCTGGAAGCCAGGCGGAATTCCCGGAGGAGGAGCCGACGCCGGTACCGTCGGACCGATTCCCAGAACTGGAGGACGCGCTGAAAGAGCTGCAAATCTGCATCGGCTCCGGTGTGATGCATTCTGTGGCGGAGAATATTGCAGTCGCAGCCCCCACGGACATTTCTGTTCTCCTCTTGGGCGAAACGGGCACGGGAAAGGAGCGTTTCGCGAGGTTAGTCCACCGATTGAGCCAACGACGCGGAAAGCGTTTCGAGACGGTCAACTGCGGAGCGATGCCCCAGGAGCTCATGGATAGCGAGCTGTTTGGCCACGTCAAGGGTGCCTTCACTGGGGCCGTCGGGAGCCGCATCGGAAGTTTTGAGCTGGCCGACAAGGGCACTCTCTTCCTTGATGAGGTTGCCGAACTGAAGCCTGAACAGCAAACCAAACTGCTGAGGGCATTGCAAGAGGGAGAAATCCGGCGGCTCGGCTCTTCCGAAACACGAAAGGTGGACGTGCGCATAGTGGCTGCCACAAACCGGAACCTTGAAAAGCGGATAACGGAGGGGCAATTCCGAGAAGACCTCTATTACCGGTTGCAGCGTTTTGAAGTAACGTTGCCCCCGCTTCGAGAAAGAGGAGATGAAGTACTTCAACTGGCTGAGAGGTTCTTGGACCGGTATAACCGGAAATACCGGCGGCGGCGGACCCTGGCGCATGGGGCGTGGTCGTGCTTGGCCCAACATTCGTGGCCCGGAAATGTGCGGGAACTTGAGAACCTCTTCGAGCGAGTGGTGCTGGTTGCAACAAGTGATGTTATCGAGGCTGAAGACCTGATGGTATACATGAAGGTTCCAGGGAAGGAATATCTCGATATGCTGCCGGTGCCCCGGCCTGGTTTCGACCTGAGGGACTTCCTCGGGGAAGTGAGGAGGCACCAAATTCGAAAGGCCCTCTCAATGTGCGATGGCAACCAGGCCCGGGCGGCCGAACTTCTCGGCATTAGCAGGCAAGCGTTAAGCGATTTCTTCAGCAAGGCCGACGACAGCGCAGCTTGACAATCCGTCAAGCTGGCTTGACAAACCGAGCATCCAAACCCTCCTAAGTAGCTGATTCCACGAGCCCCTGTGTTTGGCACACTGCTTGCCTTTAATAGGACAAGGAGGCTGAACGCAGATGTTACAGATATCGGATGAACTGACGCACGTGGAAACGGCTGGCCCAATCACTTTCAAGAACCTGAGTCTCTTCGCCATCCGGCGTCCGGACGTGACGCCATCGGAGCCCGATTACCTCCTGCTGGAGGACGCCATCACGCAGGGGCTCGCCCGCATCACCGAGGCGGGCGCTGGCGGGACCGTCCCCGAAGTGAAGATTGAAAACGACGCAGACATGCCCGTCCTGCTCTTGGACGGGGAAGAACTGCTCGGGGCGATGCAGGATCGCGTGCTGAACCTGACGATTCTGGCCCCGCCGAAGCGCACCACCCTCATACCCGTTTCCTGCGTCGAACCGGGCCGGTGGCGAATGACAGCGCCGCAATTCCGGGTGGCGGGTGACGTGATGTACTCGCGGGGCAGGGCTGCACGGTGCGCACAGGTGACCGCATCAATGAGGGCATCCGGGACGCACGGGTCCGACCAAGCGAGAGTCTGGGAGGAGTTGGCGGCAAAGGCATCCCGGCTGGGCGTGGATTCGCCGACCGGCGCCATGGCGGCGATGTACGAGAGGCACGCATTGTTGATCGAGGAATATGTCAGGGCATTCGCTTGGACCGAGGGACAAGCAGGTGTGATTGGCGCAATCGGATGCCACCCCTTGGCGGTGGACCTGTTCGACCATCCCGACACGATGCGCCGACTGTTCCCGAAGATGGTCAGGAGCTATGCGCTCGACGCGCTTGACGCGGGGCAGTGCGCTGGGGCGCCAGCGGACGCAAGCCTGGCGTCGGAGATGCTGAAAGATGCCTCAAGCGCCCCGGCGTTCATGCAGCCAGCCATCGGGCTGGGCAAGGACGTTCGGTTCCTGAGTAGGGCGGTCAGCGGCGCGGCGCTGTGGGTGAATTGGCGGTACGTGCACATCTGCGTCTTCGCCGCGAACGGTGCCGCAGACGGCGCTGGCTTTCAGACTCGGATGAGCCGTCCGACACACCGCAGGGGGTAGCTGCGTCGTATCGCCGGATGCACACTTTCACCTCGTGCAAGCGGCGGCAGCGGCGATGAAGCCGTAAGCCCGCAAGTTCGCTAGACAAGAGACGCAAGTCAGGTTGCGTGGTTTCACGAAAAGTGGACTCACACGACCAGGGCGGACTATTGCCTGACCAACACCCACGGGGAGCCTGCGCTCCCCCCAACCCCTACACGGGGAGAAAGACAGGGAGAAGAGAAAATGCAAATGGATTCAATGAATGGCTCTTGCTCTTTTGACGGGTTCCGCGTGTCCCGGGCGTGCGTGCCCGGTAAGACTTTCACCTGCGCCCACGGCAAGACCCTCGGACGGAGAGCCGTCCGGCGGGCGCTCGGCCTGTTGCCTCTGTTCGTCTACGTGTGCACCCACAACGAGCGCCACGTCGCCTGGGAGCGCAACCACCTTGGGGCGGAGACGCCCTGCGGGCAGTGCGGCGGGCCGTCCGTGCGCCTGTTGTTCCATGACGTGCAGGAGCGGGGGCTGGTCAGGTTCGTCGACCGGTCTCAGTTTCGCCTAAGCAGCTAACCAGGGAGCGGGCGGGCCGCCCCCGCCGGGCTAATTCGGTCCCCCTGCTGGGAAAACTGGAGCCCTTTCTCCGTGACGAAAGCTTGCCGAGCGACGGCATCGCCGACCTGTTTGGGATTTCGCCCGGCGAGCTGCACGCATACAAGAACCACCTTGGCATTTGCCGGAAGCGGGGCCGCAAGCCAAGGACCGCCGTGAAATGAGCAGTCTTCGCAACAGGGAGACTTTTAGAAACCGCCCGCTTGCCGGGCCGGGAATCGCAAAAGGAGAAATGTGAACATGCACACAAACCAGCAGGTTCGACAGCCCGACGGCACGCCGCCGGTATTTCCCTTCGGCGGGCCAGATGAGCAGCAATCCGAAAACGCACACCGCCCAAGCAACCAGGCGGCGTCAGCAAATCCGCCTGAGGTCCCGCGGGCTCGGCCGGCGCCGCCGGTCGCATTGGCGAAGACGCCGCCCCAAAAACTCGCGAACCTGTTCGCGAGTTTGGACGCAGAGCAGACAAAGAAGACATATGCGGACCTCAGCGAAGCCATCCGGGACAAGTCAGAAGCGTTCGAGAGTGCGTTCAAAGATGCTGCGGATAGATGGGATGAGCTGACCCCTTACCTATCCCAGATGCAGTCTCTCCTGTCGCAGCGGGGCGAGCAACGCAAGGCAGTCCTTCAGGAAGCCGGGCTTCCGAGTTGGACGGATTGGTTCGAGCGCTTCAAGAAGGAACTCGGATGGAAGATTTCGCTGCGTGCCGTCCAGAAAAAGCTCGCGACCTTGCGGGGAAAAAGCGATGGCGGAAAGGACGGCAAGGCGGAAGGCCGGGGGCAGTCCGCCAAGCCGGAGTCCGAGACGGCGCTCTATAAGCACGGCTACCAGGCAGGGAAAGCGGAGGTGCAGAAGCAGCTCAATGCCGCCGCCGAAAAGGAGTCGGCGCTCGCGGGGCGCGTCGCCGATCTCGAAAAAGAGAACGAGAGGCTGCAAGGCATCGCACGACAACTCCAGGAGCAGCGACAGGAAGGTGGCGACAAGGCAGTGGGCAAACTCCCGCCACACGTGGAGAGGCTCAAGGAATTTGCAAAGCTTGCGGTCGAGGCATTCGAAATCATCAACGGAAAATACGGCGAACGCCTCATGGGCAACCCGGAGGGGAAACGCTTGGTTGAGATAGCAAAGAAGGCTGCCGCCATGAAGGGTAAGGTCAAGGTCTTGTGACATGAAATCTCAACAAGGTTGAGGGGGCGCTTGCAGCACACCAAATAAACAAAGGGAGGAATGCCACATGGCAATAGCGGCCAGTAAAGAAACGAAGGAAATCTACGGCGTGTTCGACGGCTACTCGCTTATCGAGATAGGTTCTTGGGAGTTGGCGGAAAAGGCTCTCCCTTACGCTGGCAAGGACGGCGAAATAATCTCGCTTGCTCGCATTTCGCCCTCCATCCTGAAGCTCCGGAAGGCCGAGCTTCGGATCCAGCAAGAATACATGAAAATGCCCTGGAGAAAACGGATGAGGTTTGCGTCGCCACGAGATTGGGCACTTTGCACGCAGTGCCTTTAGCGGTACGCGAGGGACCACGCTGTCTGATGAACGCAATGGCGGCAGTGCATAACTCGCACATGTTCGCATACCTGGCTCGGCACGGTGAAGGACGAGCGGGTGATGAAAGGGACGGCATGGCTGTCCTTCGGCCGAGGCAGGGACGCAGCCGTATTTTCAGCGCCTGCAAGCGGCGGCAGCGGCGATGAAGCCGTAAGGCCGCACAGTTCGCATGACTGAGGATGCAAGCCAGTTCGTGTGGTTTCGCAAGAAGCGAGCCCACACGACGAGGGTGAAGTTTGGCCCAAATCGGCAAGGCCAGCTAGATGAAGGCAGCCCTGCAAAGGGTTGAAGGGCAGCAGAAGCAAAACAAGGGCAGCGACCAACGCTAGGAGTAGAAACACCATGATTAACATCTGGAAAGAGTACGACGTAAGGCTGGACTTCCTGAACGCGCTCTGCGGGTCCGTGCCAGGGAACGACAAGCTGATTGAACCTTGGCTCAACGCGCAGGCTCCGAAGGTAAAGCCACCTGGGGGCAAGTCCATTGCAGAAATCCATGAGGAAGTCTTCGCCACGCTGCCCGAGCAGGGCGAGGACACGGGCGAGAAGAAGCCCGCACGGCTGGTCTTCCAGCGCATTCCCCTCGCGGGCAGCGAGAAGCGCATCCTGGCTCTTCGCTCCGCGACCTTCCGGGCGCACATGAAGGACTGCGCCCGCACCGTAAGCTCGCTCTACGTCGGCAAGATTGAGGGCGAGCGGTCATTCTCATCCAGGGTGCTGAACGGCGTATACCACGACGAAGTCGCCGAGTTCACCCCCATCACTAAGGCGGACCGCTCTTACTTCTACGAGGACGACCCCGCCATCCTCAACTACGACAAGCCGGTCCACAGCAAGATGCCGGACGGCACGCCCATCAACGCGCTCAAGAACATTGAATACGTGGAGGGGGCGAGCGTCACGTTCCGCATCAAGGTCTTGCAGGCGAAGCCGAAGGCAAGTGCGTCGGATGCGAAGCAGCCGAAGGGCAGCCCCACGGCCAAGCCTGCCGTATCGCAGGAGGACTTGGAGACCCTGCTTTCTTACGGCGGCGTCCATGGCTACGGGGGCGAGCGGTCTGACGGCAAGGGGCGCTACAAGTTCACAGTCACGGAGGTGACAAATGCCTAAAAAGGGCAACACAGTAGAAGCAAAGCCGGTGCGCCTAAGGACCGTGCCGGAAATCACGGAGGCTTACGAGTGGCTGTACACCCAGCAGAAGCGCGGTGCCATTGACACCAAGCGGGCTGACGGGCTGAACACGACCCTCAAGGGCGTGCAGAAGCTCCGGGTGGAAATCCCGCTCAAGCTGGCTGACCTGATTATGAAGGCTCAGCTTAAGAAGGTTGACCTGCCCGAGGGTCTGCTCCCGAAGCTCGCTCCCGACCCCAGGGCACTGACTGACTAGCAAGGCTTGCACGCCCCCGGTCCTCGTGCCGGGGGCGGCATTCTATTGAGACCTGAAGACGAGATGCGGGGGGATGTGCCGTGACTCGGGGTGTGGCGACTTGGAATGAAGCCGAGATTTGAACTGGACAGGCGTGTGGCGGCGTGCAGTGGCGATGGCGTGGGGTGCAGCCGAGGAGAGCAGCGGCGCGGGGTGCAGTGTCCGGTAACGAAGACGAAATGCGGCGGGATGTGCCGTGACTCGGGGTGTGGCGACTTGGACTGAAGCCGAGATTTGAATTGGATAGGTGTGTGGCGGCGTGCAGTGGCGATGGCTTGGTATGCAGCCGAGGAGAGCGACGATGCGCTAGGGACCGACGTGATGTGCGACGAAGTCGAGTTGCGGACCGATATGTAGTCGGTTGGTCTGATGCGTCGTGCGGCCGAGATTCGTCGCGGCGTGCAGCGTGGTGGCTCGTGCCGATTAGGGGTGAAGCGTTTTGAAGGCGAGTCTGGCTTGGCGCACTGAAGCCGAGTTGCGATGATTCGCCGTGAGTCGCAACCGGCATGGCGGGTCAAGGCAAGAAAAGTTGCGACACGAGGCCAATCTTGCCCCGAAAGGGATTATTAGCGAGCTAGCGGTACAACATCAGGGTGGCGACCTGCGCCGGAGGCCGCTCGGCAGGGTGGCGAGGAGAAGGCCATGAGCGACAAAAGCAAAATCGAATGGACGGACGCAACCTGGAATCCCATACGGGGCTGCACGAAGGTAAGCCCCGGCTGCAAGCACTGCTACGCCGAGACGTTCTCGGAACGCTTCCGGGGGGTCAAGGGCCACCCGTTCGAGCAGGGCTTCGGCCTCCGCCTCGTGCCGGAGAAGCTGCACCTGCCGCTGGGATGGAACCAGCCGCGCCGTGTCTTCGTGAATTCCATGTCCGACCTGTTTCACGAAGGCGTGCCGGAGGATTACATCGTCCGGGTGGCGGAAGTGATGGCGCAGGCAAGCTGGCACACCTACCAGGTGCTCACGAAGCGTTCCGGGAGGATGCGCGACCTGCTCGACTCCAGGCTGGGCTTCGCCGCGCGGGCGCCGCACATCTGGTGGGGCGTGTCGGTCGAGGACCGCAGGTACGGGGTGCCGCGCATCGGCCATCTCCAGGCAGCGCATGCCAGCGTGCGCTTCCTCTCGCTGGAGCCCCTCCTGGAGGACATCGGCGAGATAAGCCTCAGCGGCATCCGCTGGGCCATCGTCGGCGGGGAGAGCGGCGTGCGCGCCCGCCCGTTCGACATCGGCTGGGCGCGCTCCGCCCTGCGCCAGTGCCGGGAGCAGGGCGTGGCGTGCTTCGTGAAGCAGCTTGGCTGCCGACCGGTCAGCGGTCAGTCGCCCCTGAAGCTGCGCAGTTGGGAAGGCAAAGAGTGGGACGAGTGGCCGGCGGACCTGCGCGTGCGCCAGTACCCGGACCTGTGACAGCGTGTTTTGTGCTGCCCGCGTTCACGGATTGTCTAGAACGCCAGGTCACAAAGGAACCAGGACCACCCGCTATTCTTTTGTCTTTGCATCACGCAAGATGGGGCCGAAGCCAAAACCGCGCTAGCAGCCCGGCCAAGTTCTAGGAGGAGGACAGCATGGAACAGACGAAGACCCAGGACAGAATGGCAGCGGAGGAACACTCGCAGGAGTTCGCATGCGCTTATATCGACTCCGGCTGGTTCGACGACGACCGGACGAGGACGCTCCATGCCATGCGCACCCTCTGCGAGCGGATGCCGCAGGAGGCGAAGGGCGAACTGCCCCCCGGCATCATAGTGTTCGCGCCGAGCGCGAAGCTGAACGGCGAGGCAAAGCCGTGGTACACGCCTGAGGGACCGGAGCGCCACGCCCATTTCATCTATCTCGCGCCCTGCCTTGAGCGCCGCCGGCAGGAATCGGTCGACGCCACCGCCGCGCACGAGTTCGCCCACGCCTTGCTTGGCCACGGCGAGGCGGTAGACCCCGACGACCCGCTAAGGCAGGAGAGGGAGGCTGACCTCCTCATCCAGAAGTGGGGCTATGCCCCGACCAATAGCTGCGGCTGGATGAAAAGCGGCAAGGAGGCGCGCAGGCGGGTCGTAGCCCGGTAACCCCGCGAGCAAACAGCAGCCGGGAATCCTAGGGTTAGGAGGTTACGACCTTCCGAGGGTGACCGAGCAGAAGGGGCAGAAGAGCCCTTCAGTGGCGCCAGCGTGACACAGCGATCAGCAGCAAGCCGTTGAGCACTGGACCGGCAGTCCCGGCCCACAGAGGAGTCTGGCGATGAGGTCACTATTCCGGGCACCTGCTCCGGCAAGCGAGGCAAGCGCCCCTGCACGCTTAAGCGGCCCCAATGACTGCGAGAGCACCCTCGCATCAGACCTGCAACGGCTTAGGGCTCAAATCGAGCAGGAGGGAATCCACGTTTACAGGTGCTGGATGATGTCGAGGTCCGTCTCCTCATCCTCGCCCTCTAGGTCTACGCGCATGATGTGGGCAATGCTCGTCATGAGCACCGCGCTGGCGGTGGAGAGCCTCAGCTCATATTCGTTCGCAAACTTCCTGATGGCCCCGATACCCTCCCTCCAGTGGGTGTCAAGAAAGAAATTGGCGGCTGGCTCGCTGCCGTATGGGTCGTGCATTGCGTCCGAACCGTGCGCCAAATAGTCGAGCTGCATGAACGCCGTCGCGTCGTCCATCAGGAACGTCTCGCTTGCCCGTGCGCCGCCAAGGACCTTCCTGCACCGCTCGGCGAAGCCGGGGAAGTCCTCTGCGGCCTGGTCCACGAGCGCCAAGGAGTACGGCTTGGCGACACCCTCCTTCCAGACGGGGTGTGCCCGCTGCGCAAGCTCCTTCCAATCCTCGACGGAGGCCTTGACGGCGGCTTCCCTGCCAAGCCTCTCGACTAGGCCCGAGGCGAGTTGCCGGGCAGCCTCCTCGACTTCGCTGGCGACTTGGGGGTCGCGGGTCCAGCACGGTTTCCGGCTCTTGATGTAAATCTCCGTTTGTCGTAGTGGGGGCCAATTGAACATCACCAAATCATAGCCGTAGAGCTTTTCGTAGTTGTCGTCTTCCCGGAGCTGGCACAAGCGCCAAAACTCGTACTGCGACAGCTTCACGTACCCGACCCTCCACTCAGCGAGCGGGGCCTGGCCTGTCTTCGGGTCCTTGTCATACATGCCTGTCTGGGGGTGGGCGTTGGTGTACTCAACCGCCAGCAGGGCGACGGAGAACCGGCCATTCTCGCACAACAGCAGGACGGGCTTGAAATGAGGCAGCAGGGCGAAGCGCACCGCCCTGCGGTCCTGCGACTCGATGCGCAGCCCCGCCATCTCGTCGGCGGCGGGTGCCGCAGTGCTTTCTGCAACAGCAGAATCGTTAACTTTCATCGTTTTTCTCCTTTTTGAGTTCAGGCAGTTTAACGTGTTCCGGCCTGCGGCTACGGGACAGCCCGTGGGCTTTGGCGACGCGGGACACGGTGCTGTATGCCACTCCCAGCCTCCCTGCGATGGCCTGGAAGCTGTCGCCTGCATGAGTGCGAATGTATTCGGCCAGTCGGTCATGCACTTCTTTGTTATTCACTCTGTCCTCCTCTCTGTGGACGGCCAGTAAGCCCGACCGCCTCTATTCCTTAATACCGAGAAATTCAAGCAACTCGATTAGCTTATTTCAGGATTCTTGCCTGGCACGCTTACCCCATTTCCAGGCTGTCGTCGCCGCATGGCGGGACTTCTTATTTTGCCCCTGCGGTCCTCGGCCTCAATCGGATACGCAACGGACCCCGCTCGCATTGGCCAGCATCGCCTCCTGCAACCGGTTCCTATCCAGAGGAGATATTTCACCGGGGCGGACCCGGGCCTTTGGCCTTCCCGCCAGCCGTAGAATCTCATGGCGGTCACCTGCTCGGGTCACGCGTTAGCGGAGCGTCCCTTTTTCTACTTCAGTAGCCTCTTGAGAATCACAAACGGCGTCTTGCGGCCCTTCTTTTCGTGGCCGCGCTCGCCTTCTTCGCCTTTCTCGCGAACCTCCGCGATTATCTCGTTGTCAATCATGCTCTTCTTCGCCCGGTCAATCAGCCCGGCGAACTTGCGGCAGCAGGACTTGGGGTCCACGGCTTGGGCGGAGCGGCTCCCTTTGCGCTGCCTCGAGGGCATACTCCCTCTTTTTCTTGTGGACGAAGCCCGGAGGGCATGGGGCATGAACCAAATGAACTAAATGAACCAATTTCTATGTTCTCCCCTCGTGAGAAGCCAAATTTCAAGATAGGGAAAAACCTTGAAATTGGTTCATTTGCTTCATATGGTTCATAGTCGGTCCCTGAATCACCTTGCCGGTCGAGGGAGTGGAGGGTCGACTGCCCGAGGTGCGGGTACCACGAGAGTTGGGAGCACGAGTCATTCTTTTCGAACGGGCACCTTGAACGGGGCGTCAATAAGGTCCTCTACTCTGCCGGTGCATTGTGCGTCAAATATGCGGACTCTGGAATCAGGCAGCATCGCGGTCTGGCCGAGGCTGAGGTCGAACAAGTAGCAGCCAAAATGCGCGACGACATCGCCTCGGGCAAGCTCTCGCCCGAGAGCTACGTCACCAGATATAACTTCGACACCCGCGAAATGACGGCGCTGGTTGGCCAGATCCCATCCGGGGATGAAACGCAGGCGGAAAATGGCCGCAACCCCGTGAGCCCCTGAGCGGGCCGGGGCTCGAGTCCGGGATCAAGGGCAGAATCCGGGGTTCTTCCGCAGGTATTGCATCACCATCTCCCTGCGGTCATTAGAGTCCTTGTGCTTCACTCCACCTTGCTTCGCCATGACATCCTCCTATGTGACGTTGGCCGCTGACTTCTTCTCCTTCCTCTCCTTATATTCCTTGCTCCAATCCAGCCATGGCAGGAGGTCCGGGGCGTGCTTCCGGAATTCCCTCTCGCGTATTTCCTTGCGAATTTCCTCGCGCCTCTGCAGGTCGCTTCCCGCCCTGGAGTCAAGCTCCTGCCACAGTTCCTCGACGTAGCCATATTCGTCCTTGACCCCCTGGGTCTTCCGGTCGAAGGAGGAGAAGTAGTAGGCGGCGTTCTTGCGCTCCTCCTTCTCCTGCTCGGGGGGGCACGCCTTCTTGGGCGGGGGCTCGGGAGGACAGGGCGGATCCTTCGGCTTCTCCACGGGCGAGGGCCGGGGCGCTGGCTTGCCCTGTGGCGTCCCCTTCCCGCCTTGGCGGATGCCTTCGGTTGTCCTGCAGGGCACGGGAGGCTTCCGGGACTCATGTGGGGTCATGCCGCGGGGGGGAGCGGCGGCGCTCGGGGGGGCGAGGGC
>Ga0187857_10003077_pt1 | contig 13883 bp, 15 predicted proteins | sample June2016WEW_8_10_FD_132984 | JGI IMG/M metagenome (GOLD analysis project Ga0187857, IMG submission 132984) | Peatland microbial communities from SPRUCE experiment site at the Marcell Experimental Forest, Minnesota, USA - June2016WEW_8_100 | ecosystem: Environmental > Terrestrial > Soil >...
CACTGTGCGCCGAGAGGGTATGTGTTCGAGTTCACGCTAGCGGCCACTGACGGCGATGCCCGCGCGGGGAGATGGCGTCTCCCGCACGGCGACGTCGAGACGCCCTGTTTCATGCCGGTGGGCACGCAGGGCACCGTCCGCGCGCTCTCGCCCCGCGACCTCGAGGCCGTCGGCGCGACGATGGTCCTGGCCAACACCTACCATCTGCACGTGCGGCCGGGCGAGATCGTCGTGGCGAAGCTCGGCGGCCTGCACCGCTTCATGGGGTGGAACCGGCCGCTGCTCACAGACTCGGGCGGCTTCCAGGTCTTCTCGCTCGCGGGCGCACGCCAGGTCTCGGAGGACGGGGTCGAGTTCCGGAGCCACGTGGACGGGATGCGGCGGCACCTGACGCCGGAGCGCGTGATCGAGATCGAGTGGACCCTCGGCGCCGACGTCGCGATGGCGTTCGACCACGTCGTGCCCGGCCAGACGGGGCACGCCGCCGCGGAGGACGCTGCGGCGCGGACGCTGCGCTGGCTGGTGCGCGGGCGGGACCGCTTCCGCGAGCTCGTCCGCGAGGCGCCCGAGCGCCAGACCCTGGTCCCGATCGTCCAGGGGGGCGCCTTTCGCGACCTCCGCCGCGCGGCGCTGGCGGGCATCCTGGACGCCGGCGCGCAGGCGGAGGGGGGATGCTGGCGCGCCCTGGCCGTCGGGGGGCTGTCGGTCGGCGAGAGCAAGGCCGAGATGGAGGCGGTGCTGGCCGACCTCGCGACCGTGCTCCCGCCCGCGCTCCCACGTTATCTTATGGGCGTCGGGTTTCCCGAGGATTTCATCGCGTCGGTGGGCCGCGGGATGGACCTGGCCGACTGCGTGGCGCCGACGCGGATGGGCCGCAACGGCGCCGCCTTCACCGACGACGGCGCCGTGAACATCCGCAACGCCCGGCACCGGGAGGACGACGCGCCGCTGGACGCCGCCTGCAACTGCGAGACCTGCACCACCTTCTCGCGCGGCTACCTGCGGCACCTGTTCGCGGCGGAGGAGTTGCTGGGCCTGCGGCTGCTGTCGCTCCACAACGTGCGGTACCTGATCCGCCTGGCGGCGCGCGCCCGGGAAGCGATCGTGCAGGGAACATTCGACGGGTGGAGCCGCGCGTGGCTCACCCGCTACAGGAGCAGGGAGCAGGCGTGATCGGACACCCGATTCTGGCGATGATGGCCCCCTCCGGGCAGCAGAGCGGCGGCGCCATCTCGGTTTTCGTCCTTCAGATCGCGGCCTTCATCGCGATCTTCTACTTCATCCTGATCCGCCCGCAGCGCCAGCAGCAGAAGCGGCACGAGGAGCTGCTCAAGCAGGTCAAGCGGGGCGACGAGATCGTCACCTCCGGCGGCATCGTGGGGGAGATCGTGCACGTCAAGGACGACCGCATCACCATCAAGTCGGGGGAGGCGAAGCTGGTGATCGAGCGGGAGCGCATCGCGAAGGTGATCACGCGGAAAGAGGAGCCTGCCCCCACGTGAGTCTCAAGCAGCTCCATCTCCTCGGCTCGCCGGTCCTGCGGCAGCGCGCCCACGAGGTCGCGCGGTACGACGACGGCGTGAAGGCGCTCGTCGCCGACCTGTACGACACAATGCACGCGGCGAAGGGGGTCGGGCTGGCGGCCAACCAGATCGGCGTGGCGCGGCGGGTCGCGGTGGCGGCGACGGACGAGCGGGAGGTGGTGCTGGTCAATCCCGTCATCATCGAGGCGGAGGGCGACGAGGTGGCCGAGGAGGGCTGCCTCTCGATCCCCGACATCTTCGCCGACGTCGGGCGCGCCGAGCGCGTGGTGGTCGAGACGCTCGCCGAGAACGGCGAACGCCAGCGCGTCGAGGGCACCGGGCTGTTCGCCCGGGCCATCCAGCACGAGATCGACCACCTCGACGGGATCCTGTTCCTCGACCGGGTCGGGCCCATCAAGCGCCGCCGCCTGCTCGCCGACTACAAGAAGTCGCGGAAGGGGGAGACCGGGTACCTCAAGGACGTCGTGCCGGAGGGGGCGGCCAAGACCTACTAGCTGCCGTGCGCGTCGTCTACTTCGGTACGCCCGACTTCGCGGTGCCGTCGCTCCGGGCCCTGGTGGGCGAGGGGTTCGAGGTGGTGGGCGTCGTCACGCGCCCCGACAAGCCGACCGGGCGGCATCGCTCCCATGCCACGCCGTCCGCCGTCAAGGTCGCCGCGCTCGCCGACGACCTGCCGGTCCTCCAGCCGGAGCGCCCCTCCGAACCCGACTTCCTCGCGCAGATCGAAGCGCTCGCGCCCGACCTCTCGATCATCGCCGCCTACGGACACATCCTGCCGCAGCAGCTCCTCGACGTGCCGAAGCGCGGCTCCGTGAACGTCCACGCTTCCCTCCTCCCCGCCCTGCGGGGTGCGGCACCGATCCAGCGCGCGATCCTCGCGGGTCTCACGGAGACGGGGATCACGATCATGCAGATGGACGCGGGGATGGACTCGGGGCCGATCCTGCACCAGGTCGCCACGCCGATCGCCGAGGACGAGACCGGCGGCGAGCTGTCGGAGCGCCTCGCCGAGCTGGGCGCCGAAGCCCTCATCGAGGCGCTCACGCTGATGGACGAGGCCGGGCTCGAGCCCAGGCCGCAGGATCAGGCCAAGGCCACCTTCGCGCCCAAGATCAAGCGGGAGGAAGAGCGGCTCGACTGGAGCTGCCAGGCCGTGGCCGTGGCGCGGAAGATCCGCGCCTTCGACCCCAGGCCGGGGGCGTGGACGACCGGACGCGGCAAGGAGCTGAAGCTGTTCGGCGCGCGCGCGGTCGAGCTTCAGGGAGAAGCCGGCGCCGTGCTCCGCGTGGACGACGAGCTGGTGATCGCCTGCGGGACGGGCGCCGTGTCGGTCACGGAGGTCCAGCCCGCCGGCCGCGCGCGCATGCAGGTGCGCGCCTTCGTGAACGGCCGCGGCGTGGCGGCGGGGGATCGGCTCGCGTGATCGCGACGCTGCCCAGGCTGCACGCCGTCACGGACGATCGCGTCGTCGGCGCCGGCCGCGTGGTCGAGCGCGCCGCGGCGATGGCCGCGGCGGCCGGAGCGGCGCTCGCGGTGCACGTGCGGACCCGGACGCTCGAGGGCGCCGCGTTCCTGGACCTCGCCCGCCGGGTGAGGGACGCGACCCTGCCCCACGGCTCGTGGCTGGTCGTGAACGACCGCGCCGACGTGGCGCGCGCTGCGCTCGCGCAGGCGATCGTGACCGGCCGCTCCGGCCTCGGCGTGCGGGACGTCCGCCGTCTCGCGCCGGGAGTGCCGGTCGCGCGGTCGGTGCACGACGCGGCGGGCGCGCGCGCCGCCGCCGCCGAGGAGGCGGATTTCCTCGTGGCCGGGGCGGTCTTCGAGACACCGAGCCACCCGGGCGCGGCCGCCGGCGGCCCGGACCTGGTCAGGGCCGCGGCCGCGGCAGGACGCCAGGTCATCGCCATCGGCGGGATGACGAGCGGCAACGCGCGAGGCATCATTGAGGCGGGGGCCTGGGGCGTCGCGGCGATCCGCGCGCTCTGGGACGCGCCCGATCCGGCGGAGGCCGCGCGCTGCATTCTGGCCGCGCTCCCCGTCACCCGTACCGTGGCGCTGGTGGTGAACGGCGAATCTCGCGCCGTGTCCGAGGGTACCACGCTTGCCGGGCTGCTCGCGCAGCTCGGCCTCGACCCGCGCGCCGTGGTGGTCGAGCACAACCGCCGCATCGTGCGCCGGGACGCGCTGGACGGCTTCCCGCTGGCGGCCGGCGACGCGGTCGAGTTGATCCACTTCGTTGGGGGCGGCTGAGGGACGGACGCACCAACGCACGGACGCACGGACGCACAAACGCACGGACGCACGGAGAAGGAATAGACAATGGTGACGACGGTGACGGCTCCGACCGCGCAGGATTCGCCGCTGGACATCGGCGGACGGTCGTTCCATTCCCGGCTGCTGGTCGGCACGGGGAAATACAAGGACAACGTGACGATGGTCCGCGCGATCGAGGCGTCGGGCGCGGAGATCGTGACGGTGGCGGTGCGCCGGATCAGCCTCGACCGGACCAAGGAGGAGGGGATCCTCTTCCACCTCGATCCCTCGCGCTTCTTCCTCCTGGCCAACACGGCGGGCTGCTACACGGCCGAGGATGCGATGCGCTACGCGCGGCTGGCGCGCGAGGCCGGCTTCAACGACTTCGTCAAGCTGGAAGTGATCGGGGACCAGCAGACGCTCCTGCCCGATGTGGCCGGCCTGCTGGAGGCCGCGAAGGCGCTGGCGCGCGAGGGGTTCAAGGTGATGGCGTACACCAACGACGACCTCATCACCGCGCTGCGGCTCGAGGACGCGGGGTGCGCCGCCGTGATGCCGCTCGCCTCGCCGATCGGCTCGGGGCTCGGGCTCCTCAACCCGTTCAACATCCGGACGATCAAGGCGCGGCTGAAGGTCCCGGTGATCGTGGACGCGGGGGTGGGGACGGCGTCCGACGCGTGCGCGACGATGGAGCAGGGCGTGGACGGCATCCTGATGAACACGGCGCTCGCCGAGGCGCGGGACCCGGTGGCGATGGCCCACGCGATGCGCCTGGGCACGGAGGCGGGTCGCGCCGCGTATCTGGCGGGGCGGATGCCGCGCCGCGAGGTGGCGGTGCCGTCGAGTCCCACCCGGGGGATGCTCTCGTAAGGCGGTTCTTCGGCAGGAGCGCGGGGGCGGCGAGCACGCCGCCCGGCGACGCGAAAGGGCCGCCCGCGGCGCCGGCGCCGGGCGCGGGCGACCCGAGCCCGGTCCTCGACCTCCCCCTTCCGGCCGGCCCCGCGCAACGCGTCCGGCGCGTCTTCTACCTGATCGGCGGCGTCGCCGCCACGGTCGCGGTCGGCTATCTTCTCGCTGCGCTGTTCCTGTTTCCGGCGCCGATCCTCCCCAGTGAGCGGGAGGTCCCGCGCCTGATCGGCGTGACCGCGGCGCAGGCGGAGCTGATGCTCGCGCAGGCCGGCCTCAAGAGCGAGGTCGCCGACCGCGAGCGCCATCCGACGCTGGCGGCGGGGATGGTGGTCTGGCAGGACCCGGTGCCGGGCGTCGCGGTGCCGCGCGGCACCACGGTGGCGCTCACGCTGAGCGAGGGACCGCCGCGGGTCGCCGTGCCGGACGTGCGCGCCCTCGATCCGGAGCTGGCGCAGCGGCTCCTCGCGGCCGCGGGGATCTCGGTCGCGGGCGTGGACACGGTGGCGAGCCAGCTGCCCGCCGGGCTGGCCGCGGGCACCGCCCCCGCCGGCCGGGACAGCGTGACCGTGGGAAGCGCAGTGATCCTGCATCTTTCGCGAGGGACCAGGTGACGGTACGCATCGCGCCCAGCCTCCTGAACTCGGATCTCGCCCACCTGATGGACGAGGTCGAGCGCGCGCTGGCGGGCGGCGCCGACATGATCCACGTGGACGTGATGGACGGCCACTTCGTGCCCAACCTCACCTTCGGCGCCCCGCTGGTGAAGGCGCTGCGGCGCTGCACCGACGTCCCGCTCGACTGCCACCTGATGGTCGAGCACCCGGAGGCCTACATCGAGCCGTTCGCGGAGGCGGGGGCGACGGGGCTCACGATCCACGCCGAAGCCACCGCCCACCTCGAGCGGCACCTGAGCGAGATCCGGCGCCACCGGATGAAGGCGGGCGTGGCCCTGAATCCCGCCACGCCGCTGGCCGCGATCGAGGAGATCGTGGATGAGCTGGACCTCCTGCTGGTGATGTCGGTCAATCCGGGCTTCGGCGGCCAGCCGTTCTGGGAAGGAGCCATCGACAAGGTGCGGCGCGCCCGCGCGCTGCTGGACGCGGGCGAGAGCCGCGCGATGCTCGAGGTGGACGGTGGTGTGGGCCGCGAGACCATCTCCCGGCTCGCCGCGGCCGGAGCCGACACGTTCGTCGCCGGCGTCGCGATCTTCGGCGCCCAGGACGCGGCCGCCGAGGTGCGGGAGCTGCGCCGCCTCGCCCGGGCGGCCACGGCCGGCGGAAAGAAGGTCCGCGCATGAGCAAGCAGTGGGCGATCGTCGCGGGGATCGTGGTCGTGCTGGCGGCGGCCCTCGTGCTGGTGCTGAAGCTTTCCCCCGAGATCTTCCCCGTGGAGGTCGGCTCGTCCGCGCCCGCGTTCGCGGCGACCGACCTCAAGACCGGCCAGAGCGCGACGCTCGCCGACTACAGGGGCCAGGTGGTGCTGCTCAACGTCTGGGCCACCTGGTGCGAGCCGTGCAAGATCGAGATGCCGTCGCTCGAACAGCTGGAGCGGGAGATGGGGCCGAAGGGACTGAAGATCGTCTCGGTGAGCATCGACGAGGGCGGCCCCGAGGCGGTGCGGCAGTTCGCGCAGGACTACGGCCTCACCTTCCGGATCCTGCAGGATCGGTCCGGACACATCCAGCACATTTACCAGACGACGGGCGTGCCCGAGAGCTTCGTGATCAACCGGCAGGGGAAGATCGTCAAGAAGGTCATCGGCGCCACCGACTGGGACGCCACCGTCAACAAGGACCTGGTGCGCCGCCTGCTGGCGCAACAGGGCTGATCCGTGTCGCCGCGCGGCGCGATCCTCCGCCACTGGCCGCTGAAGCTCGCCGCGCTCGCTCTCGCCATCATCCTCTGGGTCGCCGTCGCGCTGGAGAAGCCGACCACGCAGCTGGTCGGCATCCAGCTCGACCTGGTCCTCCCTCCCGACGTCGCCTCCGCCCAGACGCCGCCGCCGGTCAAGGCGCTGGTCTCCGGGCCGCAGCGCGAGCTGCTCCGGCTCACCGGCCCGCTCGTCATTCGCGCGGTGATCAACGAGACCGGCGTGGGCGCCGGGACGCGGCACCACCTCGTGATGGCGCCCTCCGACGTCCAGGTGCCGGGCGGGGTGAAGCTGATGGTGCAGGACGTCGAGCCGCGCGAGATCGACCTGCTCCTCGACCGCCGCGCGCAGCGGACCGTGGCGGTGCGGGCCGTGGTGCAGGCCGACTCGGGCTTCGCGCTGGAGGGCACCCTCGCGGTCGTCCCGCCGGTCGTGCGCGTCAGCGGGCCGCGCTCGCTGGTCGGCGCGCTGGACTCCCTGAACACCGAGCCGCTCGACCTTCGCGGCGTCGCCGGGTCGTTCGAGCGCACGGTGCAGCTCGACACCGCCGGCCGCGCCGTCCTGAGGATGACGCCGCTCACCGTCACGCTCTCCGGCAGGATCAAGAAGACGTGAACGCGCTCGGCATCGAGACGTCCTGCGACGAGACCGCCGCCGCCGTCGTCGTGGGCGCGGTGGGGAGCGACGCCGCGCGCGTGGCGTCGTGCGTCATCCTCTCGCAGGACGTGCACCAGGTCTACAAGGGGGTCGTCCCCGAGCTGGCCTCGCGCGCCCACCTCACGGCCCTCGGACCGGTCGTGGACCGCGCCCTGAGCGACGCGCACCTCGACCTCGAGGACCTCGACCTCATCGCCGTCACCGAGGGGCCCGGCCTCATCGGCGCCCTGCTGGTCGGCGTGAGCTACGCCAAGGGGCTTGCCCTCGGGACCGGGCGAGCGCTGGTCGGCGTGCACCACCTCGAAGCCCACCTCTTCGGCACGGCGCTCGACGATCCCGCGGCGGTGCCGCCGTTCGTCGGGCTGATCGTCTCCGGCGGCCACTCGCTCCTGCTCGACGTCCCGGCCTGGGGCAGCTACAGGCTCCTGGGCGAGACGCGGGACGACGCCGTGGGCGAAGCGTTCGACAAGGTCGGCTCGCTCCTGGGGCTCGGGTACCCGGGCGGCCCGGCGGTGGAGAAGGCCGCGCGCGAGGGCGATCCCGCGCGCTTCACCTTCCCGCGGCCGATGCTCAACGCCCGCCAGCGCCCCGGCGACGCCGACTACTTCGACCTCTCGATGAGCGGGCTCAAGACCGCGGTGATCCATGCCGTGCGCGCCTCGAAGGATCCCGCCGCCGACACGGTCCACCTCGCCCGCGGCTTCCAGGACGCCGTGATCGAGGTGCTCGTGACCAAGACCGCGCGCGCGGTGGAATCGTGCGGCCGCTCGCGCGTCGTCCTGGGCGGCGGCGTCGCGTGCAACCGCGCGCTCCGGGACGCGATGGCCGCGGCGCTGCAGCGGCACGGCGCCACGCTCCACGCGCCCTCGCCCCGCCTCTCGACCGACAACGCCGCGATGATCGCCCGCGCGGGGATCTTCCACGCGAGCGAAGCGGGCTCGGGCCGCGCGCTCGACGCCGCCGCGCGGCTCCCCTTCCCCGGCCTGGTGCGCGCGTGACCGTCTACCCGTTCTTCATCCACCTCGGCGGCTTCACGCTCACCGGCTACGGCATGATGATGATGCTGGGCTTCCTCGTCGCCGGCTGGATCTACTCGCGCGAGCTGAGCCGCCGGGGGTTCGACGCCGCCATCGCCTGGGACTCCGTCGTCCTCGGCGTCCTCGGCGGGCTGGCCGGCTCGAAGCTCTACTTCGCGATCTCCGTCGGGCACATCGCCGCGTTCTTCTCCCGCGGCGGCCTCGTCTGGTACGGCGGCCTCGCCGGCGGCGTCGCAGCCGTGTTCGCCTACATGTGGCTCAAGAAGCTCCCGTTCCCCGTGCTCCTCGACGCGGTCTCGCCCTCCCTCGCCGTCGGCTACATGCTCGGCCGCGTCGGCTGCTTCCTGGTCAACGACGACTACGGCCTCCCCTCGCGCCTGCCGTGGGCGATGGCGTTCCCGCAGGGTGCGCCGCCCTCGACCGCCGCGAACCTCCAGCAGCAGTTCCACGCCGCCGTCCCGGCCGGCACGCTGCCGATCCAGGTGCTCACGGTGCACCCCACGGAGCTCTACGAGATCGCGATGACCTTCGTGGTCTTCTGGCTGCTGTGGCGGTGGAGGGCGCACCGGCACGCCGCGGGCTGGCTCTTCGGCGTCTACCTCGTGCTCTCGAGCGTCGAGCGGATCGTCGCCGAGATCTTCCGCGCCAAGGACGACCGCATCCTCGGCCCCATCACCGTCGCGCAGATCCTCGGCGTCCTCCTGATCGCCGCGGGCGCGTATCTCATGCGGCGCTGCTCCCACCCGCTGGAAGCCGCCACCGCCTGACAATCAGAATCGTCTAGTTTCTTTACAGTTGTCTAATTTGTTGACAGCTAAGTGCCATCAGATTGACGGCTCGGCGACTGGTCATGGATGGCTAACTGCAGATGCAGCAACGCGCTGACTATTTCCTTGGGTTGGGCACGGGGATTGCTCCCTCTAGGAGTCGCATTGGTTTCCAAGGCGACTGAGTTCCTGAGGGGGGCGTCGCCGTGGATCAGGATAGCCTGCCGGAAACGGCAGGCTATCGTGTTTCCGGAAGCTCCGTGGCGCTCGCGCCATCGTCCCGCCGGCGCCGCTGCTTGAGCCACCAGACGATCGCGATCACGAGCCCCAGGAAGACGAGCAGCTGGAGCGCGAGCGATTCCACCGTGGGATAGATGCCGAAGAACTCCCAGCGCGGCGCGCCGGGGATGAGCGTCGTGGGGACGATCGCGCCCTCCTGCAGCTCCTTCACTCCCGCGCCGGCGAAGACGAACGCCATGAAGTAGAGCGTCGCGCCGGTGACGGCGAAGAAGGGCCGGAGCGGGATCCGGATGCCGAACTTCTCGATGCCGACGTAGAGCGCGACCAGCACCACGGCGCCCGCCGCGAGGCCCGCCGTGATCGGCGCCGCGCCCCCCGCGCCGCCGGTGACGTAGAGCGCCTTGTAGAACAGCACCGTCTCGAAGCCTTCGCGGTACACCGCCAGGAACGCCACCGACGCCAGGGCGAGCCCGCTGCCCGACGCCGCCGCGCGTTCGATCTTCTCCCGCACGAAGCGCTGCCAGACCTGGGCGTCCACCTTCGAGAAAAGCCAGTAGGAGACGTAGACGAGCACCGCGGCGGCGACCAGCATCACGCCGCCCTCGAGCGCCTCGCGCTGGGCCGCCGAGGCTTCGACCAGCCGCTCGAGCAGCGCGGCGGTGGCGAGGCTCGCCGCGAGGGCGAGCGCGACGCCCCAGCGCACGCTGCGCCGCTGTTCGGTCGAGCCGCTGCGGAGGACGACCGCCATGATCGCCGCGACGATCAGGATCGCCTCGAACCCTTCGCGCACGATCAGCAGGAAGCTCTCCGCCAGGAGGCCCCAGCCGGTGTGCGGCGCCGTGAGCGCCGCCTCCGCGGAGTCGAGCGTGCTCGAGAGCTCCGCGGCCTGGTCGTCCAGCGTCAGGGCGCGCGCCGCAGCGGCCTCCCGCAGCGCGGCGAAGCGCCGCTCCGCGCGCGAGGCGAGTCCCGCGTCGGCGATGCGCACCGGCCCCTCGACGGCCTCGAAGGCGAGGTACGCGTCGAAGACGCCGGCGGCGGCCGCGGACTTGTCGCCGCGCCGCGCCTTCTCCATCGCGCCGCCCAGCGTGCCGCGCACCGCGGCGAAGGTGAGCGCCGCGGCGCCGTCGCCCGCCCGCCGCGCCATCGAATCGGAGAGCGTGAGCACGTGCGCGATCACGTCCCAGCGCTCGTCGGCGGAGAGGATGGAGCCGAAGGCGGGCATCGCCGTGCCCGGCGTGCCGTAGGTGAGGCGCCGGAAGTAGTCCGCCGGGAGCGGCCCCGTCGCCGTGCGGGCCGTGAGGTCGGCCGGCGGAGGGCTGAGCCCTTGGGCCGCCCGTCCATCGCCCTTCCCGAGGCCGCCGTGGCACTGCGCGCAGCGTGAGGCGTAGATGCGCTCGCCCGTCGCGAGCGAGGGCTCGCGCGGCGGCCGCTCCTCGAGCGCGATGCCGATCCGGCTCGCGAGGAGCTGCTCAACCTGAGCGGCGCGCGCCGCGACCGAATCGGCCGGAGCCCTGCGGTCGAGCATCCCGGTGACCGCGTCGAGGCCCTGCGCCGTCTCCTGTGCGAGGCTCCCGCCGAGCGCGGCGGCCGTCTTCCACGCGTCGGCCACGAACCCCTTGGCCTCGTCCGCCTCCTCCTGGTTCACGAACCGCCCGCCCTCCCACGCCAGCGCGTACTCCTCAGCCGCCATGTGCACGGTCGCGGCGATGCGCCGCGCCGCATCACGCACGCCGGGTTGCTGCGGCTGCTTCGGAGACGGGGGAGCCGAACCGAGGGAAAGGACGACGACGATCAGGGCCGGAATGCCCATACCGTTGAGACTCAATCTCAGGCCAGAGGTCGCCGCATTGTAGCGGGTCGGGGCCCTGCGGGCAACGCGACTATTCGAGGATGACGACCGCGGCGGCGACGCCGCCGGCGTGGGTCAGGGAGAGGTGACATTTGGTGGCGCCGAGCGCCTGGAGCCGTTGCTCGGCGGCGCCGTGGAACTTGAGGTCGGGGCGGCCGTCGGCGTGGCGCGTGACCTCGAGGTCGAGCCAGCCGACGCCGGCGGCGCGGCCGTCTCCGGAGAGCGCCTTGTACGCCGCTTCCTTCGCGGCGATGCGCGCGGCCAGGTGCAAGGACGCGTTGACGAAGAGGGCGGCGCGCTCGCGCTCGCCCGGCGTGAAGAGGCGAGCCAGCGCGCGCTCCCCGTGACGGGAGAGCAGGCGCTCGACCCGAGAGGCCGGGACGATGTCGATGCCGACGCCCAATACGCTCATCCGCCTCCGTCAGATGCGAGTTCAGAGAAGGGAGCTATGAGTATAGTTGCGAGACGGAGAGTTGCGAGCGGTGACGAGTCCTGAGGTAGCCGGCGGGAGAGAATGCCTCGGTGCAGCCAGGTGGCGCGCCTGAGGCACGTTCTCTGTCTGTAAGACTCGCATCTCATAACCGCTCGCAACTCTCCGTCTCGCAACTGTCCCGCATTCTCGTCACTCTAGACTGCCCACTCGGGCCACCCCGGCGTCTCGTTGGGGCCCAGCCGATCGAGCCGCAGCACGGGCTCCTTGCCTGTCCTCTCCCGATATCGCGCGGCGAAATCGAGCAGCCGATCCGCGCTGAACTCCCCTCGCGGAATGCCTGTCGCCGCGACCGCTCGCTCGATCGCCCCGCTCTCCCCTTCCACCTCCGCGAGCACGTCCATCCGCGGATACCACTCGATGCGGACTACCGCGCCCGCGACCTCGTGATACTCGACGCAGCGGTCTATGGCGTCCGAGAGCGCGAAGCCCAGCCTGCCGAGAACTGCGCCCGCCGTGGCCGCATCAGAGACGCCGAACTGCAGCTCCTCGCGCTCCTTGTAGCCGCCGGTGCGCCGGGTCGGCCCCTTCCACGTCAGCTCGGCGTGCGCGACGCCGGCGCCCTGGGGTTCGAACGTCCGCACGCGCAGGACCTCGTCCCGCGCCAGGAACGAGCCGCCCGGCAGGTCGTAGCGCCGGTCGCGCAGCACGCCCCGGAACGTGCACCTCGCCCCCGCCTGCGCGAGCCGGGCCGCGAGGGCGGCGGCGTCCGGCACGACCGCCTTGAGCTCCAGCTCCCGGGCACCCTCGCCTCCGCTCACGGGGCGAAGGCGGCGGCGACCACCGCCGCCGTGTCGGCGAGATCCGGGAACGCCGCGTAGGCGCCCGCGGCGACGAGGTCGGGCACGGTGTAGGAGCCGGTCGCCACCCCGATCGCCCGCGCGCCGATCGCGCGCCCGCAGGTCACGTCGGACGGCGTGTCGCCGATGATGACGATGTCCTTGCCGTTCGCCTCGAGGCCCAGCGTCTCCCGCGCTCGGCGCTGGGCGATCGCGGGCAGCTCGGCGCGGACGCCGTGGTCGGAGCCGAACGCGCCCACGCGGAAGCGGGCGATGTCGAGCCCGCCCGACTTGAGCTTCAGCCGCGCGCCCTCGACGACGTTGCCGGTGAGGAGCCCGACCACGCAGTCGCTGCGCCGCTCCAGGGCGGCGACCAGCTCGAACACGCCCGGATACACCGTCGTCTTGTGGCCCGGGCGGCTCAGCTCGTCGTTGAGCAGGGCGACGTAGTGTGTCAGCACGGCCGCGACGACCGCGGGGCCGTGGTCGCGGCCGGCGGCGGCTGCGAGCAGCTCGACGATCTCCGGATCGGTGCGTCCGTCGAACCGGAACCCCGCGGCCGGGTGCTCGATGCCGAGCACGTCCTTGAGCGAGCGGTGCACCGCGCGGCGCCCCGCGCCGTCGGTCCACAGCAGCGTCCCGTCCACGTCGAAGAGCACGATCTTCACGATCTTATCAGCCCCAGCGCCGCGAAGATCCCCGCCGCGCCCCCGATCTGCCATCCCGTCGGCACCTCGTGGAGGAGCGGCCACGCCGTCAGCAGGGTGACGATGGGGGTCACGTTCGAGTAGAACGCGGTCCGCGTCGAGCCCAGGCGCGAGACCCCGCGGTACCAGATCAGGTACGCGAGCACGAGCGAGCCCAGGGAGGAGAAGACGATCGTGCCCAGCCACGCCAGCGGCGTGACCGCGCGCCAGTTCTGCGCCAGCGCCGACGGCACGCAGATCAGGAGCAGCGGGATCGCGCCCAGCCCCATCGTCCACGCCGTCGTCACCGTCGGGCCGACCTCGTCCACCAGCGGCTTGGCGCCGATGGTGTAGGCGGTCCAGAAGATCACGGCGAGCAGCATCAACAGGTCGCCCGTCACCGCCGACCAGCCACCGCCGAACCGCACCTGCTCGCTGCTGCCCAGGATCAGCACGGTGAGCCCCACCGCCGAGAGTCCGAGGCCCCAGACGTCGCGCCACCTGAGGCGCTCGTGGCCGAGCATGTGGCTGCCGACAGCCGTCAGGACGGGCACGGCGGCCATGATGAGCGCCGCGTTCCCCGCGCGCGTCCGCGCCATCCCCTCGATGTAGCAGTACTGGTAGCAGGTATTGCCGAGGACGCCGAGGATCGCCAGGCGCACCAGCGCCGCCCGCGACGGCCGGCGCGCCTTCACCGCCCAGGCGAACGCGGCCACGGCCGCGACGGCCACCGGGAAGCGCACCATGTTGAACGCGAGCGGCGACATCTGGGTGAAGACCGCCTTGATGACGATGTAGTTCAC
>Ga0187857_10003079_pt1 | contig 13880 bp, 21 predicted proteins | sample June2016WEW_8_10_FD_132984 | JGI IMG/M metagenome (GOLD analysis project Ga0187857, IMG submission 132984) | Peatland microbial communities from SPRUCE experiment site at the Marcell Experimental Forest, Minnesota, USA - June2016WEW_8_100 | ecosystem: Environmental > Terrestrial > Soil >...
AAAGACCTTGATTCGTGGAGGCATATATGCGGATAATATATGGAAGGAGTTTATAAATGACCCTCGAAATTGCTTTACTCGCCCTCGGCGTCTTTTTGCTCATCGGCGGCTGGCAGGCGTGGAAATACCGCGGCTGGCCGTCTGGGCTTCTCGCCGGGGTCGTGGGGACGGCGATAATCTCGCTCGTGATGCTGAGTGGGAGGTGAAATGTCAGAACCTTACAATTCCGACGAGCCGTTGCCCTTTGAAGCCGTTGAGATCATCCCGCTCTCGGTTGCGATTTTATGCCTCGATTGTTCCAATATCACCCGCCGGGACAACTCGCATTGCCGATCATGCGGTTCGGAGTCGGTACTCGAGTTGAGCAAAATCCTCAACCGCAAGGAACCCACGACCCCATGACCATTCGCATCGTCGTCCCCGGCATTCCGCCATCGGTTAATTCCTACGTCCGTCACACCCGCGCCGGCACGCACTACAAGACCGCAGAGGCCGAATTTTGGGCAGAACTCCTCGGCTTTCACGCCAGGGAGCACTTTGGCAAGAACTTGGAGGCCGAGTACGTTTCTATCTCGATCCACCTGGGAAAGGGACAAAAACTCGACATAGACAATGGCCCAAAAGTCGTCCTTGATAGTCTCGTCCGAGGCCGCATCATCCGCAGCGACGCCACGATTAAGCACCTTGAGTTATGGAAATCCCGAGTCAAAGAAGGCGAAAGGGGCTACACCGAAATCGAAATCCTTTAGGCAGGCGGCTGGCGGGTGACTTATCTGAGGTTTGAATGCAAAGTGGTCTGTTCAGGTCAGGGCTAAGGTAGGTCTACGAACGAGGGCCAGCCGCCGTGAAAAATCATTTCTTCCTTGTTCCGAACTTGTGCAGGAGCCACCCCGCACCACCCGCGACAATGATAATCGGGATGCTGACGATCTTCATGAACAAGGGCGTTGCGAACGCTAGCATGGAGCCTCCAAGAAAAGGATGCGGCCCCGCACAGCCGATCAGGGCTTGCGGACCAGGAGAGGAACCCGCAAACCAGACTAGCGGGGCCGCGAGAGATTACTTCCTCTTGAATTGCTTGCCGGAAACGGACACCTGGCCGGCCACGACGGGTGTGCCGAACAGATCGCCGAGAGTCTCCGTCTGAGACGGCGTAACGGTGTCGGTCAAAACCAGGGTGCTTCCATCCGGGTTGGTCTGAGTGACCGTGAGCGTGACGGGATTCAGACTAGTTCCCGGCGAGACTGCGGCGACCGTGCCGCTGATCAAGCTGGGAGTCCCATCCGGGACCGGAGGGGTGAGGTTGGATCCCTCGCCATTGGCGACGGGCTGAGGGGTTGCGTCGGGTACGAGTGTAACGTTTGTCGGGTCAGAACTGATCCCCGCAAACGTCGCGCCTGCGGGAACCGCGCCGGTCTTCAAGTAAACCTTGAAATCGACCTGATCCCCGATGAGTAATGTGCATGGCATAGTGTTTCTCCTTTACTTTTTCGGGGCATCCTTGGATGGAACTGGACTCCCGAAGATTATTCCAAGAGACTCTCTCGCCTTGATGGCTTCAAGAATCTGCTGGTCGATTGATAGGACTTGCTGGCCTACTGACAAAACTTGTTTGAGCGTGTCTTCAACGACACGCAACTCGCGATAAATGGAGTGCCACGGATGCTTGTCATCGAACCCATCCGGCGTCGGTCTTACATCTGGTAAAGGTGGTACAGGCTCGGCCATTGTGTTCTCCTCTTTCAGAGATTGGTTAATTCGGCCGCCAGGGTGGGCCTAAATGCTGAATGTATGCGGCGATCACGAGTTGAGAGTTATTCGCCACTTCATAGGGCATCCAGAAAAATCCTTTCTGGCCCCATTCCACGCCGTATGAGTTCTGGACGTACAACGCTCCAGGCCCGGAAGCTCCGGGGCATTCAATTTCATCGTCATAATCAATTGCGAACGGTTGATGTCCCCCAAGGCATTCCTCGGTGTTGAGGTTGGGAACCGGCATCAAGCCCGACTGCGCTACGGCATCGCTCTCAAAGCTGGAAAAGACCATGAAGGGCATGTTGAACCCGTAGCCTGAGTTCATGCAGCTTTTCATATCCATCAAGCCGTTGAGGATTAGGTGATAGGCATTTCCTGAATAGACAAGAGCCTCTTGCAATTGAGCGGGAGTCGGGGGTGTGCTGAAATCGGTATCGGAGTAAGGCATCTGAGCTTCAGTGCAAATCCCAAACGTCTTCCCAACCTGACAGCTTGATCTTGGCTGAAGGCCGCAATCTCCCTGGCTCAACGTTCCCTCAATTTTCCTGCCCATGTAGTATGCGAACGCGGGCGAGAGAATCACGGCATTGTTTTTGTATCGGCGCTCGTCGTATTCAATCTGTGAACACTCACTATGGCCGGCACAACTCCCCTGCTGACCCTGGTTCTTTACAGGCCCGCAGAACACGCGGTTATTGGTTCGCGGCGGAAGCGGCAACCGCGATAGATGGGAGCGCGAAAACAGAAAGTCATGCGGACTCGGGAATTGCGGCAATGCGCCGTAGCGTCGTCCGCCGGGACTTAGGATTAGCTCTGGCATTATTTTTGTTACCTTTCAGCCTTGGACTCGGCCCACTTTAACCCGTAATTGAAGAACCTCTTGACGAGCCGCTTGAGGTCAGCGTCCGTGCGTATTTCGGTCTTATCCTTTTCCCACAGCCACTTAAAATACTGTTTCGCGTTGCAAGGGTTTGGTCGCTTCATGTTTAATCCTTTACGGCTTCGAGGCTGCTACCGCAGTCTTCGTGGTTGACGCCTCGACCTCAGAAACGGTGCTGTGAGTCGTGTTGGCCTTGGAGAATATATTGCCCGCGCCGTTCAAAGCGCAAATCACGCCGACCAGGACCAGCTTCCAATTGACCGGCTGGCCTTGCGCCCAAGATTGGATGGCGCTCACGAAGATCGGAATCGACAGAAGAAATGAGAGGATGCCCGGAATGGCGGTCTTGAGATTCTGAAGTATCGTTTTAATCGTGTTCATGGCTTTTCTCCGATTGGCAGTTCACGATTTCCTGGAGCAATGTGTCTATCACAAAATGTTTAAGGGTAAGCTGATGAAATGTGTAACGCAACAGGTATTTTCGGCTGCGTCCAGAAGCAGTCTCCGTATTCGATCAAGTCCGCGTGCCAGAACCAAGCCGAAGGCAGGCCGCTTGCAAAGGTGAGCCGCACCATTCCGTCATAGGCTCCTTCGCCAACCTCAGCCACGATGCCGACCTGTCCCCCGTAGGTCTTTGCCCACCAGAAGTTCGGGAACTTGAACGCCATGCCTTTTCTGGTTGTTTCAAGACTCATTGTCGCCCCCGCTCATTCCACGAATCCGTACTGAGGCTCGACGGTTAGGCCGAGGCCGTTTGTGAATAGCCCCGTCCCTTTGCCCTGAGCGTCATACTTCTGGCTTTGACTCCCGTAAGCTTGAACCTTGACGACGGTTGCAGGATCGGTAATTCCCGCAAGCGCCGTTGCGATGAGCGTCCGCGCAGCTTGGCGAATTCCTTCCTCGGGCTGGGCACATGTGCCATTCTTAACGAATTGTCCCTCAATCGAATTTGCAACAGCGGCTACCTTGCCGATTGCTCCAACGCTCCATGACATACGTTTCTCCTTTTACTTTGGATTCTACTCCCTTTGGGGAGGATTGCAAGTTCTCAGTGCCTCAGTGCCGCCTTCGCCGCCACCGCCTGACTGGAAGCGTTCGTGCTGATGGCCTGTAAAGCACTCACCACCGTTCCCGCCATAAAATATTGGGGAATTATATCTTTAACTCCCCCGTTGCTTTGAGCGCTGCAAACCTAGCGCAGATTCTTTGCCTGTCGAGCAGAGCAAGGGCCTGCTCTGGTCCCTTGTCGGCTCGCCCCAATTCACTCTCGACAATCTGGATTGCCAACCGAATGATTTGCCTTCCTGTTGTCGGGACGAGCGCTTGAGGAATGCGAACCACATCCCTTGAGCCGTAGACAAGTCTCAAAAGCTCAAAACGCTGATCTGGTGTCATTCCTCGCAGAAGCCTGCGAATAACTACCGTACTCGGCTCTATATCAAGAGGATCGTGTTCCTGAATCATTTTCCCCCGTGTGCACTAAGGGAGTTAACCATGATTGCTCCTTAATGCCGTAGTGCCGCCTTCGCCGCCGCCGCTTGAGAACTCGTAGTGTTGTCAATCGCCTGTTGAGCTGCTACGATTGTTCCCGCCGAGTAATAGTCCATCAAGTCGCTCATGGCCGCTTCCAGACTGTAGGCTGACACCGGTTGATTCTCTTTTTGGAGAATGACCGCGTACTCGGTGTCCCGAAGGTAATCCATCTCCGAGATGAGACTTGAGATGCTATGTTGGTGCAACCAATTCGCGTCGATGCTCGATTTTGTTCCTGAGAGCATCGTGGCGGCAGTCGCCAGAACTGTTTTGACCCGCTCGGCCGCGCTCAAGACGCCAGCGCCACCCAGTCCGATTTGAAGAATATCCCCAACCGTGTCCTCCGTGGCCTTCCCAGCACTGAGCTTGACCTTGAACGTCTCATAATCTTTTTTCATTGAGATGACGACTTCACCGACGAGCCGATTGCGTTCTGCCATCTTGTGAGCCTGCTGGTCGGCTGTCAATTCAGGCAAGGCGTGGTAATTGTCAATCCACGGCGTACCCTTCAATTCCTTATTGATGTCCGTCAGGTACACCGTGATCGGCTTGGGTGCCTTCGGCGTGTACGAGCCGCAGGCGGCAGTGAAAAGAGCGAGAATTAGGGCGGGTGAGAGTTTCATAGTTTCACCAAGCAGTAAATCAGAAATCCGATGAGGAAGAGAAAGCCGATAGCATCGAAAGTCAGTATTGTAATAAAAAACCAAAAGCCGAAGTCGTCACCAGAATGTCGAGTAGAATCCGTTCCTTTGGACGCACTCAAAGAAGTCAACGCAGTTTGTATTACCCACCAAGCAGCCATCACTGCCTCCCTCCGAGAACCGCCCCGCTACGCCCCCGGCACCGCCGCCTTGTCATCCGTCGAAGGCGTGTTCGGACTGTGAATCAGCGCCAAGATAAACACGAGCCCGCCGATGATGCTTGAAAGCGTTGCGTGCGTCGTCCACATGTGATTAATCCAGTCCTTAACCTGTGGAATCTGGTAAACCGCCGTAGCAGCCGCCGTGATCCCGGCCACGGTCTGAGTGACCGACTTCATTTGAATGCCCTGCGCAATCTCGTTGATGTCGGGCTTGATCTTAACGAGGAGCTTCATTTGCGTGAAAATGTTCATGGCTTCTCCTTCAGCGCAACCTGACCATCAGGACGGCCCTCCACCTTAGAAACAATTGGCAATAATTCATAGGCGATAATTCCTGCCAAGATTGAATGCCAGGTCTCATCTGAGTATGGACCGTCGGGAAGGTCATTCCCTCGCGTCCAGTCTTCGCCGGGATAAGGCGCACGACACGAAGCGATACAGCCCATGTACCCATTTTCGCGGTGCGGTGCCGGTGGGAATAGGGCAATCCCGTAAGAATGTTTTTCCGTGAAGATCGTAAGTCTTTTCCCACCGGCAAAGTCATCGGCTGGCTCGTTGGAGATGTCCTTGAAATGAGCAATTGGCTTGCTCGGATAGCGGGTTAATTCTGCAATGTATTCCTCTGGTTTACGCATCATTTCTCCTTCAGCGCATTCCGCAGCGCAGACTCCAGAAGAACGCGGGACGTTAGAGAAACCGTCCAGCGTTTCTCGCTGGCAATTCTCTCCACTTCGCGCTTCAATTCCGCGCTGACACGAATGCTAATATACTCGTCGGCTTTTGCGCTTTTGTGCTTCGGACTCATTCTAGGTGTAGAAGGTACACCCACAGGAGAACTCTTGTCAAGGTCTAAAATTAGGTCTCACTGGTCGCCTCAAACCGTGCTCCACAGCCGGGGCAGTAGCTCGGCTTCAGGTAGCCGTCCACCATGAATCGGACCTTGCAAATCCCGCACCCGTACTGCTGGATATACAAGTCCGTCTTGGACAGTGGGACGCGCAATAGCTCGGCGGTCTTGGGCATCACCACCTAGAAGTTGTAAAGATTGGACCACTGCATGAGCGCCAGGAACAATAACAGGAACACCAGCAATCCCAAAATCATCAGAAGGGGTTGAGGGACAGTGATTCCAGCTAGGCCGAGTAGCCACTTGAGGCCGATAATCACAATCGCCAGGACGACGATGAGAACGATGAACCCAACCGCAAAGCGAATTGGGTTGAAGCCAGCCAGACTGCCCATTGCAAGCAAAAGCATGACGTTCAGCATTTCGATTCTCCTTTAAGTTAACGATTCTTGAATCTCAGCCCGGCCGCTTTTCCGGCTCGGGCCGATCGGACCACCCGCAGTCGGGGCAAAGAAAATGGTCATCCTCGCCCGTGCCCTTCCGCAACAGGCAGCCGCATCTCGGGCAACTACGAACCACGGGTTGTGTGGCCGGGTTCATGGCCTAGTCCTTTTAGCGAAGGTACTTCAGCGTTTGAAGCGACGCCAGCGACAGCCCGACAATAGCACAAATAATCTTTTCCATCACCTTGGCCTTGGCGTCCCGATCTTGTATTTTGACGACTTCCATAATAGCCAAAAGCGCTGCGGCCTGTTTGCGCTCCAACTCGAGCACTTTGGTATCTATAACCCTCTGAGCCAGCAGCAACCTAAGAGTCACGAGTTCGTCGGGACTGATTGTCGTCATTTTGAATTTATCAATCAGGCCGTCACATTCTTGATAGGCTGGGTCTTCATGGTGAAGCGAGTTCAAAAGCTGGGATTGGATCATCGCGGACAGCGGAATGAGGCCCAACTCTGTTTGATTTTTGACCATGTCTTGTTTCAATTGCATGATGCTGGTGGCAACCCACACAATGAAGGCGACATTTGCAGTCGCCCCTACTCCGACAAGAATTTGTAAAGCCCAAGATGGCATAAGCCTCTCCCTCCGGGGAGATTGAGTTTAGTGCCCCATAATCACAACAGTCGTTGCCGAGGAAGGCGCACTCGGAAAAGAAAAACAGGTTTCAGGTGCATTCGCTGTTACCGTCAGTCCACCAACCACCTCTTGAAATTGAACGACATAACACCGAGTCGTCCCAAGATAGCTATTCATCTGCGCACCGTCATCCGTCAGAGTCAGCACCGTGAGCGGAGACGTGTTCAACTTGGTGGTCTCGTTCCCCAAACTGCCTTCTAGGATATTGTATCCCCAGGCGCACGGCGGCGGGTGAGCCACCATTCGTTAGATAGCCCGCCAGCAAAGGGGCGGTAGGGTAGCTGCCATTGTGGCCAACCACATAATAGAAATAAGTCGTAGCCCCAGCGACCGCGTTTGTGGCAAACACTGTGCCGAACGTTCCTCCCGGATTTGACCCCTGAGCGGTGATCGTGCTACCAAGATTGATGAGTCCCGCACCGCCCAAAGCGTGGCCGCTGCCGTCGTTCAGGGGATTCGTGCAGTTGCCCTGCTCCCAGTGCGTCCAGCCGTCAATATCGACGGGAGAGGCGGAGCGTAAGGCATACTGGCTCCAAGCCTGCAAGATTGCGCCTGAAACAGTTAAGTGGTTCCCAGTCCGCCAGTCGATGCCGTTGGCCGTGCAATTAGAACTGAAGTTGCTGCTGCCAATGACGTGAGCTATCGCTTGCTGCCCAGGCACGCCATAAAGAATTGGAGCGCAAGATGTAGCGTTGCAGGTAACTACGCCGGTCATGTTATAAGCATGGTAGATAGTAGTGTTTTCGTCATAGTCAACCTGGATGAACGCGGTGGAGAATCTGTTTCCGGCGCCACTTCCACCATTGACCTCTTGAATAACGGTGTCCTGTCCTCCATCCTCGATGGCTGCGGTCGCGCTGGTGGTTGCTCCGGGAGTAAACTTCAGCCCATAGATGGTGTTGCCTGAGTGGAAAATATAGGTGGTCGGATTGTTTGAATCTCCGATTAGAACACACGGGACAGCGGTTGACTGATTGCAGATCAGGTTGGCCCCAAAGCCCCACCAAGTCTGGTGGCTGTAGGGAACCGAAAGCTGCGAGGTGACAAGATAATCAGAGGAAGTAGGAGGAAAGAGCACATTGCCATAGTTTCCTGCCGCCGTGATGGCCGCTTGGATGGCCGTGGTATCGTCCGTGGTGCCGTTGCCCGTCGCGCCGGGGACTTTGACGTTGAAGACTCCGAAGGCAGTCGTGGCCGTGGCTGCGTTGCCGGTGGTGCCCACGTTGATAGGATTGGTAAGGGAGATGACCGGAGTTGTGGTGCCCGAGGCCACGGAGACTTGGTTGGCGGTGCCTGAAACTTGGGTGACGGTTCCACCGCCTCCCCCGCCTCCACCTATCGTGACAGGCGACTGCGAGTTGGTGATGGTCACCGTGAGCGAACCTGTCATCGCCGCCGACGCGCGCACGCGGATGTTGGATTGAGCGGGGACGCCGAAGGTCCAGTTGCCGTTAGCGGTAGCCGAGGTCACACCGGAGCCTCCACCGCTGGGTATCCCGCTCACGCTCGCGTAGGTTGAGGAGTTGGTGGTCTCGAACTGGACGATCCCGGTCCACGTACCCGCCAGCGTGACAACGGCGGTGCTGGTGTTGGCAGGCAGGGACACTACCACGACGTCGCCATTCGTAGTGATCGTCCCCTGGCAATAATTGACTTGGCCGCAGTTGGCACCCTGCCCGAAGGCTGAAGCCGCCAGCATGAGCCACAGAATCAGGCCGATCAATCGTTTCATCTTGGTCCTCCACTTACGGACGTTGCGAAGTCATGTGGCACATGGCATCCCACTTGCCACCCGCCGGATCGACGTAGATCCAGCACAGTTCATTCTGAACCACCGTCAGGGCGGAACTTCCATTGATGAGCCAGATTGTGAGATTCAAGGTGACCGTTGTAGCCGAGCCCGTTGTGGCGTTCAGGACGGCGAACCCGCAGAGTGGATCATTCAATGTCGTTGCTGTGGGTAGGGCCAACGACTTGGACACGGCACCTGTATACTGAAGCTGCTGCCCGGAGCAGGCTGTATAAGGAACGCTGCTGAGGCTGTCCGCAGCCAGCGCCGTGAAGCCGATCTGGAAGTTCTGCGGGGCGCTGGCCGCACCCGTCGTGTTCCAATAGCCTGTGAAGAATTGGCCTTGAGTGGCGGGCGGAGCAAGGCTGCCCTGTGAGATTGTGGTCGGATAGTAGGCCAGGGCGTATTGGGTTGCGCTCGGGACCAGACAGCCGATGCAGGTCAGTGTGAGTGTCCCACCAAGAGCTACCGAACCGCCTCCGCCAAGGGGGGCTGACGTGTTTACCGTCACACCGGTATTGGCCAAGGCCGCGTTCGGGATACTGCCGTAGTCGGATAGGTCTGAGCTTGCCGGTTGGGTCGCTGAGGGAACGCCGCCCGTGGAAATCGTGTTGAGCCATTTGTGGCTGACAGCAGCCAAGGACTCGATACCACCGAGCGTCGAGGCGGAAGGGTTCGGAATCAGGGACGCGGGCAGGGCGGTCGTGTGGTAGCCCGGCGCGCCACTTCCGCTGCCTGAATTGCCATACCAACTGTACCCGGCGGCGTTCGTGAGGCTGAATGTCACACTGGGCGTGCTGGTCGGGTTCGCCACGTTGGATGTAAACAGGGGTGACAGATTCCCGACGGAGATTGTGCTCACGCCCCCGCCTCCATCACCCGACCCGCAGGGGTTGCCCGAGTCAACGATGTCGATACCATTGGTTGCAAGCTGGGTGCAGTGTCCCGCTGTGCCCGCAGTGGTGATGCCGACGACGTAGGTTGTATCGCTACCGGGTCCGGGCACACCCTGGGGGCCTCCTGGGCCAGTTGGGCCGGCTGGACCTGCTGGGCCGGTTGGACCCGTGGCGCCTGTCGCTCCGGTAGGTCCGGTGGATCCAGTGGGGCCTTGCGGGCCAACCGCTCCACCGCCACCACTCAGGAGCGCGAAAACCCCGCTGTGGCAGTAGTACTCGTTCCCGCTGTAGTTCGCGAGCATGATGAACGAGCACGGCAACCCCGTGGGGTCCGAACTGTACGGAATCGTCACCGTGTTCCCCTGCCCTTGCGGATAGGCCGGATAAGCGATCAGCAGAAGGATGAAAAAGAGCCAGAATTTTCGCATAAAGTCCTCGACTGCAATATTTCAGTCCCGTTTGACCGTGCAAACACTTCCCGTGAGCACCGTCGTTGTGTACGACCCGCTCGACTGCACCGTCACCACGAGATTTCCGCCCGTGGTGTTCGAGTCTATGACCGAGCCGTAAATCTCACCTGTGTAGGTATACGAAGCGCTCACCGCTCCCGTGAGGAACGCATAGCCGCACGCCTCCGCCGCGATATTCGCGCCCTGGAGAAGCGTGCTGCCACCCGCCGGGAAGATCGCGGCGACGTTGCAACTCGATCCCGGCGGCGATGTCACCTCAAAGGTTGGGGCGTTCGACGCGTTATTGCTCGTGTAGAAGAGTTTGCACTCGTAAACTACACTGTCGGACGGGATGAGCGGGGTAGTAAAGATCGTAACTGGCGTCGCGCTCGTCGCCACCACGTTTGAGGGAACCCCGTACACGATGTCGCCCACCCGCTCGGGCATCCACATGGCCTGTCCCGCTCCGCTGTAGCAGGCGTCAGTTGCGGGCGCTACGCAGGTCCAGCCGAGGATGCCGTTCGTCGGGGCGCTGTTCCAGTAGTAAGACCCGGCCCAGTAAGAGTTCGTGGTGGGTGGCGTGGCGCCGTTCGGAAATGGAGCGTAGCTATTGCTTAAAATCTCCACCGTGTTCGTCTTGTCGAAGTACAGGGTGGCGGTGTTCGTGCCGTTCACCACTCCACCCGCAAAGCTGTTCCCTGTCAGGTAGACGGACATGCCTCCGTCCGTCCCGTCGAAATAGGCGTCAATCGGGAACGGGTTGATGCCACCAAACACGTTCCCCTGCACGTAGGTTTGGACGGTTTTCCCGCTCGACTCGTTGTGAAGCTGAATCGCATAGCTTCCCGCGGGCATCGTGCCGTCGTTTTCAAACCGGTTTTGCTTGATCGCGATGATCGGATTCTGGCCGTTGGCCGGCGGGTTGAAGTTGCTGACGTAGATGGCGGTTTGCGGCGGGGTAGGAGAACTCGTGAAGTGAAACTGATTTCCCGAGAGGTCGGTGCTCGGCCCTACGTACTGCGCGTTGATGAGGGTATTGTAGAAATGATTGTTGGTCACGGTCAGCCCGCCGGCATCCGCTTGGCCGAAGAGGTAAAGCCCGCATATCCCGTTAGGAACGTAGCAGTTGAAGTTGTTCCCCGTCATCAGCAAGTCTCTGCCTTGGGATGAAATGTCCGTCGTGAGCCAGCCGAGCGCGCTGCCGTTTGCGGCCGGATAGGTCGCGGTTGAGTACTGGTCAATTCCGACCGTATTGCCAATCCAGGTGACGCTCTGGTCTCCGTAGAAGCCGCTAATCCCTGCCGTTCCGCAGTCCCAGGCCGTGTTGCCGGAGATCGTTCCGCTGATTGACGCTTCGGCGTCCAGGCAGACGTCACCGCCATAGGCCATCACGTTGCCCGAGAAGGTGAAGTCCTGCATCGACGCGCCCCACAAAATCGTCTTGTAGCCGACGTTGCCGGTGGCGCTGATGTGCTGGGTCTTGCGGGCAAACTGCCAATTACTGCACGAGCCGGACGGCGTGTTGTTTTCCGCTCGGGTCGCCCCGCAGTTGTCTCCGCCCCAAAAGTAGATCGTGCCGGACAGCACGATATTGTTGTGGACCCCCACCTCGACGCCAAAGCGCACTTGGATGGAACTGCCGCTGCCGCCAGAGATGCCGGACTCGTCCAGCACGTTGTCCTCGATGAGGACCTTGTGCGAACTGTTGGCGTCGGTGATGGCGCTGTATCCTCCAAGCGGGCCTTCGTCGCCGACGTGGGCGAGGTCCATGCCCGTGACGTTGTTCCCCGAAATGGTGGGCGAGTTGCAGTAGGTGCAGTAGAAAAGCACGTCGGTCCCGGCGTTTGGAGTCGAGGCAGTCACGTTCAAGCCCTTGACGACGATGCCTGACTGCGTGTTGCCGCTGAAGATCGGTTGGGGCGTGCCGGGTGAATAGGTGATGACCGCGTTCGGGCCGTCTCCCAGGATCTGGTCGCCGGAGAGTAAGGCGCTTGTGCTGGCGGTCCAAGTGACCGGCACCCAGAATCGCACCGTCGTGTTTGCGGGCAGAGAAAGCGGTGTGCTCAAGTTACCTGGGACGTTGACCCATATTTCAGGGCAGACGCCGCTCGCAGCCGCGGCGTTGATCTGAGCGCCAATATCCGCGCCAGCCGTGCTTGGAAGATAGATGCTGGTCAGGCACCCCGGAAGGTCCGCGAAGTCGAAGGCCAGAACGTCGCCGAATGTGAAGGGAGTGGGGATACCGGCACCTGAAATTCTGACGTCTATCCGGCTGTCGGTGATGTAGAAGAACCAATACCCAGTGTTCGGATCGGCAGTGAACGGGTTCCCAAGCGCCGTGCCGTTATTGTCCGCATAGATCGTGGCAAGATTCGACGTCGCGGTGTAGAAAACGGAAATGGTGCAGCCCGGCCAACTTCCTTGAACCTCCTGAGCGATTGGAGGGAGGCCCCCGACGTGGAGGGTTACCCCACCAATTTCGCAAAATCCCCAAATTCTTTGGCGTGCGTACGCAGGACTCGCCAGCACGGCCAGCATCCCAATAACCATGAAAAGTTTTCTCATAGAAACCTCAGTCGTTCGAGACAGCGCTCGGCAAGCAATATTGCGTGCCACTCGCCGCGATCGTCCAATAGTTCGAAGTGTTGTCTGCGACCAGCACTCCCGGTGGCCCCGAATAGAAGAGTGTGAGCAGCAGGTCGTGAAACGCTCCCACGCCCGCAGTGGTGACGGTCTGAAGGCACGACAGCCAGATGCTCGCGCTCGGCGGGTTCGCGTTCACCGCCTGGACCATGATGTTCGAGCACGGATGGCTCAGAACGAGGAAGTCGCCCGCAGAGTGCGCCCGCTGGAAGATCGCCTTCACCTGCGTCGAGGACACAACTTGAAGCTGGATGGCCGTTTCGGAAGGCACGGGCGGCGCGTCTGCCTGTCCGGTTGGAGTCGCCGGGAACACGACTGCCGTGTCATTGTTTCGGAACAGAAACGAAGTGTTCCCAACGGTCACCGTCTGAGCATTCAACCCATCGGCCTTGACGGCTTGGCCGAGCGTGGTCCCGAAAAGCGGCTCGACTGTAGTCGTTACCGCGAGTGGAGCGAAGCATCTCACAACCGACATAAAAGTCTCCTTGACCGCAATATTGCAGCTACCAAAGATCAGACCACGAACCCGACATATCACTCCCCACTTGCGGGTGGATTTGGCAGAATCCCGATCCCATATAAGCCTCTGGATAAGGCCATTTGGTTTGCTGGAGCCACATCCCATACGAGCGTTGGAACATGCTTTGATCTTTTATTTGCAAATCCTGAGCCATCTGACGGAACTGCGACATGTAGATGTTGCTCGCCACTGGATTCGATTTCTTGCCCAGGATTTCCGGGCTTTCCCAGAGCGCAAGGTCGGCCATGGCCCGCCGGACCACGATGTCGCCCCGGCGCGAGAAGTATGAAATAGGGTTTGGGTTCGCGGGCGTCAGGTCGGGTATCCACTTCTTGTAAAAATAAGGGTACGCATAATTTGCTTGCTGTCTCGGATAGATTTCCTTCCGCAAAACCGCTTGCGATTGATTGGTCTGGCCGAAGCTATCGACCACTTTATCTGGCAGCGCTGCGAGGTACGCGGTGTTGATGTCGAGGTCGGCGAGAAGATAGGGAGTACCGGCCTGCGACCTCTGGGCGTCAATGTTGTTCAACTCCTCGAACGTAAACGATGTGGGAAGCTGGCAC
>Ga0187857_10003093_pt1 | contig 13826 bp, 8 predicted proteins | sample June2016WEW_8_10_FD_132984 | JGI IMG/M metagenome (GOLD analysis project Ga0187857, IMG submission 132984) | Peatland microbial communities from SPRUCE experiment site at the Marcell Experimental Forest, Minnesota, USA - June2016WEW_8_100 | ecosystem: Environmental > Terrestrial > Soil >...
ATGACGGGCGCGCCAGTCATGGGAATTTCGATCGCCATCACCTGCTCCATGCCGGAGGGTACGGTGTCCTCGAGTTTATCGTTGGATAGAAGATAGCCTCCAGGCTTCAACATTGCAGCGACATTGGCCCGCGCGAGCGCCTGCTCGAAGCCGCCGTAATAGAGAAAGATGTTGGTCCCGAGGATCAGGTCGAAGCGTTCCTCGGGAGCCAGCGGCAGTCGCTGGAAGACGATATTCATGTCAACCGGCTTAACGCGGCTGACGATTGCGGGACGAACATCGACCGCCTTGGTTGTGAAGCCGGTTGCTTCCGGTGGCACTGCAATGGCAGCGACCGGGTCACCGATCTTCGCACCCAGATTCTGCCAATACTGCGTAAACTTCCCGCGAAAGTCGTCGCTCCAGCGGCCCTCGGTGAACCACGGAAGCTGCACGGTATAAGCGCGTCCCAGGGCTGCGTTCTTTCTGGTCATCTCGATGTGCAGATTCACCCGTGAGCTGATGTCGAAGGTGTCGAGTTCGACATCCTCCGGCTTGGCCAATCCGAGGCGGAACAGGGAATCGAGAACGGCGAACGGTTGCGTGGTCTGCGGCGGATAGTAATCCACTCCTTGCTGTTTGTTGACGAAATCGAGACCAGGCCCAACGATCGCCACTCGCCGAATGCTGCCCGGCTTCAGCATTCCTTGTTTCAGCAGAGTCTGCAAGCTCAGATCGAGATCGTAATCCGGCCATAGGTTGCTATCCAGCGAGATGCCTCGGTTCTGGAACATCTGGTTGCGATTTGTTTTGGCTTGTTCACGAGCCTGCAGCAGGTCCTTCTGCATGCGACTCAAATTAGCCAGAAGATACGCTTTCAGTTTCTGGCGTTGCGCGGGCGAGTTGAGCGAGTAGCCTTTTTTCTCGACGAAGGCCTGCATCTCGAGGAAGCCTTGATTTCGATTTGGCGCTGCCAGGGCCTTGATGAGGTCGTTGGCACGGTTTTCGGCGAAAGCATTGACCAAAGTGCTTTTTCCATAGACCACCAGGTAGTCATCGTCAATGCGATATTCCTTGGTATAGGTCACGCCAAAACGCAGCAGGTTGGTCAGGCTGTCTTCCTCGCCGACATCCAAACGTTCTCGGACCTGAGCATCGGATTCTTTCAGCCATGCGGTCCAGTCCGCAGAGCTCACAGTCGGGGCCGGAGCCGCTGGATCGCTGGAGCCCATCTTCTGCAGGACGAGCTTCGCCGAATCGAGGGGCATGAACTCGGGGCTGGGCGTTTGCGCTGCGACCGAGGATGTGAAGCTCGCGAAAGCAGCCAGGATCAGGAGGATCTGGAAGATCGTTCGCTTCCCGCTGCCGAAACGCCGAGTGAGCATATGATGAGTGGAGCACTTCTCGTTCCAAGGGGTTTTTCTTTCTAAGGTATTAAGAAGACGAGGGATAGCGTTTGGCAAAGACGTCGGTACGGAGACTGGTTGCGAGAAATGGCCCGCAACCCTATGAACTATCGCGCGATGGCTTGGGAGTCTTTGGGTTAGTCTAGGCACAGCTAGCTAGTGGGGGATTTCACCGTCGAATGCGGAGGAAGACCCATTTCCGGAGTCGTCGAGGGCGCAAGAAATAGCTCTTGCAAGTTTCTTAAGACGTTCCGAATCATTAACTTGCTCGACCTCCTGCGACACGTGTGACAGCGGTACGCGACGTGCTCCATACAGGTTGGTTGGGGTGGGAGATTGATGTGAAGGTAGTACGGTTGATTCTGGGTCTGGTTTTGATCGCCAGCGCACCCTGGCTCGGCGCGGCCACCCATCCTGTTCCGCTCGACAAGAATACCCCCTCGGAGAAGTGCATCGAGTGCCATGAAGACAAGGCCAAAGGGAAGAATGTTCACTCCGCCATCGCCATGGGCTGCACCAGTTGCCATGAGATCCGCGTCAACAAGGACGTCACTCGCGTCAAGTTGATTACCAGCACGCCGCAGGCGCTTTGCATCACCTGCCACGCCGACAAGAATGCAGCCGATCTCAAAGGCAAAGTCCATCCTCCGGGCGTGCGCGATTGCCTTAAGTGTCACGACCCGCATCAGTCCGACAACAAGTTCCAGTTGCTGCTGCCGACCTCCGGCGATAAGGGACAGAATCTCTGCTTAACTTGCCATACGCAGGGGCTAAACGTTCCGGAGAAAGGCAGCCGGCACGTGGCGTTGGACATGGGCTGCGAGACCTGCCACACCATCCACAAGACGGGCGACCCAGGCAAGGTCGAGTTCGAATACCACCTCACCAAAACCACTCCGGCGCTCTGCATCGACTGCCACGATGTGAAAGATGCCAGCCTGATCAAGGCGCACCAGGGGCAGCCGTTCGCCACCGCCAATTGCATTCAGTGTCACGATCCGCACCAGTCCGCGCAGGCGAAGCTGATGCAGAAGTTCACCCATCCGCCGTTCGCCGGTGGCTCGTGCGACACCTGCCATCAGCCTGCGAAGGACGGCAAAGTCGTCCTGACGCAATCGGACTCCAAAGCGCTCTGCGTGACTTGTCACGCCGAACAGGCTGAGAAGATTGAGAAGGCGAAGGTGCAGCATCCCGGGGCGCAGGGAGAATGCGTCGCCTGCCACAACCCGCACGCCGGCAAGACTCCGGGCTTCATCCAGCCAGATCCGGTGAATGCCTGTCTGGCGTGCCACAGCGATCAGGCTGAGCAATTCAAGAAGGCGCACCTGCATCAGCCGGCCTTCGGACAAAGCTGTGCCATCTGCCATGAACCGCACGGCGGCGACAACGAGCACCTGCTGCGCGCCAAAGGCAACGCCCTGTGCATGGAGTGTCATGGTCCGGACTCGCATCCCCAGAGCCTGGAATCCGAACACGTGATCACTATCTTTAACGGCACGGTGAAGCTGCCTGACGACTACTACGTAAAGAATAAGGTCGCAATCCTTCCGGTGCGATATGGACTGGGTCATCCGGTGGAAGGTCATCCGGTTGCTGACGTGATGGACCCAACCAACGTAACCAAGGTCAAGACCCCAATGAGCTGCCTGACCTGCCACCAGCCGCATTCTTCGGCGCAGCCCGATCTGCTGGTGAAAGACCAGGCGAACAACATGGCGTTTTGCGACACCTGCCACAAGAACCGAGTCGATATGCGGCAGATGCCGGCAACAGGGAGTAAGTAACTATGTCAGCCTTTCGCGCACATTCGCTTCGCAGCAAAATTACGGTGGTGCTGGCCCTCCTGCTGGCCTGGGCGCTGGCATCGCCCGTTTATGCCAGCGACAAGAAGAAGACGACGGCCACGCCAGCCGCAACGGACCAGCCGGCGGAAATCGTGGACCTTTCCAAGATCGACATTTCCAAACTGGTGTGGCCGCAGCCGCCTTCCATTCCGCGAGTGCGCTACACCGCCTACTTCGCAGGAATGAAGATTGACCGCACTCCGGCTGCAACAAAAGCGAAGCCCAAGCAGACCTGGATGGACCGGCTGGCTGGCGGCCAGTCGCAGCAGGAGAAATTCAACCCCAAGGATTTTCCCTTTCAACTTCTGGGTCCCTACGGCATGGCTGTCGATTCCAAGGGACGCCTCTATGTGGCCGATCAACGGGTGGGAGCGGTCTTCATCTTCAACACTGAAACCCGCGACGTTGAGCTGATCGCCAATGGCCAACAGGCACATTTTGGACTGATCAATGGCATCGCCATCGACGATGACGATCGCGTATTCGTCTCCGACGGCAAGATGCACCGCGTCCTGGTCTTCAATGCCAAGCACGAGGTGGTAAACCAGATCAACGAGAAGCTGATCGATCCGGTCGGATTGGCGATTGATACCGAGAACCGCTTGCTCTACGTAGTCGACACCCAGGCAGATCAGGTCGTGGTCTACGACGCCGACAGCCTGAAGGAACTGCGCCGCATCGGGACCTGCTGCAAGAACCACTACCTCACTACGCCAGGAGATTTTGGCGGAGCCTCGAATGTAGCGGTGGACAAGGACGGCAACGTCTACGTCACTGACACCATAAACAACCGGGTGGAGATCTTCGACGCCGACGGTAAATTTATCAGCACCTTCGGCAAGAACGGCGATGGCCCCGGCTATTTTGCGCGGCCCAAGGGGATCGCGGTGGATGGCGACGGACACATCTGGGTGGCGGATACCGTCCAGAACCGTTTGCAGGTGTTCAACCGCGAGGGACAGTTGCTGACCTACATCGGCGGATATGGCCACTATCCGGGCCAGTTTGAGTCGATTGTAGGCGTCGCCATCGACAAGAATAATCGCGTCTTCACCTCCGAGCAGTACCCCGGCCGAGTGCAGCAGTTCCGCTACATCACCGATGCCGAGGCGGATCAGTTGAAAAAGGAAAAAGCTGCCGGGACCGGGAAGACAGCGGCGGCAACCAGCGCACAGCCGGCGCCTGCGGCTCCGGCTGCGGCCGAGGTGAAGAAGTAAGCGGCAACTCGAGCCCAGATAGCGCCCTCGAACGGTTGGCGTGACTTGAGGCTACGAAAAAGCTGGAATGGACGAGGTTGGGTAGTGCTGGCCTTTAGGCCAGCGTCAAGGCCAGTTTGAAAGACAGGGCTTCAGCCCCGAGGTAACTTCGTCCGGACTTGCTAATGCAATGGCTCTCTTCGACTTTCAGGCATGTACCTCTTGGGCCTGAAGCCGCCGTCTGGTTGACGCTTGACGCGGCGCTGAAGCGCCGCACTACCCAAGCGTCGCGTCCGTTAAGCCGGGCCAGATATAAAGCCTCGAATAATCCCAGTTCCCCCCTGCCCATCCGCAACTCGCTGCCTACCATCCACTTAGGGGCCACTGGGGCATTTCACCGAATGCTCGCACATTTTGGCTGATTTCACCCACATGTGACCCCCATCACAACCGGATGTCAAGCTGGGAACGGGCAGCCAATAGTCCTTATTTCAATAACTTAGCGACGACGCCGACGTTCAGATTCCGGCCATGGATTTCGGCCAGGGAGTTGCACTTACAACAGCGGACGCCAACGGGGCCTGGCTTCCAGAGTTTTAAGTCCTAATCAGGAGATCGATCTCATCATGAAGAAAGTAATGCTAATCACTCTTATGATTCTGGCCGTCGGGATGTTCGCGGTGGCACAGATCCAGGCGCCGACGTCGGATGTCCTGGGAGCTCACTTAAATTACGGCCGCGGCTGCGCGGCTTGCCACGCCCCGCACAGCGGCGCATGGGGCAACGGCGCCAACAAGTCCGGCGATGTCACTGCCGGCAACAGCATTCTGTGGGGCCAGGACGTAGGTAACCTGTTCGGCAAGACCATCAGCACCGGCAGCACCAACGGCACCTCCTCCAACTACATCGAGACGCTGCCCTCCAGCATGTCGGCTGGCACGCCCGATGTTAACAACCTGCTGACCTGCCTGAGCTGCCATGACGGCAACTATGCCCAAGGCGCCATGATGAAGAACCAGGTCTATGAGACCTTGCCGCCGACTTACGGAACCTACAACAAGATTCCGACCCTGCTAGGCAATGACGGCGACGGCGCCGGCGACTACCTCAACGACCACCCGGTTGGCGTGAACGCTTATGTTAGCTGCGGCGGACAGTACAACTGGGATTGCAGCGAAACTAACGGCGTCATCACCATGAACGGCGCGAATTCTTCTCAATTCGTGAAGAACTACGGCTTCTTCGTTAGCCTCAGCGCCTGGAACAATAACGCCACCGTTATGTGCACCTCCTGCCATAACCAGCACTTGATGAACGTGGTCAGCGTAACCAACGGTCCGAAGTCAGGTTTGCCGACCGGTAACTACGCGACGATGTTCTTCATCCGCGCGCCTTACAACCCGGCTAGCGGAACCGCCGGCTCCAACCAGACGGCGCAATTCTGCCGCCAGTGCCATGGTGGCGAGGCCAACGAGTCGAACGGCAGCTACACCATCCCGACGACCTTCTAGTCTGTCGGCTTTAACCGAGGGGAGGAACTCCCTCCCCTCAATCTTTAACCTCAGGGGTGAGGAGCAAGTCATGAAGTACCCGCTAGCCATCAGCGCAATAGTTCTGCTTACAATCTCCGTAACATTCGCCCAGGTTGCCTCCCACGCCCCCACTCAGTTCTCCGCTCCGCAGAAAAAAGCCAGCCAACCCGCCGGCAAGCCGGTAGCGCGAGTGAATGGGACGGTGCTTACCGACCGCGATTTGCAAAGAGAGATGTTCGCGATGTTTCCGTATGCCCAGCAGCACAATGGCAACATTCCTCCAGAGCTGGCGCCGGGGATCCGCAGCGGCGCACTGAAGATGATCGTTTTCGAGGAACTGGTCTACCAGGAAGCGCTGCGGCGGAAGATGACAGTCTCGCCTGAGCGGCTGAACAGCGCAGAAGTGGATTTTCGCAAGCAGTTCGCCACGCCCCAGGAGTATCAGCAGTTTCTCAACACGGAGTTTCAAGGCTCGCAACAGTTATTGCGGGAGAAGATCAAACGGTCGCTGCTGATCGATCAACTGCTGAAGGCCGAGGTGGACAAGAAATCGACTGTGAGCCCTGCCGAGCTGAAGGCCTACTACGATCAGAACGCGACGCGCTTCGATCAGCCGGAAGCCTTCTCCTTCCAGACGATTACCATCCTACCTCCGGCCAACGCGACTCCAGCTCAGTTGCAGGAAGGCCGCAAGCGGGCCGATGACGCTTACCGCCAAGCCAAAGCCACCAAGAACGATGAAGACTTCGGCATGTTAGCGGAAAAGATCTCGGAAGACGACTACCGGGTGATGATGGGCTATCACAAGCCGGTCGATCGCGCCAAGCTGCCGCCTTACGTGGTGCAAGCTCTGCTGAAGATGCAGCCCGGGCAGGTCAGCGATGTTATCCAGGTTGAACAGGCTTATACCATCCTGCGGCTGGTGAAGCACGTCCCAGCCGGCAAAATGACCTTCGCCCAGGTCAAGGACACATTGCAAAAGGAGCTCCAGCAGAAGAAGACGAACGCGGTTCGGGCGAGCTTCGACAAGCAACTCCAGCAGGGCGCCAAGGTCGAGGTCCTGTAGGGACGAGGTGTATGCCGTGCGCCGAGCCTTCCAAGTTACGTTTTCCGGGACACGGGTGGAAGGGCACCCTTCGACTACGCTCAGGGCAGGCTCTTTTAGCCGTGCCGCACGCCCGTATCGAGATGCGGGCTTCAGCCCCGGCATACCGTGGCTAAAGCCACCGGCGATGGCGGCCCATTTCGCCGGGCTAAAGCCCGGCGCTTCCACCGGCCGAAAAGCATTTTCCTTGCTGGTATCCGTAGCCGGGCTGCTATTTCTGGCACTGCCGGCGGTTGCCCAGCTACAACTCGGCGACTTGAGCAGCAACTTGAACGGAGTGATTGGCGCGGGCTACAGCGCGGATTACGGAAATGACATCGACTCATCCCACGGGTTGAATATGAACGGCAGTGCTACCGCCGCTGGATACTACTACAATCCTAATTTCGTCTCCTTCAATCTCTCTCCTTATTACGGACAGTCGCGTGCGAACTCCGACTCCCAGTCCATCTCCGACAGCAGCGGTGTCAATTTATCGAGCGCCATCTTCAGCGGCAGCCATTTTCCGGGACAGATCAGCTATGCCACCGCCTATAACAGCGAGGGGCAATTTGCAGTTCCCGGATTACCAAACTACACCACCCACGGCAATAGCGACACATTCGGGATTGCCTGGAGCGAATTTGTTCCCGGCCTGCCCACTCTCACCGCAAGCTTCCAGAGGGGCAGCAATCAGTACTCGGTCTACGGGGCCACCGACAATGGCAATTCAGATTTTCATTCCTTGACCCTTAGTTCAAACTACTCCATTGCCGGATTCAACATGGGTGGCTCTTACAACAATGGAGCTTCGAACTCGCTAATACCTGAGGTTTTCGCGGGCGAGCAGACGGGAACTATCACTACGGATAACAGCGGTTTCGGCTTCAACGTTTCACATAAGCTCCCCATGAATGGAAGTTTTTCTACCAGCTTTTACCGGTCGGACATTGATACGGATTATCTTGGCTACAAATACCAGGGCGACTTTGACACCGAGGTCGCCGCTGCGGCTTTTCAACCTACCAATAAGCTGCGGGTTTCGGCGACGGCCAGTTATACCGATAATCTTTCTGGGGTCCTGTTTGGATCGCTGCTCTCGTCCGGCAGTAGCCTCCTGCCCACCAATAGTCTGGATTCTTCCCATGCCTGGGACTTGAACGGTTCTGCCAGCTATTCACTGGCACCGAATCTGTCGCTCCAAGGCCAGGTTGACCGTCGCGACCAGGCTTATCTGGGAGAGGATTTTGGAGCAACCTCCTATAGCGCGGGAGTCGCCTACGCTCGCGGGTTGTTCGGCGGCACAATGAACAGTGCGTTCAGCGTGATTGACAGCATGATCGACAACAGCAATCAGAACGGACTCGGCTTCTCCGCCAACGCCAACTATGGCCGCAGATTCGGCCGGTGGATTACGAACGCGTCCGCCAGCTACGCCCAGAATGTCTCGACCCTGCTGATTACCTACATGACTTCCTACTATAGCTACTCGGGGAATGTGCGCCGCCGCTGGGGAAATCTCAACGTTAACGCGGGAGCAAGCTTCTCCCATAGTGGCCTGACCAATGAACCCGGCACTGACAGCAGCAGCCAGAGCTATACCAGCAGCTTCGGTTATGGAAGATGGATCAACCTCACCGGCAACTACGCCAAATCGAATGGCGTCGGACTGATTACGGGAAACGGAATCCTGCCGGTGAACCTGTCCCCGATTCTGCCCCAGAACCTGGTTACGCTTTATGGTGGCACCGGCTACGGTGTGTCACTATCAAGCATGCCGGTGCGCAAGTTCACGATTGCGGCGAGTTACGCCAAGTCATCCAGCAACACCTCAACCGCAGGCATCGCGTCGGCGAACCAATTTGAGTCGAGGAATTTACTGATGCAATACCAATTCCGTAAGATGTACCTAACGGGAGGATACGCAAACCTTTCGCAGGGCTTCAGCGTGTCGGGCATTGCGCCGTCGAGCGTATCGTCGTTTTATCTCGGGGTGTCCAGGTGGTTCAATTTCTTCTAGCGGGAGCGCGCACGAGAACAAACTTCTTATCTCACGTCGCCTGCGCCGTTCTCCTGCTGCTGACGCCGGTTGGGGCGTCCAAGCCCAAAGAGAAGCCCGTCGCGCCCACGCCTCCGGATATGTTGCTCGAAGGCGGACGCAAGCTCAGCTACGAACGCAGCTTCAACTCGCAGCGCGAGGTCAAGCCCAAGCGCGGCTTCTGGACCCGCGTGGTCGACTTCGTGGCCGGTGAACCGGACTTCCGCAGCCTGGTCCGTCCTTATAGCGTCGCCGTCGATTCCCGCGGACGCATTATTGTGACCGACCCGGGCGCCTTCGGGGTCCACATCTTCGACTTCCAGCAGCAGAAGTACAAGTTCCTGTCGCGCGTCGATAAGGGAAAAGACCCCATGCTGACGCCGCAGTGCGTCGCCGTGGACGCGCAAGACAACATCTACGTGACCGATTCGGAGTCGGGCAAGGTGTTCGTCTTTAACTCCGACGGGAAATTCCAGCGGGCGATTGGCAGCTTGAAAGGCGGCGAAGGTTTCTTCAAGCGACCAACCGGGATTGCTGTCGACTCCGCGGCCCAGCGGATTTACGTCACCGACACCCTGCGCAACCAGATCTTCGTGACGGATATGCAGGGGAATGTCGTGCAGACCATCGGGAGCAATGGCGAAGCTGCGGGCCAGTTCAACTTTCCCACCGAGTTGCGGCTCGACGGCCAGAACATGGCGGTGGTGGACGCCATGAATTTCCGCGTACAAGTGCTCGACACCTCGGGACAGCTTCTGTATACAGTCGGAAAGCTGGGCGACGAATCGGGGACTATGTTTCGTCCCAAGGGAATCGCTTTCGACTCCGAAGGCGATCTCTACGTCGTCGATGGATTGTGGGGCGTGGTGCAGGCTTTTAACCGCCAGGGACAACTGCTCTACACCTTCGGCAATCGGGGTACGGCGCTGGGCGAATTCCAACTGCCCACCGGACTGTTCATCGACCACAGCGATCGTATCTACGTTGTAGATTCCTTCAATCGCCGGGTGCAGATCTTCCACTTTTACGGACTGGGGAAGCAGGCAAAGGGAGGCGTGCAGTGAAGTTCAAGCTGTCACTTGCCTGCCTGTTGCTGTTGCTGCCGGTGAGCTTTCTGCGGGCGCAGATCACCGGCGATGTGATCGGCACGCACGATCTCTCACCCGGGAGCAAGTCGCCGATCACCGGCGCACGTCCCGGGTCCTGTTCCTACTGCCACGCTCCACACTCTGGACTGGCGACTGGCCAGTCCCTGTGGAACCAGACGCAGACGAAGGCGACCTACCAGCTCTACACCAGCACCACCTATCACCAGAAAGGCCAGCAGCCAATACTCGGTTCCGACAGCAACCTGTGTTTGAGCTGTCACGATGGAACGGTCGCCGTCGGAAACACCATTGTGTCCGGACAAGTCACCATGACCGGCTCCATGAACAGCCAGGATGTGTTCGGGACAAACTTGCAGTCGTCGCACCCGTTCAGCTTGCAGTTGCCTATCAAAGACGCGATCGACATCATTGCGTCGCTGGTGTCGCAGGGCAAAACAGGCGATCCGACGGGAAAGATTAAGCTGATCGACGGGAACATTGAATGCACTTCCTGTCATAACCCTCATGTCCAGGCCATCGATAAGGTTTCGCTGAACTTCCTGGTTAAGGACAGCTCCAACGCACAAATGTGCCTTGCGTGCCACGATCCCACGCGGACCATGTCCGGACAAGTCAACCCTCTGGCGGGATGGGCGACCAGCGCCCACGCCATGGCAACGAACAAAGTGTCGATGCAGGCGAACCTCGGCAGCTATGGCACAGTCGCCACTAACGCGTGTCTCTCCTGCCATGAGCCGCATAACGCTCAAGGACCGATGCGCCTGTTGCGCCAGCCGAATGAGCAGGATTGCATTGCCTGCCACAACGGCAGTTCGAACCTGAACCCCGCCATCGCAAATGTCTACGCTGAGTTTGCCAAGATCGGGCATCCGTTTCCTTTGGGCAACAACTTGCACGACGCTGCCGAAAGCGTTTTGTTGAACAACAATCGGCATTCCACTTGTGCGGACTGTCACAACGGCCACTCGTCCGACCAGGTAACGTTGTTCCCGCCGGCTCCGGCCATCCGCATTTCGCAGAATGGAGTAGCCGGAATCAGTGCGACCGACGGCATCACCATCGTCGATCCTTCCGTCAATCAATACGAGAATTGTCTGCGCTGTCACGGTACAAGCTCGGGAAAAGTTGCCAATCCCATCTACGGATACCTGCCGGTGAGAGCAGTTTCGGCAGGCGATCCTCTGAACGTCATTCCGCAATTCGCCGCTACGGCTACTTCCAGTCATCCAGTCACGCACACGCGTAGCAGTCAGCTGCCGCAACCTAGCCTGCTGCCTACGATGTTGGATTTGAGCGGCGGTACAACGCACGGCCGTGCGATGGGCACCCAGACCTTCTGCAGCGATTGCCACAACAGCGACGACAATCGGGAATTTGGCGGAGTAGGTCCAAGCGGTCCGCATGGATCGACGTTTAAGCACATCCTCGAGAGAGACTACGAGTTCAGCCAGGCGCCCGCGCCGGGGCAGTTGATCACGAACCTGTACCCTAACCCCGACTTGAGCATCAAGGGCCCGTATGCGATGTGTGGCAAGTGTCACGATCTCAGTAACGTTGTCTCGAATGCAAGCTGGAACCAGCACGGCTTCCACATCAATACTGGTTTCACTTGCTCGGTTTGCCATACGGCCCACGGCATGGGCGCACGCAGCGGGACCATCTCCGGAGAGCGCCTGGTAAACTTCGACATCAATGTGGTGGCTGCGAACGGCAGCATTCCGGTTTCGTATTCGAGGGCTACGAATACTTGCATCCTGGTTTGCCACATGGCGGCACACAACGCCGACGGGTCCGTCACGCAAGACACTCACAAAAGTACCGGGACGACCCCGGGCGCGGCTCCCCCGAAGAGGCGTTGATCCGGCGGCCGACTTCGACCAATAACAGAACAGCTATGTCCACGAATTCCAGTGCGCGCGAAGCGGCTGTTCCCAGCCGGTTACTCAACATGAGCCTTAGTGTGCCGGTGCGCATGGCTGCGCTGCTGCTCCTGTTCATGATGGCCGCGTGGTACGAATCCGCTCACCTTTCTGCGCTGGCCGATCCGGATGTCTGGTGGCACCTCAGCACCGGTAACTGGATCCTGCAGAATCATGCGGTGCCACACTATGGATTGTTCTCCCAATATTCGAACTTACCTTGGACCGACTCCAGCTGGCTCTTCGATGTGCTGCTCGCCTTCGCATTCAATCTGATGGGCCTGCGCGCTCTTCCAGTCCTGTTGATGGCGTGCAAGGTCGCGATCGCAGTAGTTACATTTGTGCTGGCTCGCGGCTCGCGTTTGAACTTCTGGCCTGCCGTCTTCCTGGCTGCGGCCGCGCAATACGCCATGCCTGCCCTGCCGCCGGAGCCGGTTGTCTGCTCGATTGTCCTGTTCGCTATCGAATTGAATCTGCTCTTCGGCGCAAGAAGAACGGGAAACGTGCGTCCGCTTTTCTGGTTGCCGTTGCTGTTCATACTCTGGGTGAACCTGGATGTTGGTTTAATGTTTGGTCTGTTATTGCTGCTCTTGTTTAGCGTGGTTGCATGTGGTGAAGAGATTAGCCGCCGTTCTCGGGCAGGCTTGTCTACAGGCCAGAGCCCTGCCGTTCCGCCGGCAATAGCAGCGATGGTATTGGCCGCTTCATTCATTGCCGCTTTCGTGTCGCTCTATTTCTTCCATTCGTTTTCGGCCGCCTCCGAAGAGCTTTGGCGTTTGGTGCCGTATGTGCAGAGCTTGCACGCCATAAGTTTCCGGCGTCCGCAGGATTACGTCCTGTTGCTGCTGGCAATGGCGGCATGCTTCTCGCTGGGGCGACGCCGCTCGCGAGACATGTTCCAAATCATCCTGATGATTGTCTGCTTGGCGCTCGCCTTCACCCGGCAGCGCGACATCTGGGTGCTGGCTCTGGCCTCGGTCGCCGTGATCGCTGACGGACTTCCGATGGGCATAGTTATAGCTGAGAGAGCGAACATCGAACGGGCATGGAAGCAGACGAAGCTGGCAACCGCCGGACTTTTGCTGATTGCGTTCATCGCCGCCGTGATCAGCCGCGTTCCCAGTAGTCACGAAACGCTGTTATCCAAAGTCGGCGAAACCTTCCCGGTGCGCGCCGGCGACTACATCCGTGCCAACCGTCTGCCTCCACCAATATTCAACGCTTACGATTGGGGCGGTTTCCTGACATGGTATTTGCCCGAGTACCCAGTCTCCATCGACAGTCGCGCGACGCTCTACGGCGATGAGATTAACCAGCGCTACTTCAAGGTCACAACCGCGGAGATCCCGCTCGACGCCGATCCCAGCTTCGCGAACGCGCGAACCATCCTGTTGCGGAAGGACTCGCCGATGGCTGTGGCGCTCAGCGCCGTGCCCCAATTCAGGGTCGCTTACCAGGATGATGTTGCGATGGTGCTGCTGCAGAACCAGTAGAGCGGCTAGAACTCAACCGGCTCTGTTGACATCCCTGCGTTGCGCTTGAATGCGCGGGTGGGCGAACAAGTTCGATATGCCCGCAATCAAGTCCCGCAAAGCAGGACGGCGACAGGATAGCCCAGCACGCAGCGGGGTCCCCGGTTCGCCGCTTTTGGGCGAACTGGGGAGGCGGAGTGCTGGGTAGGCTCTTGAAATTTGAGCCCCTTCAGGGGCGGCACAATTA
>Ga0187857_10003096_pt1 | contig 13820 bp, 19 predicted proteins | sample June2016WEW_8_10_FD_132984 | JGI IMG/M metagenome (GOLD analysis project Ga0187857, IMG submission 132984) | Peatland microbial communities from SPRUCE experiment site at the Marcell Experimental Forest, Minnesota, USA - June2016WEW_8_100 | ecosystem: Environmental > Terrestrial > Soil >...
CCGCCCCGGTCGTAGGCCGCCAATAATTTCCGGCGCAAATCGTCATCGTAGGCTCTCGCCATCTATGCTTCGCCGCAGAGTCTCGCCTCATTCACTCTACACCATTTCAGAAAACGCTCTAGCTACCCGAGCACGACGAAGATCAGCGTCAAGCACGACAATAGCCTGATTGGAATATGGTTGGCAGGATGTATCGGCTACCGCGATCAATTCGGGTACTTGTGTCGTACCAAGTTCATGTGGGGGTTTAAGGATGAGGCTGGCAGATCTGTTTCGTTGCAAGCTCCGGTTCCAGCTCAGACGATCAAAGGCCGATTTTTCGCCACGGCAAGCGGCGAAAGCATAGACTCCTGTCAAGTCCCCAAATACAAGTAGAATCAAAATCCAAATTAGGACACTACCCGTCAACGAGAGAACTTGCCATCGCTTGATGAGTCGGTTACCTTCTCAGGCTTCATCGGTTTGGCTTGCTGGATCGCGGGCGGGACATTCGCGGACGGCTCCGATACCGCATGTCGGCGCGAGGTCGGCGTCGGCTCGTCTGGCTCCAATCCGGTTCCGGTTCACTGGACTGACTGTTGTGTGGAGTCGCGGCGGACCCATGTACAGAACTTTTCCAGCGCATCAATGAGTAGCTCGCGCTCCTTTTGAGGACAGTTGGCCAAGGTCTCCTCGCACAGCACTCCGAATCCGTAGCTCGTTTCACCTTGGTCGAGGTAAATCAAGCCGACTCGAAGGAACCGCTTCGGGATGTTGTTTAGATCGAATTCAGGAATCATAATGTTCCTCCTCACGATTGCTCTAGGTTTTCGAAAATCTCTTCCGGTTTCCCTGGCCCAACAAGATTGATAGACCTGCGCGGGCTGAGCCCGTACATCGCGCCAGCGAGAGCACACGCTAGAAACCAAAACTTTTTCGGAACACTGCTAGGGCGATCTGAGTCGGGATAGTGAGAATCTTCCTTTGCGTCCAGAAATTGTTGTGCGAGTCTTGGCAGACAGCGTGTAAGGGAAGCGTCTGGTTGTTTCCTCATCCATGTTGATCGGGCGCAAGCAGTTCGTATCTGCCTCGCTGTTTTGGCCTCAAGCAATGCCTCCACGGTGTCCCATTCTGCCGGAAGGTTTACACCCTTGCTGATTGTGGTCTTGCACACTTGGCTGACCACGATGCCCCTTCTTCCGCCTTTTGCAAGTACCCAAAAATCATCGTAGATCGGATAGGCGGTTGTCACCAGGAGCAACCTTTTTGCGTTCGGTTTCGGTCCACGTAAACCCATGATCGAATAATTCTAACAAAACGTGGGGAGAAAACTCAATGGGTCCCTTGATTGTATTGGTTTCATAAGCGTTAATTGGGGGTGAGGTATGTACCATCGAGACCTTGTGTACTTTCTTGCTGAGGAACAGGATGGAAACGATGGCGCGTCCAACACGGGAGGGGAAGATGTCTGCAAAGCTGATGCCTAACATGAGTCTCGATGAGCAAATCCGGGGCGTACGTCGGGCTGTTTCGACTTTAAGTTCTCGCAAGAGCGGCCCAATCTGGCTTCTTCCTTCACTGCGTAAGCGGTTGCGGGTTTTGGTCGCAGAACGGAAGCGGCGAGCGGAACGGGCAGCGGTGAGATGAGGGTGAGGGGATGTTGCTGGCAATGCCGGTTCCGAAAGAATGGCAACAGCCCGTCATCGTTGCCGAGATCATTGTGCTGATCTGGCTTTTCTGGCGTTCAGAAAGCGGGAAGTGAGATGAACACACGCGCCTTACCTGGAAGTAACTCCGGTGTTGAGCAACTAAATTATTTCAAACTGAGGTGCTGTCAATGACTACCACGTTTCAACCGAATACAACGAGTACACCCAAAGCCGAAGCGCAACCAAAGCCGGAACAGCAGATCGTTTACGAGAACGATCAGGAGCGCGCGGAACGGCTTCGCGCCGAGAAACTCGCAAAGATCGTCCAGGATGCCGTGACCGCAGCCCTGGACGAACGCGAAGCGAAGGCCGCTGAGGAAGTTAAATCGAAGGAACCGCCGAAGAAGGATTTGTTGACGGAACTGTTCGGAGGGTAGGAAAAGAAAAGCCCGCACCGGAAAGAGGCGCGGGCGGGGAAACCGATCTCGGAATCTGTGGACCTAGCAACCCCAGAATATCCGAGTTCCCCGCCTGTTTACAAGCCCTTTTTCCTGATGCGCGGCTCTGAAAGTGAGCGCACATGAAACTTCCTGATCCCTTGTCCTTACGGCACCCGGACGCGGCCAGCGTGAAAGCCAGCGTGGACTTGGTGAACTATATCGCTCAGTTCACCCGCCTACGCCTGGGTGGTCGCCAATACGTCGGCCTCTGTCCGCTGCCCGGACATCGGGAGCGGCATCCGTCGTTTCAAGTGGACGCAACGCGCCAGATTTTTTACTGCCACGGCTGCCAGCGCGGCGGTGATGTGTTTTCGTTCGTGATGTATCAGCGCGGGTGCGGGTTTTCCGATGCAGTGCGAGAGGTTGTGCGATTCATTCTCGGTGAGGTTACCGCGCCGAAGGCGCGGCCCGCGCCGCCGAAGGCGGCGCGCTCTGCTAGTTGGGCACAGCGAAGGGATGAGCCAAAGCCTGCGCTTTTCTGTCCTGAACCGCGTCCACCACTCCCGCCGTGCTTCTTCGATGCGGCGGACCTGGCTGCGGAGGCGGTGGTTTCTATGCTTGTACAACGTCGAATAACTGGTTTTTTGAAAGGGTGAGCGCGGATGAGTCTCGGCGTCGAGATCGTTCCTTACATACCGGCACCCGAGGGCATTCTGGCGCACGCACCCGAGGGCACGATCACGGACTACGTGGACACGGCTGAGAGTAAGGGGAAGTTTGCACCCGATCCCCTGATTTCGGAGGGCAGTGACGGAAAGCCTGTCTTCGCAGAGATGGCCTTTCGGGCTTCGGGCCGATCTCGTGAACAGGCGCGACTGTTCTATGAGCAAGGTTTGAAGGAAACGCGACTCGTGAATGCGCGGCGCTGGCACGAAGTGCAGTGTCAACATTTGTCTGGCGAAATCTCAAAGGCTGAGGCGATCATGGTTGGCCTTGAGACGGTTCGGAAACAGAACGCTCTATGTAGGGCTCTTGAACGCGAGGAACGATGCCCTGCTCCAAATCCTTTCCTGCTGGAAAGTCTTGACTCACGCATCCGGGCTTTGCGTCCAGATGTCGAGGCCGTGCTGGAATTGGCTGCAACAGCATCGGAGCGCGAGTTAGCCCTAGTGGAAGTTTTGAAACAGATCAGAAAACAGGATCGGAAGGCGCGCGGTTGGAAACTGAAAGCACAGCGGCAGGTCGCTTGCGGTCTGTTCGGGAAGCAGTACGACGCGGAGAAGTGTGGGCGGGTGTATTTCCGGCATTTTCGTTGCCACAATCGCTACTGTCCTGTTTGTGGGCCTTATGTCCATCAGAAGTTAGTTGCTAAGTACCTTGGCCTGGAAAAACCCATCGCAGAATTTCTGGCGGGGCATCCATCTTACCGCCTTCACATCCTCGACATCACCGCCATCAAACGCGGCGAACGGATGCCTTCTCCTGAGGATGTTCGCAAGTTCAAAGTCGACGTGAAGAAGCTAATTGAGCGCGTAAATCGCCACGTCGCGGAAAAGTTCGGCCTGCCATACTCCAAGCAGTTGACGGGCTATCTGTACTGCCTGGAATTCGGATTCGATAACAACAATCTGCATTGCCACGGTGTCCTGCTTTCGCCGTACATCGAGCAGGAATGGCTTAGTCAGCGATGGCGAGAGATTCGCAATGATGGCAGTTTGCGTGTGTTGATCGCAGAAGCCTACAGTTTCGACGCGGCGATTAAGCACGCCTTGGAGTACACAGGAAAGTACGCTGCGCCTGACGCCGAGCGCGCCTTCGAGTTGGAGTTGGCCTTCGCGGGTTGCCGTCGTGTGGATGGCTTGGGCTGGTTTTTTAATCGCCTTCCAAAAGAGGACATCGAAGCCGATCTCCGCTGTCCTTGTGGCGACTCAGAGTGTTTTTTGAAACCGAATCGAGAGCTGGGGTGGCAGCCACTTTCTTATTTTGAGGAGCGCGGGATTTCTGATCTTGATGAAGTTCGGGAGCGTGGCAGTCCGTCTCGACAGAAGGACGGTGGATCATGGGTCAACTGAAACAATTAAAACTCTCTCGGCGCGCGACGGCGAAGGTGTGTCTTGTAGGTGCATCTTTGCCTGCTAATCCGGAGGAATTTTCGAGTCCGCACGGAAAAACTTTGTTGCAGCGGCTGTCTCGCCTTGATTTTGAACTGGAAAAGTCGCGTGCCGATGTCGGCGCGAGGGGTGAACCGGGGTGAACGAGTCTTATAGAACTAACTGGCGAGTGGCCAGCGATCCAATGTTCGCAAAGGCGGTGACGAAATGACGGCGAAGAAAAAGTCGAAGGCCGGGGGGCCCGCGAGCGAGCCGGTGACGCGCGTGATCCGCTACCAGGAAACTGTTTTTCTGTGCGGGACGGGCGGGCATGAGACGCGGCGCGTGTATCTGTGGCGCGGCGCATGGTACTGCCTAGCTGATCTCAAGAAAGCGATCCGCGCGGCGGGCGGAACCGCGCCCGAAGCGTATGCGGCGGCGGGATGGCGGGCTCTGACTACCGCCATGCGCGATGAATTTCATGCGGAAGATACGCGCCGTGCTGAACGGATGGTTCGAGTAGATGGAAACGGCGATAGGTGATCTTATGATTAACTCGTCTTCGATCTGGCTGACGGCTACAGAAGCCGCCACGTATCTGAAAATCGAGCCTCGCACGTTGCTGATGTGGGCGAGGCAGGGGAAGGTGAGGGGATACATTCTCTCCGGCACTCGCCGCCAGACCTGGCGATTTCTTTCCGCTGATCTGGATGCTATGCTTCTCGGGCCGTCCGTTGCTCTCGAAAAGGAGAGAACTCAGTGAAGAGAGCACGGGCAAAGCAAGGCAGTGTGGTACTCGACAGGAGAATCAAAACTTGGAACTTTTTCTTCTGGGAGAATGGCAAGCGGCGTTCCAAAAAAATCGGCACCATGAGCCAATATCCCACGAAAGCATCAGCATGGCGGGCCGCGAAGTTGCTGCGCGATGCGGTAGAAAATAAAGTCAGAGTCAGCACCAGCGTACCGACCGTGGGCACGCTAGTCGAACAGTACCGAGTAGAGAAGATGCCGAAACGCTACAGCACTCGCAGATCATACGACGCATGGCTGAAGAATCATGTGATCCCGAAGTTTGGACAATGTGAGATTACAGCCGTGCAAGCGCGTCCTGCGGAGTTGTGGCTCGAATCTCTCGAACTGACACCACGGAGCCGAGCAGCCGTTCGCGGTTTGCTTCGTATTCTGTGGGATTTTGCCATGTGGCGCGGTGACGTGCCGACACAGCGAAACCCGATGGAACTGGTTACTATCAAAGGCGCATCGAAACGGACTAGCAAACCGCGTAGCTTGACCGTGGATGAGTTCCAACGATTCGTTGTTCATCTTGGCGAACCTTTTCACGCCATCGCTCTTGTGTGTGTTTGCTTCGGTCTTCGTATCAGTGAAGCATTGGCGCTGCGATGGTCGGACGTGGATTGGTTCAACGGGAAGCTGTGCGTTCAGCGTGGCATCGTTCGTCAGCGGGTGGATGACGTGAAAACCGAAACTTCACACAAGGCGATCACGGTCACCCAAACCATGCTCGAAGCCCTCAAGACGTGGAAGCAGATAACTCAGTTTTCCGCGCAAGGGGATTGGATTTTTGCATCCCCGGCACAGCTAGGCCGGTTGCCGTGGTCAGCGGATAGCGTCAACGACGCGTACAAGAAGGCCGCGTCAGCCGCTGGAATCGCACGCGTCAGCACGCACAGTATGAGGCACACGTACCGATCATGGCTTGACGCCGTGGGAACTCCGATAGCCGTTCAACAAAAGCTGATGCGGCACGCGGACATTCGCACAACGATGAACACCTACGGCGATGTGGTCACCGATGAAATGGTCGAAGCGTGTGGAAAAGTGGCAGGTTTAGCCCTTAACGGCAGGTGGATGGCAGGGAAGGCTAGTTAAGTCCTTTATTTTGGCGGAAGCGTGTGTGAGTCGAACACACCGACGACATCGAAGATGCCGCCCGCCGGTTTTGAAGACCGGGACGATCACCGGACCGCATGCGCTTCCGGCCGCGAACTACTTCAGCGGCGCTACCACTAGGAATTATGGTATCGCATCGGGCTGCGGTTTACGCCTGTGCCCGTGAAATGGCCCGCGAAATAAGGACCGATAAGATCCAGCCACCGGTTCCGCCGCCGGGTGCTGCTCCGCCTGGATGGTCGCGCACGCCGTTGCTCCGAGCGATGAGCAGGTTCTGATCGAGCAAGGCCGCGAAGTGCGCCGTCCCAGCAACATTTCTGTTCACGCCACGAAGCGGGATAACCATGTGGTCACTGTGCGTATCGGTGGAAATTGTGTGGACATTCTCCGCGGTGAAGCCACGATCGCCATCTGGCGGATCGAAACACCGTGACAGTCGCGGCTCCGAGGCCCACGGCACGGTCTCCCCTTACGCCAGAGTGCCATTGGCGAGCGCGGCACTTTACCGGCGCTCCAATTCCATTTAGCATTCACCTCGCTCCCGGTTCTCAGAAAAAGAAGTTAGCTGGAAAATTCACAAAAAATTTGCGACGACAGTCTCCCGGTCAGGCCAATGAAGCCCAAGAAAACGATCCTTTGTGTGGACGATAACGAACAGGCCCTTTCCATCCATAAAATCATGCTTGAAACGCGGGGTTACCGCGTGCTCGCCTTCAACAGCGGCGAACAGGCCCTCGAGGCCTTCCGCCGCGGCGGCGTTGACCTGGTGCTCACCGACCTGATCATGCCGGGAGTGGATGGGTCGCGGCTGATCGAAGAAATCAAAAATATTTCTCCGCAGACTCCGGCCGTGCTGATCTCCGGCCGAGTCAAAATCTACGAGCGCGAAACGCTCGCCGATGTTTTTCTGCCCAAGGGAATGTACGAACCCGCGGAACTGCTGGGACGCATTCGCCTGTTGCTGGTGCGCAAGCGCGGCCCCAAGCGCCACGCTGAACTCCACGCCTGTCCCGTGGAGCACGCGACCGTGGCATGAAGTAAGACCGCCCCCGAATTTTGCTGTCCGCGTGTGATATCGTTTTCACTGGATGCCGGCCTTTATCGAAGCCAGGGAACTGCGCAAAACTTACCGGGTGGGCAAAGTGGATGTGCCAGCCCTGCGCGGCGTCTCCTTCAGCGTGCAAAAGGGAGAGTTCGTCACCGTCGTAGGCCCTTCCGGCAGCGGCAAGTCCACGCTCTTTTATCTACTCGGCGGATTGACCCGCGCCGACTCGGGAAGCGTCACCATCGACGGCGTGGATTTTGCCACGCTCTCCGACGGCGAGCGCACCCGGTTGCGCAAAAGCAAGATCGGATTCGTCTTCCAGAAATTCAACCTTCTGCCCACGCTCAGCGCCCGCTCGAATGTTGAGATTGCCGTCGACATCGCCGGCCTGGGTAAGCCCGATCCCGCGTTCCTGAAGCAGATCACCGATATGCTCGGCATCGCCCAACGTCTGGAGCATCGGCCGAACGAGCTTTCCGGCGGCGAGCAGCAGAGAGTCGCGCTCGCCCGGGCTCTCATCAACCGCCCCGCCATCGTGCTCGCCGACGAGCCTACCGGCAACCTGGATTCGAAAAGCTCGAGCGTCGTCCTCAACATGCTGCGCCAGTCGAACAAGGATCTGGGCCAGACCGTGCTCATGATTACGCACAATCCCGAGGCCGCCGAGTATGGCGACCGCATCGTCCACATGCGCGACGGCCAGATCGTAGCGGCCGATGAAGATCCGCAGTGGTCGCCGCATCATCCGGCTGAACACTTGCAGTCCTGATCGCCCCGTTTGCTCCTCTGGGAGGCCGTCGTCTATACTCAAAGGGCTGGGCGGGAGTAACTCAGTGGTAGAGTGCGACCTTGCCAAGGTCGAAGTCGCGGGTTCAAATCCCGTCTCCCGCTCCAGTTTCTTAAAAGCCCTGCCCCAGCGACGGCTTTTCGTTTCAGCGTGTCGTTTTAGTGAAATATCCGGCGCGGTAGCCAAGTGGTAAGGCCGAGGTCTGCAAAACCTCTATCGTGAGTTCGATTCTCACCCGCGCCTCCAATTTTTCAGTGACTTAGCTGGCCCTGTGATCCGTGGTGTATCCTGCACTCCTACGCCAGTCGAGTCACAGACCAAAGGGCCTTCACGGATTTGAACGCGAGGGCCTTCACTCCGTTTAAGGCCCGGTGAACGCATCTCGGTGCGCCATCGTCGCTGCTGCCATTACCCCCTACAACCGTAATCTTATCCCGGTGACCGCTCCGCGCTACAGCAGCGGAGTGGAGGTTCCAAGCGATGAGGAAATGGGAATATCAGATACAGAGTGTCCCTGTTCTAGGAGACGTAGCCCTTGTGCTGAACCGACTTGGTGAGGAAGGATGGGAGCTAGTTGCGGTCGTAGGCACGAACTACTTCTTGAAACGCGAGAGACGTTAGAGGCGATGCGCTGGGCATCGAAGTGCGGAACTGAACTGCCTGATGATTCGCAGTTCTGCCGGAAGTGTGGACAGGCTCAGAGCGTTGCTTCTACCAGCGCAGGGGCAGGAGCCGCCGTTGGCACCCGCGCGTAGCCCTGTAGCAGCACAGCCCAAGAGCAAAAACGCTATTGAGAATTGTCTCCGGTACACAGTGGCAGCGATTTTCTTACTTAGGAGGAATTATGAAACTCGTATCGAAACTGATTGTGTTGGTTGCTCTGGCGTTTTCCGCGCCGTTCGTTCATGCGGCATATACCGCAGCCAATCTTGAAAAACTTTGCAACGATTGGAGTGGAGATGTTAACGCTGGCGGCTACAGTCTCAGTCAACCAATGATTCTTGTTCACGCAACTGCTTGCGAGTCTTTCATCACGGGCTACGTCTATGGAATTAAAGGAACTATGGGAACCGACGATAAAGGCGTTCTCGGGACCTACACCATTGAAAAGGGTGTGACATCTCCACAAGCGGTCAAAGTGTTCACTCTTTATCTATCGAACCATCCCGAAGAAGAGAACAAACTTGCTGGTGACGTGCTATTTCGGGCGATGACACAGGCCGGACTGCTCGCCGTAGTCCCACAGAAATCCGAACCTGCGATAGTCCAACAGAAATCTGAACCTGCGATGCCGCTTGCGAGCATAGTCGTGAAATCCACGCCTCCGGGCGCTGACATAAACGTTGACGGAAAGTGGATGGGTAGCACGCCATCCACCATCCAGTTGGCCCCCGGAGAGCACGAAATTTCAGTCGAGAAAGAGGGGCTGAGGCCTTGGCAGCGGACAATGACAGTCACCGCTGGTGGAAGCTCTACCATCGATGCGACGTTGGAGAAGCCGCGGAAACTAAGCGGGAAGTGAACCGCGGACCCGCGATCCGTTTGCGATCCGTTAACGCGAACTACCATGTACTAATGTCAACTTTCAGTGCCAGCCGTGCTCTGCAAGTGCTTGCGTTTACGTTTCAGGGCGGATTCGATTCTCACCCGCGCCTCCAATTTCATCCTCCCAAAAAACAGTGGAGCGCCGGGCATCCCCGCCCGGCCGCCAAACCGCCTGGGCGGGCAAGACGCCAGTCGCTCCACCATAATGATTCAGCACTCGCTGCTAAATCCGCGCACACACCGCCTTGGTCTGCGTGTAGAGTTCGAGAACGTCTTTGCCCATCTCGCGTCCCCGCCCCCGACTGTTTGCAGCCGCTGAAGGGCAGCGCCGCGTCAAAGATGTTGTAGCACTCTATCGGGGTGCTTCCGGCGGGTTTCCGGAATGTCCTTTGCGCACTGACCGCCGCGTTACTTGATGTCCTTCATCGCCATGAGCGAACCGTAGTCGTGGCCGGAGGGTTCGACGGCTCGCGCTACCACCCCGTCAAAAGCTTCGCGGAGTTCGGGAGACCTCGCCACCAGTGCCTTAATTACGGCCGTATTTTCCTGAAACGTGCGCGCGGTGTTCGATACATCGGCGGCCTGATACTTTACCTCCACGTCAAGATCGTTGCCCACGGCCAGCATAAAGATTTCGGTCAAATGATAGATCTTGCCGCCGGCGCTTAGATCCACCGTGTTTCCGTTCACCGGCACATCGGCGGGTTGCGCTGCCTGTGCCTCGTCGTAGAGTTGGTCGGTGGCGAGCGTGCTCATGACGTCAACGGGAGCGGTCAGGAAGATCGCCTCGCGGTAATACAACCAGGCGTTGTGATTCTGTGATTTGGTTTTGAAATCGCGGGCGCGCTGCGTGAACCATGCGGCATCATGTCCTGCCGCCTGCGAGGATCTGGGGAAAAAACCTGCCAGCTTCCAGTCGCTGCCTTCCTGCTCCAGGACCAGCGTCAGCGTCATGACAGCCTTGTCGCCGTTCACGTCAATAATCGTCACCCCGTACTGGCCGGGCGGCAGATTAGGCAGGACAAATACCGCGCTATCCTTCGTCTGACCCAACTTCCCAAACACTCCGCACAGAAATTCAGCGCGTGCGAGCGGTTCTGGGCCATCGGCGGTCAGCAAAAAGGGCGGCCGAACCGTTGCTTTTGCGCCGGTGAACGCGGACTGGTTCTCTTTGACTGCGGCTTCGATTCCAGCAAAACTGGCTGCCACGGAGGCAATGGAATTCTGCTTCAGAGCGGCTGAATCGCCCCGCGCCGACATTTCGAAATAACGCTTCGCCACGGTTTCGAGCGCGGTTCGCACCGAGGCATCCATGTCCGCGGCGCTTTGGCAGGTCTGGGCGTGGGACGAGGCTCCCAGCAGCAGCAGCCACAGCCATCGCCGGCAGCGCCGTCGATTCCGGAGCGCGAATTCCGAACGAACACCCGAAGCCATACCCAAAGGGAAAGCCTCCGCTGGCATTTTACGCGCTGTCCAAGCCGAAGGCAGCCTAAATGCTTGCAGAGGTTGTACCTGCAATGGGTCTTTAGTCACAAATACGCAAGAAATAAGGCCGTCCGGCGTTCTATGAGCGGTGGTAAAATCAGGCAGGGACCGAGCGGCGGTGGGACCCTTAGCCGCTCGCGCGAACGGGAAATTCTGATGCCACGCACACGCAGATCGATCGCTTTGGGGCTCTTGTTGGCAGCTTCGGTCCTTCTCGCTCAGACTGCTCTCGCTCAGAATGCCGGCCAGACCGCAGCCCAGACCGCCCCGCCGACCACCCCGCACCACAAATCCCATAAGACCCCGAAACCACTCGTACTCGCGCCGCTGCCGGGCGATCCGATGAGTCAGTTGCCGATGGACCAGCTTCCGTCAACGCCGGCGAAGGTCAGCTATCAAGGCGGGTTGCTGACGATCTCGGCTCAGAATTCGACTTTAGGCGAAATCCTGCGCGATGTGCGCAAGCTCACCGGGGCTTCGATTGAAATCCCTCCAGGCACAAACGAGCGAGTGGTCACTGACCTCGGCCCGGGAGCGCCACGGGATGTTCTGGCGGTATTGCTCAACGGCTCCTCGTTCAATTACGTGATGCTGGGTTCAAACTCAGATCCCACGGCGGTTTCGAGCGTGATCCTTATGGCAAAACCATCGGCGCCGGGAGAGGCCCAGACTGCCGCGAACGTGTATGAGAACAATCCGAGGGCGGCGCCAGCGAACCGCTTCCCGCCGCAGCCGGGACAAGCTCTGATTGCACCAGCTGTCGAAGCCGACGACAGCAAAGATGACGATGCCGACGACAGCGCCGACGATCAGGTCCAGCCCCAGCCCAGCCCGGACAACCTGCACAACCCGGAGCAAACGCCCAGGACCAGCAGCAACAGCCAGAACCAAACCAGCCCAACGCGGGGCCGAGAACTCCTGAGCAGATTCTGGAGATGCTCCGCAGACAACAGCAGTCCGGGGGTGCCGTCGTTACTCCCCCGCAGCCGCCCCAGCAGTAGCCGCGTATCCCTGGGCCTCCAAGGAAACACTACTTCTCAGACTCAACAGAAAGCTTGCGGGGAGCGCTTAGTCGCCGTTTATGTGGCCTTGATGGGGTACCAACGCCCGAAGGACATTGGACGGTCGAGAGGGGTTGACGGCGGCCAATACGCCGCGAATCGCACAATACGCGCCGAATACACCCAGAATCACACTCAAGATTGCGGTACTGCTAACCAAAAATGCCACGGAAAGTGCGCTCACAATACTGGCCCTTGCTGGCAGCCACCCTGCGAATCGCGCGGCTGCAAATGTTTTACTCTATCCGCATTTGACCCCCGCCGCTGTTAACTAATAAAATACGAGAATCGAACTGCGTATCTCCACTCTCCAACATTTCTTGGGACTCGTCCACGTTACGGAAGTCCATAAAGTAATGTGCTAAATGGCCATCACCAGAATCTCGGTGCGCGGCGCGCGCCAGCACAACCTGAAGAATATTGACGTCGAGATTCCTCGCAATACTTTGACGGTCATTACGGGTCTGAGCGGCTCCGGCAAATCCTCGCTCGCTTTCGATACGATTTACGCCGAAGGCCAGCGCCGCTACGTCGAAACGCTTTCCGCCTACGCCCGCCAGTTTCTCGACCAGATGGAGCGCCCCGACGTCGATTCGATCGACGGCCTCAGCCCATCGATTTCCATCGAGCAGAAAACCACCAGCCGAAGTCCGCGTTCCACCGTCGGCACCATCACCGAAATCTACGATTACCTGCGCCTGCTCTACTCTTCGATCGGTGTGCCCCATTGCCCGAATTGTGGCAAGCCCATCACCCGGCAGTCGGCCGAGCAGATCGTGCAGCGCGTCATGTCGCTCACGCCCGACGACCGCGTCATGATCATGGCGCCCATCGTTCGAGGCCGCAAAGGCGAATTCAAAAAAGAGATGGAGAAGCTCGTCCAGCACGGTTTCTCCCGCGCCCGCGTGGATGGCGAACTGATGAATTTGGAGGACGACCTCGCGCTCGACAAACGCAAGAACCACACCATCGAAGTCGTCGTGGACCGCCTGCTGGTGAAGCCCGGAATCGAACACCGCCTCGAACTCTCGGTCGGACTGGCCATGAAACTCGGAGGCGGTCTCGTCCTGGTCGCCATCGTCAACGGAGACGAAACGCTTTATTCCTCGCGCCTTGCCTGTCCCGACTGCGGCATCAGCGTTCCGCAACTGGAGCCGCGATCATTCTCGTTCAACAGTTCCTATGGCGCTTGTCCCGAGTGCCACGGCCTCGGAAGCCGCTACGATTTAGATCCTGCCAAGGTGATTGTCGATTGGTCGAAGCCGCTGCTCGATGGCGGCCTGGGTCCCGGTTCGTCATCGCAGAACCTGACTCACGGCTTGCAGTTGGTTGCCCAAGCCTACGGCCTCGACTTGATGATGCCCTTCGAGAAATTTCCCGACAAGATTCAAAATCTCCTGCTCTACGGCGAACCGCAGCGCGGGGGCCAGCGCGAAAGCCAGCGCGAAAAGAGGACTGGATTTCTCGGGATTCTTGGCCATCTCAAGCAGAATCTCGAAGCCTCCACTTCCGACACCTACCGCGAATATCTGCTCGATTTCATGTCGGCCACCGAATGTTCCGTGTGTCACGGCAAGCGTCTGCGTCCGGAAAGCCTCGCCGTAAAGGTGAACGGCATGTCCATTGCCGATTTCACCAGCCTTCCGATTGCGCGCTCGCTCGATGCCGCGCGCACGATCAAATTGACCGGCAGGGAGCTGACCATCGCCGGACGCATCGCGCACGAGATCACCGAGCGCCTCGAATTCCTCGACAACGTTGGGCTCGGCTACCTGTCGCTCGGCCGCTCCGCCGCCACGCTCTCCGGTGGAGAAGGCCAGCGCATCCG
>Ga0187857_10003110_pt1 | contig 13742 bp, 8 predicted proteins | sample June2016WEW_8_10_FD_132984 | JGI IMG/M metagenome (GOLD analysis project Ga0187857, IMG submission 132984) | Peatland microbial communities from SPRUCE experiment site at the Marcell Experimental Forest, Minnesota, USA - June2016WEW_8_100 | ecosystem: Environmental > Terrestrial > Soil >...
GCCCCATGGCGGCGGCGATTTGGGCGGATTGCTCGTAGGCGTGGCCGGTCATGATGGCCGTGATGGCCCCGGCCAGCGCGCGGGCTTCGTCCGAATCGTACGGCAGCCCATAGCTCATGATAAGCGAGCCCAGGTTGGCGTAGCCCAGACCCAGGGTGCGGAAGATGTGGGAGTTCTGGGCGATTTCCTGGGTGGGATAGCTGGCGTTGTCCACCAGGATTTCCTGGGCGGTAATGAAAAGCCGGACTGCGGCCTTGAACCGGCCGGCGTCGAAAACGCCGTCGTCGCGCCTGAACTTCAGCAGGTTGAGCGAAGCCAGGTTGCAGGCAGTGTTGTTCAGGAACACGTATTCGGAGCAGGGGTTGGTGGAGTGGATGGGCTCGGTGGCCTTGCACGTGTGCCATCGCTGGATGGCGCCGTCGTATTGGAGGCCCGGGTCGCCGCAAGTCCAGGTGCCTTCGGCTATCTTGCCGAGCAGGGCGCTGGCGTCTTTTTTCTGGAGCGGTTTGCCGGTGGTCACGGCTCGCGTCCACCATTCCTTGTCCTCGAGGGCCGCTTGCATGAACTGGTCGCTCACGCGCACCGAGAGGTTCTCGTTCTGGTACATGACGCTCCCGTAAGCGTCGCCGTTGTAGGAGCCGTCGTAGCCTTGTTCGACCAGGGCCCAGGCCTTCTTCTCCTCCTTGAGCTTGGCCTCGATGAACTCCTCGATGTCTCCGTGCCAATCCCGGAGGGTGTTCATCTTGGCGGCGCGGCGCGTCTTGCCGCCGCTTTTCACCACGTTGGCGACCTGGTCATAGACCTTGAGGAACGACAACGGCCCGCTGGGCTGGCCCCCGCCGCTGAGCTTTTCTTTGCTGGAGCGGATCGGCGAGAGGTCCGTGCCGGTGCCGGAGCCGAACTTGAAGAGCATCGCCTCGCTGTGGGCAAGGCGCATGATGGACTCCATGTTGTCGTCGACCGACTGGATGAAGCAGGCACTGCACTGGGGGTATTCATACTGGGTTTGGGCCCGCTCCGCCTGGCCGGTCCGGGGGTCGCAAAACCAGTTGCCGGGGCTGGAGTTGCTGCCCACGCCGTACTGATGATAGAGGCCGACGTTGAACCAGACCGGCGAATTGAAGGCGCCATACTGATTCAGGCACAGCCAAGTCAGTTCCTCGTTGAAAACTTCCCCTGCCGCCTCGCTGAAGTAACCGTCTTTGACCCCCCAATCCGCTATCGTGCGGCAGATGCGGTGAAGCAGCTGGCGAATCGAAGTTTCCCGCTCCGATGTGCCCTGTTCCCCGTAAAAATACTTCGATACCACCACCTTCGTCGCCAGCAGCGACCAGGACTTCGGCACTTCCACATTGTCCTGCTTAAAAATGACCTTTCCGGCCTCGTCCGTGATTTCGGCCGTCCGCCGCTCCCACTCCACCTGGTCGAAAGGCTTGACTTGCGGGTCGCTGAAGACCCGCTCGATGGTCAGTTCTTTTTTGGCTCCCGGAGTGCCGCCCCTCTGGGCGCGTCTGGCTCCGAGCGCCGCCACGCGGCGGCGGCCCTGGCGGGGAGCGGTTGCCGCAATGTCTTCATTGGTATCAATCATGGCGAGTTCAATTCGTTCGTTTTCGAGATCAATTGGCCTTACGCTATGGAGGCGCTCGGCACCCCATTAGTAGGGGAACAATCGAAGCTTACCCACTATATGTTGGGGAGCAAGAAAATTCTTCAAAAAATTACGCAAACGTTACAGCCCTGGGGAAAACCTGCAAAATCTGCGTGGCGTCCAGAGCGTCCAGAGCGTCGGAGCGTAGAGCGTAGAGCGTAGAGCGTGGAGCGGAAAGCGTGTGAGGGCATCTTGGCCACGCTCTACGCTCCACGCTCTCACGCTCCACGCTCCACCCCAGGCTTCGCACGAGCCCTTATCGCTCGACCACGACCTCATCGCGCGGGATCCAGCCCAACCGCAGCGGATCGGCGCCGACCTGCAGCCATTTGTCATTCTGGTCCAGCACTTTCAATTCCGCCCCGTCGTGAACGGTGAACGCTTCCTTCGACTCATCGAACCAGCCGGCGCGGACGACAGCTTCGGGTTTCACGACAATGGCGATGCGAACGGAGCGGGCCTGGAAGAGGGCCGCAGCCAGGCAGGCGGCCAGCAACACCGCCCCTGACGCCACCGCCAGCACCGCTCTGCGGAGGGTGGCCTTGAGGGCGGGCCGCCATTGGAGGAGCCCCAGGAGCAGGAACAGGAGCCAGAGGGCGGTGGTGGCCATCACGGTCCACTCGTTGAGGGTGAACCGGTTCAGCCATCGTTGCCAGCGTCCAACGGGCAGGGTCGGCCCCTGGACCTGGTTGCGGGCGAACTGGAGGTTTGCGCGCACGTCCGGGTCGCGGGGAGCCAGGCGCTCGGCGTGGCGGTAGGCAGCGATGGCGCGGCCGATTTGGCTGGACTTGAAAGCGGCATTGCCCAGGTTGAAGTAGAGCGCCGCAGAAACCTGTCCGCCTTGAAGGAGCCTCTCATAACTGGCCGCAGCGTCGGCATACTTGCCCTCTTCGTACAGCTTATTGGCGGCCTCGAAGCTTGCCGATAAACCCCCGGGCCACAGCGGCAAGAGCAGCGCCTGATTGAAATGATTTGATTCAGATAAAGCCTCGGGCCGGGCTGCCAGGGGCCAGAGCGCAACTGCCAGGACAAACAGGGGGCACAGCGCGGCGGAGCCGCAACCCAGGCGTAGAGCGTGGAGCGTGCCGAGCGTGTCGAGCGTGTCGAGCGTGGGCTCGTGGCGGGAAAGGCGCTTTGGACCGGATGGGGACTCGCAGACCCGTTCAGATGGGCAATGAAAACGCGGAGACGCGAAGAGCGCAGAGAAGAAATTGTTCGCAGCCTGCCAGCAAGCAGGACCATTGCGGCATAGACGCGCCAGGAGGTCTTGGGCGGGGTGCAGGGCCGGTCTCATGTATCCAGGGCCTGCAGTTCGCGCAGGGTCGCTTCGAACTTGGGAATGAGGGCAGCCAATTCCTGGCTGCTCTTGACGGGGGCGTAACGGGCCAGGTTGCAGCTTTGGAACAGCTCCTGGACTCGCGCCAGAACGGTCTCCGGCGCCCCTCGCGGCCGCAGACGCTCCTCGATAACCGCTTCGGTTATGGCCGAGGCGGGCAAGTCGAGCCGCTCGCCCAGTTGCTCCTGGAGCAACCGGAAGAGCGTGGCAAAAAACTTGTCCGACTGGTTCTCGGCCGCCAGGCGGCGCATTTCGGCAAGACCGTCGCGCATGACTTGCCTGAGCTGCCGGCGCCGCCGGAGGCGGGGGTTGTTGGCCAACCGGTCGGCCTGCCTGCGCCAGGCAAGGGCCCAGACCCACGCCAGGACTGGGACCGTCTGCAGCAGGATAAACCAGGGCCGCCCGACCAAGGGCGAACCGGCCTGGGCAACGGCGCCTAACCGCAGCTTGATGTGGACGATGTCCTGCGCCGGCGGGGGCGCATCCTGGGCCGGACGGCCGGCGGCCACAAAAGTGGGGGCCGCCACGGAGCCGCCGGGCCGTACGCTGAGCGGCGTCGCCGGCTGGGTCAGCGTGCGATAAGTCCCGGCCTCAGGGTCGAAAAAGCTGAAGGAAAACTGCGGCAGTTCTTTGATCTCAGCGCTCTGAGGCACGACGATTTGTTCGAACGTCCTGGCGCCCTGCAAGCCGAAGGGGCCCGTGCTCTCGAGCGGCTTGGCGGTGGGCGGAAAGATCTTGAAGTTCTGCCAGGCCGGCTGCTCCGGCAAGACCAGCCCGTCCAGGGCGCCGCGCCCGGCGATTCGGACCCGCAACGTGATCGGATCGCCGGCCATAAGGTTGGTGGGGCCGGCAGTCACGGTCATTGTATAATTGCCGACGGCGCCCTTGAAACCGGGCGGCACATTTTGGCTGGGCCAGGGAAGGCATTGGAGGTTAGTGGCCTCGGTGGCGAGCACGACCCGCTTTTGTTCGCCCCGGAAGAAGGGGCTGCGCATGCCGAACTGCTCGAAGATTGGATCGCGCCGGCCATCCGGCGAAGGCAATTCCACGACTGCGCTGAACGTGACCGGGCCGAGGTTAAGGACGCCGGTCTTTACAGGTTTCAGGGTGAACAGGATGGGTATGACTTGATAGGCGGCCGCGCCGATGCGCGCCCTGCGGTCTGTGCCGCGCAGCATCTGTTGGCTCACGTTGAAGCCCTCGGCTGGAAACAACGTCCGCTCCAGGCTGCTGATGCCTACCCCATCGCGGACATAAAGCTGGATCTCGGCCTGCATCGGTTCGCCCAGATAGACCCGCTGTTTGGGAAGGACGAGTTTAAGAAATGCGGGCTGCGTGCCGGAGGCAATCGCATCGGGCGGCGGAGCGCCGGGCTTGAGCACCTTGAGCTTGAGGGGTTGCGAGTGCATTCTTGCGCCCCCCACCGTGGCGGCCAATGAAGGAATGGTGAACTCGCCCGCCTGCGTGGGTGTCACTGCAAAGTTGTGCGTTACCGAGGAGGTGGTTTGGCCGTTCACCACCGTGAACTGGCTGGAAGGACCCACATAAGCAATCCGCAGGCCAGCAATGGCCGGCATGGCGGGAGGCCCAGGTTGCTCTCCCGAGGAGCCTCCCTCAAAGGTCAACCCCAGTGTCACACTTTCCCCGAGCGTGATCGTGTCACGATCCAGCGAGGCGGTAAAGGTTGTCGCGCCGGCCAATGCGGGGCCCAGCCCTAGACAAAGCACGGCCGCGCCGCAGGAAAAAACTCTCCGGCAGCTTGCGGTTTTAAGCTCACGCCACAGCTTAAGCATCTGCGTTCGCCAAGTCTTGCCCGGCTCCGGCCCCACCGCAAGTTCCTCTTGGCCGGCATGGGTGGACCACCAGGCAATGCAATAGCGGACGGTATATATGGACAATCCATCCCGGGTTTTGTTCGAGCGGCTGCCCCGGCAGGCGGGGGCGCGCTCACGCGATTCGGCTCTCCAAAGCGCAGCCCAACGTGGGATTCGGTGTTGATGGCCCATCGGGGCGCGGCCGTGACTCCGTACATGCAAAAGCGCCTCGTCCCGAAGGGACATCCGGGAATAGCCCAACGCTTCAGCGTTGGGATCGTCGTTAACAAAGAGCCGATGAGTCCCGAAGGGACGGCTGAAACACGCCGGATTTCAGTCGTCCCTTCGGGACGAAATTGACGCATAATGGCGGTCACCCAAAGCTGAAGCGTTGGGCTATTGTCAAGTGTCCCTCCGGGACAGAATCGAACCGGCGGGCGAACTGGATGCAGCCCGGGTCGGCGCCCCGGAAGAATCTGAGACGCGGTCATGGTGCATCCTCGAGGCTCTTTCTGTTTGGCTTGGCCTTCCCTTTGATCGTATAAAGGAGCCATGCATTGGAACTGCCGTTCTTTCTGGGGGCCACTTTTCCTGGCCTCGTCACTGGCGTGTGTTGCGGCCGGGTCCGCCGGGACCTGGCCTGCGTTGTCCCTGGCGGAGCCCGGAGAGGTCGAGTTGGGCGGGCCGGTGGGAGCGGCGTTTGGCCGCGGGGTTGAGCGCCTGGGCCAGCCGCCCTACACCACGGATTGGCTCCTGGCGGACGTTTCCTTCAAGGTCAACCGCATCTTCACGAACTACAGCGGGGATATCTCGGGGCGCTTTCTGGAGCTGGCATCCTTGACCAGCCCCTCCGGGCGGCCGGCGCCGCCCACACTGGGGCCGGTGGCAGCCGAGATAGCCCAATACCAGAAGGCGGACGGACACTTCGGGGCCGAGATGGATTTCGCCAAGCCGATGCCGAAGGGCTCGCCGCCCATCCCGATGCTTTGGGGCAACGGGCGGTTGCTGGTCGGCTTGGTCACCGCGGCGCGTGAACTTCACGACACCAACTTGCTGGCGGCGGCGCGGCGGTTGGGCGATTTTTACGTGTCCAGCACCAACGTGTTTTGCTCCGCAGCCCGCGAGGCGGAATTGCGCGCTACCGGGACCTACGGCGACGGCTACACATGCTGCTATTTCCCGGGAATCGAGGGCCTGGCGTTGCTGTACCGCGCCACGCGCGAAGGACGCTATCTCGAACAGGCGCGGCGCATGGCGGAGTGGTTCGGCAAATTCGACGCGCTGCCTACCGACCATAGCCACGGCAATCTCTGCGCCTGGCGCGGCATCCTCGAACTCTACCAGCTTACCGGGGAGCGGTCATACCTGGATCGGGCCCTGGCGAAGTGGCAGGCCGCCATGCAGGAGGGATTTGTCTGGGCCCTGGGGGGAGTGGGCGAGCACTGGTACGTGTTTCACGGCCTGGACGAGGGGTGCAGCGAGTCCGATTGGCTGCGGTTCAACCTGGAATTGTGGCGCGACACGGGCGAGACGCGGTTCCTGGACGTGGCGGAGCGATTGCTGCACAACCAGTATTCAGCCAATCAATGCCCCAACGGCGGCTACGGTGGGCGCGCCTTTGACGGCGACGCCGCGGGTCCCGTCGGCACCCACGGCCCGGTCGAGGAATGGCCCTGGTGCTGCAGCTTCCATGGGCCGTTGGGATTGCATTTTCTCAAGGCCTACCTGGCTGCGGCCTCCGAGCGGGGAGTGTTCGTCAATTTCCCGCTCGATTTTCGCGCCACGCTTGAGAGTGGTGGGCGCGCCTGGCGCGTGGCGGTGCGCACCCTGCCCTCAACGCGCGCCGGCCAGCGCGAATTTGAAGTCGAGTTGGCCCCGGCGGGCACGGCCACCGCGGGCCGCGCGACTCTTTGGCTGCGGCGCCCGGAATGGGCCACGGAGGTCAAGTTGGTTGGCCCTGGCGGCGAGACGGTGCCGTTCGCCCAAGAGCGCGGCTACTTGAAGGTGACGCGCGAATTCAAGGCCGGTGAGCCTCTGAGGGTCGCCTTCCAGACCGGACTGCGCCTCGAAGCCCGGCGCTTCCAACCGGTCCGCCTCGAGCCGGGACGGTTGACGCGGCTGCAAGATGTGGCCGTGCTGGATGGGCCGGAGGTGCTCTTTGCCACGCCGTCGCCGGCCTCGGGGCGCATGAGCCTGCTGGCGCAACTGGATGCCAAAGGAGGCCCGGCCTTTTGGGAACTGCCCCAGGGCGGACGGGTCACCGTGGCGCTGCCCAACCTGGAAGCCGGCCCCGAGCAAATTGCCGCCGCCCTCGACTCGGCGCGGCCCGTCGCCCTCCGGCCCGAGTCTGCCCTGCGCACGCAGCGCCGGGCGGCCTTCCAGCACAATATACTCATAGTGCCCGCTGACCAGCTCCCCGCACAGGCCCTTGCCCGGTTCACGGCCCGCGCGGCCGAGGCCGCCGAGGCCCCTGCCCACCCCTGGTTTGGGGAGCACTTGGAAAAGCAGACCGGGGCCTGGCTTGGCGCCGAGGGCTGGCAGTTCACCACCAACGGCCTCCACGTGAGCGGCGGTGACATCGGCCTGCTCGAGGGCGAAGGCTATGCAGATTATCGGTTTGAATTTGACCTCGAACTGCCCCAGGCCGGCCAGGGCATCACCGGCTGGGTGGTGCGGGCAGCCGACCCTGACAACTGCCTGCACTTTCAAATCCAGAGTGCCGACTCCACCATCAATGCGCCGGAATTCAAAACCCGCCCCAACACACTGCGGCCTCACGTGCGCCGCAACGGCCAGTGGACAATCGCAGACCCCGTGCCGCTGCCCAAGGAAGTGCGCCGCGGGGAATCACACCACATCGCCGTCGAATGCCGCGGCCCCCAAATCACGGTTTCTCTGGATGGCGAGAAGATCTTTACCCAGGAAGATGCCGGCCTGCGCGCCGGGACAGTCGGTTTCCGCGCCTCAGGCCCTAACGAACAGGGCCTGTTCCGCAACATCTGCCTGCGCAAACTGTAGTCCTACTTTGCCGGCGAGAAATCCGTCGGAACCATCAGGACCGATTTGACGCCGTTGGTAACCGTCAAGGGGCCATCGACCTCTGAATCGGCTTTGGCTTTGACCCAATCCGGGTCGGCGCGGAAGGCCTTGAAGGAGGCCTCGCTGGCCTCGGGGCTCTTGTGGGCCAGAATGTAAATGAGCGTTTCTCCGGCCCCGTCCTGATTCTCCGCAGGTGTCCAATACCCGAACTGGGTCATGCCATGCCGGGCGAAGAGGCTCGTCGTGTGATCGCGGAAACGGGCCAGCAAGGCGTCGAGCTTGCCTGGGACGGCGCGATACGTGCGCAGCTCAAAGACGCGCGGCGGGCTTGACCGGGCCGGGTTGACGGCGGGTGAAAAAGCCGTTGCAGTCAGCAAGACCGATTCCACCTTGGCCAGGAGCTTGCCGTTCCGCTCGGACTCCTTCACGACGGCTTGCCAGGCAGGGTCGGCCCCGAACTCCTTCCAGGCCGTGGCCCGCGCCTCCCGGCCGGGATAGGCCAGCAGGTAGATCAGCTTGTGGTCCGAATTGGTGAGCGGCGTCCAATAACCGATATTGACCATGCCGTGCTTTTCGAAGAGGGCGGTGGTGTGATCGCGGAAACGCGCCAGGAGGTCATCGAGCTTGCCCGGCGCCGCGTAGTACGTGCGCATCTCGAAGAAGCGGGTTTCTTTCTCGGCAGCCAACAGGTTGGAGAGCGCGAGGGCGGAGGCGAACAACAGCATGAAAGGTCTCATATAATCATCGATCCGTGTTTCGGCCTATGCCAACGGCAAAGAGGCGCTTTGTCAAAGGAAAAGTAGAACCCCTTCGGGCTTCCATCGCTCTTGAGGTTTTATTACGCTGCAAGGATGTTTCAGACAAACATCGCCCGCAGCGGGCAATCGGGAAGGTATCCAACGGCCCAGATCTGTTTTGGGGAGCCGGCTTTGTTGGACAGCAAATCTCCCCTCACCCCGGCCCTCTCCCCGGGGGAGAGGGGGCAACCAGGGCCGGCTCTCGAATGGTCCCAGGCCGCTGGATTCGCCGACCGGCTGACGACAATTCTCCCTCTCACCCGGGGCAGGGCTGATTCGAGATTCCCTCCAGAATGTAGGAGCCGACGTGAGGAGGCTCACTTCTTGAAAAAACAGATATCAGAGCCTCCTTACGTCGGCTCCTACACATTCTTGAATCGGCCTTGCCCCCGGGGAGAGGGCCGGGGTGAGGGGAAACCGGAGGCTCGAAATGCAGCAGGCGCTCAAGAAGAGATCTGCGCCGGCCATCCAACGGCGCCGTTCGTGGCGCTTGCTGCCGCTCTGGTGGCGCTCTTTGGTTCCGCAAGCACGTCGGCCTCTGCGCCCGACCCTGCCGTGGCCCAACTCCAGGCCGAGGTGCGCCAGAAGGGCTGGATTGCCTTTGGGGCCCGAGCCAAAGCGGGAGATTGGGACCTGTATGTCTGCCGGCCGGACGGCTCGGATTTGAGGGCGTTGACGAGCACGCCGGAGTTCAATGAGTTTTCGCCGCAATTCTCGAGGAATGGCCGGAAACTGCTCTACCGCCGGGTGCCGCGAGCGGAAGTGCTCGATAACAACCGCCATGGGGAGCAGGGCCAGTTGGTGCTGGCCAAGGCCGATGGCAGCTCGCCGAGAGTGCTGGGCAAAGCCGGCGAACTGACTTGGGCGAGCTTCAATCCCGAGGCAACGCAGATCGCCAGCCTCTCGATTAAGGGCGTGTCCATTATCGACCTGGCGACCCTGGAGGTGATTCGGACGCTGCCGCGCCAGGGCTTTTTCCAGCAGATGACTTGGTCGCCGGACGGAAAATGGCTGGTTGGCGTTGCCAATTCCTTCGGGGCCAGTTGGAGCATCGCGCGGATGAACGTGGCCCATGGGGAGGCCACGGCCGTCAACCGGGTGGATTGCTGCACGCCGGATTGGTTTCCCGACTCGAAGGAAGTGATTTTCTCATGGCGTCCGCCGGGCCAAAAAGGCAACCGCGGCTACGGCTGGACGCAGCTCTGGCGCGCGGCAGCCGATGGCAGCTCGCGCCGGCTTGTCTATGCGGAAGAGGGGCGCCATGTCTATGGCGGCAATGTGTCCCCGGACGGCCAGTATGTGCTCTTCACGGGCAACATGCAGGAAGACGGCGACCCGGGCCACGCCGGGGCGCCGATGGCCCTGATGCGGCTTGCGGACGGCCCGATCATCCAGGGCCAAAGCCCCGAGTTTCGCGCCCTGCATCCGGAGGCCAAGGACGGACCGGTGCTGACGCTGCCGGCGGGATGGGAGCCGTACTGGACTGAACATGAGGTCGTGAGGATGGCCAACGGGCCGGCTCAATTGGGCGCCGGCCCTGAATCGAGCCCGCCGGAGGGCTCCGCAACAAACGATCAACCCGCCCAACTCGCCCGCGAACTCCACGACCGAGGCTGGCTGGTGTTCAGCGCCAGGACTGACGCCGGCGATTGGGACCTTTTCGTGGCGCGTCCGGATGGTTCAGACCGCCGCCGCATCACCGACACTCGCCAGTTCAACGAAGCCGGCGTTCGCTTCTCTCCGGATGGAACGCGACTGCTCTACTACCGCATCCCGAGGTCCGAGGCGGTGGACAATAATACCTACGGGACGTTCGATTTGGTCATCGCGAATGCCGACGGGAGCGACCCGCAGGCCTACGGCAAGGATTTCCCCTGGGCGTCATGGGGACCGGACGGCCGGCAAATCGCCTGCCTGGGCCCGAGAAGCATCCGCATCGTGGACCTGGCTTCACGCCAGGTGGTCCGGGAGATTCCACGCAGGGGTATTGTCCAGCAATTGGTGTGGTCGCCCGACGGCGAGCGCTTCGTCGGCACGGCCAATGGGCTTGGACAGTTCTGGAATATAGGTGTCCTGGAGGCCTCGAGCGGCGAACTCCGGGCGGTTAGTGAGACAGACCGTTACAATTGCACCGGAGATTGGTGCGGGGCGGGGTGGGTGGTTTATGCTAGGGGGATTATTCCGGAAACCGGGGGATTCGCCGAATTATGGGAGGCCAGCGCTGACGGGAAAGAGCGGCGGCGGATTTACGCCGAGGCGGGGCGTCACATTTATGGGGCCTGCGCCTCGCCGGATGGCAAGTACGTCTTGTTTACCCGCAGCGTGGAGGACCTGGGCAAAGTCATCTCGACCGAGATGGCGATCATTCGCCACTCCGCTCCGGCAGCGGGGACAACGGCCGCCCGGCCTGCGCGTGTGGACCTGGGCCCGGGGTGGGAACCTGATTGGACTCGGCGCGCTTTATGAGTTGTCAGTTGAACACCCGGGGTTGGGTGCGATTAACAGCGTCCGGCATGCGCCCCGGAAGTTTTGTCCCGGAGGGACATCCGAGAGTAGCCCGGCGTTTCAACGCCGGGGAGGCGAGAAAAGGGACTCTCGTCCCGAAGGGACGACCGAGAATACTCTTTGCTTTCGGCCGTCCCTTCGGGACGGACCTACTCTTTGGGTTCGCTCACCCGGCGTTGAAACGCCGGGCTATTCTCGGAAGCCCCTTCGGGGCCAAGAGGCGCCGTGAGTTGACCGACAGCTTTAATCCCACCCCCCGGGGTTGGATTCAGAGTTTGGCTGCTTTGCTGGTCGTTGGCTTCCTTGCCGTGTCCTGCGGTGACAAAGGGACGCCAGGGGCTGCCGACCCTCATTTGAGCACGGACGGCACGATCGAGGTGACGGCCAGGCTCCTGGAGATTCCCCCAGGGGCGATCTTCAAACGCGACCTTTACGATTACGCGACGATCCTGAAGTACCGGGTCCTCAAGGTGCATCGGGGCCAGGTGCGCGAGGAAACGATTTATGTGGGACACTACAATCCCTGGAAGCCGCGCAGCGAAGCGGCCGACGCGCGGGTAAAGAATATCGGCGGCAAGCTCAGGAGGTTCGCGGCCGGCCAGGTTCATCACCTGGCCTTGGAGGCGCCCATCGAAGATTGCTTTATGGGGGGCATAGTGAACAAGTATTTCGGCCAGGCCACTGGGACGCTTTACTGGGCGGTTTGGACGGACCCGCAGGGCGAGTGAGTCATGGTCTTCACGACCCATATCTTCGTCTTCTACTTTCTGCCGCTGTTTCTGCTGGTCTGCTACCTTTTGCCGTTTCGGTTCCGGAACCTATGGATTACGGTCGCCAGCTATTTCTTCTACGGGTGGTGGCAACCGTGGTTCGTCTGCCTGATGATGTTCACGACGGTGATGGATTTCATCTGGGGCAAGGTCATCACGCGCCCGGGCGCCACGCGCGCGCAACAGCGGCTGGCGGTCACCGCCTGCGTGGTGACGAACCTGAGCTTTCTGGGCTTTTTCAAGTACTACATGTTCGGCGCCCAGACCCTCAACCAATTGCTCGCGGCCGTTGGCATGGAGCAGTTTCGGGTGCTGCACGTGGTGTTGCCGATTGGTATTTCGTTTTATACGTTCCATTCCCTGACTTACATCGTGGATCTCTACCGCGGCCATGCGAGCCCGGCGAAATCGTTCACCGATTTCTCGGCCTTCGTGGCGCTGTTTCCAGACCTGGTGGCGGGGCCGATCATCCGCTACAAGACCCTGGCGGCACAACTGGCCTGGCGGGAGCAGACGGTGAAACGCTTTGCTTCGGGCATCTGCATCTTCATCCTGGGGTTTGCCAAGAAGATCCTGCTGGCCAACCCTGCGGGGGGCGTGGCGGATGCCGTGTTCAACGCCGCCCACCCGCTCGCCCTGGATGCCTGGGTGGGGGTGCTGGCCTACGCCTTCCAAATCTACTTTGACTTCTGCGGTTACTCGGATATGGCGGTCGGCCTGGGGCGGATGCTGGGCTTCGAGTTCCTAAGAATTTTGACGCGCCTTATCGGGCCGAGAGCATCACAGAGCTGTGGCGGCGCTGGCATATCTCACTGTCGAGCGTGCTGCGGGATTACCTGTACTACCCCCTGGGCGGCAACCGCAAAGGCCCCGCCCGCACTTATGCAAATCTCGGGATTGTCATGCTGCTGGGCGGATTATGGCATGGAGCCAAATGGAACTTCATTGTTTGGGGCGCCTATCACGGGGCGCTGCTGGGCTACGAAAGATGGCGGGGCAAACAGAGCCTTTACGAAACGTTGCCCCATCCGTTGCGAATCGGCATTACGTTTGTGCTGGTGCTCTTCTCCTGGGTTTTGTTCCGGGCCGACAGCTTGGGCGGGGCGGGGCGCTATTATGCCGCCATGTTTAGGCTCGCACCGGGGTCGGAGACCTCGCTTTTGCTGGGGGCCGGCCTCTACACGCCGTATCGAATTATCATTCTGGCTGTGTGCAGCCTCCTGGTTTTCCAGCCGTTCCAGGCGCATGACTGGGCGGAGCGCCCGCAAACCTGGGTTCGGGCGACGGTCCTGGCGCCCCTGTTCGCTCTGTGTGTCGTGGTCATGTTCGGACAGTCGTTCAATCCATTTCTCTACTTTCAATTCTGAACATGAATTCCGAGAGGTGTCTCATCCTGGTGTTCCTGGCCTTCCTGGCTGCCATCCCGGTGAGCCAAGCCGTGCTCGAGCTTCGTCGCGGTGAGCGGCCCCAGGCGCTGGCGCTGTTCAATCAGAAACCGACGGCGGCCAATCTGCGCGCCTACGAGCGCGACCTCGAGGACTCAAGCCAGGCCGCCCGTTGGGCCCGGCCCTGGGCGCAATACGCCCAGTTCGCCTGGTTCAAAGACGGGGGGGAAAAGGCGCTGTTGGGACGGGAGGGCTGGCTGTTCTACAAACCGGGCGCGCAGTACCTGACGCAACGTCCGGACAGCCTCCGGGCCAGCAGCAGCGCGGCCGAGGCGCTGGCGGCCATCGTCTCGCTCCGGGACCAATTGGAGGCCCGGGGCATTGGGCTGTTGGTCGTGCCGGCGCCCAACAAGGAGAGCGTTTATCCGGACAAGCTCACCCGGCGGGC
>Ga0187857_10003119_pt1 | contig 13717 bp, 21 predicted proteins | sample June2016WEW_8_10_FD_132984 | JGI IMG/M metagenome (GOLD analysis project Ga0187857, IMG submission 132984) | Peatland microbial communities from SPRUCE experiment site at the Marcell Experimental Forest, Minnesota, USA - June2016WEW_8_100 | ecosystem: Environmental > Terrestrial > Soil >...
CATCGGTGTACGTAGGGTCGCACCGCCTTAAGAGCCCGTAGCCCCCTGTACGTCCCGATGGCGATCGTCGTTCGGGCCTCGGCCTCCGTCGACAACGGGAACGGGAAGACGTCGGGCTCGCTGACCCTCGGGGCGGTCCCGAACCACGCCGCCGTCTGGCTCGCCATCGCGCGGAACGCGCCGCACTCGACCGGGGCGATCGGCACCGTCACCGACAACGCGAGCCCCCCGAACCACTACGTCTTCCAGCAGGCCATCGACAACGGCGGCAGCGCGCCCGAAATCGAGCTCTGGATCGCCGACGACGTCGTGGGCGCCGCCTCGCTGGTGATCTCCTGGACGGCGACGGGCGGGTCGGCGACGTCGCTGGCCGCGGCGGCCTTCACGGGGCAGGCGACGCCGAGCCTGCGGGCCCTCGGCACGGGCGGGCACGGCGCCGCCCCCATGTCCGACTCCGTCGCGATCACGAGCGTCAACGACCTGGTCCTCCTGCTCGCGGGCTGCGCCTCCGGCGGGTCGAACCCCAACTGGACCACGCTGGGGGGCAGCGCCCTCGTGACGCACACCATCGGGACCACGTCGAACAGCGCGATCGCGATGTTCCAGCAGAGCTACGGCTCGACGGGCTCGCAGACCATCGAGGGGAACTCGGGCTCCCCGAGCCTCGCCTGGTTCGCCGCGGCCGTCGCGTCGGCGGTCCCCATCGTCGTGCCGGTCACGGGATCCCCGCTGCGGGCCCTCACCGCCCCGCTGACCGTGGACTTCACATCGTCGCCGTCGGGGGGGACGGGCCCGTACACCTTCGCGTGGACGTTCGGGGACGGCGGGACGTCGACGGACCAGAACCCGGACTACACGTACGTCTCGACCGGGACGTACAGCGCCTACGTCGTCGTGACGGACTCGCTGAACGCGACGGGGACGAGCGCGGTCCTCGAGGTCTCGATCGGACCCTTCGAGGCCTTCGCGTCGGCCACCCCGACGTACGGGAACGCGCCGCTGACGGTCGCCTTCACCGGGAGCTCCACCGGGGGCGACTCGCCGGTGGTCTCCTATGCGTGGACCTTCGGCGACGGGGGGAGCTCGAGCGCGCAGAACCCGAGCCACACCTACGCCGCGGCCGGCACGTACGCCGTGCTCCTCACCGTGACGAACGCCTCCGGGGCGACGGCCACCGCGGCGGCCGTGGTGACGGTCTTCGGCCCGCTGGTGACGCCGACCTACGTCCAGAGCGTCATCGGCGGGTCGCCGGTCGCCGTGTACAGCCTCGACCTTCCCTCGATGAACGTGACGAAGGGAAACACGATCGTCGTCGCGGTCCAGGGGAACGTCCCGATCCAGCGCGGCGAGTTCGGCTGGCAGGGGATGGTCGTCACCGACAGCCTCGGGAGCGTGTACCAGGTCCAGCAGTTGCAGGAGATGACCGGGTACGTCTCGGACATCGACATCTTCGTGGTGATAGCGACGGCGCCGGCGAGCGGCCCGTGCGTGATCACCCTGACGCCGGAGGTCTACCCGACGATGATGTCGGTGATCGCCGCCGAGGTCTCCGGCGTGGCGAGCCCGGTGGCGCTCGACACCATCGGCCTTCTCGGGATCGGCTCGAGCACGAACGTGGCCCTCACCAACGGGTTCACGCGCGTCCCGGGCACCCTCGTCCTCTCGTTCATCGGCACGGGGGGGAACCCGACGCACAGCAGCACGGGGGCGTGGACGCTCCAGAACCAGATTGCGGTCAACAACGCGGGGACGCTCGCGCTCCTGACGGCGACCATCGCGGGGACCGGGCACTACACGGCCCGGGACACGCTCTCCTCCCTGGCGACGTCGGCGGGCATCGGCCTGGCGTTCATGCCGCCGAACTCGCTCTATCACGACTACGTGGGGAACCAGTCGACGGCGGTCGGCTACGGGACCGCCGGCCTGACGCTGCCGCCGATCGTCCTGCACACCCACAGCTCGCTCCTGCTCGTCGCCACGTTCGAGGAGAACACCAACGAGATCTCCTCGGTGTCGGGAGGCCCCCCGGGGCTCGTCCGGCGGGGGCAGATCGGGGCGGGGACGGGCAGCACCCGGGCGGTCGACGTCTGGTCGGCCGACGACGTCTTCGCCGGGAGCTACACGCTCAAGGTGACGCCCGCGGCGACGAGCGCCCAGATGCGGGTCTTCCTCGTGGAGGTCGTGCCCGTGGGCGGCATCGGCGTCTTCGAGGCGGCCGGGCCCTACTCGGCGCTGACGATCCGGGGCGACGAGTTTGGCTCCTGGGTCTTCGGCGACCTTCTCCCGGCCGGCCCGGAGAACGCCCTCGCCTTCACGGCGGTCATCTACGACTCGGCGGGAGGCGTCCTCTACTCCGGGCCGCTGACCCCCTCGATCGCGTACTATCCCCCGGGGGTCTACCAGGGGACCGGCGTCCTGGATGAGGAGCCGGACTCGCTGGCGACGTCGGGACTGGTCTTCTCGTACAACGGGAACGGCGCGGACGGCGCTACGGAGCTGGCGGCGCTCCAGGCGCTCGTGACGGGCGCGGACGCGATCTCGATCATCATCGACAACAGCCTGACGCGGCTCTCCCTGACGGCCCTCGCGGTGCCGTCGGTGGGGGACGCGCCGCTGCCGGTGCAATTCTACGCGGTCCCGACGGGCGGGACGCCGCCGTACACGTTCCATTGGAGCCTCGGGGGGGACGGGCCGAGCTCGCTCCAGAACCCGACGCACACCTACCTGTCGCCGGGGACGTACTTCTCCGCGGTCTACGTGACGGACTCGCTGGGCGCCCAGGCGTTCGCGAACGTGACCGTCGTGGTGTCGGCGCCGGTGCCGCCGACGGCGAAGCGGTCGGTGGGGCTCTCGAGCCGGCGGACCCGGTTCTATCCGCCGCCGTAGGTAGCGCCCGCTACCTCGTACTTAAACCGACCTAAATCGAGGGTGAACCCTCCATTCAGGTCCCGTGCGAACGGCCGGCGTGGGGGACCTGAATCCGGGATTCATAGCGGCTCTTCGCTTCCGTCGAGGCCCGCCAGAGTGGTCTGCATCAGGGCATGGCTCGGAACGCTTCGAACCCCCCTCCCCCCTCCCACCCTACCTGAATCGAGCAACCGCTCTCGTCTCCATCAACGACCGACCGCAGCCGTCTAAGACTCAGGTTCAGGGCATCTGGGTTTCGTTCGATGCCGATGTACGACCGACGCATCTTGTGCGCTACAGCGGCGGTAGTCCCTGACCCAAGAAACGGGTCGAGAACCGTATCACCCTCGTCTGTTGCAATCTGCAGGATTCGGGCGAGCAACCGCTCCGGTTTGGGAGTGTCGAACAAGAGGTGGTGTGGAAACATCTTGAGTAGATGCTTCTTCGCCTCATCCGATGTACCTACCTCCTCCGCCCTCCACAGAGTCTCCGGAGTCAAGCCCAGCTTCGCGTTGGCGAGAAACCTCTTCAGGCGAGGTACGCCATTTCCGGTAGCGCCAAACCAGACGTTGCCCGCCCGAATTTCTTGCTCCATTCTCGCCCGAGTGTACACCCAGGCACGGCCCTTGGGGGGGTTGTGGATGGTTCCGTTCGGAGCAATGAGCGGATAGTACTGGGAGGGCGTCGCGTGGCCGTCCTGAGCATTCGCAGATACCGACTGCCATGGGCCCCTTGGATCTGAATCTGGGTTTTGGTATCGCTCCAGAAACCCCGGCCCGACAGCGAGACGGTTGCGTCGGATGCGAAAGACTCCAGGGTCGGCCGCGTAAACGAGCAGATACTCGTGGCTGACTGAAAACGCGCGACGATTCTCCCTCGTGGTTCGTTGTTGCCAAACTACCGTGGCGAGGAAGTTCTCCCTCCCGAAGACCCGGTCGGCCGCGACCTTCAAGTAATGGGCCTCGCGATCATCGATTGAAATCCAAACCGACCCGTCCGACGTTAACAGCGGCCTGACGACCTCCAATCGTTGGACGACCATTTCGAGCCAGTCCTCATGGTTCAGGACGTCGTTGTAGTGTCGGTAGTTCTCCTGATTATTGTAAGGGGGGTCGAGGTAGACGCACCGGATTGACCCCTTTGCGTGCCGGTGCAGCTCGGTTAGGGTTTCCAGATTCTCGCCAAGGATGACCGCGTTGGCCCCTACCGGTTGCCCATAGGATTGAACCGGGACGTATCGGAAGGAGTCTCGGAGTCGCCGGTTTCTCGCCTCGCCAGCGGCCTCCCAGCGGTCGACGATTCGGATCATCTCCTCCTTCGTCAGGCCGAACCGTCTCACGGCGGCCCCCGGGGCTTCGCCCACTTGCACGACCGGCACAGCGCGTCGCCGTCCGGCTCGCGGGCCTGCGCGACGACCCGCCGGTATTCCGGGCTCGCGACGAGCTCCGCGTACGGCTGCCAGACGAGGTTGCCGACCCGGTGGCGCAGCGTCCAGTCCATGCAGCACAGGACGCAGTCGCCGTTCGGGAGCATGACGAAGTTGGGCCGCTCGAGCTTGTAGCACGACAGCGGCCCGGCGACGTGCCGGGGGGCGACGCCGTCGCAGTTCCCCGCGCGCTCGTTCGACTCGAACCCGACGTCCATCACCGAGACGTCGTGGATCCGCCACGAGTCGAGGGCGAGCGCGAGGACCTCCCGGTACTGGTCGGTGTCGGGGATCTTGGCGACGCCCTGGTTGTCGCGCGTGTGGAGCACGAGCTCCTCGACCCCGAGCGCGGCGACGCGGGGGACGTCCTCGACCTTCGCCCCGACGAGCGTGGTGTAGAGCGTGAGCGGGTGCCCCTGGTCGCGCGCGAGCTCCATCATGTCGACGCACCGGGGGTTGAGGAACGGCTCGCTGAACCCGGCGAACCCGATCCATACCTCCCTCGGGACCGTCGAGATGGCCTGCCGGAAGTACTCGAAGGAGAGCATCTCCTGGCCCCGGCCCCCGTACGCCTCGCGGAACTTCTCCTGCGGGCAGTACGGCTTGCAGTTGACCGGGCAGACCCGACAGGTCGTGATCTCGACCTGGTCGGCGTCCTCGGAGCGGGCCATCGCTACGGCTTCCGGGTCAGGGCGAGCTTCTCGCAGCGAGGTCCGAACTCGAGCCGGGCCTCCGTCTCGACCTCGAAGAGCGCGACGGCCTTGCGGACGCCGGGCTGCTCGCGGTTGTCCAGGTCGTCGACGAGCAGCGTGCCCCCCGGCAGGAGGAGCTCCCGCGCCAGCGCCTCCGACTCGGGGAGCTCCTCCTCCGGGGGCGCCGGGGGCCTCGGCGGCGACGGGTTCAGGACCAGGCAGATCTCGCCGAACCCGATGGTCGGGACCTCCTTCGGCGGCGAGATTCCGGTGAACGCGAGGCGGCAGTACCACTTCCTCCCCGACGGGCTGGTCCACGTGTCGGCGGCGACCTTCTCGGGCGTCAGCTTGGCGACCTCGTCGGCGAGCGACCCCACGGCCTCGAGCTGCTCGACCCACCACGGGACCCTCGTCCTTCGCTCCCTCTCGGCCGCCTCGTCCAGGACCTCCGTCAGCGCCACCTTGAAGGCCGCGCCGATCTTCGGGGGCAGCTGGTCCAGCTGCTCGCTCGTGAGGTCGCCCATCAGCCCTTCCCCTCCTCGACGCGGGCGAGCACGGCGAAGATCCCCTGGACCGCCATCCCGGCGCGGTTGAGCGAGTTTCGGTCGATCGCGCGGCCCTCGCGGACGAACCGGCCGATGCGCGTGGTGAGGTCGTCGAGGACCTGGCACTCTCCCTCGAGGACGGCGACGACCTCGCGGCTGAGGCCGTTCGGCGGCGGGAAGATGAACTCGGGATTCCTCTTCCCCGGCCGCACGACGGGCTCGGCCGGCGTCGGCGCGGCCGTCTCCCCGACGTCGATCGTGAGCCCGGGCGATGACGTGGTCGGCGGCGGCGTGACGGGCGTTCCCCCTGTCCCTTCCGGTTCGGTCATGGTGTCCTGTCAGGTGAAACGACGTGCTCCTTCTCGAGCATGTCACTGATCTCCTGGAGCGCGCGGTCGCGCTCCTCGGTGGAGGGGTAGTTGCGGATACGGACGTCGAACTCGGCGCCCGGGGCCCCGCAGATGTGGCAGGCCTCGGGCGCGCGCTTCGTCACCGCGACGCCGCCGAGGGACTTGCCGTACACCCGCCCGGCGTTCCCCGCGACGTCGAAGATCGCGCTGACGACGTCCCCGCGGCAGGCCCTCACCGAGCCCTCTTGGGCGGCTCGATACCGACCTTCTGGCGGAGCCGGTCGATCTCCTCGACGCGCTTCACGCCGACGGGCCGGAGCACCTGCTCGCAGTCGTGGGTCTTGAGGTGGTCGACGAGCTCGACGATGTAGACGGACTGCGCGTTGACGAGCGAGCGGAGGTCGTCCTCGAGCTCGTGGTGGGCGTCGATCTCGTCCCCGCCGAACGTCTCCCCCGGTGGGACCGGGTAGCCATCGAGCCGGTAGCGCACGAGGACCTTCTCGCACGCCGGGCACTTCGGTGGAGGCGCCGGCTGCCGCACGACCGGCGGCGCGACCGAGTCGGTGACGGGGGCGCCCGGCTCGCTCACGCGACCCTCCGTCCGCGGATCCCGCGCAGCGACGCGGGGACGTCGTCGCGGTAGCGGGCGGGATCCGCCATCCCGTCCGGGAACCGCGCCATCATCCCGGTCTTCGCCCGGAACCGCAGCACGACGTCGCGGAGGACCGTGCCCGTGCCGAAACAGATCTCGCACTCGACGGGCCGCGCGTAGCCCATCGTCCCGTTCGGCGCCCGCCGCCAGTGGTGGCACTTCGAGCCGGCCGGGATCTTCTCCTCCTTGACGACCGGGTCCTCCGACGCCGGCGGCCGGCGGTTGAACTGGTCGAGGTCCCAATCGGCGGGGGTGAAGGGGCGGAACATCAGGGCCTCTTCTGGAGGGCCTCACGCAGGACCATGCCGACCTCGTTGGCCGCGTCGTCGAGCTTCTTGAGCAGGACCATCCCCTCGGTTGCCGGGCTCATCACGAAGACGAGCTCCTCCTGGTCCTCGACCTTGAGCGCCTCGAGGACCAACCGCGGGACCCGCACGCGGCCCCCCTTCGTCACGGTCGCCGTTCGCAGGATCAGCTTGGGCGCCTCGGCCGGTTTGGGCATGGCGGCCCGGAGAGGGACTCACCTACAAGAACCTGCCCATTCAAGTACGCCGACGCCTGTCGGACAAACGGAGCGGCCCGCGTACGACCCCACGGAAGGCGCACCAACCCCGCCGCCGTTCTGTCGTTCCTGCCGCTCGGACCACTTCCCGTCGTACCTCGCGGGCGTCCCGTGCCCGGAAACCTGCGAGTGCCGCTGCCACCACCGTCTCCCGACGACGCAGTCGCCCTGAAGGGTCGACGCGCCTCGGCCAGCAGATCGGATTGTGGCACGACGCCGACGGGTGCGTCGTGGTCCCGATGTTCGAGGTCCGCGTCGGGGGAGGCGTCTTCGCCGAGGGGTGGGTGCACCTGGGCGGGCGCCGGAAGCCCCCGCGGGATCCCGCGCTGCCCGGCTGCCGCGTGGCGACGTGGTTCGTTGAGAAGGCGTACCGGCTCGACGGGGGACCGACGCAGCCCACCCTCATCGACGCCGACATCCTGGCGATCGAGCCCGACGAGCCCATCCGGCGGCCCCCACGGCAAGGTATATAGGCCGCCCCGTCGTGACGGTTTTGGGGCGGCCCTCGGGTCGGGACCATACCATCCTCCCGAGGGCCCACGACTTTCCCCCGATTTCTATATAGTCCCCCGTCAATTCGACAATCGCCGGCCCCCCCGGCCTCAAGTAGCGGGAGTGGCTACGGGCGCCCGGTATGGTCCCGCACGCAAGTCCACAAGTGGCGAAGCCCTCCCCGAACGCGACCTCGTTCCGGGGAGCGTGGTGAGGGTGCCGGCTCCTCCGAACACGATCGAGGAGCTGGCGACACCGAAAGTCATCGTTCGCGCGGAGGACCTCCGCACGGTCCCGAGGCCGACGAAGGGCCGCGTCGAGGTCCTACGACGGGATTGGCGATGCGCCCGCCGGTGCGGGATCGTCATCGAGAAGGGGACGCCGACCCGGGACCTCGATTGGCTCGCGAGGGGGGGATGGGCGCACTTCCCCAGGTGCCCGAACCAGATGGGCCTCGAGACGGCGAAGGACCCCGTGGGAGAGGTTCCCCCCCACACCCTCTCTCCAGAGGGGCACCCTCCGGGTGCCCCGGAGGAGAGCAGCAGAGCAGCAGCAGCAGCAGCAGCCGCGGGCGCGCCCGCGCCCGCGCGCGCGTTCAGGGACGAGACGGTCAAAGAGGCCGTTCTGACCCATTTTCTCGCACGGATCGTGGTCGAGTCCGGAGGGGTCGAGTACACGTTCGCGGCCCGCCCGGCGGTCGGCGGTAAACCCTCTCCGCAACTGCTCGAGCGGCTGGCCGAACGGGCCGGCGTCGCGCTGGGGAACGTCCATGCCCGGTGAGGAGCAGCACTTCTTAGAGACGCCGCGGACGCCGCACGAGGCGACGCTCATCACCTGCGCGAACGGGCTCAAGCGCGGCCCGTGCTCCGAGAAGTGCCCGCCCGGGCTCCCCGAGTACCACCTGCACTCGACCGACCTTCGCCCGATGGACGTCGACGGCCGGTTCCTGGATGAGCGCGGGGGGTTCGTGTCGGTCAGCGCCCGGGAGGCCGTCGACCGCGCCGCCTACCTGTCGAGCTTGCCCCCGCCGGCGCCCCGCCCGCCGCCGCTGGAGGACCGCGCGCCGGTCCGAACGGACCCGATCCCGTCGAGCGAGCTCGAAGCCGTCCAGGAGGCCGCGTACGTCGCCTACGAGGAGTGGGAGCGGAAGGTCCGCGAGGCGCAGGGCGGCCCGGTGCCCCCGCCCCCCAGCTGGGCGAAGAAGAGGCCAAGAGGGAGCTCGGCCTACCGGAGCCTCCGATGAGCGCCGCGTCGTTGAACCCCGGCGCCGCCCGCGTCGACGAGGACCTCCTGCACCGCGTCGAGCAGCGGATCCGGGACGCCGGGTCGGCCGAGTCCCCCATCTCCTCGCACGCCATCGCCCACAACCTCGGCATCGAGGACTCCGACGGCCAGCCCGTCACCCGCGCCGCGATCACCGAGCTCGTCCGGCGCGGCGTCCCCATCGGAGCGGACTCGACCGGCTATTTCATCATCCGGACCCAGGAGCAGCTCGACCGCTACGTCGCCGACCTCGTGCGGCGCGAGACGGGGATCCGTGCCCGGCGCATCGCGGTCATCCGGGCCTTCGACGAGGGGCGCGTCCCCGCCGGCGAGCCGCTCCGGTGGATCCCGACCGACCCGGAGGAGCGGTAGATGCTCGTGGGACGGTGCCCCGGGTGCGGCAACGACGGCCGCCTCGAGACGGCGAAGATCGACTACCGGGTCGCCTATCCCGGGCTCGAGCCCCCGTTCGTCGCCACCCTGGAGGTCCCGATGTGCCAGTCGTGCGCGCGCGGCGTCGGCATCGCGTTCAACGACATGCGGACCAAGCTCGCCGCCTGGGCGAAGGGTCCGTAACCGCGGAGGCCTCCGGGCATGGTAACCAACGCGACGAGGGACAAGTACGAGGACTTCGAGGTCGCCTTCTGGCAGGCGCAGGGGTTCTCCGCGGAGAAGGCCTGGAAGCACCTGCGGGGGCTGATCCGGACGCCAAAGGGGCTCCTCCCCCGGCTCGAGCGCCGCGACTTCCTGGCGACCGAGGACCGCGCCGGGTTCGACGTGATGGCCGTCTGCTTCGCCCAGCCGATCGCGGCGGCCTACGTCCAGGTGACGTCGACGCCGTTCGTGCAGGCCCGCAGCGGGAAGGAGGACCGGAACGCGGCCCACGGGCCGCCCCCGTTCGCGTGGCCTCCTCCCAAGCGCACGGTCGAGGAGTGGATCTCGGACGTGATGACCGACACGCTCTTCGAGTACGAGGACCCCGCGCTGGTCCAGGTGATCGCGTCGTACGCCGAGGGGCCTCGGCACGTCGACCGGCGGTGGTGGTACTCGGACCGTCCTAACCGGACTTCGGCGTAGGTATGCGCGACACCGAGATCGCCTACCTCGCTGGGTTGTTCGACGGCGAGGGCTGCCTGATGATTAGGGTCGGCCGGGGCCGGTACTATGACGTCATTGGAGACATCACCAGCGTTGACGAAGCGCCGATCCGCTGGCTGGAGCAGGTAACGGGAGTCGGCCATGTCCAGCACAACATCCCGAGGAATGGGAACCGACCGTGGTACAACTGGCGAGTCAGCACGCGCCAGCTCGAGCCGCTCCTGCGCGCGATGCTGCCCTACTTGATCATCAAGAGGGAGCGGGCCGAGCTTGCTCTCCAGTTCATCTCCGGGCTCAAGCGAGCGGGCCCGGTGCTCCTGACGCCGGAGACGCTGGCTCTCAGGGAGAGCTACCGGCTCAGGATGCGGGCTTTGAACTTCCGGAAGGGGAAGCCGCGGGAGGGGTCCCCCCTCCCAACTCACTCCAAAGATAAGTGAGGAACAGGAGCGCGGCGGAGACGCCGACGGCCTCGTTCCAGGTCGTGTAGTGGGTCAGGTAGGTGCCCGCGTAGATGGCGGCGCCGAGGATGAACGCCGCGAGGGTCTTCCACGGGACGGGGGTGCCCGGGGCGCCGTTCTGCCACAGGTTGACGAGCTCGGCGAGCGCCGCGATGAACGCGGTGAAGAACAGGATCGGCGTGTAGGTCCCGAGGAACCCGGACTGCCACGCGGAGAGCCCCGCGATCAACGCGCCGACAATCGCGAGCAGGAGGTAGGTTCCGAGGGGTTGGGGGGTATTCGCCGCCATGCTGTAGAGAGGTTCGCCGTCCTACTTAAGACCCTTCGAGCCCTGCCCTGGGCGCTGAGACGCCCTTGTCGCCGAGTGACGCTGCCGAGGGGATTGAGCCGCGGGTCCGAACGGGCGTCTCAGCAACTTCTGTTCTGGCCCCGGCTCCCCCAAATCCTCGATGCAAGGGCTGTGGGACCGAGCTGACCGACCGAACGTGGCTCCCAAGCTCACGGAAGAGCCGCGTCTACCTCTGTGGGGATTGCAGGAGGAAGCGCTGGCGGGACTGGAGGGCTAAGAACCCCGACTTGGACCGCCTCGCTCGGAGAGAGTGGCGGCTCGCTCATCCGCGGCATGTGCGAACGCTCGACGAGCGGAAGGCGGCGCGCCGGCGAACGAGGCTCAAGCAGAAGTACGCTCTTAGCCCCGAGGCGTGGGAGGTTCTATTCGAGTCGCAAGGTCGACGATGCGGCTGCTGCGCGGCTACGACGTCGGGTGGGAAGAACGGCTGGCAGACCGACCATGACCATCGGACGGGGCGAGTGCGAGGAATCCTCTGCGTTCCCTGTAACCTTCAGCTGGGGATGCTGGAGCGGGCGAACCTCAGTCAGTTACGGGCGTACCTCGAGCGGCAGGCCGCTTAGCGCGGCTACAAGAGGCTGCCGTTACGCGAGGAGCGCCGCAAAGTAGTCGTAGACGTCCTCGACCTCGATGACGACCGTGTCGATGACGTTCGTGGTGAACGACTCGATGTCCGCGTAGAGCTGGCCCTCGCCCGCGCTCTCCGCCGCCGCCGCGTCCGCGGAGGCCTGGGCCCCCGTGACGGCCTGCTCCGTCGACGCCTCCGCGGCGCCCTCCGAGGCGGCCTGGCTGTTGAGCGACGCCGCGTCGCCCGGGGTGATCTCGCCGTTCTCGAGCTGGTCCTGCGCGAGCGAGCCCCGCATGGTCGCGCGGGCCTCCGAGCCGGAGGTGAGCCGCTGGGCGCCGCCCTTGGCGGCCAGGCGGGCCTTGAAGTAGCTGGTGACGCCGATGATCGCGGCGACGCCGATGGCCGCCACGGTGATGACCTCGGCCCAGGTCGTGACGTTGTAGTTCGCCTCGGTCTGGACGCACGTCTCGGCGCTGTTCATCTGGTTCACGTACGGCTGGAGCGCCGCCAGCTGCGCGCTCGTGAGCGTCGCGGGGAGGCCCGCCGCGACGTTCGCCTGCTGGTACGCCTGCTGCTGCTTCGACCAGCCCTCGTAGGCCGTCGTCCAGTTGCTCTCGCACGCGGTCAGCCCCGCGCCGGCCCCGCCGCCGAACAGGCCGTTGAGCGCCGCGTAGACGCCGTAGCCCACGAGGACCACCGCGCCCGCGACCCCGACCCCGATGGCGATCTTCCCCCACGGGAGCGGCTGCTTCGGCGGCTGGTACGAAGGGGCGGGCGCCGGCGGCATCGGCGACGGGGGGTAGCTGAACCCGGGCGAGCGCGGGCCCGTGTAGCTCAGGCCGGGACCGCTCGCCGACATCTCACACCCCCGTCACGTAGGTCTTGATGATGAAGGGAAAGGGCGTCACGGCGAGCCCCGGAACGGCGACGTTGATGGAGCCCGAGAGCTCGCCGACGGCCGTGTCCCCGGGGCCGGGGCAGCCGGAGCCCGCCTCGTCGGGGGAGGCCAGCCGGAAGGTGAACGAGAAGTTGCCCTCCTGGTCCGTCTCGCCCGGCCCGTCGACGACCTGGACGGACCCGTTCGTCGACCGGACCGTCGGGACGATGCAGGGGACGCCCTTCCCGTTCGCATCGAGGATCTGCCCGGTGCCGGTAAAGACGTTCTGCCCGCCCTGGAACTCGAGCGAGCCCCAGTCGCAGACGGCGAGGTTGGTGAGCGGCACGCCGACGGAGCCGACCGTCTCGTCCTGCGAGAGGTTGGTCAGGTCCGTCGTCTGGACGATCTGGGCGGGCGGATACTGGAGGCACGCGCCGTCCTCGCACACGAAGCACGGCTGGCAGTCGGAGTCCTCCGCGCATGCGGAGCCCGAACCCCCTGCACCACCGCCGCCGCCCCCTCCTCCTCCCCCTCCTCCGCCGCCCCCCGGCGCCGACTGCGAGAGGACCCGGTAGGCGACGTATCCTGCGCCGAGAATCCCGGCCGCGACCGCGAGCCCGACCGCCGTTCCCGCCGCCCGGGACGCCATGTCAGGCCCCGTTCGTCAGGACGTTGCTGCCCGAGGTGATGGCCGTCGGCTTGCAGCATCCGGGGTAGGCGGGATCCTCGACGTAGTCGAAGGTGAGGCCTCCCGCCGGGCACGGCTTGAGGGCCGGGTTCGTGTTCTCGGGGACGTCGCCCGCCGGGCAGCCCCCGCTCACGCGCTTGCGGCCCAGCAGCCACCACGCGACCCCGACGGCCGCCACGACGCCGACGACGGCGACCGCGGCTCCCTGCCTCATCGTCACCGTCATTCTCAGCCTCCCAGGTCCACGGGGACCGCCGGCGAGGAGATGGAGGTCCCGTCGGCGAAGAAGACCTTGGCGCTGGCGGTGTGGTCGCCGGCGCCCGCGCTGAAGATCACGGTGAGGGGCTCCGTGCCGCTCCACGCCTCCTGGGGGAACGACTCCCCGTCGAAGATGATCGAGACGCCGAGGACCTTAGCCCCGGCCGCGTTGTAGGTGCTGCTGATGCTGACTCCGAGCTCGGCGTTGGTGTACTCGTTCGCCGCGGCGTCGTAGGTCCCGTAGGAGGCGATGTCGAGCGTCACGGTCGGCTCGGCGCCCTCGGTCGGCATGCAGTAGCCCGGCCAGTTCGGGTCCTCGACGTAGCCCGACGGGCACGCGCCGTCCTCGGCGGGAATGTCGGTCGACGGCGGGCCCGGTGGCGTCGGCGTCGTCTTCCCGAACGCGCCCGCGGCGACCGCGATCCCAAGGGCGGCGGCACCGGCGAGGACGCCCGCAGCGATGATCGCCCCTCCGCCCTTCGCCACGATGGATGTAGGTGCGGGCCCACCCTTGAAGGTGTCGTTTCAGAAC
>Ga0187857_10003124_pt1 | contig 13712 bp, 11 predicted proteins | sample June2016WEW_8_10_FD_132984 | JGI IMG/M metagenome (GOLD analysis project Ga0187857, IMG submission 132984) | Peatland microbial communities from SPRUCE experiment site at the Marcell Experimental Forest, Minnesota, USA - June2016WEW_8_100 | ecosystem: Environmental > Terrestrial > Soil >...
CAGGATGGCAGTACGAGTACTGGGTCGAGGCCGATCCCGAGACGCTGCCCGCGGCGCGCGTGAGCGCCGCCAACGGTTCGCCGCTGACGATCAAGGTCCCGGTCTGGGATGGTCACGTCGCCGCTCACGTCTGGCGGACCGACATCGGTCGTGTGCCGCTCTACCTCCTCGACACCGACATCGCGGAGAACACCCCGCTGCAGCGCTGGATCGGCGCCCGTCTGTACGAAGGCAACCGGCCGATCCGTCTCGCGCAGTACGCGCTTCTCGGGGTTGGCGCGGTCCGTGCGCTCGAAGCGATGTCGATCAGACCCTCCCTCTTCCACCTCAACGAGGGCCATGCCGCCCTAGCGAGCGTGGCGGCCGCGTGCGCAATCGCCCACGTTGGGGAGGGGAAAGTCGATGACCTGGCTGCCGCGCTCGAGCGCGGCCGCGACCGCTTCGTGTTCACGACACACACCCCGGTACAGGCCGGCAACGAGACCTACACCCGCGAGGAGATCCTCCCGGTGTTCGCATCGCTTGCCTCCGAGCTTGATTTCGACCCAGAGGCGTTCTTGAGCCTCGGCCGGGTCCAACCGGCCGATGTGCACGAGCCCAGCGGCCTGACGCCGCTGGCGATCCGTGCGGCCCGCTCGACGAACGCAGTGAGCGCGCGCCATGAGGCGGTCGCGCGTGACATGTGGCACGCGATGTTCCCGGACCGGACATCCGACCAAGTGCCGATTCGCCACGTCACGAATGGTGTGCACCTCCCGACCTGGATGGCGCCGCCGATGCGGGCGCTGCTGGCGCGCCACTTCGGCGAGGGCTGGGAACGGCACGCAACCGACCCGGCGGTCTGGGCCGGCCTGGAATCGATCCCGGACGAGGAGCTCTGGGAAGTCCGTTGCCAACAAAGACGCGATCTGATCGCGCTGATCAGACAGAAGGTCGTGGTCGACCGCCTGGCACGGGGCGAGGACCTCGATTTTGTGCAGGCCGGAGCCGAAGCATTCGACCCTTCCTTCCTCACGATCGGGTTCGCTCGACGTCTGGCGACCTACAAGCGGCTCGACTTGATACTGCACCCTGCCGCCCGAGCCTTAGAGCTGCTCGATCGTGACAAGCCCACACAGTTGGTCCTGGCGGGCAAAGCTCATCCGCTCGACGACGCCGCGAAGGCGATCGCACAGCACTTGTTCGCGCTGAGACGTTCGCCTGGGGTTGGCAATCGCATAGTCTTCGTAGAGGACTACGACTTGAGCGTCGCAGGCACGCTCATAGCTGGTTGCGACGTATGGCTCAACCTGCCCCGCCCGCCGCTCGAAGCGAGCGGCACGAGCGGCATGAAGGCGGCTCTGAACGGGTGCCTCAACCTGAGCGTGCTCGACGGCTGGTGGATCGAGGGTTTCGACGGGTCGAACGGCTGGGCCATCGATGGTGACATCGATCCCGACGAGGATGCAAAAGACGAGCGTGACGCCACGAGACTCCATGCCTTGCTCGAGGATGAGGTGCGGCCGTTGTTCTTCGAGCGTGACCAACTTGGGATTCCGAGGCTCTGGCTGCAACGTGTCCGCGCGTCGATGCGCACCCTTGTCCCGAACTTCAGCGCCACGCGCATGCTCGACCAGTACGTGAGCCAGGTCTACAAGCTCCGATAGAGCTGTCTTTCGACTACTGCTCCTCGATGGCGCTGATCACCCGCGAGGTCAGAAGCGTCGTTCCTCGAGCCCCGGGCGCAGCTCGAGGGGCGAGCTTCGACCACGAAGAAATCTCGTCCCTCCGCCCCTAAGTCCCTTAGCAGTTCCCAATATGCGTAGACCGATCCCGAGACGTCGATGAGTTCGGCATGGGGTGCGTGCTGACACAGCGCGGCTTCAGTCTCGTGCCGAAGGTTGGTGAATGGACAGACGACGCGCACCTGAACCTCGCCCCCTTGTGTATTTGACCTGACGCACTTATCCCTTGACAGTAGGTATACCCTCATGGTAGGGTATCTGCATGGCCCCAGTAAACCGGAACCAACCGAAAAGAGCAGGTGGGAGCGATTCCACCTACACGATCATGGACTTCACCCGCCAGTTTCCAGACGACGCTGCCTGCCTTGCGTACCTCTGGGAGCGCCACTACGCCACGGTCGACCCTGAGCACGCCCACTGCCCGAAGTGTGGCGAGGTTCGCAAGTTCCACCGCGTGGTGAGTCGCCCGTCCTACTCGTGCGATGTGTGCGGTCACCACATTCATCCGACCGCCAACACGATCATGCATAAGTCGTCCACGTCGCTCCAGCTTTGGTTTCACGCCATCTTCCTGATGGCCCAAACCCGCATGGGTATTTCTGCCAAGCAACTGGAGCGTGAGATGGGAGTCACCTACAAGACCGCGTGGCGTATGTTCACCAGAATCCGCAATGAGCTGATGGTTGACGATGGCTTGCCCATGGGCGGATCGGTTGAAGCTGACGAAACGTACATTGGCGGAAAACCTCGCGGCTGTATCCCTTATAGCTCCGGCGGGAAAGGGCGCGGTGGGCGGTCCCGCGACCAGAAGGCGCCCGTGTTCGGCATGGTCGAACGTAAGGGCCGTGTTCGCGCCTACCCGGTTGCTGACGTTTCGTCCGCGAACCTGGTTGGCGGAATCCGCAAGTACGTCGAGCCTGGTTCCATCGTCTACACCGACTCGTTCGCTGGCTACCGCGCCATGAAGCACGAAATGTTCGACCACCGGCAGATCAATCACTTTGCTGGCCAGTACGTGCTGGGAGACATCCACACGAACACCATCGAGGGCTTCTGGTCCATCGTTAAGAACGGCATCGTTGGATCGCATCGCCACGTGTCCGTGAAGTGGCTTCAGGGCTACCTCAACGAGTACGTCTGGCGGTACAGCCACCGCGACGACATCCACCCGATGTTCCTTAGCCTTTTGGAGCATGTTTCCCTTTCGGGGCCGACTGCTTACTGATCGGCTTACGAGTCGCCTTGTGGAGAGCCGAAAAGAACGAGCCGCGCGTGATTTGCGCGTTGTTTGGCTCCCCATTCCGCACGCGCGACTTGATGGGTCGACTCTTAAGATTCATCGTTCGTCAGTCCGTGGGCGATTACGCGCCACGCTTCGCGTAGCGCGGAGTCGTACTTGTCTAGGTACTTGACGATTGACCGAACCTCTTCCTCGGTCTTCCTTGCGATCTTTCCGCCACTTGTAATAGTGGCGACTTGCGTGATGCCTCCGCAGTGCAAGTCGATCTTCTTGACCTCTTCAATCACGTAGACCGCGATCCGTACGGCTTCGTCAAGCGCCAGATCGTCTCGGTACAGACGGGACAGTAGATATTCGGCGAATGCCGAACCGCTCCCAGTGGACGTGTAACCCTCCGCACGTCCAGCGACGCCATCTGGATACACGTCATAAAGGGCGGATGCGCCGCCGCACGTAACACCGAGCATGAGCGCAAAATTCGGCATCGGAGGGAATGGACTCCCCTCGTCGTCGGCGTTCGGTGCGCGTCCGGCCGACCCCATGACCTGGCGATAGCGCTCCACTTGGTATCGCTTCATAATCTCGTTCATCGCGTCTTCTGTCATATCCGCAAGCTCTCGCGGCGAGTGGAACTTCGTTTCGCTCGCCTTTTCTTCGATGATCTCAACGGCCCGAGTGATGAATGGCGTTTCGCCGGCGCCCGTCACGATGACTGTCGCCCCATCGAACTCAAACGAGTAGATCTTCGTGTAGTCGAGGCGCTTCACGCTCACGCCCCGGAATGACCCAGCCTGGCTGTCCGATGCAAGGACAACCCCCTCAGGACTCAAAAGCCCAGCGATAATCGTCATGCCGCCTTCCTCCTGCTCGGTGCGAACACGACGAAGCGTACCGGGAAATCTACCTACGGTCAAGGGATAAGTGCGTGACCTGAATTAGAAGTCACGTAATTGAAAGCGATTACGCGCGTTTGCCACGCAAGTTTTCGTAGCAGCTAAGTGAGGCAGATTTCGCTGCTGGCTTCGGCTCTACCGGGTTTCCGAGGTGGCTCGCTTTCGCGCCCTCGTGGGGTGTGCGGGGTCACGGTCCTGCCCAGGGGTGAGCGGCGTTTTCGTTCCCCTCCGATGCTTCGGCACACCTAGTGAAAGGAGTCGGATGTGAAGCGCATCGCTCTATGCACCGCCCTCGTACTCAGTCTCGCTGGAGGGCTCGTCGCGGTCGAACTCCCAGCGTCGGCCGCGAAGGCTCCACACCACTCGACCGCCAAAACGGTCGTCACCGTGCGTGGTCCGCGTGGTCCTCGGGGTCCGCGTGGTCCTCGGGGTAAGCAAGGTCCTGCGGGAACAAACGGCACGAACGGCACGAACGGCACGAACGGTCAGCCAGGACCGAGCGCGACCTCAGCGGTCGCGATCGGCTCCGGCACCAGCATTACAGAAGGTTCGTACTCGACCCTCGCGACGCTCGCGCTGAACGCGAACACGAACTATCTCATCTCGACATCGCTCGTAGTCCAGTCGGACTACGGCTCGGGCAACGCCGAGGTGGACTGCACCCTTGCGGCCACGGGCGCCACGGTCGGGGGCGAAAACAAGCCGTACGTCGTGAATGCGGCGAACGCCGTGACTGATCTCTCAGCCGTCGCGACAGTGGCGGTGGGTTCGACGGCGAGCGCGCTGACGCTGTCGTGCAGGGCGTTTGCCGCCAGTCAGATAACCGGAGGCGGCGAGCTTGCCGCCACCGCCGTCGGGACACTTACGCAGTCATAGGTCCCGATTCGACCAGGCCGAAAGCGGTCCCGGCTAGCACAATGGCCGGAAAGAACTGGCCGGGACCGTTCGCGCGTTACGGACGCGAGCAGAGCGCCCATAGCTGCAAAGTGTGCGATCAACAATGACCCCGGCAAGCGCGGCGGCGACCAGAAACCGCCGACGCCTGCCAGGGTCAGGGCCGGTGCCGCGGACGACGATACGCGGCACCGGGGAGGCGGCCCTAGACCGCGGAGGAGCGACTAGGGCCGGTCGCGCCTGCGGGTGTCCGAAAACCACCAGCGGCTGCGGCCTTGTGGTAGGCGCAGTCTGGTCTAGTTGCTACTTGAGCCCGATTGTGTAGGTGCTCCCGCTAATGACCTGGACACCGCGAGGAAATCGCGGGATCGCGGCCACATAGGAGCGAAGCGACACGACACAGATACGGAAAGTGTCGGTGCATCGGTTTGCGGGAACACCTGTGGGATGGGCTCGCCTTCCCACAGGCAAACGGTCTGCGGTCGAGCAACGATGAGCCGCGTATTCGACCCGCTCGGCAAAATGTTGTCGTCCGTGTATCAGGCGTTCCCACCCGGCATGACATGGCTCGTCCAGCCTTCGGCCTTGGGGTCGCCCGCCGCGGTAAGCGCGGCGAACGGTTGAGCATCGAATGACGGGACCATGATCGGCCGGTTGGCGGTGTCTAGCTGTTTCGAGAAATAGCCAAACAGGTCGCTAGTGGTGAACAGGTGAGTGGGGCGCAACCTTGTGCCTGCGGTGTCTGCCATCTGCTCGTTAGCGGTCGCTAGGTCGCCGTACAGGACGCCGGGCTACATGATGGTCTGCCGGTAATGGCCTCTGACCTGGTGCGCCCCGAGGGACTCGAACCCTCAACCTGCGGATTAAGAGTCCGTTGCTCTGCCATATTGAGCTAGAGGCGCGTGACGAGCATGATAACCGGCTCCGGATCCGCTCACGGAGTCTCGGAGACCGAGCGAGAACGAGTTGGGGTGACCGAGGGGACTTGAACCCCCGACCTCCAGGGCCACAACCTGGCGCTCTAACCAACTGAGCTACGGCCACCGTCGTCGTGCCGACTCGACGTCGGACGATGTGCAAACAATACGGCACACGGCTGGCTGGGTCCCCACCGCGCCAGGAGTAGGACGAATTCGGTTCACTCTGCGCGGCAGACGCAGAACTCGTTGCCCTCCGGATCGATCATGACCTGCCACCAGCCGCCCTCTGAGCCGGACTGTGGTGTGCCGAGCCTTGTCGCGCCGTGTGAGAGGAGCTCGTCGGTCTTCTCCTCGGGGTCTCTGACGTAGAGGTCGAGGTGGACGCGGTTCTTCACCTTCTTGTCCTCGGGAACGCGTTGAAGGTAGACGACGGGCAAGGAGGCCTCTGGCGGAACGAGATCGAGATAGATCCCGGCGCGGTCGAATTCACCGATCGCGTAGCTGAGGGCATGGGCCCAGAACGGCGCGAGCCTTGCGGGATCGCGTGAGTCGATACCGATCTGGATCCGCGGGTTCACGGTCCCACCTCCCTGTAGCGAACGGTGGCAGGGTATACAGGAGGCGATCCGGCGGCAATGGTCCGGCGGGTCAGGTGCACGGTCCGCGGCCCCCGTAGCTCAGCCGGACAGAGCAGCTGCCTTCTAAGCAGTTGGTCGCAGGTTCGAATCCTGCCGGGGGCGCTACCAGGAGGAGACCAGCTAACTGAGGGCCACGCTCTCGAGCACGTTCCTGGAGTCACTTACGGCGCATTGCACGCGCCTGTCGGCCACCATCAGCCAGCCGTCAGAAATGACCTTGGCCCCAACCTGTGACCCCTGAGGAGCATCCGTCGCAAGCGCAATTATGTACGCCCGAAGCCAGTTTTCACTCATGCGCCGACCCGCCCCGAACGCCGAATCTGGCGTCTAGTGCTTCTTGGGACTGAAGGAGCAAGACAAACCGTTACGGCGCGCCTGGACTTCCCCTTGGGGTGACGCCCTTCAAATTCGACGTAGTACTGGAAGCGGCGGTCAGTGTCTGTGGCGTCGAGTGCGTCAGAGGTGTCCGTCGAGTAGCGTCACGCGACTTGGTCACATACTTTGGCTAGGGGCCGGCCCATGGTTTCGGCGCGCAGACGACACAACGAGCTCACGATGCAGACGACACCCCACCGCTCTCGTCTTGCCGTTCGGGCAAAGCGCCGGCAGGCCGCCGCCGTTTACGGGCGCGTGGTGCGCCCGGTAGCCGTGCTGCTGGCCACCCTGCTGGGGGCGGTGGCGGGCTCGGGCTCATCGCAGGCGCAAGCGACGACCTCCGGGTTCTCTCCAGTGGTGCAGAGGACGGGCAAGCCGCCGACGGGCTACACGGTGACGTTCCGCTACCGCAACCCTCGCGCAAAAAGCGTGTATCTAGAGGGCGAGTGGTACTTCTCGAGCCCCGGTCATGCTTCGCCGTACAGCAGCCAGGGGCTGCTCCCGACGCAGTGGGAGCCAGGAGACTTCCCGCTTGGTTGGCCGAACATCGGGACGACGGCGGGCTGGCCGCTGAGCAATATGAAGAAGGACCCGCGCACGGGGGTGTGGTCGTATACGGCTCCGCTCCCTTCGGGCGAGTTCAACTACTCCTTCGCGGTCAACTGCACGGACGCAGAAATGGCGAGCGCGACCGGCTGTCCTACGATCTCTGACCCGAGCAACCCTCCGTGGAACGACCGCCATGGCGTCAGCGTTGGCTCAGTTGAGCCGACCAGTCAGGTCTACGTCCCCTCTGACCCTGCCTTCCACACCGTCAATTACTGGTGGCAGGCGCCGACGTCCCCACATGGAGCTCTGAGAGACGTGACCTACGCTGCGTTGAGCGGCACGTCGTCAAGCTCGCCCGGTGCCAACTACCTCGCTGTTTACACGCCGCCCGGTTATGAGCCACACCGCTCGACGCCGTACCCCACTCTGTACCTGAGTGCCGGCTACGTCAGCAACGAGGTCGATTGGAGCACCCGGGCTGACGCCGCGAACATCCTCGATCATCTCATCGACAAGGGCCAGGTCGAGCCCATGGTCGTGGTGATGACCAACTTCGCGTGGGCCGCTTTCGGTTTGGCCGCCTGCAGCGGCGACGGGTACGACCAGAACTTGATTAGCCGGGTCATCCCGTTCGTGCAGTCACACTACGACGTATCACCGGAGCCCTCGCAGCGTGCCTTCGCCGGCCTGTCCTGCGGCGGGGGCTTGGCAGTAAGCCTGCTGCTCGACGACCCCAACGAGTTCGGTTACTACGGCGCTTTCAGCCCTTATCCCGGCAACCTGTCCGCGCTCACCCCTGCTCAGGCCAGCTCGATCAAGAAGGTCCAGGTCTTGGTTGGAGGTGGCAAGGACGACCCGATCCACTTTTACGCACAGGAGGACGTCGCAGCCCTAAACAAAGTGGGCATCAAGTTCTTCAGCGACTTCATCAACGGTGGGCATGATTGGTACGTCTGGCGAATCCTGCTCCACGATTTCCTGGCGCGGGTGGCATTCAGGCCGACAAGCGTCTGACGCGCACGGGAGGAGCGAGGCGGGCGGCGCCTTGGTCGCGCTGTGCCCCCTGTGACCGCGGTGCGCAGAGCATTCCTTATCGTGCCGCGAGCTTTGGTCTCCGGAGCCCTAGCACAGCGCGTAACGACGGGTCTGGAGCAGTCGGTCGCAACCTATCAGTGGGCGTCTGGAATACCGAACGAGCGTCCAGAACGCTCACCGGACCGTCCGCTGCCCAGCATACGTAGCCTTGCGCAGTGAGTCAGCCAGCGCCGCGCTTCCTGTCGTCAGTGCTCAGCTCAACTGACTTGCCGGGACCCCTGGCCGGCCGACGACCCCGGCGTCAGGCGACGGTGGTACCAAGCAGGTGGCGGTTCTTGGCCACCGAGCCGGGCAGGATGCTGAAGTGAACTTGGCCGTCCGCGTCAACGGCCGCCACCCGCACGACGGCTCGGCCGTAGGGGTTGCCGGCGAGCAAGAAGGTACCTGCCCGAACATTAGTGGGGTCGCGGGCATCGGAGAGCGTGGACCAGCCAATGTCTGCTCCCATGGGCCGGGCCGCGCGTTTCGGTCGACAACCTGAAGTCTGCGCCATCCGTCACCTCGACGCGGGGGCCGAACTCGACATGGGTGTGGAGGTGGGGCGGTTTTGACTCGGCTTGCTCGTCACGATCCGGGTCATCGCTCATCGGGACCCCCCTTCGACACCGGACAACTTCGCCGTCGACGCTCTCCGGCGACGTGCATTATCGCAGGTCCGCACAGCGTTCAGGCCGACATCGCTTCTAAGCAGTTGGCCGTAGGTTCGAATCCTGCCGGGGGCGCTACCAGGGGGAGACTAGATAGCTGAGGGTTAGGATGCTTGCACAGCCGCCGATGAGACAAGCCGACACCAGCCGTCACGGACCTAATTGGAGTTGGACTACCAGGCCGGGAAGGCGGCCCGAACGCTGAGGGTTCTGTTCGCGGCGCGGCCGAGAACCACGCTGCACGTGAGCGGGAATCCGCCTTCAAGGGCTTCGTTGAGTCGAGGGTACCGGTGCGATTGGACGAAGCCGAGCCGTTGGCGGTCGAGTAGGAGCGCCCAGTAGCCAGCGTCCAGTGTGAGAAGCGCGGTGTGTGAGACGTGGCTGTGCCCGGCGGTGGGCGGGAGCGACTGGTCGAGCGTCTGGGATTGACGGAATCCAACGTCGACAGGAACTTCGTGGATGGGCGGAAGGAACGGTTCGTCTGCGGAGCGGACCTCGGGCTGCGTGTGGAGCAGGACGTGGCCTTCTTCATCGGCATCTAGTTCGGCGCGACAGGTTGCCGGGAGGCCACGTCGGTGGAGTGCGTCGATGACTCCTCGGAATGTGGAGGCAGCGTTGTATGGGATTCTGGCGACCTGTGAGCCGCCCACGAAGACGTTGACTTCCCCGGCGTTCTGGCCTTTCGTTTCGATTCTCAGATCGGCGGTGACGAGTGGCCCGTATTCGTGGAGGAGGCGGCGTGTTTCGCGACAGAAAGCGGTTCCGTCCGCCGGGAACGTGCCGAGGGACTCGCGGAGGGTCGGCCAGGTGAGCCAGGTGGCGGCAGGCGGCGGCGGCGAGTAAACGTGCCGTCGCAATATCGGCATGGCACGACGCTAACGGGAGGAACGGATGAATCGTGTCAAGGAGTGGAAAGCGGTGACTGATCGAGAGGTGCTTGACGTACCGCTCCCCCGCGCGTCGACGCGCCATCCCTTTTCCGGCGTTTCCGACCGGTCGTCTTGGGGCGGTGAGTTGCTCAGCTGGCGAGTGGGACGGCAGGACTCGATCGACGGTCGCTGTGAAAACCAGATCGACAGCAAGTATGAGGACGCGGACGAAAGCTCCAGACAGTTCAAACCGACCAGAGCCTCCTAGCTGGAGGGGGTAGCCGGTGTGGCCGCCGGGGGAAGGGGGAAGCCAACCCAGACCCCGGCGGTCGCTCATTCGGACCCCCTTCGACACCGGATAACTTCGCCGTCTGCGCTCCCCGGCGACGTGCATTATCGCAGCTCCGCACAGCGTTCAGGCCGACATAGCTGCTAAGCAGTTGGTCGCAGGTTCGAATCCTGCCGGGGGCGCTCGGCGGGCCCGCGTTCGACGGCGATCGCGGGCGAAGGCGAGCAGGCCGCGATGTCGACGAATCGCGTTTTCCCTGCTATGCCGGGCGACCCGTGGGTCGCCACCACCGGCACGCCCTACCCGATCGAGGTGGTCAAGCTCGGGAGCGGTGGGGCGAGCCTGACGTTCAGCGGCTGGGGCAGCTTCAGTTTGCCGACACCGCCGACCACGGTCGTCGCGCTCGTGTCGCCGGGCGCTTGATCGGCGCGCCTTCGGGTCGTGCCCTGCAGACAGAGCAATTCGGTGGGCCGCGCGCTCTGTCGGGTGCCGCTCGGCTCGAACGGGCCTGGTCCTGGCTGGGAGAGTCGAGGGATCAGCTTGTTGCCTTCGGCGTCGGTGACGACCAGGTCACCTCAACGATGTTGGAGTATCCGTACGGGAAGGAGTGCTTCGCCGAGATCCAGCTCCGGAAGTAGATTGGCGCACCGCCGGTGGTTGCCGCAACGAAGCCGCGTACTCGGAAGGTCGCGATGCCGCGGCGATTAGTGAGTGCGGTGACGACACGCTTGGCAAGGGGTTGCCCGTTGATGGAAGCCCGTGGCCGCTGTCGACCGTGCTTGGTGAGGGCCGTCTGCTTCAGCGTCACCTGGATGCCGGCGATCGGACGGGGAATGCCGTTGGCGTTCTCGACCTGCGCCCGAAAGACGACCGTGTGACCCGATGGGACCGGGACATCCACTTGGCGCGGCGTCAACACCAGGAAGCGATTCACCACTTGAAACACCTGGCTTGTCGAAATCGCCTCAGGGCACGGCGAAACGGCCGACATGACGAACGGCGTGAGGATGCCCGGGTTCGTCCCCGGGTCGGGCGAGCTGACGACGTAGAGCGCGGTCTGACCCCCCGGCAGGACTGCCGGGCCGGAATCGACGTCCCAGTATGCGCTCAACTGGCCACCGGAATTGTCAGCAAAATGCGGTCGAATGGGATTTCCTGTCCGGTTCGTGACCCGGACGGAGACACTCCAGACACCCTGTTGCGCCGAAACGACCTGCACGGACTCGATGCGGAGCTGCAACGGAGCGGTCGCGCTCAACGCGAGACCGAGAAACGCGAGCGACGGGGCGAACAGCGCCGTCGTCAGGACGACCCGGAGGCTCGCGAGACGCTTCAGCGACGAGACCAAGGGCAACGGGTCGGGGACCGGCCCCGGGACGGCGACGGCGGCTGTCCACAAGGGCGCGATCTCAAGCCAGTAGCCGTCCAAAGGACGCGTGCTCACGAAGAACACCAGGGCGGCGAGGATGACCCCGGCCCGCCACAGCCCCCTGAACCACGCGGCGTAGGCGACGAGAAGGGCGACGAGGAGGGCCAGCGTGGCGTCGGAGTACCAGCTGAGGTTCCCGCCCCCGGCACGCAGGAGAAGTGTCAGGTCGACGAGTCCCTGGCCGAAGGGAATGGCGTGCTGCACGAAGGGGGTGATGACGCCGTGCCACCAGGCACTCGCCCCCCAGGCGATGAACGGGAGGTTGACGGCGCCGAAGGTGGCCAGCGTGACGAAGGCGAAGCGCGCCGCAAGACCGGCAGAACCGATGTTGCCGAGCCGGCGGGATTCGGCCCGCCAGATGCCGACGATGAGGAACAGCGCCATCAGCCAGACGATCTGCTCGACAGCGCACGCGAGCCCGAGGCAGACCGCGCGGGCGAGGTCGCCTCCCGAGAGGTATCCGTATTCGCCGATGTCTGTCCATCGCCAGATGGCGATGAGCGCGAAAGGCAGGAGCATCGTGTAGAAAGAACCCCCCATCTCGAACCCGAACAGGAGCGGAAGTTCGAAGACGACGATCACCGCGAGGGCGCGGAGCCGTTCTGGGAGCATTACGAACAAGACGGCGGCAGCGGCGCACTGGAAGAACACGGCCGCGACCGAGACGGACTCGACGCCGTTCGTGAGCCAGTAGAAGGGCACGGTGAGGAACAGCGGCAACGCGGGGTAGTCATAGACCGTGGAGATCGATCCGTTTGCCAGTGCCGTGGGAACGGGTAACGGGCCGTACAGCTGCAGTCCTGGCGCCATCGAGTGGGTGAAGGGGTTTGAGCCGCGGAGGAGAAGTTGGGTGCCGTACTGGACGAACGCACCCTCGTCTGTGCTGAACCCATGGCGGGCGAGGAGGTATGCGGCAGCCTCGGTGGAGGTGAGCGCCACGGCGGCAAGGAGCACGGCGAGCGTCACCCAATTGAGGGCGCGCACCGACCTGACGCTGCAGGCGGCGACGACGAGGCCGAGCGCGAGCGCGAAGCCGAGCGGTGAGATTTGCGCCCTCCAGGGCGAACTCACGGCGACACCGAAGTTGACCTGGGCAAGGATGAGCAGGCCGAGTGCGGCTACGGCACAGAGAACACGCTGCGCGGTCTCCGGTGGGTCGGAGAGAGACGCTCCGAGGTGACGCGGTCTGTGTGCCGTTCTGCCGAGCAGGAACGGTTCGTTGCCGCTTTCAGTTCCGTCCGACGCATGAGAAGTCACTTCGACCTCGGCAGTTATCTAGCCCCGGTCCTATTGGTGCGACTGATTCCATCTGGGCTCGGCATGACGCATCCGACCGCCGGACCGAGGGCGAAGTCCCCTGGCAGGATTACCCGGAGCAGATGTGAACGCGCACGTCGGCTGGGTGCTTCCGGCCGACGAGACTAGCTGAAGCCCACGGCGGGGGGCCTGCGTGTCGCCCGACCGGCCGACGTCATGGTTCTAGTATTCGCGCTGCCGAACAGACAGGGGTGTGGGTCGAAGGCGCTGGTCACAGGAGCTGCTGGCTTCATCGGCAGCAGCTGGGGAGTCGCTCGTGGCGCACGGCTGCGAGGTTCGGGGTATCGACTGATTCACGTACTACTGCCGCCGGCCCGCACAGCTCGAGGACCGGAAAGGGCTTGGGAAGTTCATATCTAAGACCGCCGATCGGACCTCGTTTTTGCTGGTTAGGTTGGCGCGAATCTGACGCCGCGCTGGCGCGATTCGAAAGGACAGGGAGGGTCATCATGCAGCTGGGCATGGTCGGTCTGGGGCGCATGGGGTCGAACATCGTGCGGCGTCTCCGCAAGGACGGCCACGAATGTGTCGTCTATGACGTCGATGCTGCCGCTGTGACGTCGCTCGTGCGGGAGGGTGCGATGGCGGCGTCGTCACTCGGGGATCTGGTGACGAAGCTCTCCCGGCCCCGGGGGATCTGGATGATGGTGCCCGCGGCCGCGACCGGCTCGACCGTGGAGGTGCTCAGTCGGCTCGTCACAGCCGACGACACGCTGATCGACGGCGGCAATTCCTACTACCGGGACGACATTGACCGTGCCGAGACGCTCGCCAGCGCCGGCGTGCACTACGTCGACGTCGGGACGAGCGGCGGCGTCTGGGGGTTCGAGCGC
>Ga0187857_10003144_pt1 | contig 13642 bp, 11 predicted proteins | sample June2016WEW_8_10_FD_132984 | JGI IMG/M metagenome (GOLD analysis project Ga0187857, IMG submission 132984) | Peatland microbial communities from SPRUCE experiment site at the Marcell Experimental Forest, Minnesota, USA - June2016WEW_8_100 | ecosystem: Environmental > Terrestrial > Soil >...
GCTCACGACCCTCCCGCGTCTCCGCGCTCGTCTGCCCGTCATTGCCCATTGGCCACATCGACCGTGGCGCTGGCGATGCCTATCACGCCGAAATGTGGCGGCATCGAAACTGGCGCCTCCACAGGGGGGCCGTCAGCTTGCGGATGGGGGTCTCCAGGAGATCGGTCAGGGGGTCGGGATGCACAGGCATCTGACCATTCGCCGTGATTGTCTTCGATCTTTCGGCTGGGGTGGTAGGCACAGGACCCCCCGTCAGCTCGGCCACCGCCGACCAGTCCAGGAAGGTATCGGGTTGCGCGTTGTGTCTCACCATGCCCTTAATCCCCCCTAAAAGTGATACCGTGATACAAGCCAAGAAAATCAGGGGGTTGCTGGTATCAGGTATCAGGTATCAGGTTATGGGGGGGTGTACCCCCCTCCGCGTCATCGCACAATTTCCTGCGGTCCATGATGGCTTGGATGTCATCCTCACTGACCGTGTAGAAGCTGCCACCCTTCCGGCCACGGTCCCGCTTGAATCCGAGGGCCTTCAGCCGAAGTCCGATAACTGTCGGGGTCACGGGATAGCCCAAGGCCACCTTGAGAGGATCGGCCAGGTCCCCCGGCTGCATGGTGGTGCTATCTGCTCCGGCGAGCTTGTCCTCGATGGCCGCCAGGATCGCCGCGGCCACCTCGGGCAGCTCGGCGCGGTCTTCCGCGTCTGGACGGGCCACCGCCAGCAGGGCAGGCCGGAGATCAAGCCGTGAATCTTCAGCGAATACCAAGGCAGCCAGGGCCAGCAGGGGACCCCACAGCTCCCGCGTCCGACCGTTCAACCAGGTAGGCAGGTCCAGCTTTTCCCATGACGCCCTCGCCTCGGTCCACCGGGTCAAGGCCAGGCGATAGCAGCTATCCCGGATGTCGTGGATACGGGGATCGAGACGACCTAGATCAAGGTCGCGATTCACCCGTGCCCGGTCCTGGCCCGGCTGAAGGATCAAGGTGATGCACCGATCCGAAAGGACCGCATTCAACCCCCGGATGCCGGCCAGGGCCACCGGGGCAAAAACGTTGAACGGGGTTACGGTGTGTTCGTCCCCGACACAGCGGTCCACCGCACCGCCTGCCTGATAGCCTGCATTCAGGATCGCCAGGATGTCGCCTCGATCATCGCGGTCTAAATGCTCGATTTCATCGAGGCAGAGCGTAGGGCGTAGGGCCTCGATCAATCGGAACAGACCAGCCGGACGCGGAGAGGTTCGGTACAAACCATTGAATGAAACGGCCGCTACCAGCCGCAGCAACTTCGACTTGCCCGACCCCTTCTCCCCGTGGGCATTCAGCCGTGGGCAGCTCGGGAACGCTTGGTGTAGGTAGGTGAGCAGGGACCACAGGGCCAGGACAACATAAGAGGGGTTGCCGTCAAACTCCAGGTAGTCCCGGAACAGCGCCAGCAGAGCCGCCGCGGTCTTCGACCACGATGGAGATGGAGCGTCCCCACTCAGGAAGCGGTCACGGTCTTCCGGCTGCCAGCGACACCCCAGCGCCGGGTAGTTGACTGGCGGAACGGCGAGGGCGTCGGAGATCGCCTCAGTGGGGTAGTCGCGCCGATCGCTGGTGATGGACCGCCATGTCCCGCCGTCCAGGATGCCCACCGCTCCGAAGCCGTCCGCGTCGAAGTGCAGCGCCGGATGTATCCGCCGCTCCGCCAGCTCGGGCGGAAGAGGCGTTTTTGGCTTCACCTCGCCTCGCTTGCACTTCGCTTTCCTTGCGCGTCCCGTGTCAGCTCCAGGCGCGAGAATGGACCGCACGTCCGCCCACCGCTTGTCGGAGCATCGAGCATGCAGGCAACGGTAGGCGACGGCCCCGGAATCGAATTGAAAGAGGGCTGCACCATCGACGTGATCTTGTGACGTGAGGCAGCGGTCCAGCTCCAGGACGGTGTAGCCGGCCTTGACCTTCTCCCGCCACCCGATTTCCGCCCGCGTGAGCAGCGCCCGGAGGTCCCACCGCTGGCCGTTCGCCCTTTCGCCGCCACCGCCCACCGCTGGCCGCTCCGGCTTCGGCGCGAGAGCTGCCACCCACTCCAGGGCCTCGCGCGAGACAGCCAGCGCGTCGGGGTTGACGGTCCCCGTAGCCAGACGCCAGGGGCGCTCGGGTACGTTGTCGCCTTTCGCTGCCACCGTCCCGATGATCTTGGTGATCCGCGCCGCGTTGAAATTCGCCGTGTCCACCTTGACAGCCGGCATATCGAACAGGTGGGCCAGCGCTGCCAGGACACCCGTTACAAGCTGCGTGGCATCATCATCATTCGGGAGATCCAGCCGATAGACCAGGCCCGCGCCGTTCCCGCTCATGGTGCGAGCCAGGGGCTCGGGGAAGCTGGCCTGCTCGGTCAGGAAGTCCTGTATGCTATCCCGGACGGCAAGCGCCAGGTCTCGCTCTGCATCCGTGGAAGAGGTCCCTGAAGGTCGATTGGGGTCGATATCAATAAGCAGGCTGGTGCGCCGGAGGATGTCAGTGTCAGCGGTTGCTTCGTGGGCGTTGTCCTTGAGCCGGTTCGCCGCTCGGGCGAGTAGGGCTGCCTTGGCAGGATTCAGTGTCAGGTACAGCGCCTCAACGTCCTCTCCTGTGATGCCCTGGACGGCCGCCACGAATGCGGCCCTGGTGTTGAAGTAGCCTGACAGCGTTCCGAAAAATCGCCGTGGCCCTTTCCGCTTGGTCTTCGGTCCGCGGACTTCCCACACGGCCTCGCCGTCGTACTGCGCGACCGCATCCCAGAACGCCCCGAGCAAGGCAGCGTCAGGCCGAAGGGCCCGCGCGTCCAGCGTGGCCGCCACCGTCGCCGCCCCGTTCATCTTGCCGACTCGCGGGCGGGGACCAGCCGCGCCTTAACGGCGGACTCCAGGTCCTCGGGCCTGAAGCGAATGGTTCTCCCGCCGAGTCGCACGACGGGGAGTTTCCCTAGCCGCGCCCATCGCCGGATGGTGTGTGGCGAAACCCCGAAGGATTCACCCGCTTCTCGCAACGTCAGTAGCTTTGTCATCGCCTTTTCCCTCCTCTGCTCCGATGCCTCCGAATCTGCCGGAAAGATATCGCTTGACATCGCATATGTACAAGAGGTATGTTTCCATCATTGGAGGGACAACCAACATGGGAACGCACAAGCTCAAGCTTCTGTCAGTCACGGACCCGCCCGCCACCACGCGGACGGAATCGAAGCAACGGATTCGGTCGCAAGCCTACTGCGATGCAGTGATGGCGGTCGAATGGTTGAACGCGAGCAGAGGGACGGCAGCATATCGGCGCGTGCTCGCCGTACGGACAGAGCTGGAGGAATTACAGGCGGAAATAGACCAACTCTTACGGGTGAGCGGAACACCCCGCGAGGGGCGAGGCCCTATCGTCAAGGTGGCCCCCCTGACCGAGCTGCTGGCTCACCATAAAAAATTCGATCGCCGGTTGGCGAAGTACAGCTTTAAGCCGGAGCTGAATTTCAGCCTGGCTACCCACATCTGGGGGTTGGACATGGTCCCCAAACACCCCCGCGGCCGGCAGGTCGTCGTGCGCGGTCAAGGATTCGCTCGCCTCGGATTCGCGCACATCGAGCGGCGCGTCCCGGTCAGCGAGCCGGCTGTCATCGTCGCCCTGGCAAGGTTGGCCACAAAGCGCGAACTAGCAAAAGTCCATCTTTGTGTGACATGCAAAAAACGCTGGCACGTGGCCCTCCGGAGAATCGACAAGTTTTGCAGCGCCGAGTGCCGGGAATATTTCCACGTCCATTCGGACGAGTACCGCGCGCGCAAACGGGAGAGTCAGCGCGAGTACCGCGATCGCGATAACCTGCGGCGCATCCTCGGCGGACCACAGCGAAACGGGAAGCGAACCGCCACCCGGAGGACCACAGCATGAGCATCGTCAAGACGGCCACGGGGTATCAGATTCGCTGGTATGATGCCGACGGCTCCTCTCGGAAAGGGACCTTCCGGGGGATCGACCGCCGCGAAGCGGAACGTCTCGAGCGGGAGAAACTTGCGGAGCGGGACCGGGGCGAGTTACCAGCCGATGAACGCAACGCGCCGACGTTCGCCGCCTTCGCGGAAAAGACGTGGATGGCAGAGGGCAAGCCGGGATGGAAGCCGTCCACCGTCTCGCAATATCAGGATGCGCTGAAGACCCACCTCATCCCGACCTTCGGGGAATTGCGGGTCTCGCAGATCACAGAATCGAAGGTCACACCCTGGGTTGCCGAGCTTCAAGGCAAGGGATTGTCACCCCGCAGGATCAACCTTCTCCTGGTGACGCTGAAGTCCATCCTGAAACTCGCGCGTCGTCGTCGGTTCGTGCGCGATGATGCCCTTGTGGATGTTCGACTATTGAAAGAACCGAAGGCCGACATTGACCCGCTCGGCCCGGAAGAGGTCTCGGCGTTCTTGACCGCGTGTCCATCATGGTGGCGACCCTACTTCGCAACCGCGTTCTCCACGGGATTCCGCCCGAACGAAGCGACCGCGTTGAAGTGGAGTGACGTGGACTGGAAGCAGGGGAGCTTCCGTATTCGGGCGGGGGTCTATCGGTGGGTGGAGGGCACGCCCAAGACGGAGAGCAGCATCCGGGACGTGGATATGCTTTCGATGGTGGTGGAGGCTCTCAAGGTACAGAAGACGCAACAAGCCGCCCAGCGCCTCAAGAACGGGCAGGGTGCGCCGGAAGTCGGGAAGGATTACATCTTCACTGGCCCCGATGGCGGGATGTTCAATAGCAATTTCGTGCGCGATCGGGTGTGGTATCCTACCCTGAAGAAAGCCAAGCTGCGACGACGCACGATGTACCAGACGCGGCATAGCTTCGCCAGCAACACCCTTTCGGCCGGAGAGAATCCCGCCTGGGTCGCCGCGATGCTCGGACATAGGGGAGCGGAAATCCTCTTCAGCACCTATGTACGGTACATCCCAAACCGGACGCGCCGGGATGGCAGCGCCTTCGTCGCGCGGATGGAAGGCGAGAGGCAGAAGACCGTCGGCCAGGAGCGACTGGCGGCGGAGGTATAAGGCGGTGGGCCTTGACGGGGAGCGGCTGGGAAAGTAGAGTCTCCCGCTGAGGCCGCTATCGCAAAACGGACTGTACGGCCACGCACGGCCGATCTGCACGCCCTGTCCCAGAACGGGGTGAGGGCTTGAGGTTGCTCCCATGACCGGCTATCGTGGACAGCGAAGAGACGCTGCGGCGGAGCAAAGCTGTAGTCCCGATTTGGTCCCAGTGCGAGCGGGGCAAAGAAAAACCGCCTGAGAAATCAGGCGGTTATCTCGGGATGGTGCCGAAGGGGGGACTCGAACCCCCACGGGGGAACCCCCACTACGCCCTGAACGTAGCGCGTCTACCAGTTCCGCCACTTCGGCAGCGGGTCTTTCTTCTAGACCCTCCGGGGAAAAATGTCAACGGAAAATCTCTGTATCGAGGAATGACCGGAAGCCTCCGGCAAACGGCGCGCCGGCGAAAGCGGCGCCGATGACCCCTGCTGCCGGACGGAAGGAGCGGATCAACCGGCTCCGCGCCCCATGGATCGTCGCTCGATCATCACCCTGCTTACCGACTTCGGCCACCAGGACCCCTTCGTCGGGATCATGAAGGGAGTGATCCTGGGCCTGTGCCCGAATGCCAGCCTGGTGGACCTCACCCACGAGACGGCCGCCTACGACATCCTGGGCGGCAGCTTCCTCTTGCAGTCGGCCGTGCCTTACTTTCCCCCGGGAACGATTCACGTGGCGATGGTGGATCCGGGGGTGGGGGGGCCACGGCGACCGATCCTCGCAGAGATCGACGACCAGCTCTTCGTGGCGCCGGATAATGGCCTCCTCAGCTATCCCATGGCCCACGGCACCGTCCGCGCGGTCCGCGCCATCGTGGCCCAGGAGTATCTCTTGCAGCCGGTGAGCACCACCTTCCACGGGCGGGATGTGTTCGCGCCGGTGGCCGGCCACTTGGCGTGCGGCGTTCCGCCGGAGCGGTTCGGCCCCGAGGTGGGGGACGCCGTCCGGTTGCCCATCCCGCGCCCTCGCCTCGGCGAGGGCGGGACCCTGACCGGACAGGTCATCCGGATCGATCGCTTCGGCAACTGCATCACGAACATCGGTCGCGAGGATCTCGAAGCCTTCGCGGCCGGGGCGGCGGAGGGCGTCCGGATCCTCCTGGACGGTCGCCCCGTGGGCGGCCTTGTCCAGTTCTTCGGAGAGGCCGGTCCCGGCGGCCACGGCGCCATCCTGGGCAGCACAGGCCGCCTGGAGTTGTTTGCGGTCCAGGGGAATTTTGCGCGCCAATGGGGGGTTGCGTCCGGCGCTGTCGTCCGCCTGGAAAAGGACGGTTAACCGCCCCCTGAACATGGCAGCGTGAATTCCGGTTGAAAAACCCTCAGGGGTTGTTCAGAATGTAAAGCTGGTCGGAGGCGATTGCCGGCTGGCCTGGACGGGAACGACTCGGCCGGTTCGGCTGCCGAGGTGTGGTGGTCGGCCCATGGCGAGTGAGACGCAGGATCGGACGAAGGACTCCGGGGAGGTGGGGTTCAGCACGCTGGTGCTGATGTTCGGAACGGCGGCCATGGTTCATCTGGGGGCGGCGCCGGATCCCGTGAGCGGGGAGACGAAGCCGGACCTGACCCAGGCCAAGCACATGATCGATCTGCTGGATGTCTTGAAGGCCAAGACGGTCGGGAACCTGACGGCGGGGGAATCCGCCGTACTGGACGACCTCCTGTTCGATCTTCGCATGCGGTATCTCGAGGCGATTGGGCGCACATGACCAGACACGGCTGGTGGACCTGCCGGTGGCTTGCCCTCGGCCTGCTCCTGTGGGCAGCCGCGGCCGGAACGGCCGGGGCCTTTCAGATGTTCCCCGAGGCCGAGATCCAGGAGGCGCACGCCCTCCGCCAGCGGATCCTGGACGAGGTCCCGCAACTGGACTTCGGGCAACGCCGCGAGCACCCTCGGCTCTCTGCCGAGGCCGTCGCCCCGGTGCAGCAGCGCCTGGCGGCGCTGCAGGCGCGGGAGGCGGAGAACCCGTTCTTCCATTGGGCGCAGGGCGAGCTGCTGCGCCAGACGCAGGGTCCAGCCGCGGCCGCGGCGGCCTTCGAGCGCGCCCGCCAGACGGCCGGGCAGCGGGCGGTCATTCACTGGCTGCTCTGGCGGGACTTCCTGGCGCGCGACAACCGCTCGGAGGCCGAGCGCGAAGAGCGCGCCCTGCAGGGCATCCAACTGACGTGGGGCCTCACGCGGTTTCCCCTCCTGGCCGAGGAAGAGATGCGCCTGGCGGCCGAGGCCGCCGAGGGCGGTGACCCAGCCCGCGCATTGGCCCTGTACGATGCCGCGCTCGCCAACACGCCCGAATCTGCGGCAGCCTTGATGCAGCGCGCGGGCCTGATCTGGCAGGTGGACAAGACCCGGCTGCTGGAAGCCATCCGGGACCTCGCCGCCGGCCTGTCCCAGGCCTTGCGGGGCCGAGAAACCGGGTTCCACCTCGGCAGCAATCTGCTGCTGAGCTTCCTCGTCGCCTGGCTGACGCTTCTGTGCCTGGTCGCCGTCCTCCTCTCCATCAAGATCCAACCCCTCTTCGGCCACGAGCTGAGCGAGCGCCTTCTGAAGGGACTGCCCCCGTCCTCCCAGGTGAGCCTGGGCCTCCTGCTGTTCCTCCTCCCCCTGATGTTGGGCCTGGGCCTGCTCTGGGCGGCCGTCGTGGCCCTTCTCGTCTGCGCGCCGTACGTAGGCCGGCGCGAGCGAGCCGCGGTGTCGCTGCTCCTGGCTGTGCTCGTGGCATTGCCGTTCGGCTACGACTGGGTGGCAGCCCGCCACATCCTGGCATCCTCGCACCGGTTCACCCTGGTACAGGCGGTGGAGCAGGGGGGACGCGGCGAGACTCTGGTCCGCGAGTTGCATCAGTGGATAGAGGAGGCGCCGGACGCCGGCCTGCCGCGGTACTACCTCGGCCTGATGCTGAAGCGACGGGGAGAGCTGGCCCAGGCCGAAGCGGAGATGGCCCAAGCCGCCCAGCTCTTGCCACAGGCGGGCTTCGTGCAGGTAGGGTTGGGGAACCTCGACTACCTTCTGGGACGCCTGCCGGAGGCGGAGACGGCCTACCGGCGCGCCGCGGGGATCCTCCCCGCGTCGGCGGCGGTCCAGTTGAACCTCTCCAAGCTGTACACCCAGCGCCTGCAGCTCGATCAGTCCAACGAGGCGCTCACCCGAAGCCTCAAGTTGGACCCGCGCACGGCGCGCACGGTGTCTTTTTTCCACGGGCAGGGCCTCACGGAGTTCGTCGTCGACGAACCCGTGCCCTGGAGCGCCCTGGCTGCGGGCCTGACCCCTCCCATCCGGGACGTGCGCGCCGTGGCCGAGGGCTTCTGGGGCAGGCCGCTCTCCGGCGTGTCCCTGGCGCTCTTGCCGTATGCGGCCGGAATCCTGCTGATCCTCTTTTGGACGCACGTGATGCTCCGCGGGAGGACGCCTCCGGTCAGGCGGTGTTACCAGTGCGGGACGCCGTTCTGCGGGAGATGCCAGACCAACCCGAAAGAGAAAGAGTACTGCGGCCCCTGCGCCGCGGTGTTCCGCCAGCGGGAGGGAGTCGCCGCCTTCGTCAGAGGCCTTCGCATCCGCGAAGGGGAGGTCTGGGTGCGCCGTGAACATGCCCGCGTCGGCATCCTGGGAAGCGTGATCCCCGGCGGCGGCGACCTGTACGGAGGGCGCGTCGGTCTGGGGCTCCTCCTGTGCCTGCCGGCGGTCTGGCTGCTGGCCGAGGGTTTCGTGCTGGAACATCTGACCCCCAGCTTCCGATTCGCCTCGCCTCTGCCAGGCCCGATCCGATACCCGGTGACGATTCTGCTCCTCCTGGCGTTGTACCTGTACTCGGCATACCGGAGCTGGAGGAGGCCGGCCAGCGGGGCCCGCTGAGGCGTCTGGGGCGGACGGCGGAGCGGGATCGCCGCAGCGGCCGATCCCAAGGTTCGAAACAGGAGCACGTGAGACAGGCATCGGGCCTGCCGAGACACCATGGCCCTCGAAGGCACGTTCAGAGACTTTCACATCGCCGACATCGTGCAGCTCATCGGGCTGCAGCGGAAATCCGGCACGCTCACCCTGGAAAGGGAGGACGAGACGCTGACCGTCACGTTCCAGGATGGGGCGGTGGTGTGGGCGCAGTCCGGCCGTGACCCGTGGGAGCGACGGATGGCGCACGTGCTGACGCTCCGAGGCCTCGTGACGTCGGCCCAGCTCCAGGAGGCACTGACCGCTCAGAAAGACGGCAAGAAGAAACTGCCCGCCATCCTGGCGGAGAGGGGTTTCCTTCAGAAGAAGGATTGGGAAAGCGTGCTGGCTCAGGAGGTGGAGGAAGCCGTGTACCGGCCCTTCCGTTGGACCGCGGGCCGCTACCGGTTCGTGCCGGGGGCCGTGGACCTCGCCGAGGGGAAGATCGGCCCTCTCGGCGCCGAGAATGTCCTCATGGAAGGGATCCGCCGGGTGGACGAGTGGCCGATGATCCTGGAGAAGATTCCCTCCACGGCCATGGTGTTCAAGGTGGGGTCCCAGGCCGGGAAACTGAATCCAAAGAAGGTGGAACCCAGCGAGGTCAAGATGCTGGACCTCGTGGACGGCAAGGGCACCGTGCAGGACCTGGTGGACAGGAGCGGCCTGGGCGAATTCGAAGCCATGCGCGGCCTCGCGTCCCTCATCGCGGCCGGGGCGATCGCGTCGGTTGGCGCGGTGCCGGTGGCGGCGCCAGCCAAGGCCCCGACCGTCCGCGTGGCCACCCAGCTGCCGGCGCGGGCCCCGGCGAAGCCGCCTCTGTGGCTGGCGCGACTGGGATGGGGGCTGGCAGCAGTCTGGCTCCTGGGGAGCCTGGTGTTGTTTCGGGCTGAGCCCCTGGGACTTCTGCCCCTGTCGGCGGCCGGCGCCAAGTCGCTGGATCGCGTGCGGTCCTTGCGGGCCCAGGCCGACCTTGCCGAGCTTGCGCGCGATGTGGAAGAGTACATAGCCAGCACGGGGGAGTATCCGGCCAGCCTGGATGCCCTGGGGAAGCCCCTTCGGGATCCCTGGGGTCATCCCTACCAGATTCGCCGCACCAGCTCTGGCGTCAGTGTGGTGAGCGGCGGGCCGGACGGCCGGATCGGCACGGCCGACGATCTGGCGAGTGGCAACTAGGGGTTGTATCGTTTGACAGGGTCGTGGGCGTATGCTAGTAGTGTATTTCCCTTGTTCGGATCGCCCGACATTCAGGAGGTTTCCGTGAGATCCCCAGTCCATCGAGCCATCCCGATGGCCGGACGCCTGCGCCTGGCCACCATGGCATGTGTGTCCATCCTTTGCCTGTCCGCGCCGGCTCTAGCCCAGGAAGGGAAGAGCGCCCTTCAAAGCCTGCAGGATGCCTTCGTCCAGGTGGCCCAGTCCGTGAAGCCGGCCGTGGTTAACATCGCGACCACGCAGCGACCCCACCCCCAAGAAGGACGGCCGGCCCCGCAGGTTCCGCCGCAGTTCCGCGACTTCTTTGGCGAGGACTTTTTCGAGCGCTTCTTCGGCGGGCCGCCTCAGCGCGAGCAGCGCAGTCTCGGCTCCGGCGTGATCGTGGACAAGCGGGGATACATCCTGACCAATGATCACGTGATCGAACAGGCGGACGCGATCGAGGTCCGGCTCTCCGACAAGCGAAAATTCACCGCCACAGTCATCGGCAAGGACCCCAAGACGGATCTGGCGGTGATCAAGATCGACGCGCCCAACGATCTGCCCGTGGCGAAGCTGGGGGACTCAGCGAAGATCCGGATCGGCGAATGGGCCATCGCCATCGGCAATCCCTTCGGCCTGGACCAGACGGTGACGGTGGGCGTCATCAGCGCCGTGGGCCGGTCCGACGTCGGCATCACCATGTACGAGGACTTCATCCAGACGGACGCCTCTATCAACCCGGGGAATTCGGGGGGACCCCTGCTGAACCTGAGCGGGGAAGTGGTCGGGATCAACACCGCCATCGTGGTCACCGGCCAGGGCATCGGCTTCGCCATCCCCATCAGCATGGCAAAGGAAATCAAGGATCGCCTCATCGCCCAGGGCAAGGTGGTCCGGGGCTGGTTGGGGGTGGGCATCCAGGAGCTCAGCGAGGAGCTGGCGACTCAGTTTGGGGTGAAGCCGGAGGACGGAGTCCTGGTCGGCAACGTGATGAAGGACGGCCCGGCCGAGCGCGCCGGGCTGAAGCCCGGGGACATCATTCAGGAGTTCAACGGGACGAAGATCAGCGACGTCCATCAGCTCCAGCGCGAGGTCGCCCAGGGCGCTGTGGGTTCCCCAGCGCGGCTGAAGGTGCTGCGGGAGAAGCAGGTGACGACGCTGACCGTCGTGCTGGGCGAGCAGCCGGCCGAGGTGGCCGCGGCCGAGCCGGAATCCGCGCCCGCCGAGGCGGCGGATCGGTTCGGCCTGACGGTCCAGGATTTGACGCCGGAGCTTCGGAACCAGTTCCGGATAACCAACCTGGACGGCGTCATGGTATCCGGCGTGGCCGAGGGCGGCCCGGCCGCCCGGGCCGGCGTCCGGCCGGGTGACGTCATCACAGAGGTCAACCGAGAGCTGGTGAAGAGCACCCGCGACTTCTCGCGCATCCTCGGCCGGATGCGGCGCGGGCAGAACCTGCTGCTCTTGGTGCGGAGGGACGGAAACTCGCGGTTCGTGGTGCTGCCCCCCCAGGACTGATCGCCTCAGGGCCGACGGTCACGCCTTCGGCTCAGGCCCACCGCACTCTGTACCCGCAGCCGCTGGCGGAGCCAGGATGGCCCAACGCTCGGCTTCGTTCTATGAAGAGATCAGCGACGATGCGCTGGCGTCTTACATCCGGCGTATCGCCCGCATCCCCTTGTTGAGCAAGGAGGAAGAACTGCGCCTGGGCGGCCTGCTCCAACAGGGGGACGAGCGCGCCTACCGCAAGCTGGTCGAGGCCAACCTCCGTTTCGTGGTGAAGGTGGCCATGCGCTACCAGGGGTGCGGGCTGTCGCTCCTGGACTTGATCAATGAAGGCAACCTGGGCATCCTGGAGGCGGGGCGCCGTTATTCGCCGGAGCACGGGGTCAAGTTCATCACCTACGCAGTCTGGTGGATTCGGCAAGCCATCATGCAGGCCCTGGCCGCAGGCGGCAGCGCGGTGCGGCTGCCCATCCGGAAGGCGCGGCTGGCCTCCCGGATCCGCGGGCTGCGTGCCGATCTGACCCAGGCGCGCCAGGAAGAGCCGAGCGACGCGGCCCTGGCGGAGGCGATGCACCTGACGCTGGGCGAAATCGAGGATGTGCTGCGCGGCAGCCAGTCCCAGGCCTCGCTGAATGACGACGGGTTCGCCGAGGAGCACCTGGGGCTGGAGCTGGCCGGCAAGAGCGTGATCCCGCCGGCCGACCAGGACCTCATCACGCACTCGTTCCGCGACGAGGTGGAGCGGATGCTGCGGCACCTGAGGCCGCGGGAGCGGGCGGTCATCGAGCTGCGATTCGGCCTGGGCCCGGAGGAGCCGCGGACCCTGGAGGAAGTGGGTCGCCGCCTCAAGCTTTCCCGCGAGCGCATCCGCCAGATCGAAGAGCAGGCGAAGCAGAAACTGCGGTTGATGGCCCGGACGCGCCACTTGAAAGACTACTTGAACTGACGCGGGGTGAGGGCATGGAACGCGGGGTCGGCAGCGAAGGGACGGGGGCGGAAGCGCAGGCCATTGGGCAACGCGTCCGGGACCTGGAGGCGCAGGGCCAGGGCCAGGCCCGAGAAATCCGCGCGCTGGAGAAGATCGAGCTCCTCCAGGACCGCAGCCGCGAGCTCGAGATCGAGAATCGCGCCCTCCGGGACCGCATCGCGGAGCTGCACACCTTCCTGAACCTCAGCAAGACGCTCTCCGCCACGCTCAACATGGAGGAGCTGTTCCGCCTGGCCCTGCACCTCATCGGGCGGTCCCTCCACGTGGACGCCTACGCGCTGATGCTGCTGGACGAGAGCGGCGAGCGCCTGGTGGTCAAGGCGGCCTTCGGGTTCCCCGAGGACGGCGGCCTGGGGCTGACCCTGCGCGTGGGGGAGGGGATCTCCGGGCTGGTGGCCCAGACCGGCCAGGCCCTGCTAGTGCCCGACGTCAGCGCCGAGCCCCGCCTCCTGGAGCAGGAGGCGTTCCGCCAGCCGCGCGGCTCCTTCATCTGCGTGCCGCTCCGGATCAAAGGGCGCGAGGTGATCGGGGTCCTGAACGCGCAGAAGCCGGAGCCGCAGGGCTTTGGCCTGGGGGATCTGGACCTGTTCCAGGCCGTGGCCAACCAGGTGGCCGTGGCGCTGGAGAACGCCCAGCTCTACCAGCGGACCAAGGAACTCTCCACCCGCGACGATCTTACGGGCTTGTTCAACCGCCGCCATTTCTTCGACAACCTGGAGAAAGAAGTGCAGCGGGCAGGGCGCTACCGGCGCGTCTTCTCGCTCCTCCTGCTGGACCTGGACGACTTCAAGGGCTACAACGACACCTACGGCCACCTGCAGGGGGACGAGGCGTTGAAGGACATCGGGCGCCTCCTCCTGGCCAGCACCCGGCGCGCCGACATCGTCGCCCGCTTCGGCGGGGAGGAGTTCGTGGTCCTCCTGCCCGAAATCAACGCCCAGGGCGCGCTGGTGGTGGCGGAGAA
>Ga0187857_10003156_pt1 | contig 13606 bp, 18 predicted proteins | sample June2016WEW_8_10_FD_132984 | JGI IMG/M metagenome (GOLD analysis project Ga0187857, IMG submission 132984) | Peatland microbial communities from SPRUCE experiment site at the Marcell Experimental Forest, Minnesota, USA - June2016WEW_8_100 | ecosystem: Environmental > Terrestrial > Soil >...
AGACGTGAGCAACTACACGCGGGCGCAGCTGTTCGAGAAGAAAGCGAAGACCGACGTGCTCCTCCGGTTCTCCACCGTCGCCGGCGAACTCGGGTCGGCCGACACCGTGCGGGACCCCCGTGGCTTTGCGATCAAGTTCTACACCGAGGAGGGCAACTACGACCTCGTCGGGAACAACACGCCGATCTTCTTCATCCGTGACCCTTCGAAGTTCTCAGATTTCATCCACTCCCAGAAGCGCCGGGCCGACACTCACCTGCGCGACAACAACATGCAGTGGGATTTCTGGACGCTCTCGCCGGAATCCGCGCACCAGGTGACGTTCCTCATGACCGATCGCGGCACTCCCCGGACCTGGCGACACATGAACGGCTACGGGAGCCACACCTTCATGTGGGTGAACGCCAACGGCGAGAAGTTCTGGGTCAAGTACCACTTCAAGACCGACCAGGGAATCGAGAACCTCACCGGCGCCGAGGCGAAAGCGCTGGCAACCGAGGACCCTGATTTCCACCTGCGCGACCTGTACACGGCGATCGAGCGTGGTGAGTATCCGAGCTGGACGCTCGAGATGCAGATCATGAACTTCGCCGACGCCGCCGACTACCGGTTCAACCCATTCGACCTCACAAAGGTCTGGCTGCACTCGGACTACCCGCCGATCAAGATCGGACGTCTGACGCTCAACCGCAATCCCGATGACTATTTCGCGCAGATCGAGCAGGCGGCGTTCGAGCCGGCGAACATGGTTCCCGGCATCGGGCCGAGCCCGGACAAGATGCTGCTTGGACGATTGCTCAGCTACCCCGACGCCCACCGCTACCGAATCGGCACGAACTACCTCCAGCTGCCGGTGAACCGTCCGAGGTCGCCTGTCAACTCCTACAACAAGGACGGCGCGATGCGGTTCGAGAACCGGGGTGACCCGGTTTACGCGCCGAACTCCGTCGGGGGCCCGGCGGCTGACCCCGCCCGTTTCGGCGACCCCGCGGGTTGGATGGCGAACGGAGAAATCGTCCGTGCTGCCTATGACCTCCACAAAGAGGACGACGACTTCGGACAGGCGGGAACGCTCTATCGCAAGGTGCTCTCGGCGACTGATCGCGAACATCTCGTCGGGAACATCGCCGGCCACGTGCGCGACGGTGTAACGCCGACGATGATCCCGAGGGTGCTCGACTACTGGCGCCAGGTCGACGCCGAGCTCGGTGCCCGGCTGGCCGAGGCGCTTGACACGAACACATAGGAGTCCATAGATCTGTGGGAACGGGCGCCTGGCGGCTCTCGGAGAAACCCGCCCCGTACCACAGAGGTGCCACGGTGAGCTGGGAATCAAAGCTGCGCTGCTCGCGTCGGTGCGGGGAACCCGGTGTCGTCTCCGCCCGGGCTTCACTTGATCGCGAGGGAGCCCTCCAGCGGCGCGAGCGCGACCTGATGGGTACCTCCTACCGATAAGAAGGTTCTCCCCTTGTGGCGCGCCTCGGCCTCACCTCGTCGTGAGTACGGCACTGGCCCTTGCCACCTTTAGCTGGGTGGCCGCAGTGATCCCAGCCGCGGCGATGGCGGCGACGGACTACCTGTCGGCCGCTGGGAGGATCGGGCCTGAAGCGGTATGGAAGCAGGCGTTGGCGGACCAAATCCCGGCCCGGAAGACATGCCGCCGCCCCCTCCCTGGCGAGGATCGGGCTTGCCTCGCGCGGTTCATGCGCGCCCACGGAGCCTCACCTCAGGCGGCTTCGTTCCTTGATGCCACCTCGTCGTACCTCATCGCATTCATCAACACCGGGAAAGTCGATCTCGGTTTCACACTGTCTTCTTTTCCGGCCAACGACGACCTCGGTTACCTCTTGCTCAACAGCTCAAAGCAGTACTTCCACCCGCCGCTTCCGTCTCTTGCCTCGCCCAGCTACGCCAAGCTTCGCCGCGCCTATCGCCTCCCCGCAGGCCCGACGGCACTCACCGTCGTAACGGACTCGATCGTCCCTTGGCTCGAGAAAGCCTCGAGACCATCCACCGGCGGCGAGGACATCGTCCTGCAATTCCCGCTGTATGACGGTTGCGCAGCCTGCACAACCCCCTACCGAGCTCGGATCGGCTATCGGTTCTCGGCGCGCGGCGACTTCGTAGGAACGGTGTCGCTCGGCCCCTGCCTGTCCCGCGACCACCGGGAACGTCCCACCAATGTCCGGGAGCGTGTTTGCCCCCCAGTGAGCGCCGTCCACACCTTAACAGTGGAGGCGACGAACGGACCCAGGCTACGGGATTCGCTACCGACTCTTCGATGCTCTCCTCCAAAGCTTGCGAATCCTGTGCAACCGGATGAGATATGAGGACCAAAATCATCCGGCAAGTGCTACCCAAACCGTCCTTGGCAATCGCAGTTGTGGCGCGATCTTCTCGTTCCTGAACCTCTCACCAATCCTTGGCGAGAACGCGCTCGGGGGACCCGTCGAGTTCGCGTAGACGCGCAAGCTCACGGCGGAAAGTCCTCCGACAGACAAGTCCGCGGGCAAGATGCCGACCAGCGGGATCGAACCCCGTTGCGTGACGCGAGGGACGAGCGATGAGATCCGTGGACCTGACGAGACCAGTCTGCCTCCACGCCACCTCAGACGAGGACTTGTCTCATCCGAAACTGTGTGACACGCGCCGTGCGTCGTTGCCACCCTTGGATTACCTTCCCGACGCAAGTCAGCTCCCGAGACCTGGTGGGCTCATCTTGGTGTGCTCCGTAAGCTCGTCACCGCCAAGCTTTTAAGCGTCGGTGGAAACCTGCAATTCGACGACCCACAGGATCAAGAGTTCTCCCCGTAACTGCGACCTACCAGCCCCAGAGCGGGTTCGCGTCCCGCGCTCGCCAGACCGTGGCCGTGGGTCAGGTCGTGGCGCGGACCCTGCCGAGCCGCGCCCACAGCCTCCCGCTGCTGCTGCCACACCCGCCTGGGATTGCCGAGGCGCCGCGCCCCCGGTGGGGACAGGTGGAGATAACCTCCTCATCGGCTTGGCCGTCTTCGTTCCAGACGTGGCGGAGGACAGTGCATCCGCACGCGACGTCCAAGTCCGCGAGCGAGATCGTTCCGAAGGCTTCCAACACCACGGTTAGTCCAACACAGTCGAGGCCAGATGGCACACAAGGAGACCGTTAAAGACGAGTTCGGCTGCGCGAGACGGAATCAGACCTGATGACGTCGAACGCGCGGTTCAGCGTGGTCGAACGGGCTCGAGATCTTTACGCCACCCCGACCGGCGGGCGATTCGTTCGCTACACGTGCGTCTCGGTGTTCAACGTCGCATTCTCCGTCACCGTCCTCGCGATCGTCTTCGGCGTCTTCCGACTCTGGACCGAGGTACCAAGCACCCTATTCGCGAACGTCGTGACGATCCCCCCCGCCTACTACTTGACTCGCACTTGGGCTTGGGGGAAGTCCGGGCGATCCCACCTCATGAAAGAGGTCGTGCCGTTCTGGGCGATGACCCTCGTGGGTATCGCCTTTTCCATCGCGACCGCTGCCGAAGCACGCCATCTCGGAATCACCTATCACCTCGGCCGGGTCGATCGAACTGTCCTCGTCGTCGCAGCGAATCTCTTCGCCTTCGGTGTCACCTGGATCGGAAAGTTTCTCCTGCTCAACGTGGTCTTCCGAGAGCCAGTGGTTGCCCGAAACGACGACGTATTCGCGGACACCTAGCTCGCGCGCCAAGAGCGGTTGCTGCTGCCTCCAACCGATCCCGAGATCTCACGGCAAGCGTTTCGACGACCTCGGTTGAAAGGACATCAGCCGGGTGACGAAGTCGACCGTCTGCTCGCCGACGTCGATCCGCTCGAGCGGATCTGGATCAAATCGTGCCTTCGGCGATTGCTCGTTCGATCCATCGGATCACCTCGTCCAGCATCGAGTCGAGCGACGTCGTCTCCTCGAAACCGAGCACCCGTTTCGCCCTCTCGGTGGAAGGTACTCGCCGGACCACGTCGTGCTCGAAGGGTGGTCCGATACGTAGTGGAAGGTGACGCCCGCGCCCTTGGTCTTGTGCCACACGAGCTCCGCAAGCTCCAGCACGGTCGTCGACACCGGCGTTGAGAGATTGAAATCCTCGTTGAGAGCGCCGGGCTGCTCCATCGCGGTCGCGATCCTCATGGCCAACTCTCCACCATGCATCTAATGCCGCTCCTGCCTTCCGTCACCGAGGATGTGCAAGGGGTCCTGGCCCTTTCGCACCTTGTGAACGATGTCCGACACGACATGGCTCATGGCGAGACGGACGTTGCCGGAGAGGGTCTCCCCTCGCCCAGAGGCCGCCGCTCGTCGACGCCGACGCAGTTGAACGGGCGCACGATCGTGAAGGGCAGCCCGTACTGGTCCAACGCAGCGCGCGCGAAGTACTCGACCGCGAGCTTCTGGAGACCATACGATGTGAATGCTGATCGAAAAGGGGAGCGCCTCAATCTCTACCGACGATTGCAGGAATCGGGTGACGCTATCCTCCGAACGGCGGAACACGTGAATTCTCTCGAAGCGACCAAGAAGCTGTTTGGTCGGGCGGTGCTACTCCATCTTCGCGCACCTCGCGACCACCGCGACGACGAATATGGTTGGTGCAGCGTCTGTGGTGCGGAATCGGTGTTCGCGTTCAATTCGTGGGTCATTCCAGTTGATCAATTCACGGACTCCAAAGACCCAGCCGTTCCTATCGCGTACGCTCGCCGCGAAAGTCTGTTCTGCCGGTCCTGCGGCTGCAGCCTTCGCGTGCGAGGCATAGCAAACGTGCTGCTCTCCCTGTACGGCAACGGTGCCAAGTCCCTCGCCGAGCTGGTCCAACAAGATAGTTTTCGGCGACTCGATGTTGCCGAAGTCAACAGGATCGGTTCGTTGGGATCGCTCCACGGGTTCCTCTCGCAGTTGCCACGTCTCGTTCTTTCCGAATACCGGGCCGCGGACCGCTTGGGGGCGGTGATTGGTGGCGCACGCAACGAGGATATCTGCAACCTCACTTATGCCGACGAATCATTCGACCTCGTGCTCTCATCCGACACGCTCGAGCACGTTCCCGACTTCCGCGCGGGGTTGCGCGAGACCCGAAGGGTGTTGCGGCCTGGTGGGCGTCACATTTTCACGGTGCCGGTCGTTGTCTCAAGGGCAGTAACCATTGCCCGCTGCGAGATCGACGAGGATGGTGAGCTCGTTCATCTGATGCCACCCCTATATCACGGCCGCGGCCGGGGGCTCTACCGCTACATCCCCGTCAGCGGCGACCTCCTTACCTTCACGGAATTCGGGCGTGACCTGACGGACCACATCCGCGAGGCAGGCTTCGAACCTGAGATCCTGCACGGTTCCGACGATCAGGACGAGACGGGGGCCACGTTGATCTTCTCTGGCAGAGCACCTGGATGAAGTTGCTTTCGCTCACCGCGATCTCCGTGCTCGGCGCGGAACACGAGCCCTTGTGGAGGTCGAAAGGGAGGAGATGCCTTCGTCCAAACCACGTTCCAACCCCCAACGACGCCGAGCCGCTGCCCACCTTCGTCGGCGTCTACACATGCTTGAGACAGCGAACTCAGTCGAACTTTCGATCCGAGATCGGTAGCAACTACTGTCGCGTGGCTTCAGACGATTCCAGGGAATAGGAGAGGCTCCGGTGGTTCTCGGTGTGTTGTTCAGCTTCTTAGCATCCGTGTGCTTCAACTTGAGCAACCTGATGGAGAAGCGAGGTGTCGACAGCCTGACGGAGATTTCAGTACGCCACATAAGCCGAATGCTCCGGCTGCTCTGCTCTTCGAGGCTATGGATTTCTGGCTTTGGCGTTGGACTAGTAGCCGTGGGACTAGTGGTCATCGGATACTCGCTTGTTCCAATCGCGGTCGCCCAATCGATTTTCGGCGCGGGGACCGTTCTTATCGTCCTCGCCGCGCGCTTGTATTTACACGAGCCGCTGGCACGTCGGGAGTACGTCGGTCTCGCATTGATGGTTATTTCGGTCATTCTCGTGTCCGTCACGCTCAACTCATCGGTATCTCTCGGAGTCGGAGGTTCCTCGATCAGTGTGATTTTCGTAAGCAGCGTGACGGTGCTGGCAGCCGGTCTTATTTTTTGGGCGTTGCGCCGCTTACTAATGGAATCAGGTGTTCTATTTGGTTTGGTATCTGGACTTATCTACGGTGTTGCCGCTCTGCAGGCGAAGAGCGCCGCAGTGCTCCTACAGCACCAAGGCGTGCTCGAGGGGATCCAGCGAACCTTCACGTCGCCATATCCATATGTGTTCGTAGTGGCATCCATGCTCGGTCTGTTCACGTTCCAGATGGGGCTCCAGCGGTCCCGGCTTGCAGTGGTCGTTCCGATCACAAACATCGTCGCCAGCGTCTATGTCGTAGCGGCAGGCATGATCGTCTTCGGTGAGTCCCTTCCGCGCAACGCGATTCTCGCGGCTCTTCGTATCGTTGGCTTCGCGTTTGTACTCGTCGCTAGTTTCGTGCTCGTGATGGCTACCACGGCCACGGCTACACGTGTTCGAGTTGACGACAACGAACACCGGACCGGGTCGGAGTCCCAACCCCAGCGGCCCCGTTCCTCAGCCCGACCAAAACTTGAGACACCGTGACAATGCTTGGGGACTACGTGCCAACAGACTTCTTCGCGCGTCCAACGCCGATCGTTGCAAATGCGAACGGAGTGCCAGCCCCGAAGACCGCGAGCAAAGTTCACTTCGTGTCCGGCGCAACAATTCGCAGACGAAATTGAGACCCAATCCCGTAGTTTCGGTTGTCATACCCATATTCAACGGCGAACGCCACCTCGAAGCGTGCTTGCGCTCCGTGTTGACACAAACGTACACAGACCTTGAGATCGTCATCGCCGATCAAAACTCAAGCGATCGTAGCCTAGACATCGTACGATCATTCGTAGATTCACGCGTCCGCATATTGCCGAATCCCACAGACTCCTTGGACCTCCATGGGAACTGGAACCGGGCCGTCCAAGCCGCAATGGGCGACTTCGTAAAGCTTGTTGGCCAAGACGACGTATTGCTTCCGCAGTGCATATCGATTCAACTAGAACTTCTACGTGAATCTCCCGAGGCCGCCCTGACGTGCGGTCGTCGCCGAATCATTGACGATCGAGGACGGACATTTATCAGCGCTCGTGGGCTCGGCAAGTTTGCCAAGGATCGGAACCATCAGTTCGTAACCGGACCCGAAGTCGCTCGCGAGGTAGTTCGATCTGGAGAAAATCTATTAGGTGAACCCGCGAATGTTCTCATGCGCCGTGCCCTGCTCCCACGCTCATTGTTCGACCCGAATTGGCTGTATGTCATAGATCTCGAGTTTTACCTACGGTGCCTTCAGAACGGAGGCGCCGTCATCGATCGCCGTGTTGTGTGTTGCTTTCGGGTCAGTCCCCAACAACTGAGCGCGCAGCTCTCTCGCAGCCAGGCCCGAGAGGTCCAAGAGCTGTTGCGCGTGATAGCTCAACGCTACCCAAACTGTGTGACCGAGCACGACCTCCGGAAGGGTGCCGCGCGAGCATGGTTGCTTAGCTTGATTCGGCGCTCGCTATATCGCGTGATGAAGCTGCGAACTGCATTAAGCGCCTCAGATGCCACTGATGTCTCTGACCAGCTGGGGACTCGTGGTGACCTGACCCGCTGAACCCGGTCCATCTCCTATGAGATCAGCCGCCCCAGGAGACCGGAGCGAGGAGGTGGCAAATGATAAGGCGGACCAGTCACACGCCCGAGCAGATCGTTCGGAAGTCGAGAGAAGCTGACCGACTTCTCGCAGTGGGAATGGCACTCGCGGGGGTGGTGCTCCACCTCGAGATCTCCCACCAACGCTACCAGCGCTGGCGGGTTCAGTACGGGTGTGGATGCTGATCGAAAAGGGGAGCGCGCGCCGGCATCGGCCAGTAACGTCCCTCCCGGCGCTTCGTCGTCCGTAAGGAGCTTCGCGGGGGCCTTGACTCGCCGCAGCGGGTTCGTGAGCGTGTCGGGCGACGAGGGCGCCTTCGTTGTCATAGAACCCGGCCCTCGGCACAGCGCCGAGGGCGAGGAGACAGGCGAGGTTCCCCGACAAAATGTCGTGCACCTCGCGCGAGGGAATCATCTGGCCGACCACCATCCGCAAGTAGCCTCAGAGCCTGACGATTACTGGCAGTCGCGCCACCTGTCCGGTCTCGAGCGGCACGTCGGCGGGCGGGAACGACAGATCCCACTGGGCGAGCTCGCCGGGCCGATATTCCGTGTGCCTCGAAGGGTCGGGCGGAAGGAAGAGCGACCGCAGCTCCCGAACCCGCTCGTTCAGGACCGTGAGCGAGCGCGTCCAGCCGATCCGTTCGGCGATCACCGTCGCCGGGAGGCGGGGTGTCGCCATCAGGAGCCGACGGATCTCCGGCTCGAACGGATCGAGATCGAGCCTTTCCCTTCGCGCCGATAGGCGGGCGGGGTGCCTGACCGCAACGCGGTGCGCACCGTGTTGCGCGCTACGCCTATCTGTCGGGTGATCTCCTTGATCGACAGACCTTCCGACCGCGACAGCCGGCGAATCTCGGCCCAGTCCTCCACTCCCAACACTTCTTCCTCCCCGGTTCGCTCTCTAACCAGGGTCGATGGATCAACACCACAAGTGGTGAATCCGTGGAAGGGGGTCAGGATTCGGCCGTCGATAAGGGGTCATTATTCAGGCGTCGTCGACAGCCTCGACGGGGAAGCTGAGAACCTGCTCAAAGATCACCGGCTCACCTGCAACCACTACGGGCCGCACAGCACGCCCGCCCACCTCACCCCGCTCGAGTTCACAGGTCATTCCTGAAGGAGCGCTCCCCGTCAAGGCAGCGCCGCCCGAAGGGCGACAGGTTCCTGCTGGTTGTCGGCATCACCGCGGTTCATGCTCTTGGCGATCGGGCGCGACGCGTCGATCCCGACTCGGCGAGCGTCGTCGGGCGGGTGGAAGGTGTCGGGTTATGGTGCCGTGGCGATCGCTCCAGTGACGGTCCGTGAGGGCAGCGGTCAGCCGCCAGTCATTCCTTCGCCGCAACATGGCGGCATGGAGCGTTTCGGCACCGGCCGGACGGGCTCAATCAGTAACTCGGTCCGCTTCTCGGGACCATGACCTGGGGCGAGCTCGCGTCCGGCCGGCTCCGGCCGGTGTCATCCCGCGCTCGCAAGACAGCGGAGCTCGCCGTCTCTCAGCGCGTAGAAGACAAGGCTGAGAAGGCGCCGCGCCGCGGCGACCTTCGCGATCCGGCGCCCGCGTCGCTCGGCGACGCGGGCCATCGCCTCGCCGAGGAGCGCGCTGTGGCCCTGGCGCCGCACGGCCTCGACGATCGCCCAGCGCACGAGGCGGCTTCCCATCCTGGTGATCGAGCCCCGGTGCACCGCCGTGTCGGACTCGTGATGGCGAGGCGTGAGCCCCGCCCAGGAGCAGAGCCGCTCGGGCGAGGAGAAGCGCGAGATGTCGCCGATCTCGGTGACGAGGATCGCCGCGAGCACCGGTCCGATCCCCGGGAGCAGCTGGAGCACAGCGAAGCGCGGATCGTTGTGAAGACGACGGTGGATCTCCCGGTCGAGCATCGCGACCTCACGGTCCAAGAGTTCGATCAGATCCCGTAGCGACTCGACGCGGATCGCGAACCCTCCTCCGAGCGCGACGTGCTCGAGGAGCTCGAGACCGGCGACGCCGAAGAGGTCCGTCATCGGGACCGCCACCCCCTTTTTCGCGAGCACGGCGTGGACCTGCTCTCGGCAGGAGGTCCGGAAGCCGACGAGCTTGTGGCGGTAGCGGACGAGCTCGCGCTGCTCTCTCAGCTCCGGGGGCGCGACGTAGGACTCGACGAGGCGTCCGAGGCGGTAGAGGTCGACGAGGTCGGTCGCGTCGCGCTCGTCGTTCTTTACCCGTCGCGTCCCCCAGTTGTTGCCGAGGGGGTGGGCGAGGTGCACGTGCGCGCCCTCGGCCCGGAGGAGGTCGACGAGCCAGTACCAGCCGTTGGTCGCCTCGACGATCACCTCCGGTTCCGGACCGGCGGCGCGCACCTCGGCGACGATGCCGGCGAGATCGGAGTTGTCGAGCCGGACCATCGAATGGGTGGTGCCGGTGTCATCCCGCCGGACGATGAGCGAGCGGCGGCGGTGCAGGTCGATGCCGACGTACTGTTTCTCCACAGGGGTTCTCCTTCGTCGTGGTTGGTTTGGTTTGGAGACCTCGAGTGTCACAACACTCGGCCCAGCACGACGAAGTGAGACCCCGACCTTTTCTGCACGGCGCGCCATCATCGGCTCCACTGCCGGCGCCCGAGGACGCTCCAACGACGTCCGTCACGCGAGAGCGGCGCTGCGCTCCTTCATCACGTCAGTGGCAGTCGCCAAATGTTAGGCCACCCTCGCAAGCGATCGACCGATGAACGCGATCCGGTCACGTAGGCTCAACAACGACCTCGATCCCGATCGCCGATCCATGCTGGAAGCCTGAAGTCACCCGCGCAGGGCGGAAGAAACTCCCCGATTGCTTCGGCTATCTTTCCACTTGTGCCATTCGCCGACGAAGAGGTCACGGCTCCACACAGCGTCTCAATCGTCGTGCCCGTCTACACCGGAGAAAAATCATTATCTCGTCTCGTTGACGAGATTCGGCCCCTCGTGCATGGAATACGCACCCCTTCCGGCCATCAATTGCGCGTTGTCGAACTCATACTTGTGCACGATCATGGTCCGGATCTCTCCGAGGACGTGATCCGACACTTGAGTTCGGAGCTTTCCTTCATCCGACCAATTTGGCTCTCGAAGAACTTCGGCCAACATGCTGCGACGATCGCGGGCATGTCATCGACTTGCGGTGATTGGATCGTAACGATGGATGAAGACGGTCAGTTCAATCCCATCGATATAGCCAGGATGCTCGATGTTGCAATGAATCGAGCAGCGCAGCTCGTTTATGCAGTGCCCGTCAATGACCCTCCGCACGGCATTCTCCGTAACATCGCCTCAACGGCCGCCAAATTCATCGCGTCCCGCTTGCTCGCAGACGTGAACATTGGTCGGTATAGTAGCTTTCGACTAATGCTTGGAGAGGTGGGTCGCAGTATTGCCGCATACGTAGGTCCCGGGGTCTATCTTGATGTCGCGCTCGCCTGGGGGTTCGGGAGCATAGAACTCTGCCCTGTCGACTTCCGTACCGAATATGCGCGCCCTTCGGGGTACAACCTTCGCAAGCTACTGTCCCACTTTTGGCGCCTTGTAATTACGGCAGGGCCCCGTCCACTCCGCGTCGTGTCAATTACAGGAATGGCAGCAGCAATCGCTGCAATCGTTGTCGCTGTGGTCCTCTCAATTGAGCGTCTCACGGGGAGAATCACGGTGCCAGGTTGGACCTCGTTAGCAATTATTGTACTCTTCCTTGGTGGATTGAATCTCATCGCGTTGGGTATCATTGCCGAATATGTCAGCGCGGCTGTCGGCATGGCAATGGGTAAACCCCTGTACCTCATAACCACCGATCCTCGGTTGTCTCCTCTCGGTCGCGAAACCACACAAGACACCTCGATCGACAGATTGTCTGAACAGAACAGATTGTCTGAACAGAGCGGCGCCTTTCGTACCGACGAGCCCCGATGAGCCAGGTCATTTCATGGGTCGTCGGTCGCGGTGGTTTGCTTGGCGGCGCCGTCGAAACAGCCATCGCAAAGCAAGGCCAGGTTTGGCATCCCCCCTTTGACATCAACTGGAGTGAATTCCGACTTGCACAGGACCAACTGCAATCGGCCTGCCGGAGCTTTGCGGAAACAAGCGGGCCGTCTTCTTGGCAAATCGCATGGTGCGCCGGGCCGGGCATTTCGACAACCAGCTCTCGTTCATTGACCCAAGAGACACAGCACATTACTCTGCTTCTGAATGAGATCGCGCGCGCATTTGGCCCAACTCGGCTCCAGAGCGGGGCGTTGTTTCTGTCGTCCTCCGCGGGTGGAGTTTACGGGGCCTCTCCGGCAGCTCCTCACGATGAAGGGTCCTTGCTCCTACCGGCGACACCTTACGGATTTAACAAAGTAGCCCAGGAATCGCTCGTTTCCAGATGGAATCGAGAGACAGGCGTTCCTGTGCTCATTGGCCGCATTTCGAATCTCTACGGGCCGCGGCAGAACCCTTTCAAGGGCCAAGGATTGATTACCCAAGTCTGTCTTCACACCCTGACCCGCCGGCCACTCATACTTCGTGTTCCTATGGATACGATTCGTGACTATATTTACGCCGAGGACGCTGGGTGCCTGATTTCACGGGCCCTAACTCGATTGAGGGACGAGCAAGCAAGTCATAGCGTAGTTGTCAAGATCGTCGCATCTCATAGGCCGGTGACGATTGGATACATTTTCGCGCAAGTTCGCCTAGTGCTTAAACGACCACTAACCGTCCTCGTTGCCAATGCTGCTGAGACAAAGCAGGAACCACGAGATTTGCGGCTTGTGTCGACTATATGGGCGGATTTGGATAGATGTCAAACGACAAGCCTGCCGGAGGGTATTCGAACTGTCGTGAATGGCCTCATGGTTATGACGTCGCGTGGTCGTTTTGCAATGCAGGCGTTCGCGACTGGCGGGCCTCGATCCGCCGATTGACCAGGCGCGACAGGTGGAGATAGCGGCCGCGAATTATGTGCGCGGATCAACCGTCCTTCCACGTAACTTGGTAAATTGCGAATATTGGCAGCCTGCACCTGGTGGCCGCCACCTGAGGGGATCAGCCGGGCCCGTCCGGCATAAGTTCTGCTTGACGCAGAGTTGTGAATATTGGTCGAGGAAAGGAGCGCGCGGTCGAAGACAGGAACACTTTGAACTTGAAGTTACTTGGTGATCAAGCCGGACTTCAGCGGGTGCCCCATGAAGGCGCAGGTCAACAGGGCGCGCTGCGCCCGTTTTGTCACCACATCGCCCCGAAGATCGATTCAGGTGGACTCTGAACACCTGGGCATGGTGTCCACGTCGAACGCGGCGAGGATCTGGGACTGCAGGGGACTCGGCCGGGTGATCACCTGGCGTGGAATCCCGTCCACGCCGACGAGCCGCACGGCGCGGATCCGGTCGAGTTCGCGAAGGGCGCGGCGGGGTGAGAGGACCTGGCCTTTCAGATCGGGATCCATGACCCGGTGGACCTCGAGGTCATGGGTCATGACCGCCTCGATCACCACGGCGAGGATGCTGAGCGCGATGTGCCCGCGGACGCGCTTCTCGGTGGAGTGGTAAATCGGCCGGAGGCCGAAGAAGTCCTTCAGGACCCGGAAGCGCCGTTCGACGCGCTCGAGCGAGCGGTACTGGCGGTCGACATCGATCGCGCTGGCGTCGTGCCCCCAACGTTCTTGCCAGAGAGCTGGAAAATCCACACATAATCCCAGCTCATGGCGTCGTGGACGATCGAATGTGACGCTGAACCGCTGAACTCCGGTCAGGTAGAAGCGATCACCACCGTCGATCTTCAAGCCGACGCGTCCGTCGAGCACGTCGTTCATGTTCTCCACACTCGTCATGGGCGACGCGATAGCGCACTAGCGACAGCTTTGCCGGCCCGACTACCTCAACATTCGGAGCGGCGGCGCCGGGAGGAAGCCGGGAAGGGGGCCTGCCCCCTCCCG
>Ga0187857_10003158_pt1 | contig 13601 bp, 11 predicted proteins | sample June2016WEW_8_10_FD_132984 | JGI IMG/M metagenome (GOLD analysis project Ga0187857, IMG submission 132984) | Peatland microbial communities from SPRUCE experiment site at the Marcell Experimental Forest, Minnesota, USA - June2016WEW_8_100 | ecosystem: Environmental > Terrestrial > Soil >...
ACGTGACGCTCGCCGACCTGGAGGCCTGCCTCGCCCCGCAGCTCCGTCCAGCATCCCTGTAAGACAAGTGGAAGGAGGTCCCTATGGCTAAGGCGTCGATCGACGACGTCGACCTCGTGCTGAAGACGATGGCCACCACGATCGTCGACAACGCGGTGTACTTCGCCCAGCTCGACTCGGTCGTCGGGGACGGCGACTTCGGCTACTCGTTGCGCAACGGGTTCGAAGTCGTGGTCGCCGACTACGACACCTTCGACAGGTCGAGCGTGGGAGCCGTGCTCAAGAAGATCGGCCTCACTCTCGCCGCCAAGGTCGGCGGAGTCTCAGGACCGATCTGGGGCACGGCCTTCCTCCGGGCGGGCGGCGCGGCCGCCGATCGGACGGAGCTCGCTCCCGAGGACGTGATCGCGATGTTGCGGGCCGCGATCACGGGGATCATGGCCCGCGGCGGCGCCTCGCTGGGCGAGAAGACGCTGCTCGACGCCCTCGTTCCGGCAACCGATTCCCTGGAGGCGGCGATCGGCGACCCGGCGATGCAAGGCGACCACGGCGTCAAGGCGATCCAGCGGGCCGCGGACGTGGCGGTGAAGGCGGCGGAAGACACCAAGTCAATGCTGGCGATGCGCGGTCGGGCCGCGTACACCGGCGAGCGGAGCATCGGCTCCGTCGACGCTGGCGCGACGGCGATCGGCGTAATCCTCCAGGCCATCGCGTCGGCCTGGCGCGAGAAGTACGGAAAGGAAGCACAGGCGTGAGGAAGTTCGTCAACGACCCGAAGAAGTTCGTGCCCGAGTTCCTCGAGGGCATCATGCTCGCGAGCGGGGGCACCCTCAAGTACGAGCCGAAGTACAACCTGATCTACCGGGCCGACATGCCCAAGAAGGATCGGGTCTCCATCATCCAGGGGTCCGGGTCCGGCCACGAGCCGGCCCACACGATGATCGTCGGCCCCGGCATGCTCGACGCGGCATGCCCCGGCGACGTCTTCGCCGGCCCGCCCGTTGAGTTCGTCACCGAGACGTCCAAGCTGATGGACACCCCGGCGGGCGTGCTCTACATCGTCAACAACTACACGGGCGACCGCACCGCCTGGGAGATGGCCAAGGAGATGTGCGAGGCCGAGGGCCAGAAGATCGGCTACCTGCTCGTCAACGACGACGTGGCCGTCAAGGACTCGACCTGGACGATCGGCCGGCGCGGCGTCGCCGGCAACTTCTTCGTGATCAAGGCCGTGGGCGCCAAGGCCGACATGGGCGGCACTCTCGAGGAGTGCGTCAAGGTCGGCGAGAAGGTGATCAGCCAGGTCCGGACGATGGGTATCGCCCTCTCGTCCTGCACGCCGCCGGTACGCGGCACCCCCCTCTTCGAGATCGCCGACGGCGAGATGGAAGTCGGGATCGGCATCCACGGCGAGCCGGGCCGCGAGCGGCGCAAGATGGGCACCGCCACCGAGATCGTGGACGTTCTGCTGAACGCCATCGTCCCCGACCTGCCGTTCAAGTCCGGCGACGAGGTCGCGCTGATGGTCAACGGCCTCGGCGGGACCCCGATCAGCGAGCTCTACCTGCTCTACGGCATCGCCCACAAGAAGCTGGCCGCGCAGGGCATCAAGGTCTTCCGCAGCTACGTCGGCGAGTACTGCACCTCGCTCGAGATGGCGGGCGCGCACATCTCGCTGCTCAAGGTGGACGACGAGCTCAAGAAGCTCCTCCTCGCCCCGGCGGAGGTCGCCGTCCGCGTCTTCTAACTTCGCAGCGCGGGGTCTGTCACCCCGCTGGAGCAACGTGACGAGAGCCCGGCCAACTCGGCCGGGCTCTCGCTGTTATGTCCCGGACCGCGGCGGCAAGGCGGGTCGCCGCCCGGACAGTGGCGAAATCGGTGGGGGGAGGGTCGGTACGGGGCGCCGACTCGATCCTCGCTGACCCGGGCGCCGCATCTCTCGCCGCGATGGGCACAAGTGGCGTCATCCGCCGCCCTGACGGGGAGGCGATGCGGTCGGGACGAGCGGTGAGCTATCGCTATGGAGCGACGGACGCGTCGGAGTCTGTGCGGAGGAGAGCGAGGCGCTCCTGCATTAGTGCACCAGGAACCGGCTCATGGCACGGCAACACACAATCAACACTCCCGGGAGAGGAGGTCTTGATGCCGAGCCGCTCTGCTTCCATGGCAGCCGTCGCAGCGCGCCGCCCACCTGGAGGTGGACCGACCGCCGTACCTCTTCGAGGACACTCTGGCACGACGGTTGCTGGGCAGCCAGGCTGACGAGCCGCTGTCCTATCACCACACCGCCGGCTCACACCCGGTCCTCATGGGAACCCGGGTGGTGGTGACGCCCCGAGCACGGTACGTCGAGGATCGCCTGGCGGAAGCGGTCGAGCGTGGCATGCGTCAGTACGTGATCCTCGGCGCCGGACTCGACACGTTCGCGTACCGCTCGCCGATGGCAGGTCAAGTTGCCGTGTATGAGGTCGACCAGCCGGAGACTTCAGCCTGGAAGCTTGAACTGCTCGAGGCTGCCAGTATCCCAGTGCCCGCCGGGGTGCGTCTCGTCCCGGCCGACCTCTCGGATGGTCCGCTTGTCGACCGGCTAGTCGAGGCCGGCTTTGATAGCCGGCAACCTGCGTTCGTGAGCTGGACGGGCGTCACGATGTACCTCGATCGGGCCGCCGTTGCGCGCACCCTCGGCGCCATCGGCGGTTTGGCGGCTGGCTCCGAAACCGTCTTCGACCACGTCCTACCTCGCGAACAACGCGACGCCGCAGGCACCGAGTACGCGTCCTTCGCCGAGTCGGTTGGGGCCAGCAACGGCGAGCCCTGGATCACATCGATGGCGATCGACGAGGTGGCGGCGATCCTGGCAGAGGCGGGCCTAAAGACCGTCGCACAGCCATTGCTCGAGGATTGGGTCGATCCGGTCCTGTGGCAGCGGACCGACTCGATCCGCCCATACCGGCTTTGGGCGATGGCTCACAGTCGCGTCGCGGGTCGCTGAGGCTGGCCGCGCCTCCCACACCATGGCTGCGTAGTTGAGGCCAGTCCCACGCTCGGTAGGCCCCTGTCACACCCCGTTTCCAAGGAGCCCCCCTTTCTCGGATTGAACCATCGACGCCACCGGGCTCGAATACAGAGTGTCTGAGGGTTTGGCGACGGTCTCCCGCCGCAGTCCGTTTCGAGGAGGGGCTTTGGGATGAGAGGCAACGGTAGGAGTCTGGTCGTTCTGTCGTTGGTCGTCCTTTTCGGCCTGTGCTTCGCCGGCTGCTCCTCTTCCGCTTCCGCTCCGGGTCCGGCGCAGCTTCTGCCGGTGAATGGAACCGGCGGCAAGGACATCGGCGGGATGCCCGCCGCGACGGCCCCACCCGCGGCCGGCGATACGGCTGCGCCGCTGATCAGCGTGCAGTCGATGATCATCAAGACCGGGCAACTGGACATGCAGGTCTCCAACCCTGAGGCCTCGGCGGCCCAGGCCAACGGTATCGTCGGGGCCGCCGGCGGCTACGTGTCGGCTTCGGCTCGCTCTGGCGACGCCGACACACTGGTCATCTCGGTCACCTATCGAATCCCGGTGGCCAAATGGGACGCCACGCTCGCCTCGATCCATCACGCCGATGGCGGTGGCACGCTGAAGATCCTCGATGAGCAGATCCAGACACGGGACGTCACCGCGACGGCGGTAGATATGGACGCGCGCCTGACCAATCTGCGCGCGACCGAACAGGCGCTGCTGGGCATCATGAGCAAGGCAACCACCATCACCGACACGCTGGCGGTGCAGACGCAGCTGACCACGGTTCAGGGGCAGATCGAGGAACTCCAGGCCCAGCGCAACCAGTTGGGCGATCAGGCGGCTTACAGCACCCTGACCGTGCACTTCGAGGCCACCCCGAAGACCGAGACCACCAGCGCGACAAACGGCTGGAATCTGAACGGCACCGTTGACGATGCCACAGCGACCCTGATCAAGATCGGCCAGGGTATCGCCACGTTGGCAGTGTGGCTGGTCATCGTCGGGCTGCCGGTTGGCCTCGGGCTCCTCATTCTGATCTTGATCTACCGCCTCTACCGGAGAGTCCGGCCTCGAACGGCCAAGACGCCCAAGACGGTCTGACGGTCAAGCCGCTCAGAAGGATCAGCGCCCGCGGTCGTCGTTGGACCCGGGGGTCTTGCCCTGCGCTGCCTGGTTGTAGCGGGTCAAACCTGCCATGAACATTCTCGGGCCCCAAGATCCCGGCAGGAAAGCAACGCCATGACCTGATCGCGTCGGCTGCCCGGCGCTGCGGGAGGCCGACTCGCTCGAGCTGGCACTGGCCAGTCGGAGCGGAGTCATCCCCGGCCGTCGCGTTGGTGGTCACGACGGCCAAACTGTCACACCTCGCTGCCCACCGCCTTCTCACCCACTGCGATGGCCGTGCGCCCAGCCCGGGCCGTGGTCGTAAGAACCGCGAGTCCGACGACGACAAGACCAGAGCCGGCCATGACCCACCAGGCCGCCTGGCTTGCTGACGGCAGTCCGGTGCGAAGCGACCCGTGGAGGCCGGAGGCCACGATCGAGCCCGCTACCGCGACGCCGAGGGTCTGTCCCACCTGCCTGCCGGTCGAGACGATCGCGGCCGCGACGCCAGATTGGGCGCGAGGCATGCCTGACAGAGCCGTGTTGTTGACCGGGGCGCTGACCATCCCGAAACCAAGCCCAAAGACCACGTAGGCCAAGACCAGCCACCCTATCGACGTGGTCGCAGAGAGCCCCGTGAGCATGAGGGCGCACAGAGTCAGCGCGGCGCCGGCTCCGACCAGCGAAAGGCGCGGCCCTCGGCTCGCGACGAGGCGGCCCGACAGCGGACCCGAGACCATCGCCGCCGCCGCCACCGGGACAAACAGGAGCCCCGCCTGCAGGGCGGAGTAGTCTCTGACCTCTTGGAGATATAGCGTAGTGATGAGGGCAAAGCCGCCCACGGCGGCGAAGGCGATGAGCGCGATGGCCGACGCCCCCGAGAACGGCACGCTGGCGAAGAACCTAAGCTCGAGCAGGGGTTCATGCCGGCGTGGCTCGTAGGCGAGAAGGCCAATCAACGCGAGCGCCGCGAAGGCAAGGCAAACCAGGATCGCGGGCGAGGCCCAACCCGAGTCCGGTCCCTCGATGATGGCGTAGGTCAGGGCCGCGACCAAGGTGATGATCAACGCCTGGCCCACCGGGTCGACGCGGCGCTGATGGGCGGCCCTAGACTCGAGGATAAGGCGCGAGGTGAGGAACAGCGCCACTAGCGCGACGGGAATGTTGATCCAAAAGAGGGACCTCCAGCCCAACCCGGCCCCGATCAGGAGCCCACCCACCAGTGGGCCCAGGGCCATGCTTAGGCCGAACACCCCGGCCCAAATACCGACGGCTCGAGCCCGCTCGCGATCGTCGGTGAAGATGTTGCTGACGATCGATAACGCCACCGGGTTCAGCATCGACCCTCCGACGCCCTGGATCGCTCGGAACGCGATCAGCCAGTCGATGTTGGGCGCGAGGCTGCATAGGAGCGAGGCGGTGCCGAACATGGTCAGGCCGGCCAGAAAGACCCGGCGCCGCCCCAACCGGTCTCCCATCGATCCCGAGAACATCAGCAGGCTGCCCAGGACCAGGGCGTAAGCATCGATCGTCCACTGGAGTCCGGAGATCCCGGCCTGCAGGTCCACCTGGATCGTCGGCAGAGCGATGTTCACGATCGTTGTGTCCATCCCCACCATGAACAGGCTCATGCAGCAGATGGCAAGAATCAGCATCCGCTGCCGGTAGGTGAGGCCCTCATGAGCGGTCATGCCGGCGGGATCCCCGCGTTTGACCGACGCCGCGTTTTGGTCTGCTTCGGCGGTGGGGCAAGATAGCTACGGGCGAGGGCGGTGCAGGCTGAGATCCACCGTTCGCGCTCCCCGCCGGCCAGGACGGCGTCGGCCGTGGCGTGGACGACAGCGAAGAGCAGCTGGGCGGCAGCCACGACGTCAACCGCCTCAAGGCACCCCTCTGCGACACCCCGCCGGATCGCCTCGGCCAGCAGCGCGGGGCCGGATTCGGGTGTGCCTTCCGGATCGTGCGGCAGAGCCGCGTGGAAGATCAGGCCGTGGTGCCGTCCGAACTCGCTCGCCACATCGACGAAGCGCCCGCATTGGTCTTCCAGGACGGCCCACCAGTCGACGCGGCCAGTGGTAGCGAGGGCGTACCGGATCGGTGCGTTGCACTCGTCGATGAGGCGCTCGCGGACGACGGCGAGCATGTCCTCCCAGGACGGGAAGTACACGTAGAACGTTCCCTTGGCCGCACCCGCCTCGCGCGTGACTTCCGCGACCCAGTTGCCCTCACCGACGCCGGCGCGCAGCACTCGGATGGCGGCGTCAATCAGCTCGGCCCGGCGATCGTCGCGTGCCAGCCTCCGCCGCGGGGCCGAGGAGGCCGGTCCGGCGCTCTGCCGTCCCGTAGCCGACGGGAGCGGCGCAGCGCTTCCCTGGTCGCGTGCCACAACCTCTGCCATCGCGGTGGCTCCTCCAACTAGTGACCGCGGGTCATCATATAATGACCTTTGGTCACTACGCAAACCGTGACGCTTGCGCTGGAGTGATCACGTGGCTTCGAGCGTCGCCTAAGCAACCGAGAAGCAGGCCCTCGCCGTTACTTTCCTTGGCCCAGCGGCGCACGATCGTGGGATCGTGACGAGAGTTCGGCTGCGGAAGTGCGGGTGGTGCCAGGCTGGCACGTTCGTCAGGACCGCCGGACCAGGTGTCCTACATCGCGCGTTGCGCCAGAGCAGATCTAGTCTTCGGACTTGCTCAGCCCGGGTATCACTACACGGGATGCAGACCGCCAGGCGGTCAGAACCGGCCGATGTCGCGCCGCCGCAGCCCGGCGAGCCCGATGAGTGTGAGGCCGGCCGCGACGGCCGACATCACGACCAGCGGCAGGAAGGTCAGGCTCGCCGCTGGCAGTTGGGGCACCCGCTCGAATGGAGAGAGGTCCTGGAGCCAGCGTGGGAGGCCGAGGACAGCGCCGAGGAATCCCACGACGACGCAGGCCGCAAGGATCGCCCACGACACGCCGACCCAGCGCGGTACCCACCCGTCGAGTGCGATGGCGAGCCCGACCATGATCCACATGGCCGGCACGTAGACGAGGGCGGCCTCGAACAGGCGCGGAACGCTTTGCATGCCGCCGCCCGCGAGGCCGTAGGTAAGGCCAGTGGCCAGGCCGGCGACGGCGAGCAGGATGATGCTGCCCACGCAAGCAACTGCGAGGTGACTCGCCGCGAACCGCCACCGCGAGACGGGCGTCGCCAGGACCAACTCGGCGCGCATGGACGTTTCCTCGCTCCGCACCCGCAGGGCAGACCCGATGGCGAAGCCCGTGGCGAGGAGCGCCATCAGTCGGAAGGACGAGGCGAAATACAAATCCGTCAGGCTCCCTCCTCCGGTGCCGGCCATCAGTTCGGCGAGGGTCTTGTTCCCGCCGATGAAGGTGTCCACGGTGGGCCCGATCCAGCCGTAAGCAATGCCGATGACCAGGACGCCGGCGCTCCATCCGAGCAGCGATCCCCGCTGCAGCCGGAAGGCCAGACCCAGGGGGTGCCCGAGGCTGGGCGCTGCCGCCGGCGGGCCTGGCCGCGGCGCCACGAGCCCGGCGCCGAGGTCGCGCCGGCCGGCCAGGGCGGCGGCCGCGGCGACCAGGAGCATCGTCGCCGCGACCAGCAGAAGCAAGGGCCACCACCGCTCATCGGCAAACGGCCGCGCCTTCTGGGCCACTCCGATCGGGGAGAACCAGGAGACTGTTCCGTCGCCGATGTCGCCGATGGCGCGCAGCACGTAGGCCGCTCCGAGCACCGCCCCGGCGAGGCCATAGACGACACGGGTGTTCTCAGTAACCTGCGCCACGAGTAGGGCGACGCCGCCGAAGACCAGACCGACCAGGATGAACGAAACCCCGAAGACGACCGACCCGGCCGGGGGCAGGCCCTGGGCGATCAGTACGGCAGCGATGAGCACGCCAACGGTCAGGTTCATGGCGGCTACCGTGAGCCCTGCGGCGAGGGTGTTGGCGTGAATGCCGACCGGTAGGGAGCGCACGACTTCGAGGCGACCGGCTTCCTCTTCGCCCCGCGTCAGCCGGCCGAACATGAAGATGCTCATGAGGGCCACGACCACCATTCCCCCGGCGCCGAACTGGAACGCCACCTGCCCACCGACAGTGTTCAGGCCCTGGGCGGCTCCGTTGAAGGCGATGGCCGCCGCGTTGTGCTCGGTGGCGGCGGCCGTCTGATCAAGGGCGGCCTGGGTTGGGAATACACCCTCGATTCCGACCGTCGTCAGAGCCGCCAGCGCGACGATCGCGACGATCCAGATGAGGATCCGGAGGCGGTCGCGCCGCAGGATGAAGCGGGTCAGCGCAAGGGTTCCCGTGAGCGAGGTCATCGAACCGGCAAGGGTGTCGATTCGCGGTCCCGGTCGACACGTTCGGGTTCCTTCGCCAACTCATCGCCGTAGTGCCGGAGGAACAGCTCCTCGAGCGTGGGTGGATGGCTGACGAGGCTCCGGACCCCGAGCTCACCGAGCCGGCGCATCGCAGGGTCCAAGTAATCGGTATCAACCTCGAAACGCACATGGGCGCCATCGATCTCGAGGTCGTGGATACCGTCGAGGTCGGCCAGCCCCTGCGCGGGATGCACGGTCTCCGCGGTGATCGATGTTCTGGTGAGGTGCCTCAGCTCGTCGAGCGTGCCCCCTTCCACGGTCCGCCCCAGTCGGATGATGCTCAGCCGGTCGCACAGCGCCTCGACCTCGGCCAGGATGTGGCTGGAGAGCAATACCGTTCGCCCTTGCGCCTTCACTTCGCGGATGCAGTCCTGGAAGACCGCCTCCATCAGCGGGTCGAGTCCCGAGGTCGGTTCGTCGAGGAGGAGCAGCTCGGCGTCCGACGCCAGGCCCGCGACCAATGCAACCTTCTGCCGGTTCCCTTTTGAGTAGGAGCCGGTCTTCTTGGTCGGGTCGAGTAGGAACCGTTCGAGGAGCTCGTCGCGGCGGCGCCGGTTGAGGTCGCCCCGTAGGCGGCCGAACAGGTCGATCACCTCACCGCCGGTCAGGTTCGGCCACAGACTGACCTCTCCGGGCACGTACGCCAACCGGCGATGCAACTCGACAGCGTCGCGCCACGGGTCCTTACCAAGCAATTCGACCTCGCCGGAGTCGGCCCGAAGCAAGCCGAGCAGCACGCGAATGGTCGTGGTCTTACCCGAGCCATTCGGACCGAGAAACCCGTGGACTTCGCCGGTCTTGACCGACAGGTCGAGACCGTCGAGAGCGCGGGTCGATCCGAAGTTCTTTGTGAGACCTGAAGTGGAGATCGCGGTGGGCACGTCGCTATCATCGCACCAGCTCTGGTGTGTACTCTCCCGGAGATGTGCGAGCCGGAGTTGGCTTGGCTATCGGGGAGGGCCCAACGAGTCGATGGCCCGACGTGCGGCCGCGATTCCGGTGAACGAGCCCGGCGGCGCCTTCCTCGAGCAGCCGCTGGCGAGTCGTCAGGCGCTTCGCACGCTCAGTCCGAGCAGCCCGGCCGACTCACCGACCGCGAGCAATCCCACTACCTACTCATCGTGTTCTGAACGGTGGACGAGGCTGGCGCTGGCGCATAGGTCGCGCAGAACCTTCGAACATCCTGAGCTACCGCGGATGCTGGTTCCGGTCCTTGGGGCGCTGGGCCTCAATCATCTGCGCTTCATCCTCACCTAGACCGTACAGACGAAAGACGTGGCGATCGATCTCCGCATCGGTGGCCTCAACGAGCCGAGCTACCCTCGTCGCCTCCTGAGTGGTGCTGACCTGACCGAGTGTTGCGACCAACTCAAGCATTCGCCTTACCGCGGTGTCTAATGCCGGGTCCTCCGTGTCTGCCAGGGGGGCGCGCCTTAGATAGACAGGCTTGATCTCATAATCGAACCACCGAGTCGAGAAGAGCCAGTTGAAGAGGGCGGAGTTGAGGATTCCAAGAAGTCCAAGAAGGCTCCGGTCCGGCCGGGCAATGATGTTCGACAGGCGGTTCAGGTTGTATGCGCCTGTCACGTCGAGCGTCGCGACTATCCTGCGCTTCAGGCTGAGGTTGCGCGTTCGCACAACGAGGATCTTGTCGCTTGCGAGGAATCTCTCGGCCGGCAAGCTCCGACCTCGGTCGCCGCGACCCTTCACGAAATCCGAGTCGTACATGACCCAACCGTCCGTCCGAACCGGCCCGTAGCGAGAGATACCCGAACCAGTCACGAGCCGGTGGTAGCGCTCATCCAGCTCGTGGTCCGCGACGAGTTCGTCACGGATGAACCCAGTGTTGATCCCGACCCCAAATTCAAAACCTTCCTCTAGGGGCGGGAGGCTCTTCAGGAGCCTGGAGACGAGAGCCGCCTGCGGTTCGTCCAAGCGGTAGTCAAAGACCCGACCGGGGTTACCTGAGAATCGCGCCTGCGGAACTCTGTGGGGCTTTGTGGTTGGGAGGTCGGCAGCAGTAGCTGGCGCGCGGATCTCAAGCTCGTGATCCGGTCCGGCGGTCGAATTCGCCACGACGAGCAAGCACGTGTCGACGGTGGCAGACTTGAACGCTCCTGGCCCGAGCGGAGCGAGCTGTTCGAGCACGGTCGATGTGAGAAGAAGACTTCGAAGCTTCTCGAACGACGGCTGAACGAGGAACGAGGCAGACGCAATATAGCCGAGTCGACCGCCGGGCCTCAGCAGTCTCAGTCCTTGCTCGATGAAGAACTTATAGAGCTCGTAGTTGCCCTCGGCCGAGCTGAAGTGGTGCTCGAAGTAGGTCCGAAGCCTGGCCTGAGTTGCGTTCCGGTACACGTACGGTGGATTGCCGATGACCGCATCGAAACCACCTTCAACGAACGCTTCCGGGAACTCCTGTCGCCAGTCAAAGGCGTTGGTCCGCTCGAGTTCATCGGAACTGAAGAGGTCCATCTGGACCTGTTCGTACAAGTCCGGCCCGACGAGCGAGTTGCCGCACCGGATGTTCTCGTCAAGGTCAGGAAGAGCCCTCTCGTTGAAGAGTCGCAGCTCCTGCTGGATCGTCTCCCCAGACTCGCCCTCAAGGACCTTGAGAAGCAGCGAGAGCTTTGTGACTTCGACCGCCTGGGGGTCAATATCAACTCCAAAGATGTGTTCAGTGAGGATTCGCTTGCGCTCAGTTGTTGTCAGACGCCATAAGCCTCGAGCGTCCGGAAAGACTCGTGGCGACTTTGTCCGTGCCCAGTGCGCAGGGTCGTTGGCCACATAGCAGCCGAGATACCAGTCGAGCAGGTGCTGGTATGCCTCGATCAGGAAGGAACCCGACCCACAGGCCGGGTCCACGACTCGGAAGCCCCGACTCTTCCGCCCCCCAAGGAGCATCTCGGGCGTCTTTCCGCGGAGCGACCCGCCAACCGCGTGATCGACAAGGAACTTGACGATATAGGTGGGCGTGTAATAGACGCCTCCGGCCCGACGGACTTCTGGTTTGGTTTCGACTACGGCGCGTCCCTGATCATCGATGACGATGACCTTTCCCAGGTACCGCTCGTAGACATGCCCGAGGATGTCAGCGCCAAGAACCGAAAACTCATACGGGCTCTCGGGTTCGTAGAGGCGAGCCATGATCCGCCGAAGCACGTCGTCGCCAAACCGGAGCTTGAGCGTCAGGCCGTCTGGTTCGCCGCCGCGTCCGTGCTCGCGTGCGAAGTGGAACAGGCCTGAGTCGTAGCGTCCGTCGGCCCGCAGAAAGAGTTCACACAGTCTTGTGTAGATGTCGCTGCGGCTCGCCGCGTCTCTGAGCGCGCCAAACGGCTCAAGACCTCGGTCCTCGCACATACGCAGAAAGACGATGCGGTCGATGGTCGCCTGCACGGCATAATTGAGCTCGCGCGGCCTCAAGGAGGGCGCGGTGGAACGCAGTTCTCCGGCCAGCTCCGCCCTCCAACGGTCGATGTCGGAGAGGAACGCGTCGTCGACTGGGAGTGTTCCTTTCGCCGTGGGGGCGCGGGCGGCGAAAGCATCTAGCCTGCCGTCGTAAGCAGCCGATCTCGAGAAGATGCCTTCCAACTCGGCCCAGTGGTCGGAGTACTCCTCGCAAGTGAGCAGCATTACCCGGGCCACCGTGGCGCGGTCGTCCTTGGCCGGCTGTATCCGCGTGTCATAGACAGCGAAGTCCCTGAAGTTGGTGAGAATACCGAGCGGCAAAGCGGCCGACCACGAGTAACGGCGGAGCTGGAAAGCCCACGCTGCGTCTTCGCGCACATTCAGAGCTGGGCGCTTGGCCTCCACGAAGAACTTCCGCACCCCCCCAACACGGAACGCGTAGTCAGGCGCCTTGGACGAGCCAGCCACGCGGACGGCGTCCTCATGCACGACATCCTTGAACGCCTCCGGACGCCCTACGCGATTGTCCACGTCCCATCCGAGCAGCCGGAACAGCGGGTCGATGAACTCCCGACGAAGAGTGGTCTCGTTGTAGTGCCCGGCCTCGTACGCAGTCCGTTGCTGGAGATAACGGTCGATGAGCTCAAGCACTTCTCCGGGAGCCGACACCTGGAACCTCTAGCTCTCTGACTTCGTCAAACGCACTTGGACCACGAAGACGAGGAACGGAGCGACCCTGCCTCTGATACGGAGCACGGCTGCAACCCTGACGACGAGGTCGCGCGGTCTTGGAGCTACGTCTGCGAGTCACGACCGAACGGCGGAAGCCGGAATTGGATCGACGTCAAGATGGTAGTCAGTCTGCGATTGTTTCGGGCCCCTCCAGCAACACGACGCGAACTTCGTGTTGCAGGGAGTCGCTGCATCGGATGGGGCATCCAATGGACACTCCGCCGCCGCCGAACGATCAGATCCCCGATGTTGGCCCCGGCAGCGATCTATGCGTTGAGCAACCACTCCGGTGTCGATTCCCCAACAGCGGCGAAGAAGTCGTTCATCGCCCGACGCACGGCTTGAGCGTGGCGGGCAGCTAGCGCGGCTGTCCAGTACGCTCGGGTCGGGCTCACGTTGACCCGGCCGGCTTTCCTATTCATTGGCGTCGGCTGGCCGAAGAATTCCGGCGAGCTGGGAGTTCCGGCGCCCTTATAGTGGGCTATCGCGTTACGGTCACGGCAGAGCCGCTTGATGGCTTGCGCCGTACCTGAGCCCATATCGACTGGGCTCTTGGTAAGCTGTTCGAGGATCGTGCGCCACTTCTGCGGAAGGTCAAGTCGCTCGTGGGCCTCCCAAAGGGCTTTGGCTCGATCGTAGCCCTCACGATTGATGAAGGCCTCGAGTGCCGCGTGAGCGCACAGCGTGGCCACTTCACAAGCTCGGTTCTCACGTCCGAGGCCCTCGGGATCAGCGGACGCGGCCGCAGCAGCCTTTGCCTGTGCCTCCGACTCCGCCAGTAGATCCACCTCCGGCCGCGATGCCATCAACTCGTTCATGTACTCCCCAACGGTCGGCAGTCGGTCGCTAGTGCCTCATGCCGCAACGTCGGGGAGCGAATGGTGGACTTCGGCGTTGATGCGCCAGGGCTTGGCGGGACGAGCATTCCGATTGTGCCAGCGCAGGTAGGCATGGATGGCTCGGTCCTG
>Ga0187857_10003159_pt1 | contig 13582 bp, 12 predicted proteins | sample June2016WEW_8_10_FD_132984 | JGI IMG/M metagenome (GOLD analysis project Ga0187857, IMG submission 132984) | Peatland microbial communities from SPRUCE experiment site at the Marcell Experimental Forest, Minnesota, USA - June2016WEW_8_100 | ecosystem: Environmental > Terrestrial > Soil >...
CCGCCGTGGTAGAAGCGGGCGGCCAGCTGCGCGATCGAGCCCGGGTTGCGGTGGTTCTCGAAGAGCTCGTGGCATTCCAGGCCGAGGCCGGCGACGACGTCGGTCCGGATGAGGGCCTGGCCGGGGTCGTGGAAGACCCAGAAGACGGCGTCGGGACCGGCGAGCAGGCGTTGAAGGAGCTCGAACCAGCGGGCCTCGAAGTCCTGGCCCTCGTCGACGATGATCGCGTCGTAGCGCGCGTCCGGGAGGGCGTCGATCGCCCCCTCGAGGGCGGCTTCCAGCGTCTCGTCCCACCATGCCTGGGGGATGGGCACGGGCCGGGTCGGCAGCACTCCCGCCTCGGTGCCCAGGCGCTCGCAGAGCCGGTGGAATGTCGTCACGTCGAGGCCGGCCGGGCGGGGCGCCTCCTCGAGCTCGCGGATCAGGCTCGTCGCCAGGCGCTGGTTGAAGCAGACGAAGAGCGTCCGGTAGCCCTCGCGCGCCAGCCGGCGAGCCTTCTCGGCGGCCAGGATCGACTTCCCGCTGCCCGCGGGTCCCACGATCTCCAGGCGGCGGAGCCTGCGGGTGCGGTTGAGGATGAGTTCCTGCTCGGCGCTGGCTGCCAGCAGCTCGGCCCGATCGTCCTCGATCCGCCCGCGGACCAGGCGGTGGAGCGACCAGGTCGGGGCCAGGATCTCGTCGAGGAGGCGGACGCCGAGGGCTCCGAGCGGGTAGCCCCTCGTCCCGTCGCCGAGCCAGTACGCGCAGGCGCGTTCGACCCAGCGTCGGATCGACTCGGGCGTTTCGAGCGCCTCCCCGTCGAGGACGAGCTCGCGCGGGGCGTCGGCGCCGAGCAGGACGTGGCCGCGCGGCAGGCTCCGGAGGTCCGCGTCGGGCAGGGCGATCGCGTGGCCGGCGCGTGGCTCGGTCCGCGGCGGCCAGTCGGGCAGCGCCTCGAGCTTGCGAACGAGCTGGTGCTTGCCGTCGCTCGCCTGCTTGAACGGGTCGCGGCTGAGCTCGTGCCCGCCGATCCACCAGCGCCCCCCGCCGTCGCGCGACGGGGCGCCCGATTTCACCTCGAGAACGAGGATGCCCATCTCCTCGTGGACGATCACGAGATCCGCCTCGCCGTCCCTGGCCGGCCCGCCCTCGCGCATCGGCCCGAGCCACTCGGCGTTGGCGTAGAGGCGGCACTCGGGGGAGGGAAGCGCAGCGCGGAGTCGCTCGAAGACGACTCGCTCAGCGGCCTTCCCGTGAGAGTCCACCGGACCTCCCAGCGTTGCACCGCGAGATTGCGCCGTGCAACGCTGGGATCATAGGCCCGGCGTGGCTGGACTCCGCTGCTGCTGTTCGGACGGCGCCTCCTCGAAGAGCGCGAGGTAGGGCGTATAGCGGAAGATGCGGTTTCGATGTTGACCGGTCATCTCCTTGAGGATGCCTCGCTCTTCGAATGCCGCGGCCAGCTTGTTCGCAGTGGGCCAGGAGACCTTCAGCGCCCGCACCGCTGCATTCACGTCCAGCATCGGCTGCCGGTACAGGTGGTCCAGCATCTGGATCCCGTTCGCGCCGAGGTCGCTGACCAGCCCCAGGTGCTGCTCGCGGAGAAGAATGATCTTCCCAGCCGTACTCGTTGCCTCGTACGCCGTCTCGGCCACGCCCTGCAGGAAGAACCGGAGCCAGCCTTCCCAATCGCCGTCGAGGCGCACTGCAGTCAACCGGTCGTAATACTCGGTCCGGTGCCGCTTCAGGTAGTGGCTGAGATAGAGCAGTGGCCGGTGGAGAACGCCGCGGCAAACCAGCATGAAGGTGATGAGCAGCCGGCCGACACGGCCATTTCCATCGAGAAACGGGTGGATCGTTTCGAATTGCGCGTGAGCAAGGGCCGCGTGGATGAGCGCCGGAAGGTCGCCCGGCTCGTTGAGGAACTTCTCGAGATCCCCGAGGGCCGACATCAGCTCAGAGGGCGGCGGTGGCACATAGGCGGCATCTGCCAGGAGCGCGCCCCTGGCGCCGATCCAGTTCTGCGAGCGACGGAACTCCCCGGGATCCTTCGCGCTGCCGCGGACGCCCTCGAGGAGTCGTTCGTGGATCTCGCGAACGAGCCGCAGCGAGAGCGGCAGCGTCTCGAGCCTTTCAAGGCCGTAGTTCATGGCGGCGACATGGTTGACGACCTCGGCGACATCATCGGGAAATCGAGTCCGGCTGCCGTCGAGCTCGAATGCGAGGACGTCGTCCAGGCTGCTCTGTGTCCCTTCGATCTGCGAGCTCAGGACAGCCTCTCGCCGGACGTACATGGCCACGAAAAGGTCGGGGTTGGGGAGCGTGCGGCCTACACCATCGAGCCGTCCGATCGCTTGATCCGCCCGAGACAGAAGCGGCACGAGGGTCCCGAGTTGCAGTGGTGGGTCCGGCGGCAACGGAGCAGGCACGAACGCGCTGTAGCCGGTCGGCTGCCGAACGTAGCGGCCGGCCCGAGTCGATGTCGTGCGGAAGCTCTGCACCATGTCCATATTCAATCAGATGGCGCATTCCTTTAGCAAGGACGATCGCCGAGCCCGCATACCAAAGCAAGCCTTGCCATGCCGGCCTGGATCGATGAAGCCAGCCACCTGATGACGCGGACGAGCACGGGCTGGCGCTCCGACCCCGGCTCAGGCCTCGCCCCAGCGGCTCGGGCAGAGGCGGCGCCAATCGCACCACGAGCAGCGCCGGTATTCGGGGGTGGCGGCAAAGTCGCCCGAGCGGATGCGGCCCGCGACCGCCACGAGATGATCCCGGAACGCGTCCAGCTGCTCGTCCGTGCGGGCGGTCGAGAGGGCCAGGTCCGACTCCGCGAAGTACAGGGTCAGGCGCGATGGCGCCGGCAGCCGCTCGCCGGTGGCGGGGTCGGGGATCGCGCCTGCGCGGAGGGCGAGCGCGTACGTCGAGAGCTGTTCGTCCTCGTCCACGTCGCGCTGGCTCTTCGTCCCGCCGGTCTTGTAGTCGGTGACCTCGATCGAGCCGTCCGGCAGGCGATCGATCCGGTCGATGAAGCCCTTGACTTGGATCGGCTCGCCCGCGTCGCCCGGGTCGAGCTCGAAGACGAAGTGCGCCTCGAAGAGGAGCGCCTCGCTCGCGGAGACGAGCTCGCGCTCGTAGAACCGCTGAAGAGTGGGTCCCGATCGGCTGAGGTAGTGCTTCGCCGCCTCCGCGTCGGGAAAGGCCGTCGGCTCGAAGGCCTTCGCGAAGCCGGCCTGGAGCGTCTCGAAGCCGGGGTCGGGAAGCCCGGCCGCCCGAGCGTCGCGGCGAGCGGTCGTATAGGTCTCGAACGCCGCGTGGATCGCGGTGCCGAACTCGAAGAAGCCCTTGCGCTCCTCCGTCGGGATGCGATAGACGTTCGCGAACGCGTAGGCGAGCGGGCATTCCGCGTAGGCGCGGAACTGCGAGTGGCTGAACGACGGCGGCAGCGAGGCGACCTCGAGCAGGCTCGAGCCGGCCGGCGAGTGGCGGCTCACGACCCGGAGCGTGACCGGGTCGAGGCCCGCCTGCCGGTCCTCGTCCGCGAGGCCGGCGGCGTCGCGGGCCACCGTCACGAGCTCGGCCGTGAGGGCGGCGGCAGCCTCGGGATCGGCGCCGCCCCCCGCCTCGAGCGCGCCGATCAGCTCGACCGCCCGGCGCCGCAGCGCATAGCGGCGCTCGAACGCCTCCGGCACGGGCATCAGCCGCTCCAATGATGGGGTGGTCGCGACTGCGACGTCGGTGGCGGTGAGGCCCTCCTGGTCCCCCTCGCCGGGCGCGGACCCGGACGAGCCTTCGCGCCGCTCGACGACCACGGCCCCGTCCTCGGCTATCTCGCCGGCAAACCGGCTCGGCTGCGCCCTCGCCGCCGGCGAATCGAGCGCGGTGAGCAGGAGCCGGCTGCGCGCCCTGGTCATCGCGACGAAGCAGAGGCGGCGCTCCTCCGCGATGGCGAACTCGTCGGGCGGGTGCTGCCGCAGGAGCTCGATCGGGATCAGGAGGTTCTCCTCGCGAGTATCGGGGAACTGGCCCTCCACCAGGCGGGGCACGACGACGACCTCGTACTCGAGGCCCTTGGCCTGGTAGACGGTCATGAGCTGGACGCCGTCGGCCTCGACGTCGCGCGCCCTGTCCGCCTCCAAATCACCGCCGGCTTCCTCGAAGAGGTCGAGGTAGTGGACGAAGTCGAGCAGGCTCGCGCTTGGATGCTCGCGCTGCCAGTCGGCCGTGAAGCGCATCAGCCGGGCGACCGAGAGGAGTGTCCGCTGCGCCTCCGGTGTCCCGATGGCGAGGAGGTCGGCGAGGAGCTTCGTCCGGACGAGGTACTCCTGCAGGATCGTGAACGGGCCGTCGCGGGGACCGCGCGGGACGAGATCCTCGATGCAGCCGAACAGCATATCGAGCTTGGCCCGAAGGGCCGGTGTCGCGGGAAGGGGCGGCTGAACCGGCTCGCCGCGTGAGGGCTCCGGCGCGGCCTGTGCGTCGGCTGCGGCGTGCGCTCCGGGCGCGCCGCGCGCGCCGGCGGTCACCTCGGCGGCCCGGTGAGCGGCGGTCGCGGCCTCGAACACCGGCCGGCGGTCCCAGGCCGCATCGCTCGTCAGCCGAAGGATCTCCGGCGCATCGAAGCGCCAGGGCCCGGCCGTCAGCAGACGTGCGAAGGCCACCGAATCGTTCGGGTTGGCGCAGACACGAAGCGCCGCCTCCAGGTCGCGGATCTCGGGCTGTGCGAACAGGCCCACGCCGCCGATGAGCGTGTACGGGATGTCGGCCCGCCGCAGGTGCTCGGCGATCGCCTCGCGGTGGCGGTGGCGCCGGTACAGGACGGCCAGGTCGCTCCAGCGCTTCGGCCGGTCGGTGCCGTCGCGGTTCGGCAGGCGCGCCGGCAGGGTTTCGAAAGCGGAGCGAAGGCGATCGACGACGACGTCGGCCTCGTGGGCCTCGTCGCGGGCGTACACGATCTCGACCGGGGCGCCCTCGTCGCGGATCGGCCGGAGCGGCTGGCCGCTCTTGAGGCGGGCCCGGTTGTGCTCGATCAGGGTGTTCGCCGCCGCGAGGATGTTCGCGCTCGATCGGCGGTTCTCCAGGAGAGGCAGGGAGCTCACTTCCGCGCGGCCACGCTCGGGCGCCCAGGCCGGGGGCTCGGAGAAGCGATCCTTGAACTGGGCGAAGGCCGCGTAGCTCGCGCCACGGAAACGATAGATCGACTGGTCGTCGTCCCCGACCACCACGACGTTGTCGGGCTTGTCGGGTCCGCGGCCGACCAGCTCGAGAAGCAGGACCTGGGCCATGTTCGCGTCCTGGAACTCGTCGACCAGGACGTGGCGGAACTGGCGCTGGTAGCGCAGCAGCAGGTTCGGCCGGTCGGTCAGGAGCTCGATCGCGCGGATCTGCTGCTCGCCGAAATCGACCAGGCCGCGCTCGTGGAGCGTCCGCTGGTAGAGGGCGTAGACCTGCGCTTCCTCGGTCAGGCGGAGAACCTCGAACGCCGCGGCGTCGCGCAGGTACGTAGCCTTGAGCTCGGCGGCAGTCTCCTGCTGGTCGGGCGTGAGGTGATTCCAGCCGACCGCGTAGCCTGTGCCGGAGGCCTGTCGCCGGGCAACTCGATCGGCCCGCTTCTCGCCGGCCTCGTCCGAATGGTGGATCTCGGCCCGGACCTCCTTGATCGGCCCGAGATCGTTGGCGGCGCGGCGGGCGCGGATGGCCTCGACCGCCGATTCCAGGGCGCCGAACTTCGACTCGAAGGCGTGGCGCTTATTCTCGACGAACGCGGCGTACTCGGCGGGCGTCACGAGTTCGTCCTTGGCCCGGCCGATCATGTCGGCAAAGCCGCGCAGGACCGGACCGGGGTTGAGCGAGACATCGTGGTAGACGAAGTTGCTCATCTGCGGGCGGAGCTCGAACAGGAGCAGCTGCTGGCCGACCTCGTCGAGGACGTGCCCGCCGTCGGTCAGGCCGAGCTCGGCGCGGTGCGCCGCGAGCAGGCGGTTGCCGAAGCTGTGGAAGTTGTGGACCCAGAGGCGGGCAGCTCGCTCGAGGCCGATCGCCCGCTCGATGCGGTGGGCCAGCTCGGCTGCCGCCCGGACGTTGTAGGTCAGAACGAGGACGTTCTCCGGGGCGAGTTCCGGATCGCGGTCGAGCAGGTAGCGGACGCGCTCGACGACGACGGTCGTCTTGCCCGTGCCGGCGCCGGCGAGGACCATGAGCGGCCCATCGCCCCACTCGACCGCCGCCCGCTGCTCCTGCGTGAGCCAGTCGCGGTTGGACTCGGCCGGAGTACGCGGCGCGGCAGTGGGTGCGTGGCGGCCGGGCTCGGCCGGGGCGCGTGGCGCGGCCGTGGCCCGGCCGAGTCCGGGCCCGGCGCGGCGGGCCTCAACCTCTGGCACGTCTCCCATCGTCGCCAAGATTAGTCCGCGCTGAGCGCGACGGCTTCGACCGTCGGCACGGTCCCGTCGCCAAGCTCCCGGAGCTCCAGGCCGCCGCGTGCGGCCGCAGCAAGCGCGGTGTCGTAGGCGGGCGGTCGGTCGACGCCCCACTCCAGCGCGACCAGGACGAGCCCGTCGCGTGAGAGCGTGATGAGAGGACGCACCGTCGCGAGGTCTTCGCGGACGGTCCGTCGAGCCAGCTGGTCATCCACCTCGGGTCTCCTTTCCCCTTCGACCGGGAGCCTGAACCGAGCTTGTGTCAGCTCACATGGCACGAGCCGGCCGACGCACGGGGACCCGGCGCTGTCGACGCGGCTCTCTCGGAGCCCATGCGTCCGTACACTGAGCTTGAGAAATGTCCCCAGGTGGTGACGCCCTGTTCCGGTGCGGCACGGGCCACGTGCACGCTACCAGGGCGCGGGCAGGAGGTGGGAGTCATGGCGACCAATGAAGCGGACTGGGAGCGCTACGGTCGCGCGCTCCATCGGGCGATGGCCGAGGTCCTGGAGGAGCTCCCCGAGGAGGCCCGGCCCAACGCTCTCGAGACGGCCGACTACTGGATCAGCGTCGGGCTCACCATAGGACTTGAGCGTCCTCACCAGGCACGGCGTCTGCTGGAGCTGATCGAGGCCGAGGAGGTCGAGCGGGCCGCCCTTGCGGAGGACGCCGCCGCCTTCCTCACAGAGGCCCTGGCATGAGGCGCCGCGGCCTGGTCTCCAACCTGTATCGCACCGCCCGGCTCGCCAACGACATCTCCGTCCTGGCGTCGGGCAACCCGCACCGCATCGCCCGCCGGGCGAAGAACAAGATCGTCGGGCGGGCCCTCGCTCGAGGCGGCTTCTGGCGCCTGCTGTGGGGACACTGAGCGGGCATAGACTGCGGTCGGCGCGAGTTGCGGCACGCCCCGGCGCCGGCCGATGCGGTACGCCCTGCCTCTGACCCGATCCGCCCTGCCCGATCCGATCCGCCCGCCCTCGGCTCGCTCCGATCCGCCGCGCCCTCGGCCCGTTTCCTGCCATCTGCTAACCGGGGTAGCACGGGGCGACGACAGACAATCGCCCGGCTGCCCGCGCGGGCCCCCGGTTGGCATCGGGAGCGTGGACGGGGCCGTTCCGAGGTCGCCTTCGTGCGCTCGTGAAGCTCCCCCGGCCTCGACACTCACTCTCGTGCTACCGGGGTTTGCAAATGACAGTTCGTGGCCCGCAGCCGCTCCTCACGGAAGCGGGACGACACGGAGACTCTCTCGGGTTTGCGGCCCGCTGCCACTCCCCGCGGAAGCGGGACAACCCGAGGCCGTCTCGGGTTTGTGGCCCGCTGCCACTCCCCGCGGAAGTGGGACGACCCGGAGACTCCCTCGGGCTACGCGCTGAGTCGCTCGGCCAGGTAGGGGATGGCGATCGGGTAGCGGTACTCGATCGCCCCGTGCTTCGCGGGGAAGATCTCGAAGAAGGGCTCGACGGTTCCCGCCGCGACGCACGCCCGGCGGAATGCCTCGGCGCCGAGGTCGAGGAAGTAGTCGTCCCGGTCGCCCGCGTCGATGTAGATCGCCCGCATCGAGCGCAGCGCAGCCGCGCCCTTGGGCGTCCGGGCCATCCGGACCGGGTCCCAGCGCAGCCAGCGTTCCCAGATCTCCGGGATCAACTCTCCCGTGGCCGGATCGAACGGGTAGCGGATCGTGCCGTCCGGGTCGGCCGAGTAGCAGGCCGAATACCCGTGCGTTTCTAGGAGCGAAGCGTCGGCCTCCCTGGTGAAGGCCGGCCGCGACCGGAAGTCCGCCAGCCATCGCTCCATCGAGCCCTCGTAGTCGTCCCGGAGCGCCCGGGCAGCCTCCGCGAACATCGGTCCGTAGCAGGCCTCGAAGAGGGCGTCGCCGGCGTGAGTGGCCAGCCCGCCGAACAGGTCCGGGCGGAGCATCGGCGTGATCATCGCGCCGTAACCGCCGCTCGATTTCCCGGTGATCCCGCGGTGATCTCGGCCGGCCAGCGTGCGATACCTGGCGTCGACGAACGGCACGACCTCGTCGCACAGGTAGGTGTGATACGCCCCGGTTGCGGGCGAGTCGAGGTACTGGCTGCCGCCGTAGGACGTCCAGCAATCGACGAAGACCACGATCGCCGGCGGCGGGGCGCCTTCCCCCGGGCCCTCACCGGCGAACAGGGCGTCGATGTTCTCGGGGGTCGTCGGGCGGAACGCTGCGCGGTTCCGCCACATGTCGATCTGGCCGGTCATGCCCTGGATTAGGTAGATCGACGGGTAGCGACGGCCCGGCTCGGCGTCGTAGCCGGGGGGCAGGTAGACCCAGATCGGGCGGTCGCTCGGATCGCCCGGCAGGTTGCCGACGAGGGCACGGCTCGCGATCGTCAGCTCGTCGATCCGACCGCGGAACGGCCTCGACCAGGGGCGCACGTCGTCCTCCTCGGAGTTGTAGGGTCCCGTCGACCCGGACGGCCGAATTGGACCTCGTGAATCATCGTAGCGCGCCCGTGCGGTCGGCCCCATTCGTGACCGCGGCCTCCGCCCTCAGTGGAGGGCACGCCGCCGCATCCGCGACGTCCACGCCGTCGCCCTCAGGGGAGCGTCACCGAACCTCGTCGACGAAGCCGAGTCTCAGCGCTTCCTCGGAATCCATCCACCAGTCCTTGCGGCCCCAGCTGTCCGTGAAGGTCTCGAGGTCGATCTTGCCCTCGGCACGCTCGACGAAGATATCCGCCACCCGAGCGCACATCTTCTCGAGCATCTTGACCGTGTCCTCCATCTCGCCGACCTTGCCGGACGAGTCGGCCGAGACCTCGTGGACGAGCAGCCAGGACTCGCGCCCGATGACTCGCCAGCTCGCCGCCTGGAGCAGGATCGCCGCCATCGACGCGGCGTAGCCGAGCGCGTGGATCGTGATGTGGTGGCCCTTCCGCCGCATCTCCCCGATGTAGTCGAACAGGGCCATGCCCTGAAGGGCGTCCCCGCCCGGCGACGTGACGATGATTTCCACGCCGCACGTCGGGTCCTCGAGGTCCCACTGGTGGAGCTTGTCCATGACGACGCGGCACGAGACGTGGTTGACGGAGTCCGTGAGGTACCAGGTGTGGTGCGCCTCGAAGCTGGCGCGCGCCTGGGCGGCCTCGCGCTCAGCCCTCTCGACGCTCGTCGTGTAGAGGCGCTCCTTCAGGCGCTCGACGGCGGTCTCGGCACGGAGCTTCTCTTCCTCGGCACGGAGCTTCTCTTCCTCGACCGGGAGCAGAGACCTAACCGCGCCGATCTCCTTCCCGCGCGGTCTCAAAGTGCGCGTGCTTCACCTTGAGCGTCGCGCCGTCCGCGAGCCAGTCGTGGAGGTAATTGGCCCACACCTGATCCATCCACTGGGACCGGAACTCCCACTCCACCGTGCCCGTCTCGATGATCACGACGGCGCGCTGCGAGTCGAGAGGCGGTGGCTCCTTCTCATCCACCGGCCTACTCTACACCCTGCGCCTCGCGATTCTGGAGCACGACGGGCCTTCATCGACCGCCCCGCCTGGCGGCACGCCTGACGAGAACGTAGACGCCGGCTCGGGCACCCGGAGGCCTGACGCCGGATCGGGCGCCCGGAGGCCTGACGCCGGCTCGCCTGGGGCTCCTGGGGCCACGGCTGCGACAGCGGTCGGTGAGGCCGAGTTCGAGCGTGCCGATGGCGGGCCCCGGCCAGAAGGCCGGAGGCTTCTTCGGCGGCTCATGGCGTCGCATGCGGGTCTTCCGCTTCGCAGAGGTGGCTGAGGCCGCAGTACGCGGCCCAGTAGGTCACCCGGCCGCGGAACTCGTCGTACTCGTAGGCGCTCAGGCGCCGGGCGGCGAGTGGTTTGCCGCACCTCGCGCAGCGGTTGCGGTTCTGGCACCGGCAGTGGACCGCGACGACTCGCCGCGCCGGTTCGACGTTCCCTTCGTCTCGCACCCAGAGGTACTCGCCCTTGAGCCGGCGGCACCCGCCTTCGAGGCCATCGCCGACGATGTAGCCGCGACCTCGATGACGTCTGGCCCACGCCTCGAGGCCCGCCTTGCGCTCGAGCAGTTCGGGTGTCGCCGGGATCTCCTCGGCGAGCGCGAGCCGGTCGAGGACCGGGAGCCCCGTCGGCGGAATCGCCGCGGCCCTTGCCCGCCCGTGGGCAGCGATGTAGATGGCCTCGTGGGGCCCCAGGCACAGGCAGGTGTCGAGCCGGTTGGCGGCAACCTGGCGGCGGGCGAGGCGGAAGAGGCGGTCGCGCGGCCAGTCGGCCGGCAGGAGGGCGATGTGGCGCAGGGGCGTGTGCCCGATCCGCGTCACGAGGAACGGGTAGTCGTCGAACCATGGCACGACGGTGAGGGTGGCCGGGCTCCGGCGGGTGCGCGCGGGCCCGGGCGCGTGCGTGGTCATCCTCGTCTCCTATCGCGCCCGGCAGGGGCACCGTGTCCGCCTGAGGGTGACGGACCGGTTGCCGCGCCGTCATCGAGCCGGGACTCTCGGGCGCTCTCGATAGGGGGCACTCATTGGTCCGAGTGCCGGGCGCATTCTACCGCTGCGCGGCCGGGGAGGGCACGCCTGATCGGATAGACTTCGATTTGCTCTTCTGCGCCGCTGGGGATTGCCGTTCTGGTGTCAGGTTCAGCCGTCGCCGTCGCCGTCGTCGTAGTCGTAGCCCTGCCTCGGTCCGAGTTCCGAGCTGTCAAGCAGGAGCTCGGGAAAGCCGGCTACCTGGCGATCGCCGTCGGATCGGCTGCCGAATTGGAGCACGTCCTCGCCGGCCGTGGCGATGTCAAAGTCGCCATCCTCGACGGCGAGACGGATCTCGACCGGGCGCTCGAGATGCACGCGGTCCTGCATGCCGGAGACCGCAACGTCACGGCTCTCGTGCTCGTGTCGACCGCCTCCTTCGGCGAGGGCGGCCTGGGCGAGCGCGGTGATGCCGCCGACGAGTACTTCACCCGCCCATATTCGGCGGAGTCGCTGCGCTGGCGCGTTGAAGCGATGATCATCCGGGCTCGAATAGGGCCGGCAGATTGGTCGAAGGAGGTCCCGCTCGACGCCGCCGGCGCCCCGGTCGTGGGAGCCCCGGTCGTCCCGGCGAATGAGCCGCCTGAGGCGAGACCCGGGCTCGGCAAGGTGCTGGTCGTCTTCACTCCGAAGGGCGGTGTCGGCAAGACGACGATCTCCATCAACCTCGGGGCCGTGTTGCAGATTCGCAAGCGACAGCGCGTCCTTCTGGTGGACTGCGACACGATCACGGGCCACATCCCCTCGTCGCTCGGCCTCGAGCGTCCGTTGCCGCTGGTGGATGTCGTGGGCGCCCACACGGGGCCGGGCGATGGCGAAACCCTGGCGCACATCGCGACCGCCCACGGCAGCGGGATCGGCGTGCTCGTCCTGGCCGCGGTTCCACTGAGTGTCGAGATTCTCGAGCCGATGCGGGTTATCGAGGCCATCGACCAGGTCTTGGAGCTCTACGACTGGATCATTCTCGACCTGCACCCGTCCTACGGACCCATGAACCTGGCCCTCTTCCAGCGGGCCGACCAGATTCTGGTGCCGGTCACGCCGGATATCCCTTCCATCCGAGCTGCGGTCAGGTTTCGTGAAATGGCAGCCGAGCTCGGTTTTCGCGATCGGCTGGCTCTCGTCCTGAACCGCGTCAACCGCGGCGTGGCGGTCTCGGACGTGGAGAAGACCGTCGCCTTGCCGAGCCTGGGCCGTATCCGATCCGCGCGCACGCTATTCACGCGGGCCGCCGAGGAGGGCAAGTCGGCGGTGGAGCGATTCCCGACAGCCGAAGCGGTCGATGATCTCGAGGTGCTGGCAGATCGCTTGATGAATGGGGCCGGACCGCACGTCGGAACGAGACCGGCGAGGGGGTGGCGCAGCCGCCTCGCCCGTTCGATAAGGAGGCTCTTCCGCCGCCGCCCTTCGCAGGCATCCTGAATCGCCGGTGCCTGTCGCGGGAGCGCAGAAGCACGGAGCGCGGAAACGCGTGTCGGCGAGAAGCGGCCGCGCCCTGGGGTCGGCCGGGCCGGACCAGGAAGGTCGGGCCGTCGCGACGATTGAACCCGGGCGTTGGACCGGCCGACGGTCTGGTATCCCGGTCATGGAGTTGAGGTCTGAATCATGTCGAGTGCGCCGGGGCTGGGCCCCATCAATGTCGTCGGCTACCAGCCGGGTGTGTGCAACATCGGGCCCCAGGAGATCGCCAGGCGGCGGAGAGCGGGCCATGCCGGCCTGATCGTGTCGGTGGCGGTCCTCGGGGTGCTGCTGGCCGTCGCCGCTCCGCATTGGATGCGGCTCGTACTGGTCCTGACCGCGGCCGGATCCGCTTCGGGGTACCTCCAGGCCTGGCTGCATTTCTGCGCCGGCTTCGGCTCGTCGGGCGTCTACAACTTCGGGCCGCTGGGCACAGTCGAACGTGTGGCCGATCCGGGGGCGCGTCGTCGCGACCGGCTCAAGTCGCTCGAGATCGGCGCGGCCAGCGTGGCCATCGGCCTGGCGGTGGGCATCGGAGCCGCGCTTCTGCCGATCCGCTGAGCGGATCAGGGTTGGCTGGGGCTCGCCGACCTGGGTTCGGCCGTGCCGCCGGCGGCCGCGACCGCCTCGGCCGTCCGCTCCAGGAACCAGCGGGCCGTGCCCCGGGCAGCGATGCCGAGGAAGGCCTTGTCCAGGACTGCTCCGAACTCTCCGCCGGGCGGGGCGTAGAAACCCTCCAGGCGAAGCTCTCGGTGCGTCACGGTGAGGTGGCCGGCGTATACCGGGAAGAGCGGAGCCAGGGACGCGGATTGCCAGCCGATCTCCAGTTCGAAGCCTTCGGGCGTCTCCCTCGCCGGACCGAGGTCGACGAAGGCCGCCTTCCTGAAGACCAGGCTGGGGGCGTGGTTCCTGATCGGCAGGCTGAGGTCGGTCACATAGCGGCGAAAGCCCGGGCGTGCAGCCGGGACCGGCGTGCCGAGCCAGCCGGCCGCCCGGTCGGATAGCAGGTGGAGGGCCCGCGTCAGGTCGACCGTCGCAGGGCGTACGAGGCGCAAGGGAGTCACGTGGGAGGGGACGCTCGCCATCGGCAGATGGTAAGGCTTCCAGCGTCGATGCTTCACCGGACTTGGTCGTGCCGGAAGGTGACCAACGGCCCGATCGTACCTACCCTGACGGGTCGTCTCAGCGACTGCGGGGCCGGGCCCCGCAGTTCCGGCGGCTCGAAGCG
>Ga0187857_10003164_pt1 | contig 13572 bp, 17 predicted proteins | sample June2016WEW_8_10_FD_132984 | JGI IMG/M metagenome (GOLD analysis project Ga0187857, IMG submission 132984) | Peatland microbial communities from SPRUCE experiment site at the Marcell Experimental Forest, Minnesota, USA - June2016WEW_8_100 | ecosystem: Environmental > Terrestrial > Soil >...
CAGGGCGCCATCACCGGCAATCGGCCGGATCACGCAGGCCGGATCCGGCGACGGCCATCTTCGGGCACCCGCGACGTGCGGCACAGGGTCCGGGCAGATGCCAGCCGGGCGATCAGGCACCGTCATCCCTCCCGGCCACGGGCCGCCAAGATCACCGGATGCCATCGCCTTGGCCGCTACCCTCACACAGCCGCAGCACTGCAGCAACCACCCTGCCGCTGACAGCCGCCCGGGAAACCCGCCCGCCAGCGGACTCAGAATGACCACTTCGGGATCGCGTTGCTCGCCATTCCGACCGGTCCGACCCAGCGCCAGATCGGCGGTTCGTGAGCCGCTTTAGCGTCACGGTCGGCGATATCGGCAGGCATCCGCTTGGCCTGGCCAGGCGGATGCCTGCCGACCGCGTCCGGTCAACCGGGCGGCTCCGGCGACGTAGGCGGCGACGATGTAAGCGTGCCGGTCCAGGCAAGCCCGTCGGCGGCCAGGAAGACCGGCCCTTCTGTGCGCTCGCCGATGGCCAGGTCGATCGCCCGGGCCGTGCGCGGCGCGAGCGGGATCGTCACGACCTTGCCGCCCTTGCGGGTGACCACGAGTGTCCGGTGACCGCGCTCCACGCCCAGCGCCTGGATGTCCGCGCCGGCGGCCTCGGACACCCGCAGGCCGTTGAGCGCCAGCAGCGAGATCAGCGCGTGCTCGGCAGGCGGGCCGAGCCCGGCGGCGACCAGGAGAGCGCCGAGCTCGTTGCGGTCCAGCCCGGTGGCATGCGACTCGTAATCCAGCCGCGGCCGCCGGACATGCAGAAGGCGAGCCCGCCAACGCCGTCCCCCAGGGCCTGCAGGGCCTTCATGGCGCCAGCACGCTCACAGCTGGGTTCATGATCCTTGCCTGCGCTGGTGATCAACCTCCGGTCCCCTCGCCGGCTCGGACCGTTGGGTTCCGGGTCTGCGGCTTCCGCGAGCCGACCACCGGTCACACCGCCCCGGGCGTCATCACATTGACACCTGACATCGAGCGGATGTGAGAGGCGGATGGCGCCGGCTGGCTCGCGAGCGGCGCGTCTACGAGTTGGTTCCCGATTCATCGAGGATGGCGGGGAGGTCAAAGCCGCGGAAGGCGTCTGGGGTGAGGAAGGCGGTGATCTCCTGGATCTGCGCGCCGTGCAGGGTGAGCACGTCGATGGCGCGCGGCATGAAGGTCTGTGTCTTGTCGTTCCAGGCGTAGCGGCCGAAGGCGAGCTGCCCGTTCGCGCGAGCGGGGATGAGGCGCCAGTGGCTCGTCCCTGCAAGTGGCCCGCGGCCGAGGTAGATGGCGACCTGTTCGCGGCCGCGGTACCAGGTGGGTGCGGGCGGCATCGTCAGCTTCGCGTCTTCGGCGAGCATGGCAACGACCGCGTCGACGTCGTTGCGCTCCCAGGCGGTGACGTAGCGCTGCGCGACGAGTCTCAGCGCGCCGTCGTTCAGTGAGCGCAGCGTCGCCTGCTGGCTTCGCTCTGGCAGTCGTTTGTCTACTGTCTTGTGGGCGCGCTGCAGGGCGCTGTCGACCGAGACTGGTGTGGTTTCGAGCGCAGTGGCGGTTTCGCGGGCTGAGAACCCGAGTACGTCGCGGAGTATCAGCACGGCGCGCTGTCGCGCGGGCAGGTGCTGGAGTGCGGCGATGAAGGCGAGCTCGACGCCCTCGCGCTGCTCATAACGGGCCTCCGGGCTGGCCAGGCCGCTGCCGAGCCCGAGCCGCTCATCCGGGTAGGGTTCGAGCCATACCGCATCGGCCACTGGCTCGGCGGGGTTGTCGTGGGGGTCGGCGGCGGGCGCGTAGTCAACCGGAAGCACTCGCCCGGGCCGCCGCTCGATCGCCCTGAGGCACGCGTTTGTCGCGATCTTATAGAGCCAGGAACGGACGGAGCTCCGGCCCTCGAAGCGCGGCAGGGCGCGCCAGGCGCGCAGCAGCGTCTCCTGCAGTGCATCTTCTGCGTCTGCGGCCGAGCCGAGCATCCGGTAGCAGTGGGCGTGCAGCTCGCCGCGGTACGGTCCGGCGAGCCGGCCGAAGGCGTCGTCGTCGCTCCGCCGGGCGGCCTCGAGCAGCTCTCGCTCCTCACTCGCGGTCAGCGCCATGCGAGCGGCTTTCGTCCCGTGTTCAGGCTCGGTCGTCATGGTTTTGGCTGCCAGATAGCGAGCTCGCCGCACTGCGGCGCCGAAATGACACTGCGCCATCCGGCCGGCCCCTCGCGCGGCGCCAGCAGCACCGAGGCACCGAGCTGGCGCGCGCGTTCGGTGGACTCTTCGATCTGTTCGACCTGGACGTAGGGCAGCCATAGCGGGCGCGCGGAGCCGCATTCGACGATGCCGCCGCCGAAACCGCCTCCCAGGCCGAGGGCGAGGCAGGACCCGGACCCGGCCTCGATCAGCTCCTGGCGCCAGCACAAGAGTTTCGCGTAGAACGCCCTCGCCCGTGCGTGATCACCGGTGTGGAGCTCCAGGTGAACGACGGGCCCGGGACTGGACATATGCATAGTCACCTTACTTGTGATCCGCGCTCTGGCCGGAATCCATCGCCGCCGCAGCAGAATCGGTGAGCGAGATCCCGGCCGCGAGGGTGTGCCCAGACCGTCCGGACCAGCTGCTCATTGTCCGTCACGGACCGCCGCCCCAGCCGCCATCCAAGCCCGAGCAGCGTGGAGCCTGCGCCAAGCCCGGCTTTCGTGGCGAGCGATGGATTGCGGCCTTTCACCGGATCACCACCTCCAGGAGCGGGGACAGGGCCCGCCGGGCGCGTCCGCGGTTCGCGGGCGGCCGGTATCTATCAGGAGGATCTCGCCAGCATGGCACCGCAAGCGCAATGGATTCACAGCTTCGTCACCGACGACAAGATCTACTGTCTGTACCTCGCCGGCAACGCCGAAACCATCCGCGAGCACGCCCGCCGCGGCGGATTTCCCGCAGACCACGTCGCGCTCGTCCGAGCGCTGATCGATCCGACGACCGGAGAGACACCTCTCGCGGGCGAATAGCCATCGGCTATGCCGATGTCGACGCGAGCACACCCTAGGCAGCCGCCAGCACCTCGACCCATCGGCCACGATGCGCGCTGCGCACCACCATCCACACACGACAAGGAGACCGCCATGCACCCCACCATCAGCTACCACCTGGCCACGGCCCGGGCCGCCGAGCTGCGCAGCCAGGCCCAGCGAGACGCACTGGCCCGCGCCGCCCGCCACGCGCGAACGCACAAGCTCGAGCATGCCGCACCCAGGCTCGCGGCCGCAGGGCGCCGCCTGCTCACCTCCCTGCGCCCCCGCGGCACCTGACCAGCCTCCCGCATCGCCGCCTCGCACCCGATAGCGGCCGATACAGGCGGGCGTTGCCGCCCAGCGGCTAGCGAGCAGCGTCGGTTACCTTCCCGGTCCGGCGGTAGTGGGCGAGGGTCTTGCGGACCCGCCGACGGATCCGCTCGTCCGGGTCGTTGTGGCGGGACTCGAGGGCCTGGATCACAGCCGGGATACGGGGCGCGGGCGTGCTGTCCGTGAGGGCGTGGATCACGTCGCCGCGGACCAGGGGATCGGTATCCTCGACCAGCTCGAGCAACCTCGTCCACACCCGGTCGTCGTCGGCCCGGACGTGGCAGGTGCACAGGTTCTTGCACGCGAGCTGGCGAGCCCGGCTCTCCTCGCTCCGGGACAGCTCCAGGAGCCCGTCGAGAGCATCCTCGGCTGTGCGCCTGTCGCCGGCCGGCAGGCCGACCCCTACCTTCTCGGCGATCCTGTTGAACCGTCCCACCATCTAGACGACGATAGCGTCGGCCGGGTGCCCGGACCAGGGATTATCTCGCCGATTGGCGGAGCCTTCGGACCCTCAACTTCACCGGGTCACTCGAAGTGGCCAGGCAGATCGGGAGAGCTGCGGGCGGCCCGCTCAAGCGGCTCACGCTGGAACTCGGCGGCAAGTCGGAACCAGCTGGCCGCCGAACCGCACGTGCGTGCGCGCTGGTCAACCCGGCGCTGAAGGTCCGCAACGGCATGCGGGGACTGCCCGCCCACGAATGCCCGTTCGCACCAGAACATTCATTACGGCGCGCCATCGTGGCCTTGCGTCACCGAGCCCATTACCGCGCAGAACGGCGGTTACTTGCGGTCAGCGTAGGCAAGGTCCAGTCACTGAGCGTGATCTGATCTCAGGCCGAGCCCGCGGGGCGTTGCGCCGGCTTCGGAGCCCGCTACGACCGGCCGAGTCCACGCCGGAGGTCGTCGCGCCCGGCTCACCCGGCGGCGTATGCGTTGCCGTAGGCTCGCGCTGATGGACTGGGAGATCAGAGCGAACCTGGGCAGGCACGTACGCACGGGCGTCGACGCGCACGGTTGGCGCTGGGAGATCACCCGGGGTGCGGAGGTTGCGCAGGTCGTAATTGAGATCAGCGGGAGGGCCTGGTCAAGCGATCCTCTCAGCCTTCCTGAAGACACGCGGCACGCGCTCGAGACCGACGGCCACGCCGAGCTACTCAAGGTCCTCGACCAGGACGACCCGCCCCGCGTCATCCGATGCGGCTATTCCGGCTGCTCGTATCCGTCTGCCGACGAACTCGGTGAGCGGCCTAGCCGAACGTGAACACGTAGCCTCGACGCCAGGAGCAAGGAAGGCGATGTCAAACATGCGGTCGACGGTCAGGCTGCGCTGAGCAGGGGAGGACCCATGATGGCTGCGGCGCCCGGTATGGGCAGGCGGCAGTGACCGCCGCCCGGCAGCAGCCGACTGCCGCACCTGCTGGTGCCGTGCTGACGGCGCTGCTGCAGGCTGCGGGCCAGGAGGTGCCGGCCGCGGTCGCCCTGCGCCGCGAGCTGCACGCTAGCCCCGAGCTCGGCGGCCACGAGGCCGGGACTGCGAGCCGGGTCGCGGCCGCACTGGGGGAACCGGGCGCCCCGTCTGTTACCACGGGCCGCATTGTCCGCATCGGCGCTGGTAGCGGGCCGTCCGTGGCTATCCGGGCCGAACTGGATGCGTTGCCGCTCATCGAGCAGACACCGGTCGCATGGGCATCGCGTAATGGCGCCAGCCACTCTTGCGGTCACGACGTGCACCTGGCAGCCCTCGCCGTGGCGGGCCGTGCGGTGCGCCGCGTCGGTGGGCCGCTGCCGCTGGCCGCCGTGCTGCAGCCGCGGGAAGAGAGCTCCCCGAGCGGGGCTCGGGACATGGTCGGCTCCCCGCAGCTGGAGGCCCAGGACATCCGGGCCGTGATCGGCGTCCACGTGCACCCGCACGTCGCCCGCGGCCAGGTCAGTGTCGGGCCCGGCCCCGTGAACGCGGCCTCGGACGAGGTCACCATCACCGTTCGCGGTCTTGGCGGGCACGCCGCCTACCCGCACGTGACCAGGGACCCGGTCATCGCGGCCGCGCACGTGATCCTTGCCCTGCAGCACCTGATCAGCCGCCGCACCGACCCCATGCACTCCGCCGTCCTCACCATCGGCACGGTGCAGGCCGGCGCAGCCGCGAATGTCGTCCCCGAACAGGTCGTTCTCACCGGGTCGCTGCGGACTTTCGAGCCCGCCGACCGGGCGTCGCTGCGGTCTGCGGTTAGTGCCACCGCTGGGGCCACCGCCGAGGCGTACGAGTGCGCTGCGCACACATCGTTCACGCACGGCGAACCGGTACTGGACAATGATCCCGCCCTTGCCGCGGCTGCGGCTGCCTGCCTGACCCAGGCCGGGTTCCAGGTAGTCGAGTCGCTGCGTTCCTGCGGGTCGGACGACTTCGCGTACTACTGCACGAGGTACCCGTCACTGATGATGTTCGCTGGCGTCGAGCAGCTCGGCCCGCCAGACGCGCCGGGCCTGCACCATCCGGCGTTCCTGCCCCACGAGGACGCGGTCGGAGATGTGGCCCGGGCCATGCTTGCCGGCTATGTGGCGGCCTGCTCGGTCGTGCTGCCGGGTGCGGTCGGCAGGCCCACGAGGACACCGCCACCGCACGCTGATCGCGCCGGACAACGACCGGCGGCGGGCCGCACCGGGCACGCGGACGAGCAGCGATGAGCGGCGGAAGCGATGAATGACAACGGCGTAAGTGCGCGCTGATGCCGTCACTGCGCTTGGGCGAGGCGATAGGCGAGTCACTCGATGTTTTCGCTGCAGATCAGAAGGGACGGATGCTCGGGTCCGCGCGTGGTGGCGTTACTGGAGCCGCGGATGCGGATATTGTGCTGCGCGGTGCTGAAAGGACAGGATGTTCGGGTTCTGGATGATGCCAGCGCGGATCTCGATGGCCCGCCGAATGGTCTGATTGGAGTCCCACACGCCAGGGCCGCCAAGCACGGTCCTCAGGTGTGGCCGCAGGGCTTGACTGATCTCCCAGGTGGCGGAGTTCCGCAGCAGCGACGGGCTGTGGTCCACGGCGTAGTAATGGATGTTGCTGCCCACGGTGAACATGGGGTCCGCAAACGATGTGGGCTGTGCCCAGCTGAAGCCCATCCCCGCGTCGCACGGCACGTCGACGATGAGCGTGCCGGTGAGAACGCGGCCAGGTCATCATCGGTGACGAACATCAGTGGCGCGTCGGTGTGCTGGAGTACGCAGTTGACCACGATGTCGAACCCGGCAAGGTAGGCGGCCAGCGGCACCTGGCCGCTTTCCCCCAGCGCGTGGCACCGGGCAGGGTTACCGGCGTCGCGTTCGAAATGCACCATGCGGGCCGAGTGGATGGGTGCGGCAACGGCGGTCACCTCCCAGTGGGTGAGAACGTCCACGATGTTCACGCCGTAAGCGTTCAAAGTGGTCACCGCGCCCCGGCCGGTCGCACCGAACTGATGACAGCTGCGCGAAGCGGCCGCCCGTATTCACCGGTGATCCCCAGCGGCTGCATGGCGTGCAGCACCGAGCAGTAGCCGGCCAGTTCGTTGTTCTTATGGAAAACGTGCAGGCTAAACGAGCCGTCGCTGTGCCAGTAGTTCATCGCCTCAAACGCGATCAGGGTCAGCTGGCGGTCGACGCCCAGCTGGGTGATGTCCTCCTATTGGACGCAATGGGCCCAGCCCTGCAGAATCTGGCCCTCGCGCATCTGCGCAAGGTCTTGAGGCAGTGGCTTGGGAAGCAAGATGACATCACAGTCCGCCAGCAGCTGCTCACGACTGCGGAAGCCAGCAACGTAGCTCGCCAGCTGCCCGTCCGGCACGCCGAAGCGCTCACCGTAGCCGCGCTCAAGGTAGATGCACCGCCGTAGGCCGGCCTCGATCCGCTCGACATGCAGCGGGTGGATCGGCAGCCGTTGCTCGTTCTCCTTCCGCGACCGTGCCATCACCCTGAGACTGAGCTGATCCACACGCACTCCCCTGCCGGTTCCTTACGCCGCACAGCCACCGCTGCGCATGCCAGTTCCCGGTGCCGCGCAATGCCCGCAACCGGGCACCAAGCTAGCGCGCCGCGGCGATCCTGTCCCGCCATAGCGCGGCTCCCCGCGGCACGCTGAGTTGGCGTGAAGAGTTCGTCAGCGCGGCCCCATCTGGAAGATGGGGCCGAACCGCAGCTGCACGCGCCGCGCCCGAAACGGGCTGGCCAGGTTGGCCAGCGACAGACAGGTTCATCCCGACTGGGCCAGTTCCTTGCGCGACGCGACGCCCGGTCCGGGCCCCTGCCGCGGAACCTGCAGGAGTTCGGCCTTGGCAAGGGTCCGGGTGGCCGCGGTGCTGGCAGCCCGGTTCGCGCAGAGCCGGTCCACCACGGGGCGGACCGCGGCACACAGGTGCTTGGCCTCGTGGGCGGAGCCGCCGATTGCGGTCAGCCCGAACCTGCCGTCGATGGCGATGCCCGACAGCATGTGCAGCACCACACCGGTCCCGGTCCGGCGGTCGAACTCCAAGCCGGCGCAGCGTACGCCCTCGATGACCTGGCCTGGGGGCAGCCCGGTCCACCGCGGGTCCCCCAGGTGGTCGGTCGCGCAGTAGTACCGCGCCGATCCATCGGGAAGCCTCCACCGCCCGTGGGCGTCGTAGCTGCCCGGCAGCAGGCTGGACAGTACGACGAGGGGCGGGGTGGTGCCGCCCCGCCGCAGATTCACCTCCAGGGCATACAGCCGCCACGGCTGACCGCGGTCCCGGGCCGCCGCAAAGTCGATGCTCACCATCCCCCTCACCTGGTGCCCGGCGAGAAGCCGCCCGACACGCTGGCCGTAGGTGGTCAGCTGCATGGCGTAGTCCCGGCTGGCCGGGAAACGGCAGCCGGTGTAGACCTGGCCGTTGTCCCCGCCGAGGATCTGCTCGTGAGTGGCGACAACCACGGACCGGCCCTCGGGAGTGATCTGGATCTGGACGCTGGGGCTGGACCAATCCTCGCCCGTGATATACGCCTCCACGACGCCGCCGAGCGCGAGTTCAGCCAGGTACCAGTCCGGCAGCGAGGCCACCCGCTCCGCAACCGTCCGGGGCGAGGCGGGTGACCCGGCTGGGTCTTGCAGCGCGATCACCTGGTTGCCGTCGCCCGAGGTGCTGTTGTCCAGCTTGACGACGGCGGCCGCCAGCCCGGGGTGGGCCGTGCGCAGGCTGGCGATCGCGAGCCGCAGGTCATCCGCCGTCCGGACGCCTTCGGTCCCCGAAGGCGTTGGTATTCCCGCGGCGGCAAACAGCCTGCGTCCAGCGCTCTTGAAACCCAGCGGCCACAGTTCGGGGGCAGTGCCGTTCACCGGGGCCTGCAACCGAACCGCCACGGCGACCTCGTCGCCGGTGACATTCCATGGCTCGATGAACGCCGGGCGGCCACCGATCAGGCCGCGGATGTGGTCCACAAGGTCGGGCCGGTCCAGCAGCTTCGCGGCGAGAGGACGACCCGAATCGCCGGGGACCACCACGGTGTAGATCCTGGGGCGGACCCGCGCCGACGTCTCTGGCGGCAGCAGCGAAAGGTAGTAATCGATGACCTCAGCGTCCGGCGCCTGGCTGAAGACGAACACCAGCGTGCAGGCCTCGACACGCGCCAGTTGCAGGATTTCCACCAGGAAGCGGTGCTCAAGCGCGGGCAACCGGTACGCGTAATGCCGCAGCGCCGAAGCGCCGAGGTTGTACGACGGCAGCACGACACGCACGTGCTCGGTGCCACCCGGTGGCTGGCTCAACCGCCACGCCGGCACCAGACGTTGTTGCAACAGCGTGAAATCGCGCATGAGGAGCCCCCCCAACACGGCTCTCATGCGGGAAACGTAAGCGGCCGGAGACGGCCACAACAGGGCCGTTCGGCCCTTCCCCGCCATTGTGGCCGGACCAATATTCCGATCACCTGCATATGCGGTAGATCCTGGCCGCCAGCACCCGTCTACCGCACAGCTCAGTGAGATCATCTGCCTGGCTTGACGCCTCGCAGGCGCGCAGAACGTCCAGATCCGGAACGGTGACCGCCTTGATCTGAGCAGAGCCTGAGGTCGACCAGAACGGCGGCGATGCGCGCAACTCATTTCGCAGTCTTGTCACTCAGCGTCAGCCCAAGGGTCGCGCGGGACCTGTCAGCAGGGGCGCTACGACTGATCCGGACCTGCTTGTGACGCGTCTTCGCCGGGGTCAGTTTGGTTTTGCTGGCTGGAGTTCCAGGCGATCTCGAACAGATGAACCGTCGGGGTCGGTGAAGTGCCCGGAGTAGACCCCGAACGGGCGCATGTGGGCCGGTGCCGTGAGCGCGCCGCCGGCGGCTTCGGCTTGCCGGAGCAACTCGTCAACCTCTGTCTGCGATTGGGCGGGGATACCCAGGCTGAACTCGGTGGAGCTGGGCGGCCCAGGCGGCAGGCCGGCGTCCTTGGCCAGGTTGGCGCGCTCATACAGCATGAGCATCAGGCCGCCGTCGAGGGTGGAAGATGGCGATGGCGCCATCGGCGCTGGTGACCTCGTCGTGGAATTCCTGGCCGGCGATGCCCTCGGTCGGCCAGCCGAGGCCGTCACGGTAGAAGGCGACCGATCGGCCGAGATCGGCTACGGCCAGGGTGATGAAGAAGATCTTCGCTTGCATTCCCATCTCCTTCCGGCACCGCCGGCCGGCAGGTGCCTGGACGGTACAGATGCAAATAGCCTGCCTGCCACTGCCGGCAAGCCAACGCCCGGAGTGCTCCAGCGCGAGGGCGCCGATCTCGCTCCCACTCGCCAGCAGGCACCGGATCTTGTGCGCCTGGCCGCCACCAGCCGCCGCTCCAGCTTGCCGGGTAGCACGCTGCCGATCCCCGGGTGCCGCCATGCGGCCGCCATGCTGATGCTCATCACCTGCGTTCCGATCAGCCAGGTCTGTGTGCCCGCGGCCCCGCTAAGCGATCAACCACACTTGGCATCGGCCACAGGTTTGCGTCTTCGCAACGGCTGCCGAGCGCGGCACCTTCGATTTCGCTGCTCATCCTGGGCAGCCCTGTCGGTGTCCAGCTAACCGAGATCGGGGCCTGGCCCGGGCTGCTGGATGCCGGAAACGGGTGTTGGTGGCGGCTATGGCGCGGCCCTGAACGCCGGTGCCCGTGCTGGCTTTGGCGTGTCTGGGCTAGCTGGGCCTAGGACCTTTGCCTCTACCTGTTGTGCCCACGGCCGGATCGGATGGGAGCAGATCCGCAGCGGGAGAACGGCATGGCCAGGATTGAAGGCGAGATCGTCATCGGCCGCCCCGTGAATGTGGTGTTTGGCTACGTCGCTGACCAAAGCAACGAGCCGCAGTACAACCTGCGCACGGTGCGGGCGGAGAAGATCACCGCGGGGCCAGCATGAACGCGATGGAATCCAGGAGTGTATTGCTCCACGGTCGGCCGGTGACCTACGTCGAGGCGGGCAGCGGCCCCGTGCTGCTGTTGATCCATGGGATGGCGGGCAACATCGGGAACTGGCAGGAGGTGATCGAGCCGCTGGCGCGACACCACACCGTCGTCGCGCCCGATCTTCCGGGCCACGGCGCCTCGGCACCCGGCGCTGGCGATTATTCGCTCGGGGCGCTCGCCGCCGGCCTGCGCGATCTGCTCGTCGTGCTCGGCCACGAACGCGCGACGCTCGTCGGGCATTCGCTCGGCGGCGGGATCGCAATGCAGTTCGCCTACCAGTTCCCCGAGATCACCGAGCGCCTGGTGCTCGTCTCCAGCGGCGGCCTGGGCCCGGAGGTCAGCCCGGTCCTGCGCGCCGCGGCGCTCCCGGGCGCGGGCCTGTTCATCGCCGCCACCGCCACGGCGGGGCGCTCCGGGGGAGCCGCGCTCGCACGCGGGCTGGCGGCTGTCGGGCTGCGGCCGGTCCCTGAGGTCGCCGAGGTCGCTCGCGGCTACGCGTCGCTCGCCGACCCCGGCCGCCGCGCCGCCTTCCTCGCCACGCTGCGCTCGGTCATCAGCACACGCGGTCAGCGCGTCCACGCCGGCGACCGGCTCTACCTCGCCGAGGGCGTGCCTGTCCTCATAATCTGGGGTGCGCGTGACCCGATCATCCCCGTCCACCACGGCGAGCACGCCCACCAGGCCATCCCCGGCAGCCGCCTGGAGATCTTCGACGGGGTCGGCCACTTGCCGCAGCTCGAGGCGCCGGGGCGCTTCGTCGCGGTGCTCGAGCGATTCCTCGAGCAGACCGAGCCGGCGCAGTTCGACGCCAGAGAATGGCGCGCCCGGTTCCGGTCCGCCGCCAACGGGGCCTAAATGGCGCGGACACGCGCGCATCTTGGGGCTCACCCGCCGCATCGCCCCCGCCAGCCGGGCCGCTGTCATCCCCCCAGCCCTGAAAGCAAGATCCACAAGGCGTCTCAGGCGCCACCCGGTGAACGCTGCCCATATCCGATGAGATTCGGCCGCGCGCTGGCTGCGTTGATTCCGGGCGCGCGGTTTTGAGCTGCTCCAGGGGCGCTGGCATCAGCCGTGGCTGGGTGGCACCTCGGCTCGGGCGAACGACATCTGGTCTGGTCCCCATCTCAGTGAGGAGGGCTGGAAGTGGCGATCAGGGTGGAGCTCCACGTCCGGGACCTGACGACTGAGGAGGATGCGGCTCTGCTGGAGGCGCTGGACCTGGAGGGTTCGCCGCCCGCTGGGGGATGGATCCGCTTGGGTGGACCGATGGGCGGCGGTCGGCGCATCAAGGGTGTCTGGGACAGACAGCGCCGGAAAACCTGATCTGTGCGCATCACGAGCGCCGCCGCCGGGCCCCGCCGTCCGCGCATATCGGCGGGTCGGCGCGCGGTTATCAAGACCTCTTGGCGTCGCTGGTCGCATGATATTCCCGGTGACAGCCTCGTCGGAGTCGGCCAAGGCCGTATGTTTATGCAGCGTCGCATCTGGTTCGATTATCCGCTTCTGCCGGCCGAGGTGGTCGCTCCCGCGGCAAGGACTGGATCTGTCCCCTCGGGTATCGGGCAGCGCGGCTAGGAGGCGCGCCTGGGGTGGCGGCCCGGGGCGGTGCGCTTGCCGGACCGCCTCGTTGCTGGAACGATGGGGGCGTGAGGCTGGGGATCTTGTGCGGCGGCGGTCCTGCCCCGGGGATGAACTCGGTGATCTCTGCCGCCACGATCGAGGCCCGGAACTCCGGGTGGGACGTCCTCGGGATCATGGACGGCTTCGAGCACCTCATCGAGGGCCGGATCGAGGAGGCGCGGCCCCTGTCCATCACGGACGTGTCGAGGATCCACGTCCAGGGCGGGTCGATCATCCGGACCTCGCGGGCCAACCCGACGGTGCGGGACGAGGACGCTGAGGACCCGGACTGGAGGCTGCACGCCTGTCTCGAGTCGCTGCAGAAACTGGGGATCGGCGCGCTCGTGACGATCGGCGGGGACGACACCGCGTTCTCGGCGTCCCGGCTGGCCGAGGCGGCCGGAGGAGGCCTGCGCGTGGCGCACGTGCCGAAGACCATCGACAACGACCTGCCGCTACCGGGCGGCACGCCGACCTTCGGCTTCGAGACCGCGAGGAGCGTAGGGGTCCAGCTCGTCAACAACCTGATGACCGACGCCATCACCACCCATCGGTGGTACCTGGTGGTGGCCATGGGCCGCTCGGCCGGCCACCTGGCCCTGGGCATCGGGAAGTCGGCCGGGGCCACCCTCACGCTGATCGCCGAGGAGTTCCCCCGCGACGAGCCCATCCGGCTGTCACGCCTGGTGGACGTCCTGGAGACCTCGATGCTCAAGCGGATCGCCCACGGCCGCCCCTTCGGCGTGGCGGTGCTGGCCGAGGGCATCGGCCTGCGCCTTCCCCAGGAGGAACTGCAGAAGGCCATGCCGGAGGTCGAGCTGGATGAGCACGGCCACGTCCGGCTGGCCGAGCTCGAGCTGGACCGCCTGCTGGCCAAGCAGGTCAAGGACCGCTTCAAGGAGCGAGGGCAGAACGTCACGGTCGAGGGCAAGAACATCGGCTACGAGCTGCGGTGCGCGCCTCCCATCCCGTTCGACATCGAGTACACCCGCGACCTCGGCTACAGCGCCGTCGACTACCTGAAGCAGCTGGTGGAGGGCGACGGGCCTGGTGGCATGATCACGATCCAGGAGGGGCACATGGTAGCGCTGCCCTTCGGGTCGTTCAGCGATCCGGAAACGGGGCGGGTGCGGATCCGGCTGGTGAACGTCGAGTCGAGCTCGTACCGGGTGGCCCGCGAGTACATGATCCGGCTGGACCG
>Ga0187857_10003173_pt1 | contig 13546 bp, 9 predicted proteins | sample June2016WEW_8_10_FD_132984 | JGI IMG/M metagenome (GOLD analysis project Ga0187857, IMG submission 132984) | Peatland microbial communities from SPRUCE experiment site at the Marcell Experimental Forest, Minnesota, USA - June2016WEW_8_100 | ecosystem: Environmental > Terrestrial > Soil >...
AAAAAAGACTTTCTGGAAAAGAACGCCGCCTATTACGCAAGCAAGTAGCGTTCGCGATCGTGCGCGCGGGTTTGGGGAAGCTCGACTTCACAGTTTGCGGAAAAACTCTGGCAGAGACGGGGGCTTGCCCCGTCTTGGGGCCATCCGAGAACGGCGTGCGAGCAAATGGGAAGGGCACGGCTTCAGCCGTGCCGCCCAGAGCCAATAAAGACCAGGGCTTTAGCCCCTGAGGGAACCACAGCTTACCCTTTCGGCCCATTTATGAGATGGCCAGATGGCTTCTAGAGATACGTCGTGTTGCCCCGATCCAGCGCCAAACCGCTGCAGATAGTTCTCGCCCGCCCAGGTCTCGCAGTTCAGAATATCCCCAAGGCAGCCGAAGGCTTGCTTACTTTGTGATCTATCTCCTTTGCCCGGACTGGAAACTCGTGCATACTGCAGATGCTCTTTCATACTAGGGCTCTTCTTGCCATGGCTTCTCGAATCATACTTGCGACGATTCTGGTTGCATTACTTGTTCCTGCCTACGCTGCCGATAATCCTGTCACTGCCCCGAACTCCGACCCTACTTACCAGCAACTTCGCAACCTGACCGTGGGAGGCGAGGCGGTGAGCGTCACGAACTTTGTGTTGAAACGCGACGCAGGTACTTTCCATCTGCACTCAGGAACGGTGTGCTTTGTGAATCCGGTGCAGGGCAAGGTCACAGGAGCGGTTTTCGTAGGCGAAGGCAACTTCGTCCTCGACCCGCCACTCGAATCCGAGCGTCAGAGTTTGAAGCTGCTCACCAAAGAGAACGAGTTCAGCGAGAAGTTTAATCAGGCGGTCCTGCGCTTTACAGACTCGACCTATGGCGAAATCAAGAAAAGCGGCACCCCGGCGCCCGCCGGTTGCGATCCGGGCTTGCTGAAAGATAGCCAGAACACGACGCGCCACAAATTCAAGAACAACCTGGAGGCCCGCATCCTGGAAGATGTATTGAGCCCCGAGCCCGGAGGGCTGTTCTTCGCCTTCATCCGCGGCAAGCGCTACAGCGACAAAGAAATCTATGAGATTGAACCGAACCGCGGAGGCGACCAAGTCAGCTTCCGAACCTATGAAGAAAATAAGTGGGGTAACTGGGCGCAGTTCAATTTTTCTGGGGAACACGCGCCGGGCACCATTGGCCGGCTGATGCGGATCGAACATCAGCAACTGGATGTGACCTTCGAAAAAAACGGCTCCCTCTCCGGAAAGGCTACCGCCGATTTCGTTGCGCGCCGCAACGGCGTGCGGGTCGTGCCTCTCGACCTTTTCCGGCCTTTACGAGTGCAGAGTGTAACCGCGAACGGCCAGCCTCTTGCCTTCATTCAGGAGGACAAGAACGACGATGGCAACTTCGCCGTCATTTTGCCCAAGCCTCTCAGCGCAGGTGAGAAATTGACGCTCACCACGAGTTATGCCGGCAAAGAGGCCGTGAGCAATGAGGGCGGCGGCAACTACTATCCCGTCGCCCGCACGAACTGGTATCCAAACGATCCCGGCGCGGGTTTTGGAGAATATGTGCTCTATGACATGACCCTTCGCATTCCCAAAGGAATGAAGATGGCGGCGACCGGGGTACTCGTCTCCGAGAGCAATGAGGGCAGTCAGAATGTAACCGTGTGGAAGAGCGAAAACCCGCAAACCGTGGCCGGTTTCAGCTTCGGCAGATTCAAGGAAGAGGAAGTCAAGTTGACCAAGCCCGAGTATTTCATCCAGTCGTTTGCCAACGAAGATTCTCCCGACTCGATTGCAATGCTGAAGCGCTCAGGTGCCCCGCTCGGCTCCATGAACACCACTCTGCTCAACAAGAAAGCGCTGGCGGAAGGTGAACTCGCGGTGCAACTCTACACCGATTATTTCGGTCCTTCGCTTTTCAAGCACATGCAACTCACACAGCAAACAGCGTGCAGCTACGGCCAGTCGTGGCCGGAACTGGTGTGGATTCCGATCTGCTACTACTTTGACACCACGGTACGTCACTCCCTCGGCCTCGACCAAGCCGATCGCGGATATTGGAAGGTGGTTACCGCTCACGAAGTAGCGCATCAATGGTGGGGACACACCGTCGGTTTCGCCTCCGGCCGCGACCAGTGGATGAGCGAGGGCTTCGCCGAGTTGTCCGCATCCCTCTACATCAGCATGATCGAGAAAAATCCGAAGAAATTTATCGAGTTCTGGAACGACGAGCGCGAGTTACTGTTGGAACGAGATGCGCAGGGTTTTCGCGCCATCGACGTGGGTCCCCTAACTATGGGATACCGGGCCGATAACTCGCGTACCGGGTTCGGCGTAACTCGGCGCCTTATCTACCCCAAGGGCGCCTACATTCTCCACATGATCCGCATGATGATGTGGGACCAGAAGACGGGCGATCAGAATTTCAAAGATGCCATGCAGGACTTTGTGAAAACTTATTCCGGCAAGGCAGCCACGACCGAAGATTTCAAGGCGATGATGGAAAAACACATGACCGCGGCGATGGATCTCGAGGGCAATCATCGTCTGGACTGGTTCTTCAACGAATATGTCTACGGAACCGCACTGCCCACCTACAAAATCGACTCCACGTTCAGCAAAGACGCAAATGGCGACGTCGTCTTAGGCTTCAAGATCACGCAGTCCGGCGTGGATGACAAGTTCCGGATGCTCGTTCCCATCTACCTGGAACTAGCCGACGGCCGCACCGTAAACCTGGGGCACGCGCGCCTGACGGGAAACAGTTCGGTGGATCAGAAAGTCCCGCTCAAGGGATTGAAAGATGTGCCCAAACGCGCGCTCGTCAACTATAACGACGATGTGCTGGCCTCCAATTAGCGATGGCCAGGCATCGAACCGCAGCCTCTGCACGGTGGTCGGACGTGACCAGCGTCACACATTGCACTGGGAAACAAGATCATAATTTAAATGGAAATAGGACTCGTTCGTAATCCCTGGGTAAGGGAGGGGAGTATGCAAACAGAAGCGTTGGGAAGGGATGCTGTAATGATGCTCAGCCACAGGTTCGTGCGTCACATCGAGGACCGCTCTGAGGCCCTGGCCAGCGGCCTCCTGCATAAGCTTCAACGGTCCACCCGTACCGAGGCCTTCCGCAAAGTTCCGCCAGACGAACTTACCGATCGGGTATCCGAAATCTATCGCCACTTGGGCGAATGGCTGCTGGACAAAAGTGAAAGTGATATCGAACAACGCTATACACAAATTGGAGTGCGCCGCGCCCAACAGGGTGTGCCGCTGAGCCAGTTGATTTGGGCAATCATGTTGACCAAAGACAATCTCTGGGAGTTCATTCTGGATGACTCCTATCCGGACCGCCCCATCGAAGTCTTCGGCAAGCAGGAATTGTTGCAGTTGCTCGACCAGTTCTTTGAGCGGGCCATTTACTCGGCTGCCGTAGGTTATGAGTCGGCTGCGGAAGCGAAAGTTGAAGAGAAGGCACGGCACGAAAAACCCGATAGGAAGCGGTGGGCTCTTCATCAGCCAACTGACGCCCCTGCCTGCCGATAGCCAATCAGATACGTAATCGGCGCCCTGCCACTTGAGAACTCGCCGATCTCCCACCGATACTCGCTAGCGGTCAGCTGGGAGACGATCTCACGCAATTCCTGTGGCCGATAGGTCCGAAGACAGGACACCACGCCATCGAACAGCAAAACGAAGGGAATGATCGGAACCAAATACGTCCAGAGCAACCGCGACCAGCGAAACGGGCGGATCCACGGCGTGCAGACGAACAGCATTAGAACAAAAACGAACGTAAGGCCGATGGTTGACGGAGCCCGCCTCGCTATCTCAAATATGCCCATGCCTTCGCCGGCGTCGACGGCATCCTGGAGAATGGCGCGTCCCTCCTCCGGCAAAAAATGATGGAACGACGTGAACATCGTTCGCATCCCCTTCAATTCGCGAGGAACCTTCGCTGCATCCACTGATCCCGGATAGAACGTAACGCGACCCTCGGAAGCCGCTTTGACCTTTTGGAATGCCAGAAGGTTCGGGTATTTATCGGTGAGACAAATCTGCAGCGCGGGAGCGTTTCCCGGAGACTTACGAGATTCGAGCCTTCGAGAGAGGTCCGGCCCGAGGTCCAACCGGAGTTCCAGCCAAGGTCCGCCGGCGCCCGAACACATGTCAACAATCGATCGGCTTCCCGTAGAATCAAGCACGCCTTGCAGCAGTGGAGCGATGGGCGCGTAGACCCTGAACAGATTGAACCCAAACTGCAGCGCATCCGTAACGTAATCTCGAAGTGCTGACGGGAACCACGGTTGATCATGGAATTCAATGAAATGTACGCGACGCATGGCAACTCGGTCTCGCGAGTAGTATCGACGAGTAGTATCAACCGTCCGAACATTCTCGTCCATTTGCCAGAATCTGCCGGTTCGAAGTTAAACTGAAGTTAAACTAAAGAAGGGAGCATCCACCGAACATCGGTAGAGACGGGGCTTGCCCCGTCTCACTCTGTACGACGAGCGGCGAATAGCGAACGACGCAATGATCAAATCCCCCCGAGGAACCCGCGACCTTCTCCCGCCCGATACGGCGCTCTGGAACTTCGTCGAAGCCACCGTCCGCGACGTCTTCGGCGCCTACAACTTCCACGAAATCCGTACCCCCATCTTCGAGTCCACCGAACTGTTCGCCCGAGGCGTAGGCGAAGAGACCGACATCGTCAAGAAAGAAATGTTTACCTGGGAAGATCGCGGTCGCGCCGAGAGCGATAAAGGACAATCCCTAACCCTGCGCCCCGAGAACACCGCTGGCATCGTTCGCGCCTACATCGAGCACAAACTCTGGGAACGTGGCCTGAACAAATTCTTCTCGATTGGCCCTATGTTTCGCCGCGAGCGTCCGCAAAAAGGACGCTACCGCCAGTTCTACCAGATTGATGCTGAAGTCATCGGACCCGCCTCATCCGGCAGCCAGTCTCCGGCGAGAGATGCGGAGATTCTCGAACTCGTGGCCACATTGCTCGACCGAGTGGGCATCACCAACTGGACCCTCGAACTGAACTCCGTAGGCTGCCCCGCCGACCGCGCAAAATTCAATGAAGCCCTGCGTAAGGCGCTCGCGCCCGTAGTAGAGAAAATGTGCGCCGACTGCCAGCGCCGCGCCGTGACCAATCCTCTAAGGGTCTTCGACTGCAAAGTTCCCGAAGACCAGCCCATCATAGAAACTCTCCCGACCATCCGCGAGTTCTTGGACGAAGCCTGCCTTACTCACTACCAGCAGGTCAAAGAAATCCTCAATGCGATCCCCATACCCTACGTCGAAAACCCGCGCCTGGTCCGCGGTCTCGATTACTATCAAAAAACCGCGTTTGAATTTACGCATGGGGCGCTCGGCGCGCAGAATGCCATTCTAGGCGGAGGGCGATACGACGGTTTATCGGAGGCGCTGGGCGGCCCACCAGCTCCGGGGATTGGGTTTGCTATCGGAGAAGATCGGTTGGTGCTTTCGCTCACCGCGTCGGCGGAGTCCGTCGTCCGCAAGCCCGACGTTTACATTGCTCCCCTTGGCGCTGGGATGAATCGCGAAGCCGCCCGCCTGGCACGCGAACTGCGCCGCAACTCCAAAGATCTGGTTGTCGATCTCGGCGACGAAACCTTTCGCTTGAAAAAGTCTTTCGAGGTTGCCGACAAGCTAGGGGCGCGCTACATTCTCATCGTCGGCGAAAACGAAGTGGCGGCCAATGCATTCGCGCTCAAACATCTGGCCTCCGGCGAACAAGTCACAATTCCGCGCGCGGAACTGGCGCAACGAATTTTGCGGAAGTAGCGGCCTATCGCGATCCGAGCGACGCGCGCACGTTGCGCAGCAGGTAGTACTCATTGACGGGGCGGTCGTCCGCCATGGCGGGCGCATTCGGATCCACGGCGATCACCCAATCGATCGGAAGTTCTCTCTTCAGGATGGCGGCAAATTGCTGCTCCGGTGTGTGGAACGGTCCCCATTCCACCAGATCCGCAGCAGCACTCGCCGGCATGCGTGCTGCCAGCTCAGCCGCAGTCCGATTCGGGATGGGCTGCTGGCTGGCAAGATAGTGGATGCCGTATTGGATGCCCCAACCCTCCAATGAATTAAACGCGCGCACGTAAGGGAACGACTCTTTCAAGGCGCGCGCAACCGCGGCGGTCGTCGCCAGATCTCCGCCGGGGAACCATTGCTGCAGGATGCCGTCCGGCCGCAAGTGCTTCTTCGCCGCAGAATAGAACTCGCGCGAATACAGCAGGCTTGACCCGGCTGCTCCCACGGGTGGGGGCGGATCAATCACGATCACATCGTACTGTCCCGTCGTGCGCTCAAGAAAACGCCGGCCGTCGTCGATTACCACGTGGGAGCGCGGCGATTTCAGCAGTTCCGGGCCATCCGCGTGGAAGTACCAGAAGAGTTTGGGAACGCTCGGAACCAGGTCCACCACGGTCGAGTCGATTCCCCAGGACAACATGGAACGATGAGTCGTGCCCATGCCAAAACAAATCACCAGGGCATTCTGGGGCGCACGATTCAGGAACGCCAGCGGCAAGGAGGCCATCATTTTGGTGATGGGCGTCAGCACGGTCATGCTCACGCCGTTAACGTACAGCTGCTTATTCATTTCATGGCCGGATGCGACCACAGTGGCTGTGCTGTCACGGAGTACCTGCGTCTTCGGCACGGCCTGATCGTAGCTGCGCGTCATGAAAATCAATGCGAACGACGCCAATAAGATCAGGGTGGAAGCGATCGCCCGTTGCGCTATAAGTTGAGCGGTAAAACGTGGCGCTGCCCCCCTCTGCCCGAACAGCATGAACGACAAGCCAACCAGTAACCAGGGCAGCGCCAGCGCGACCAGGGCGTAGCGCTCATCGAGATTCGGCAACAACAGAAAACCTGCAACCAGCGGCCCCAGGATACAGCCGGCGACGTTGACCGCATATCCCACTCCCGCCCGGTTAGGGTCGCCTGCCGAGAAGCGGTCGACCAGCCGCGGAGTCAGAAACCCCAGAAGACCGCTGAATGCCGCAATACCCAGGGGCACGCGCAACCATCCATCAATCCCCAGGCGCGAGTCGGCCGTGAGCAAAGGGATTAAAGAGACAAGCCAGACGAACAGCCACACCAGCGTTCCCTCGTTATTGTGGCGACGGCTCCAGACGCGGTACACACTCGATCCAATAAACGTAGCGCCCAGGTAAATGGCGAGAATGGCTGCGAACGAATAGACGAAGGTGCCGACATAGAGTGTGTACTGCCTCGTCCAGACCAGCTCCATTCCCATGCTGGTCAGTCCGGTGGCGAAGAGCAACCAGAGCGTGCCGCTTCCCAAAATTTCGCGCCAGGCAATGGCGGCTTTGCGCCCTGTATCTGGTTCGTGGTCGTTGCCTGCTGGCTGCTTTTGTTTTCGCGCGAGTGCCAAGGCAGCGCCGCAGATCGCAATATTGAGCAACATCCCAAGCCGCAGGGTGCCGGTAAAACCGAAGACCTCGATCAGCAGCAGCGGAATCACCGCCCCCACCACCGCCCCCAGCACATTCGCGAGATAAAAAAAGCTGAATGAGCGTCGCGACCGAAGGCCCGTCTCGCTGCGAATGGCAAGCATGCCCAGCGGAATCGTAGCCCCCATGCAAGCGCACCACGGAATCAGACTGCATGCCACCCACACTCCGGCCACAATGTAGTAGCCCGATGAAGACAGCGACAGCCCGCTCCCCAAATGCTCGAGCACAGAGCGGCCCAGCGCGAATTCCAAAGGTACGAGGATGGCGGAACAGCCGATCAACAACTCGGCAATGGCGTAGACCTGCAAAGGCGGAAAGCTGAGACGCGGCGCGTATTTGCGCACGAAGTGTCCCGCCGCCCACGAGCCCAGTCCCAATCCTGCCATGAAACTCGAGAGCACAATCGACACCATAGCCGTGGTGACCCCGAATTGCGCCATGGCAAGGCGAAGCCAGATTAGCTCATAGAGAATGCTGCAAAATCCAGAAACGAAGAAAAAATAAAAATACCACCGCCGGCCGCGGTTCGCGAACGCTGGCTCTTCCGCTCGTTTCGCCCCAGCCTCGGGCGGAGGAATTTTCAATTGCGCCGGCATGGTTCCAGTGCTCACAGATGACTCCGTTTTATCAGGATATTCGAACCACGCGGTTCGAGGCGTCGGGGCAATCCCGAAAGAACGCTCGCTCCAGTGTCGCAGACGGTTGCACCGTGCAGGCAGAGGCGCCTCGCCGTCATGGTAACGAAAGTCATCGCCCGGTGCCCATCCCATTTATAATCAGGGGTTCGGCTCACCACCGTATTCCAGCAGGATAAGGCGAAAACGTGCTCGATTTCTTAGGCGACCTCAGACGAACTCATATGTGCGGAGCTCTCCGGCTCTCCGACTCTGGCAAAAAAGTTGTTCTCATGGGATGGGTCAACCGCCGTCGCGACCTCGGCCAGATCATCTTCGTCGACCTGCGCGACCGCACCGGCGTGACCCAGGTCGTGTTCAATCACGAACTGAATGCCGCCGTACACCAGAAAGCGGAGGCGCTCCGCAACGAATTCGTGATCGCCGCCATCGGCACGGTCAAGCGCCGCGACGCCGATACCATCAATCCCAATATTCCAACCGGAGAAGTCGAACTGGTGGTCGAAGAGCTGCGCATTCTGAACATCTCGAAGCCGCTGCCCTTCCTGCCCTCCGACACCGTGCTCCCCAACGAGGAGATGCGCCTGAAGTATCGCTACATCGATCTGCGCCGCGATGCCATGCAGTTCAACATCGAACTGCGCCACAAGGTGGCAATCGCGATTCGCGAGAACCTCGCTGCGCAGGGCTTCTTCGAAATCGAAACCCCATTCATGACGCGCTCCTCGCCCGAAGGCGCGCGCGATTATCTCGTGCCCAGCCGCGTCCAGCCGGGATCTTTCTACGCTCTGCCGCAATCGCCGCAACTGTTCAAGCAGATCCTGATGATCTCCGGCTTCGACAAATATTTCCAGATCGTGCGCTGCTTCCGCGACGAAGACTTCCGCGCCGATCGCCAGGCGGAATTCACCCAGATCGATCTCGAAATGTCCTACCCGCAACCCGAGCGAGTCTGGGAAGTCGTGGAAGGCTTCCTGACAGCCGCTTTCAAGGCCGCCGGCCACGAAATCAAAACGCCTTTCCCGCGCATGGACTACGACGATGCCATCCGCCAATACGGCATCGACAAGCCCGACCTGCGCCTGCCCGCCTTCACCGATGTAGGCGATTGTTTTTCGCCGGATGAGCTTCAAGGGTTAGCCATAAATAAAGGCCTGCCGGTGATTGCCATCCGCATTCCCCACGTGGGCGAGCTTTCGCGCAAGGAGCGCGATGACATCAAGCCGTTGTTCGTCTCCAAGGGCGGAGCGCGCGTGTTCGAAGACTTCAAGCGCATCGAGACAAAGTTCCCCGAGGCGGGCGCAAAAGTGCGAGAAAAGGTGCGCGATAAGACGGGCGGCCTGGCAGCGGACGACCTGCTTGTCCTGGTCGTGGGCTCGGCGCAGCCTGGCGCAACCGGCGGTGCGCATCCCGCCAGCAAGCGCAAAGTAACGCCTGCGGAAATGGCGATCTATGCCTCAGCGGGACTGCTACGCGTAGCCTTGGCGCAAAAGTATTCCGACCGGCACAAACTTTTTCAGAAAGGCGACTACCGTTTCCTCTGGGTGACGAACTTTCCTATGTTCGAGTACGACGAAGGCGAGAAGCGCTGGATGGCCGCGCATCATCCGTTCACTTCGCCGCACGATGAAGACATGGACAAACTGGAAACCGATCCAGCCATGGTGCGCGCACTTGCCTACGATGTCGTGTTAAACGGCACGGAGTTGGGATCGGGCTCGATCCGAATTCACCACCAGGATGTGCAAAGCAGAATCTTTCACGCGCTCGGCATGACGGAAGAAGAGGCGCGCTCGCGTTTCGGCTTCTTCCTGGAAGCGCTCGAATACGGAACGCCTCCCCACGGCGGAATCGCCCTCGGCCTCGATCGCATCGTGATGATTCTGGCGGGAGCGGACAGCCTCCGCGAAGTAATTCCCTTCCCCAAAACCGCCGCCGCCAAGGATCTGATGATGGAAGCGCCTACCCCGGTAGCCGACGCGCAGCTGCGCGAGTTGGGAATTGGGATTGTCGTGAAGAAGTAAGAAATCCCCGGGCAGGGTCCGTCTATGTTCAAGTACATGTCCGCTGAAGTAGCTCCTCTTTTCGCCAAGACGCTGAAGGTACGGTTTACCCAGCCCTTCGAGCTTAATGATCCCTTTGAGTTTCGCCCCATGCTCGATTTTGAAGGCACTGCCGCGGATGTTCGTGACGTCGTCGACGCCCGAGTCACCGAAGCTTTCGGTACCGTCGATGGTGCGCTCGGCATGATGGAGAAGCTGCAGGCCACAGACCCCAATTACCCTAAGCTGCTCGTCCCAATTCCGGTTTTCCGCAAGATGATTGCCGGTAACCCGGCTTTGGAGCGACAGTTCATGGCCGAAGTGCAGCGACACAAAGCCGAAGCCCTGGATAACGCGAAAATGGCTGTTCAGTGGGAGGCTCAGTGGGAAAAATTTCGGCAGGCTCTCGGGCAGATGTTGGGAATTCTGAGTCTCACAGAAGACCCTGCGAATACGCTTATGTGGAGCCACTATGCAAGTCGACACTTCGGCGTTGTTGTGGAATTCGACGAGAATCATCCTTGGTTTAATCAGAAGATCGCTGAAACTGATGACATACGACACCTAGTTCATGTCACCTATGTGCAGAACCCGCATCCTCGCACCTGGAGGCAGGTGAACGGGACCGACATGCTGTACACGAAGGACGCCGTGTGGGCCTATGAGCGCGAGTGGAGAATGATCCGACCGCTAAAGGAAGGCAAAGAGGTTAGCCCCGGCGTAATCTGCTTCGACGTTCCTCCGGACGCGGTTCGTAGTGTCATATTCGGCTGCCGTACACGTCCGGAACTCGAGAAAGAGGTTCGTGCCGCTGTCGCAGCGAATCCGGCTCTTGGCCACGTTCGCTTTAAGCGTGCAAAGCTGACAGCCGACGGGAAGATCGAGACGCTGGATGCCGCTTGAACCCTGGTTGACAGGATGTCCCCTTACTGGCGCGCCGCAGGGTGGCCATCCGAGGGCGCGCCAAGAGTGAGCCATTAGGATTATACTTTCGCGACAGGTGTGGGTGTCTGCGGTTTTGAATATCCAATATCCAAGGAGAGAACAACATGAAAAAACTGTTAGCACTCTGCTTCGCACTGGCCCTCCTCCTAACCGTGGGAGTGGCTTCGGCTCAGGACACGATGAAGAATGACAGCATGAAGACCGATTCCTCCAAAGCGATTCAAGTCACGGGTAGGATTAGTGACGACGGCAAAATGTTTGTGAGCGACAAGGACAGCAAGAGCTGGACTATCAAAAATCCAGATGCAATCAAGGGACACGAGGGACACCACGTCACGCTGACAGCACACGTTTACCCGGACAAGAATGAAGTTCACGTCATGTCGCTCAAGATGGCGAAGTGACTGCTCCGCCAGGTGCGCGCGGGAACGATACGCCGGGTGCCCCACACATCGCGTTCTGTGCGATGTGTGGGGTTCACTCCACCGCCGCCAGCACATAATCCGTCAGAATCTTCTCCGTCTGTTCGTGCATCCCCTGCGTGCCGAAATTCGTGCTGGTAATGACAACCGTCATATCAAGCGACGGAATCGCGACCACCTTATTCCCTCCATTACCCGACATATAAAACGCGGGATAACTCTTCTCTCCCGACTTGAACGTCTTGAGCCACCACAGATAGCCGTATTCGGTCGCTTCATCGCTCCGCGCATGCGGTCGCGTCGAGTTATGCACCCACGCTTCACTCACGATGCGCTTCCCCTGCCACTCGCCGCCGTCAAGACAAAGTTGCGCGATTTTCAGCAGGTCGCGGCTGGTCATCCGCAATCCGCCCCCGGTCTGCGGAACATTCATCGGCGAATAAACCCACTCCACATTGGTGATGCCGAGAGGCTGAAATAATTTCTCCCGCGCATAGCCATCGGTGCGCTCGCCAGTTGCTTTCTCCAGCACTTCACTCAGCGTGAAGACTCCTCCAGTGCAATAACTGAAATAGCGTCCGTAAGGAGGCGCTTCCACCTGCTCGCCCACACGCATGCGTCCGCGAATCGGCAAATCGAGAATGAACTGCGCCCAATCCTCCACCAGATACATGCGCTCCTCATTGCCCTGCGAAGCATCGTTCCAGTCGTCGCACTCCAGCGGAGAACTCATGGTCAGAAAATCCTCCACCGTGATCGCGGCCTTCCGCGGATCGGGATTCTGAATCTTGCGCGCGCGCTCCGGCAGCAACGCCAGAATCTTGGCGTCCACACCCGAGAGGTTGTGCTCATCGATCGCAATCCCGATCAGCGCATCGGTAATGCTCTTGGTCGCCGAGCGTGTGTCGCGCAAAGTTGCGGCGTCCCCATCAAAATAACCTTCATACGTCAGTTTCCCGTGACGGGCGATCAGAACGCTGCCAATTTTCTTGAATTCTCCGGAACGAATGGCGGCATCGAGCGCCCGAAGGCGAGTGTCGGAGAGCCCGCTCTCAGCGGCAGAGGCCGTGGGCCAGCCCCGCGCCGTTGATTGTGATGAAGCTTCGGTTTGGCAGTTCGTCGCTACCGAAGAAGACAAGATTGCAAAGATCAATACCACCCAGCGGGCATAGGTCATTCAGCAGCCCTCACGCCTTTTGACGCGCAACTCACGGCACGGTAAGCAAGCATTGATCGCCGAATGCTCACTCATCGCACCTTTTGCGGCGTGTAAGTTCACTCCTCGCCGCACCAGAGTCCCGCAGGGACGAGCTACCTTAGCCCAGCGCCTCGGCGCTGGGTAGGCAGCCAAAATGAAGATCAAGTCCCGGAGGGACGGCCCTCGCCTAACCCAACACGTGCGCCGGATCGAAAGAAATGCCGTATCTCCACAACAACTAAAAAAACTCTTCCTCATAGTTCCGCCTGGCATGATGCGCGGCCTGATTCTCGATGTATGCGACGACGCCATCCGTCTGTGATGCGCTGACGCTAAAGGCGCCGTAGCCTTCCTGCCAGGCAAACTTTGTTCCCGCCCCTCCCGTGTCATTGAGCCATTTCGACGAACAACCCTTGATCGACTGAACCGCCTTCGCGAGCGGCATCGCAGTAGGCACGACGAGGAGAGCGTGGACGTGATCGGACGCACCGCCTATCTTGACGGCTTCGAATCCATGATTTTTTCGCAATGCCCTTCATGTAGCCCCAAAGTCTTGGTTGAAGGTCATCGGCGAGACTCTTCTTCCGGTCTTTCGTCGAAAAGACTACGTGCACGCGATTGCTGGCGTATGTGTGCGACATGGGTCATCCCTCTGGGATTTGATCTCAAAGAGCACTGCCTACCCAGCGCCGAGGCGCTGGGCTAAGCTGGCTCGCCCTACGGGCTTCTTTTGACCCGTTGTTGGCAGTGTGCTTCTAAACACCACGTTACAGCCGTGATGATGATCACGGCATCTTCG